>ERZ1292644.1684-Hain-H14-01um-R2-1684-length-10986-cov-4_pt1 | contig 10986 bp, 10 predicted proteins | sample MGYA00564402_ERZ1292644 | MGnify/ENA primary metagenome ERZ1292644 (study PRJEB36523, sample SAMEA6512644) | groundwater metagenome | collected 2019-01-09 | study: AquaDiva: Metagenomics assemblies of 32 groundwater samples | reverse complement strand
GGGGCCGTGGGCTTCGTGTAGGTCCCCGAGCCTGTGAATGTCTGGATGGACACCGCGGTGGTCCCTGCCGTGATTCCCAGGTGAGCCGTTACGCTCCCGGCGCCACCGCCCGCGTAGGCCGACGTGGCAACCCCGAACGCCCCAGGGGGAGGTGAACTGGAGCACGCGACCCCTGAGTCCCTAGCCCTGAAGGCCGTAGTGGACGTGATGAGCCAATTCCCGCGGGTCACGTTTCCCTGCACGAGAACCGTGGTGTCCCAGCCGGGGCCCAACACGTTCCCCGCAGCGGCATTGGCGATCCCCGCTGAGTCTTGTACGATGACCACCGGGCGAGGGTGCGCAGCCGTCGTCGTGGAGGTGAACGAGTCGTCGTTGGCCGTGTCCAAGACCCCCACGCTGTACTGGGCTGCTGAGGACCCTGAGCGGTTCGTCTTGCTCAAGAAGGGGTTGTGACTGGCGTTCCAGTTCGACGGGCGGACGAGTGTAGCATCAGGCCCATCGGCCTTGGCCGACACAAAGGGATGCAGGATGTTGATGGTCACGCTTCTAACCCTTTCTCAAGTTGGCCGAGAGTCTTGCTCCCATCCAACGCAGGACGGATGCTGATGTTTCCAGCACAGTAAACTCGTACCTCAACCCCCAGAACCTCCCACGGAGGTCCGATCCCTTGGGCTTCCCGAGTACCTTATCGGACGTCGAGGGCTCAAGGCTTACGGTCTTTGCTGAGCCAACGGTTCCACCCGTGGCATCCAACACGAAACTCGACACTGGCTTGACCGTGATAGAACCATACCCCGCTCGTTGAAGGGCCAAGGTCTCGTAAGCCTCCAGAGTGAAGAACTCCAAGCCAGGCGTAGGGACCAACCCAGTTTGGAAGTGCCCCGAGAATGCAGTCCCCGCGTCATCTCCGTCTGGGGAGAATCCTAACGAACTCTCGTTCTCAGCCGAGTCGTCCCACGTGTAGAGTTTCTGGGACCCACTCGTGGATCGGGCGAGAAGGACCGGCTCTTGACCTTCACGTAGAGTCCCTCCCGCCGAGAAAGCTAAACTCGAACTCCCGTGGAAGCTGATGAACCCGTCGTAGCCTTCAGAGGGATTGGGGAGCATGACCATCACCCAGCCAAAGCACTCCCCGTCCCCAAGCGAGAGAGGAGCAAGGTCACCCCCGGCTCCTGTGATATTGGGGTACACGAAAAGGGCGACTTTGTACCGTGGGTCATACGCCCCGAAGATTCGATCGGCGTTGTCAGTGTCGAGGTGCACGCGGGTGATCGGCCACGTACCCTCTGCGACCCAGAAGTGCCGGGACCCATCGTAGTATCCCACACGGCCTTGCCTTGTCATATACAGGTGGGCGCCGTCTACGTCTACAATGGCGGCTGCTGACGCGGGGCCCTGAACGATGTCTCGCTGCTCAAACCGGAAGTACGCCGATTCTAAGTCTGAACCTGTCGGGATGACGTCCCAGATCCCATCCGTCTTGTACACGACACCTTGTCGGACCCCAAGCGCATGGATCGCGACAAGCGCACCCGGGGTATCCGAGAGCACACGAGTGTTGGCCGCGGGCCACGACGTGATCGATTGGGTCGGAGCCCACGAGATGTTGTACGGAGGGACGATCCCGATAATGTGCTGGTCGATGTTGGTGATATCAGTGAAGGTGGGTGGCGAGCCACTCACAGCCGAGAATGTCCCCGAGGTCACGTCCCACTGACGGGGAGCGTCCATCCCGTTGACGTGGATGATGTAGAGAGTTTGAGGTGTCCCAAGCGCAATCGACGTGAACCGGGCGGGTTGGGTGTCGAGGGCCGTGAGATCAGGGGCTCCCGTGATATCGTTGAGGACACCCCCGTAGTACCCGTACACTTTGTCAGTCGTCCCAACGAGTAACAGTGACGCAGGGATAGACCCGGCAACTTGGAACGCACCGTTGTCAAAGGTATCTGCTTGGAACGCGCCTGTCGCCAACATGATACCCGTGAACATCCCTGTTGGACGTCCGGTCATCACCGTGGCGTTGAACTGGGTAAGACCTGGCCTGGGTTGAAGGAACCCGGACCTCACGAGTACGTTGTGTGCGGACCACAGAGCGTCAGACGGGAGCTTGTAGATAGGCATGTTACGAAGGGTCCCTTTGACAGGAACTTCCCACTGGCCTACGATTTGATCCGCGCGTAGAATGTGTGGCACAGGGTTACCTCGCGAGGAGGTGCTCCAAGATCAAGTCCAGTTTGCTCTCCACTCGCTCACGCCACGCTCGCGTATCCTCGACTTGAGCCTCGACACGTGAGATTCTATCCACGTGGTCCACGAGCGTCGTCCCAGCCCACGCCACGAGCCCAACGCCTACGGTGAAGATGACACCCTCAAGGATCTTGCGGGGAGTTTTCACGGCTCAACCGTATACCCTGATGCAGCACTCGCTGAGACAGAGGACGCAATAGGGGGGAGCATACTCTGAGTCTCGGGTCTCCAACCACCACGGGGTTGTCGCATGAACTGGATATTGGGGGTCGTCCCAGAGATTCCTTGGCCGAAGTATCCCCGGATTCGGGGGGCTAACCCGATAACGTCTGAGGCTCCTGGACGACCTCCCCTAAGCAACGCATCCCACACAGGCTGGTATCGATCATACCCCATCTCGTCACGGTTCTTCTGGAGATGCCGAAGGAAGATTGACCCATCGTAAGTGGCCCCCGTGCCCTGTTGGATTGGGCCCTCAAAGGACCCAGAGTCCCTCAGGGCATGCCCAAGGCTTACGGCCTTGGCGTAGTGATCCGTCACCTCTTTGTACATCTGCTCCAGCTTAGGGCTTACACGAGCCATCGCCGCATAGACGTCTTGCTCAAAGAGTCGCTTATCCTCTCGGATTGCGAACCCTTCAGCCCCGTCAGGAGCTTTGCGTGCCCTTGCTCGTTTCTCTTTGAGTAGCTGGAGGACGTCCTCAACCATCATCGTTGGAGGGGGTGCCACTCCAAGCCTCTGTGAAGGAAGCGGGATGTCGGCCTTGGGTCCTCCAAGGGCTTTCGTGACGAGCGCGTCAGCCTGATGGAACATCGGACGAGCAAGGTTCTCAGCTTTCTCTGAGATTGTGTAGAGGATGTCGGCTGTGGTATCCCCTTTACGGGCGGATTTCACCGCGGAGCCGAACTCGGGGACGACCTGGAGGATACCGTTAAGAGTGTCAGAGGCATCCCGCATCTTATCCTTGAGCATGACCCCATACCTCTGAACGTGTTGGAGCCCTGAACGAGCGACGTGGACGCCTCCTCGTACAACCTCACCCACACCTTGGGAGAAAAGTCCCTCAGCAGCACCTTCCACAGGGCTCCGGTCACTTGCCGCACTTCCAGCAACACCAAGGGCCCCACTCGTTGCCATCCGGTTCATAGCACCGGGGATACGGCTCACACCTGGGGCCGCGACTGACAGACCTGCTCCCGTCAAAGTTTGTGGGGTGAGAAGCCCTGCGAGCCCCGATGCAAGGGGATTAGGAGGAACAGCACCACCTCCTCGTAGGAGAAGGTCCGCTGCCCCTGTCATAGCGGGAGCCGCGACGCGCTCATACGCTAAGCCTGGGTCGGTCATCGCGAGTGGTCCCCCACCAGACGCACGAAGGCTCAAGAGCCATCGACGCATGTGTTCCTCAGGGGCACCCCCTGCCTCTTTCGACGCGACTAAGGACGCCTCATTAAGCGCGACACGCCGTGACGTACCTGGATTGAGCCGACGAAATTCCTCAAGCCAGATTTCGCTCGGCGGCGGGACCGCTGTAGGATCTTCAGCCATGGTTTACCACCACCTCTTCTTCCCACCACTTGGAAGGACGTGTTGACCGCCTTGTGGGCTTGGGGAGCCCTTGGATGGGGTTCTATCTGGAATCTTGAAGTGTGGGGCCACGTTCAACGGTCCAAGCGAACGGTTCAAACCACGGCGGTGGAGATCAATCTGGGCCCACGTGGACTCCGCGAGATTCGGGCCCAACCCCAGAGACCCAACCGCGGTGAGACGTTCCGATACGGAGATGTTCCCCGTATCTCCATAGAGTTTGATCGCTTGTGGGACTTGGATCTCCAGGGCTTTCAACCGAGCGATATCTGGATCAGCCATCCCACGGGCCCACGCTTTGGCTTGAACGACAAGGACGTTCGCCTTGTCACGATCGACGTTCCCTGTTGAACGCGGAAAGAGGTCATCACGTCGGTTCACGATGTCATCCAGTTCATCAAAGTTTCCGGCGATGGCTGGAAGTGATTGGACCGCCCTAATCCTCTCAGGCGTCAACTGGACATAACTGGGGTCGTTCTCCACAGCACCAGTGGCAAGACTTGACGCGGGATGCTGAAGAGTGTCACGATGAATGTATCGAAGGGCTTGACGCCCGATAAGAGCCTTCGCCTTAGCTTGCTCCCTCGCGTCCATTGGCGCCATTGCTCGTGAGAGAATCGCATCGCCCTTGCGTACCTCAGCATCCTTGAGGGCCTGTACCAACTGGGGCCCACCACCACTCTTCGACAACTGATTGAACGTGCGAACGTCCTTGAACGGCGTGTTGGAGAGAAGCGCCTGTTGTTCAGCCGTCAGAGGTGTGTCAACAGGAGGCCCTGTCGCCACAGTTCTTGCGGGTGGGGTCTCTTGGGTCGGCACAACCCCACCCACGGGCTGGATACCACCAACTGGAGACGGTTGACCCTGAGCACCGGGACCAGGAACCACCTCACCCGGTAACTGTTGAACCTCTTGGCCCGTGGACAGCTTCTCTCTCGACGGGAGGAGGTAGGTGTCTACGAGTGTGTTCCCAAACAACCTCACGAGCCTTTCCTCACCCGCCTTTTGCAACCTCTCGATAGGAACCCCGCTGGACATCAAGCGTCCGTTGGGCCCGCCCATCCGGGTCTCCATGAACGCCTCCGTCTTGTCGGGACCAGTCCAGATGTCGATGCGACTCACGAACTCGCGGGCCGTCGCAGGGTCTCCAAAGGACTTGAGGGCCAACTGGTACAGTTGAGCGTACTGTTGACGAGTGAAGTCTGCCACCCCCTGTCGAGTCACGAAGCTCTGGAGTTTGGTGCCCGCGTCTTGTTGGTTCGCCCCCTTGATCGCGTCACGAGACAGGACGTAGGCTTCTTTGCGCATCTCAGGGGATGCACCAGGGTGGGCGATAGCTGCTTGGTAATACTTGAGGGCTTCGGCCGTGTTCCCTTCCATCTCAGCCTTGATTCCCTGAGCCAACGCGGTGCCAGCGTCAGACTGGATCGCCTGCTTCCGCGTTTCTTTGGCGATGTCGGTACGCTCCTTGCGGCGTTCCTTGAGGGTATCCGTCAAGAACGAAGGGGCCTTGTACCCGAACCCCTCTCCAAGACCCATGAGCGCCTGAGCCAAGAACTCGCGAGCCCCTGAGTCACCTTCATCAGATGACGTCGGCGTGGTGGCCGCGGGACGACGCACCGAGGGTGACGTCGCCACAGTGGGCTGGCGAAGCGCCTCAAGGCTTTGAAGAGGCTCCACACCAAGATCAATCGTGGGGTCGAACCCCATGAGACCGTTTCCCACTGTTACCTCCCGGCCTTCATCATCGCAGCGAGTTCCGCACGTGAGGCACCCTTGTTGATGGCCTCCAAGAGCGTACGGTGTAACTGAGCCGCCTTGGGGTTGACCACGTATTCTTTCTTGAGGAGCCGTGCTGAGCCAGACTTGTTGACGGGACCACCTTTGTGGTAAGCGTCACCCAATCCAATCCCGATCCCCGCGTCACCCAACCCAATGCCTGTGTTGCCGCCGTCACTCGTGGGCCCGCTTGGACCCGCCCCAGCAGCTACAAGCCCAGCGTCAGGGTTCGCGTTAGGATCAGGGTTCGCGTTCTGCCCTGTGATGAGGCCAGCGTCGATACCCCTTGCGGCGTTGGCAAGGGATGCGAGTTGACCCGCGGTAAGTCCCGTCCCCTGAGTGATATTCTGGGAGACGTGTGGACCGCTTCCCTGTGCAACTCCAAGGGCCGCATCAATATTCCCTTGGGTTAGCCCCATCATCCCGCTCGTGTCCTGCCCTTGCAACCCCATCCGGTGAGCGAGTTGTGAGAGGGACAGCATCGCGTTGATGGGGCCCGTCATCGCCAGTCCTGGGATACCCAACGCATTCAACCCGATGTTCAACCCGAGGTTGGCCCCCGTGGTGGTTGCCTTTCCAGCAAACCCGGAGTTGGGACCAAACCCCAACCCTTGTGACAAGAACCCGCCGATCGTCGTCGGCGTAGAGTTCGTGATACTGGGTGCGTTGGCAAACCCAGAGGGTGACGAAGGTGCTGGTGCCCCACCGCCAGCCTCACCAACCCCGAAGAAGTAGGGTCCAAACCTGGCTTGGGTCTCTTTGAACGTTGCCATTAGAGTAAGCCTTGGAGACCCTCAAGAAACTCGGGAGTATTGCTTGACGTGAAGTCCATACCACCACTCCCGCCAGACGAGAACAAATCCCTTACGAAATCTGAGAGACTCCGGCCACCGCTTAGGATACCGCTCCCAAGTTGTGCCACTCCCTGAGGGCTCAAGATGCTCGCAGCCGCCAGACTCGTCAGTGGCCCCAAGAAACTCCCCGCGGTAAGATCTCGCTGAAGAGCCTCGTTCCCAGACGCGCCGCCCTGGTTGCTCGTGGACCCTTGGCTGCTCGTAGACCCTTGCTGTGACGTGCTCCCCTCAGTCGTTACCGAGGGTGTAAAGGGTATCCTGCTGAGGACACCTTGAAGCAACTGTTGCTGTCTCAAGAAGTCTTGCATCCCAGACAACCTAGGGAGTGCCGCGGCGCGCTGAGACCCCTGCAAGAGACCCATCTGCGTAGGTCTGATATCTTGCTGGCCCATCCCGAAGAGTTGGTTCGAGAGCCCCGCTCGTTCAGCCGTTTGACCTTGGCGGATCTGCTCGATGAGGGATGCCAACCCAGCCCGTCGAGACTCTAACCCGGCCCCAACGCCCAACTGAGCCCCACCGTACTCACCCTGGGCCTGTTGAACCATCTGAGCGATGGGAAGGGCCATCCGTGACCCCTCACGACCAAGAATCTCAGCGAGGGCCCCGCCCTTGGCCCCGCCCATCCCACCAGCTTGTAACCCCGCACGGGCGCTTGGGGCGAATATCTCGCGGAGGTACCGCTCGGCGGCTTGGGTGAGGGCGGTGGGGTCGGTGCGTCCCCTGAAGGACTCCAACCCACCTTGTTCAAGCGAGTTCGGGCCACGCATGGCCGCGTCCAGTAGTTGTTGGATGGTGGGAAGCGACGTCCCAGCGAACCCGTTGTCGAGGAGACCCTGAATCCCTGAGATCCCCTGTTGCATCTCGGGGCTGTACCGGGGCTGGGCCGAGATGCCCATGATTTGGCTGAGGATTTCCTGCTCATGGCTACCGGGCTGGTAGTACCTGGGGAAGTCTTGGCCGAAGTAACCGAGCCCCGCCCCCTCATACGCAGAGGACCCCATCAACCGCTGGACGTTCCCCGCGTAAAGGTCCTTGAGGGACGATTCGACAGCACCGGGGATGATCCGGCTTGAGGAGGACCCAAACCCTGACTGGGACCCCGATCCTGACTGGGACCCCGACCCGAACTGTGACCCGCTACTGGAGGTTGAGCCCCCGCCCCCTGAGAAGAAGTCGGCCACTACTCACCACGAGAACCTTCCTCGCCTTTGACCAGAGGGAGGCTGAGAATCCTCCGCTCAAGTTTGAACCCGTAATCGCGTTCCCACGCCTTCTCGTTCTTGCCCGTGACGAGGACCATCTTTTGGACTACACCAAGACCCCTCGCCTCTAAGAGGGGATCTATTTCTTTGCGGACCCACTCCGCGGCGAAGTCCAGCGACCTCGTGACCGCATCTCCCACAGCCCCGTCCGCTTGGGTCTGTGTGATTGTGAGCCTGTGTCGTATACCGTCCGTGTTAATGGCGCCCACCGCGTGACCCACCACGACTCCTTCAGTGTTGACCATCGCCAGCACGAGGGTGAACGGGTCCCGGTTCCACAAGGGGACCATCACCGCCTGTGCTACCGTGATAGGGTCCAGTTCCTTCTGGTACTCCCGAGCAAACTCGGTGATCCTCCGGGCCACAATGGGTACGAGAACACCCAAATTGGGGTCGTAGGGGTTCAACCGGACGAGGTGGATGTTCACCTAGTCCTGTCGCCCGCCGTGGTCCGCAGCCTCTAGCGCCTTCGAGAGGGCATCAGACGCCTTTTCCACGTGAGGGTTCACCTCAGGCTGTCCGCCGTCTCGCCGTGGGGCATCCGGCTGGGTGTCCACGATCTGGCCGTCCCGGTCCACGATGATCGGGCCCGAGGCACGCCCGTACATCACCTGGACGACTTGGTGGATTGCCATGTTGGCTTCGGGGCCAAGGCTCTGGGCCATCTTGTTCCGGTTCAGCAACCTCAGGTTGAGGTCCAGCAAGCGGTCGTCGAGGACCCTCAGCGCGGGTGCCAGTTTGGCCTTGAGGGCAACCACGGGGTCCTCGCCCTTGAGAATCCCGGCATCCACCGGGACTTCAACCATCCACACCTCGCCAAGGTCACCCACAGTCTTCTGAATCGCGATCTTCATGCACTACCTCCCGTTTAGTAGGCCGTGTACTGTAGAGTCGTGCGGTTCACTACCCCTAATGGTACCGCGTCAAGGGCCTGGGTGTCAAAGTATTCAGGTGCCACTTCAGTCACAGACACCCCGCCTTTGACCCGACCAGGCCCTATCACACATGCTCTTGTAGACGCAAAGTTGTGGTCCGTCCAGGCCGCACGACGCTCTTGCTCTTGGAGCACCTTGGCAACGTCTGTGGTGACCGTCACCTCACCTGGCCCATACTGGGTGTCGTTGATGTTGTGTTTGGCGGCCAGCATCAAGCGAACGTGGGTGGCGGGGGCGAGGTTCCTACGGGCCGTTTCGGTAGCCGCAGAGGGCACCCGGCGCTTGGGTTGGATGTTCTTGGGTCGTCGCTGGCGCCTGGGCCGTGTCGGGATGGGGTTGCCGAGGTGGTCGAGCAGCATCGTTTATACACCTTCTCCCGTGAAAGCGTGCGAGGGGTACACCTTTATTCCCTTTTCAGAGTCAAAAGGGTACCCCTCTATTGTCACTTAGGCGAGGTACGCGCTGAAGCTGGACGTGAACTCCAGTCGCACGAAGAAGTCCTGCTCCTGGATGAACGACTTCCACATGACCTTGGAGCCGACCTTACGGCCCTGGGCCAGCGGGTTGCTCCACGAGGCTCCGGGTGGCGTGATGTAGCTCTGGAGCGACATTCCACTCAACTCGACACGCCCGAAGGCATCCTGGCCGAAGACCCACGCCACGAAGACTTCCACACCCGAGCCAGGGGCCGCAGGCGGGGCCGTGGTGACGCTAGAGACCGCGGTGATGACGTAGGTTGCGGCAGCCGTCTGCGCCGACACGATCAACAGCGGTGAGGTACTCCCCGCGTTGGTCATGTAGATGTCGTAGACGTAGTTGGTGTTCGTCGGCAACGCCACCGAAATTGAGCCGGAGGGCCCGGTCACGGCGATGTTGGCCGAGTTCTGCGAGATTCGTCGCTCGTAGTACGAGTTGGTATCCCGTGCCACCGTGACGACCTGATAGTTGCCGGTTGCGAGGGACCCTGCCGTACCAGCCGTGACCTGGGCCTTGGTGGCCGTGGCCGCAGCCGTGTCAGGGACCGCCTCACCGCGGAAGTACGGGAGGAAGTTGCCTCGGGTCCACCGCGTCGAACCCCACACGCCGATTTCGGCGTACTGGAGGGCCTTGACGTCAGCGTAGTTCTTGGAGTTCTGGAACGGGATGTCCGACTTCACGATGTCGGATTCGGCCTGCGGGGGCATGACACCACCGAAGAGACCCGACTCCCAGTCCGGGGCGCCCTTGGCGCGGAGGAACGTGGTGGCCTGGAGCAGAAGCCCAGTGTTGATGCTATCGCCCGCGGTCAACTGCGTGCGGGCCGTTCGGGCAGTACCACCGTAGTAGATGTTGGTGCCACCAAGGAGCATCACGGCCATCTCGCGTTCGAGAACCTCGGCCATCGCCAGAGACGTCCGCTGGACCGCGATGTTGAGCGCGGGGTGCTTCGTGGTGATGAGGCCAACGTCCGTGATGAGGACGACGATACCCCACTGTTCCACCGTGACGTCTACGTTCTCTACGGCGAGAGCCACGGCGTCAGGGGCGAACCCCTCCGTCATGGTCGCGCGCGGGAGGGTCAGGCGGCGGTAGCGGGTAACGCGCATGGTCTTGGACATGCGCTGCGGAAGGGAGTACTTCTGCGCCCACTGACCGACCTGGAGCCGCCGCTCGGCAAGTTCATACATCCGCTCGGCAATCCAGACGTTCGGGGCGTCGGTGGAGATCGTGGAGAATTGGGTGATCGCGTCTGCCATGGTGTGAAACTCCTCGTTGTTGGGTTGTCGTTCACGCTACGAGGCCAGCCCGAGGGTCCCTCAGGACCGATGGCGGTTGTCACACCGCTGGTGGGTGTAGGGGTCCCAGCTTCGGGGCCTCTACGTGTCTACATCTTCAGTGTGCCACAAAGTCACGAAAGAGTCAAGTGGAGCGCAGGGGAGCACGCTACCGCTCCGTACTCCTGGGTGGTACCCAGGTGATGGCTCTCCTCTACCTGCGCGTGGCTTGAAGGGCAGACTTGAGGGGGTATCCCTCCCCGGCCTGCTAGCGGGTGCCCGGGCGACCTGATGCCTTTGGGTCCCACTCTTGACAGTTGTGGCATCGGACGTATTGGAAGGCTCGGTACAGAGCCCCAATACACTGAGTGGGTACCCCACACTCGTTGCAGGGAACGATCAAAACGCCTTGTCTCCCAGGAACTCGTCCAGCTTCATACCGGACCCACGCTTCAGTGTCACGACCTTATTCGATCGCGCCAACTCTTTCAGAAGGGCGTACCCCTGGCCCTGCCGTGCCCCAACCTGGAAGGCGTCGGCGTATTGGTCTATCGCCTCGGTCTGCCGGATG
>ERZ1292644.1683-Hain-H14-01um-R2-1683-length-10987-cov-4_pt1 | contig 10987 bp, 11 predicted proteins | sample MGYA00564402_ERZ1292644 | MGnify/ENA primary metagenome ERZ1292644 (study PRJEB36523, sample SAMEA6512644) | groundwater metagenome | collected 2019-01-09 | study: AquaDiva: Metagenomics assemblies of 32 groundwater samples | reverse complement strand
TTGCCCCCTTCTTTCATGCCGACAAGCCCGAGTTCCCATCCCTGAATAAGCTGGCCTGAACCAAGCACAAACTGAATTGGCTGTCCTCTGTCATATGAGTTATCAAAAACAGTTCCATTCTCAAGAGCGCCGATATAATTAGCGCTTAATGTGTCACCGCTTTCCGCGGTCTTGCCGCCGCCCGTAACAACATCCTGTACAACCAGACCGTTATCGTATTTGATCGGTTTACCGGCTGAATCTTCCGGTGTCGGTGATAATGTCGGTACAGCAGTCGGCATCGGGGTTTCCGTTACTTCGTTCACTTCTCTAGTCCTTTGAACGACAAACCAAACCGCGATAGCGACAAAAATTACTAAAATTGTAAATATATACACTGATTTAGACATAATAATTATTAGTTTGGAATTCCATCGGGGATTGCGGGAACTTTAATATTATCTCTATGAAGAATATAGTAATCAGAATCTATTGTCCTCTCAAAGCAGACGCGGCCAGCGCTATGTTGCCAGTTGTAGTCACGGCTTTTCGGAGGATATATTTGAGGCACAGCGCGCTGGTCATCTGTACTTTCTGCCACGAATGTCGCGCACAATTCAAAGGTTAATTCATTTATAATTCTATATTCATACATTCCGCCTGTTTCCGGGTCAACCGGAACAACAATACCTGATAGCGAGTCATCAAGGTCGCTTAAATTAGCCGGCAATATTCCTTCGTTCTGCCAATAGTTCGTTATGTAATTTTGAATAGCCGATAAATCATTCACCCGTATTTCATCAAAGCGTTTATTTCTTTGCTGAAAAGGAGAGCCGATAACGGCAAAGCCCCCTAAAACCGCCGTGATAACAGTGGCAGTTATCACCCAGGAAAAAGCGTTAATCCATTTAATTTCTTTTAATTGAGCAAAATAATAGTAAAAAACCGAGCCGGAGATAAAGAACATCGTCAGCGCTTTCAAGGCAAATCTAATCGTAAGTTCGCCTCCCAAAAAATTGTTTATTACGGCGATAAAATCCCCCGCTATAACAAGCGCGGCGACAAAAAGAGTCAGGTTCAAAAACCATTTTCTTATCTTAAACTCTTTCTTTTCCGGATTAAGCCGGACATCATTCCGCAAAAATCTGGAAATCAAGAAAAATACCGGGAAAACAATGATAAGCATAGCCATCGCCTGTCTTATCGGCGATTCATAAGAAGACGGGCTTCGATAGTAGTCCACTGCCGGATCCGGGAAATAAAAATCAATATAATTAAAAACGGCCATTCCAAAGCCGACTGCCACTGCGACCAAAGTAATCATAGCCGCAAGATACATAAAAGTGTCTCGGGGCATATTTTTGTTGATTTCTGTCATATTTTTTGCAATTTTACTCCTGCTTTTTTAGCCAAAGTAAGAACTGCCTTAGACGCTTCGTAACGACTCATATAAAAACTGCTGTATTTAATCTCACTTATACCGGCATTTACAATCATCTTGAAACAATCATAGCATGGCGAATGGGTTAGGTAAAGACAAGCTCCTTCAATGGAAATGCCGTTTCGGGCCGCCTGGGCAATAGCGTTTGCTTCTCCATGAACAGTCCTGACACAATGACCATCCACGATTTCATGACCGGCATCATCGCAATGAGGTAAACCCCGCGGAGCCCCGTTATAGCCGGTTGACAGAACAACTTTGTTCTTAACTATAACAGCTCCCACATTACGCCTATTGCAGGTTGATCTTGATGATACCACTCCGGCGATTTTTAAAAAATACTCGTCCCAGGATAATCTTTCTTTAATTTGTTTTTGCTTATTCACTTTGCTCATTAATTTTAATTTAAACTTGCACCGGGCCTGACTTCCGATTCCGGTACAACCAAAACCGGCCCCATCTCATCGCTTGCCGCAAGAAGCATGCCCTGGCTTTCAAGTCCCATTAACTTTCTCGGTTCAAGATTGGCCACCACGATTATCTGCTTTCCAACCAATATTTCCGGCGTATAGATATTGCCTATACCGGCAATTATCTGCCTCTGCTCCGAGCCAAGGTCAACCTTCAGTTTGACCAGTTTATCAGAATTTTTAACCCTGTCCGCTTCAAGTATTTTTGCAACCTTCAGTTCAACTTTTTTAAAATCATCTATGGTTATCATAAATAAAAGCAAGTTATATTAATCAGTACTCACATCCGGAAAAAGTAAACGCATACGCCCGAAAATTGCCTTTTATCGGTTTGATCTTTAAAATTCCTTCAAGCAGTCCGGAAGTTTTAACAAGATTATACATCGTCGGCCTTGATATCGCAATATTGCTTTCGTTCACATCCTCGCCCCAATATTCTTTGGGAAGTTTGTCATTATCCAAATAAATTTCTGCAACCGCCGAGCTCTCCACCGGATAAATAACTAAATTTACTTCGGTCGCCCTGAATCTAAGAAGGAGTTCAGAATCAGCGTCAACCGATTCCACATACTCCGATCTGGCTATGAATTTACCGGCTAATCCTATCGTGTCTTCCTTCATTTCCGGTTTTTTATAATCAAAAGACAAATCATAAACATAGGCCTCTCTGTCTGCCTGCGCAGGCAGATTAGACAGAAATCCTCTCTTATAACCGCAGTACAGTTCAGGTGTTGGCGAGAAACACACATTGCCATGGCCATGCTCCTTGACACTGACATCTTCCATTTCTTCGCCTATAAGTTTTCTTATAATGTTCTCTGTTTTCTCGTAGCCCCCCTCTCCGAAATGTTCATAAACAATCTTACCGTCTTTATCAGCAATATACTTGGCCGGCCAGTAACGGTTAGCGAAGTTATTCCAGTTAACATAGTCGTTATCCAAGACAACCGGCCAAGTCACGCCCAAATCTCGGCAAGCCTGCTTCACATTATTGAATTCTTTCTCAAATTCAAACTCCGGTGTATGAATGCCTATCATTTCAAAATTCTTTTCTTTGTACTTACGCCACCATTCTTTCAAATATGGTATTGTGCGTTTGCAATTCACGCAGGAGTACGTCCAAAAATCAATTAAAACAACTTTGCCCTTAAGATTTTCTTCCGAAAGAGGTTGTGAGTTAAACCACCTGCCACCGACAATTTTTGGCAAACGAGACATTTTTAAATTGTACCATAATTAAAGGGGTCCGATTTTAATCGGACCCCTTTAATTATCAGTCGCTACATAAGAATATTATAGAGTGTCCAATTCCTGATCTATTTGTTGAAACTCTACATTCATATCGCCCTGCAGATCAATACCCTGGAGTTCCTGATTGATAACTTCCAGCGTATCTGGTAATCCAGGCAATGTCGGAAGATCCGTTAGGTATATTTGTTTTGAAGTCAGCCACAACCAAAGAGCAAGCGCGATAACAACCCCTACCGCCAAAAAAATATGAATGATATTCGCCTTTTGCCCGGAATCACCCATTCCATAACTCATATTATTTCCTCCGCCGGCCCGCATATTATTAATTTGTTTTTGATCCATATTATCCATAAAATTTTTGAATTAAAGATTTTATATTATTAATTTTATACTTACGGGGTTGGGGTTACTGTTGGTGTAGGGGTCGGAATAAACTCTTCTACCGAGTTGGCGAGTGTGGTCGCGGCATTTCTAATCGCTTCATGAGCATCTTTAACCGCATCTCTAACTAAGACCAGATCATCATGAAGCGCCTGTCTTACTGTTCCGACATCGTTCTTAAGACCCTCTTCAGTTGTTATCTCAATCGTATATGTTTTACCGGATTGAACCTCTATTGCCTCTTTTGCTTTCGCTATCGCTGAATTTGCTTCATCAATTGCCGTTCTGACTTCGGAAACATTAACACCTCTCTCTTCGGCATTATCCGCTCTTTCGGCTATTCTAACCAACAATCTGCCAAGTTTCTCAAGCACGTTCACATAATGATCCAAGAGCCGGTCATTTAATTCATTTATTTGTTTGTCTATCCTTTCAACAACTCCTTTTTTCCTTTCGTCTCTAATTTTTTCCAGCCGCTGTTTTAATTCTTCTCTTTTTTGTTCCATCAGATCTTTTAATTCCCGTCTCCTCTCCTCAATTTTGGCTTTTAGTTCTTCTTTCCGGTCTTCAATTTCCTGCCTCATCGCTTCCCGAGATTCAAGATTCTTTTGCCTTAATTCTTCCTGCCTGGCCTTAATTTCAGCCCTAATTTCTTCTCTTTCATCCCGTATTTTATTATTTTCTTCAACTCCGTTTCTTGCTCCGTCTAAAACACCGGAAACTGATTCCTCCGCCCAAACAAAACCGGCGGCTAAAAACAAAGAGACCGACAATATATTTACAATTATGTATTTTTTAATCATATAATTGAATTTTAAAAGTTATTGATTTCCGCGTCAATGTTATCTGTGGATTACGGCCGGAGAGATTTTATCTTCCAATATGATATGCCGGCTACCAGCTTATTAATTTAAAAATATTGACGGCTCCGATCGCGTAAATGGAATTGAAAATCATATTTCCAAAAAACACCGGCAATAATATATGGATAAACTTATAGCCGAGAAAGGCCATAGGCACAACTATAATCTCGTTGGGAAACGGAGCTACGGAAGCGAATAAAAACAATATCAGCGTTGGAGACCAATCTAATTTCTTCTTTATTCTTTCAAATTTGATTAAAACATTTCTTTCAAGCGCGGACACGGCTATGCGCCTGCCCGTCTTGCCTAAAAGAAATCCTATGAAGTCGGCAAGCGTCATGCCGGCCGCTATTATTACAATCACGGCAAAAATATTCAGTCCGGAAGCAATAAAAAGGGGCATAAAAGCAACAGCCGGAACCGGTATGGCCACATTAAAACCGCTTACGACCGAAATAAGGAATATCCCGCCGTACCCGAATCTTCTTATCAATTCAATTACGAAATCACTATTCTTGACAATTCCGCTTGTCCAAAAGGCCATCGCTATAATCAGCAAAAGAAAAGTTATTTTGGCCAAGTGACGATAATTTTTAAACATATTTATTGTTATTTAGAAAAAAGAATTTACCCATCTCTATCACCGCAATATTGAATACTCCCAACACCATAAGTATATACCAGTCGTTAAGACCCAGCGCCACCGTCCCCAATATATTCCTGAAAAATTCCAAATATATGGCAATTATATACAATCCTGCGCCAATCAAAACCCCGGCATTAAGCATTTTATTTGAGAACGGATTTATGCGCCAGACAGCCAGCCGGAGCGTTTTTACCGAAAAAACATAAAATAGCGATGTGAACCCGAGGCCGGCGAAAGCCATAGTCCTTGCGTAATTAATATCATCCGTTGCCTGAAACAAATAATAAAATAAGGCGAAAAGCGCCAAATCCGTAACAACGGCGAAAATGCCGATCAACTTCTTAGTGTCTTTGGTGAAAATATTTTCTTTCTTTTCCGGCTTTCGCGCCATAACCTTCTCCTCTTTTTCAAAAGCCAGCGCCATGGAAGGAAGGCCGTCCACTATTAAATTAACCCAGAGTATCTGCGCCGGCAAAAGAGCAAGCGGCAAACCCAGTATTATACTGCCTGATATAAGAATAATCTCCGAGAAAGCGTTGGAAATGACAAATATGATGACTTTTCTTATGTTATCAAGAATTATTCTTCCTTGTTTTATGGCTTCAACTATTATGGTAAAACTGTCGTTGAGAAGAATAATATCCGATGCCTCTTTGGCGGCATCGGTGCCGGAACCGACCGCAACTCCAATATCTGATTTTAAAAGAGCGGGGGCGTCGTTGATACCGTCGCCTATCATCGCCACTAATTCTCCATTTTCTTTTAGAGCGTCAACTATTCTTACTTTATCCCCGGGCGTAACTCTTGCAAAAACATCATAGTTAACCACAGCCGCGCTTAAATTCACCGGCAGATTTTTCCCTTCTATCGCTCTTCCTTTTTTTACCAGAATGTTCAATTCTTTAGCCACATATTCGGCCGTAAGCAAATGATCTCCCGTAACAATTATAGTCCTCAAACCGGCTAATTTTGATTTTTCTATGGCTTCTTTAACCTCTTCCCTTATCGGATCTGAAAATACTATAAGAGACAAAAAAGTCATATTCTTTATATCAGAGTGGCTAAGGGTTTTTTTAACAGAATCCGTAAATTTAAAACTGACAGCCATTATTCTCAAGCCCTGCCTGGCCAATTCTCTCGTCTTTAAGTGTATCTTTTCCTTTTCAGGATAGTCGGATAGTTCCAATATTGCCTCGGGCGCGCCCAAAACGGAAATAACATTCTTCTCCCGGTTAAATTTATTTAAAACAGCCGAATACCTGTATTCAGCGCCAAAAGGCAGTTCGTCCAATCGCGGCATTTCTTTCCGTATCTTCCGTATTTCAAAATTTAACTTTGCAAGAGTCAGCAATATCGCTCTATCTACCGGACGGCCGTAAACCTTCCAGTCCTTTTCCGCATCATTAGGATTTTCTATGAAAGCGTCAGATAAAAGGGCCGTCAGTTTTAGGGACAGATATTCCACGGATGTCTCATCTTTTTGTATAACGTCGGGAAAATTTCCCTTTAAAATATCTTTCCCTTCAGAAGTAAAAAGCCGGGTTAGGTTCATCTTCCCCTCGGTCAAAGTTGATGTTTTATCGGCAACGATAATCGTAGTGTTGCCCAAGGCTTCGGCGGCAACCATTTTCCTGACCAGTCCCCCTTTAGTCAATATCCTCCTTGCCCCCATTGCCAGAGTAACGCTCAACGCTATCGGCAGACCCTCGGGCACAGCCGCAACCGCAACGGCGACAGCCGTCAGAAACATTGTAAGAATATTTATTCCTCTAAGTACGCCGACGGCGAAAAGACCGCCCGAGATCAATAAAAAAATAATACCCAGCTGTTTTCCAAGCAGAGCAAGTTTTTTCTGAAGAGGAGTAATATCCTCTTCTCCGCTTTCTTTAATAAGAAAAGCTATGTTTCCAAATTCTGTTGAAGAACCGATAGATACGGCTATCGCTTCGGAAAAACCTTCCTCAACAAATGAGCCCATGAAAATCATATTCTTCCTGTCGGCAACAGCCGTATCCTCGTTCAGAACATCCAGCGATTTTTCAACCGGATCGGACTCGCCCGTGAGCACCGTCTCGTTAGTCTTAAAATTAGTCTGCCGTATCAGTCTCGCGTCGGCCGGCACTTTATCCCCTTGTCGCAAAACCAGAATATCACCCACGGTCACATCTTTAGATTCAATCTGTTTTGAGTGGCCGCCCCTTATCACATTAGCTTTATAGGTTATTGCCTTTTTTAGTTCTTTCAGAATATTAGACGCTTTCAGTTCTTGGAAAAAACCGACAGCCGCGTTAATAACCACAGCCGCCGCAATAATGGCAGAATTCAAAAAATCCATAAGCAGTAAAGACACCGCACTGGCAATAACAAGAATGTAAATAAGCGGATTGCTAAATTGATTCAAAAGTATGAGAGATATTTTGTCTCCGTTCTTATCTATTATTTTGTTGTGGCCAAATTTTTTCAGACGAAACCCTGCTTCTTCATCGCTTAATCCTTCTTCATCGCTGTTCAAATTGCGAAAAACATCCTCTATATTCAGAGTATGCCAAGGTCTGAACGGCATTATTTTATTTATTTCTTTCATAATATTATTAATGTTTATAAATGATTATGTATTAACTTTATTTAATATTATTAATGTTTTTAAGTCCTTCTATCCAACCGGCTATTTGTCTGGCAAGCATAGAACTTTTAACTACTTTAACTCTTAAAAAACCATACTCCGGCCCGGATTGTTTTCTATTTCGTATACCGGTATTTGTTTTTTGAAAGTAATTCTTTTGAAAATTGGTCTTTGGAAATCCGGAAACTTCAGACCAATAATTTGCGGCCTTTTCTTTAAAATCGTTTTTATCTCTGCGGTTATTTTTTAAAAAGATCTCAAATTTAATTTCTTCTTCTTTTATTCCGCCGGTCTCTTTAAGCCACTTTAAAAATAATTTTATCATGTGGGGATCGGAACTTGAAAAATGGACGCCTTTTCTCAAATCATTATTATTTCCATTTTTCCAATAAAGCATGATACCCATCAGCCATAATTCTTTTTTTGAAATTTCTTTGATATCTTGAGAAGAAGAATTTTTAATCCTTTCTATTAAACCTGAAGTTCTGGAGATTTTTTTCAATGCGCCGGCCCTGGCTCTCTCAACATATTTGTCGTCCAGCTTTTTAATCTCTTCAGGGGTCAGTTTTAAATTTTTTAGCCAGTAAGAAAGAGTGGATTTGGGGACATGGAGTTGATTTATTATTTCAGAATATGAAAATCCCCGTCTTCGCATATCAATTGAAATGTTCTTTTTGTATTTTTCTAAATATGGACTCATAATATATAACTACTTACATATTATACGGGTTCAAAAATATATGTAAATAACACTTATAAACAGCCAATTTTTAAAAAACTGCTCCATAAAAAGTAAATCAGTTTTTTAATTATCTTGAGTTTTAACTTTTTGTGAATATTGAATCAAATCTATGATAAATAGCCAACAAACCCAGGACTAAACCGAAAGTGGCAAATAAAATATCTTCCGTAACATCAATAACTATATCCTGTTTGAGATCAAAAAAGAGATGAGTTCCGAATATCATATCCACATAGGACTGAAACAATTCAAACAGAAAGAATCCGATGAAAACAGCTACTCCTGACCATTTTAAAATGTATTTTTTATTATCTGAATGGCTTTCATAAAATGCGGATGCGATCAGAGATGCCATATAAACAAGTAATATTCCCGTAGAAAAATGAATGAATCTGTCGTACTGAACGCCCATATCGTGAAGGAATAAAGAACCGGGAACGCTCACCACTATTATAAGCGCACCAAAAAGTTCAATGCGCTTGATCAGGGCAACAGTTGTTCTCTTCATAATCTGGCCCCAATGATAATAAGCTACACGAGGAAGTAAAAGAAGCAGAGGATTAACGAACCCATATATAATCCACACTACCCCCCTCTGCTGGGTGAGTAATTCATAGACCGAAGTAAGAAGTGAGATTATGATGCCTATTATGAGCACAGCGTTGGTTGGGTGTTATTTTTCTTCTTTTATTTTGTTTAATATCGTCTGGACTTTTTTAATGCTATCTTCATCATGTATGGAAAGAGGTATGATTTTTTTGTTAAGTTTTTTCAATGCTGCTATTTTTTTCTTTACTTCTTTATCTGAAATCATATCATATTTGCTAAGGAAGATGTATTCATCTTTTTTATCCAAATTCTTATTATATTTTACCAGTTCTTTTCTGACAATCTTATAATCAACTGACGGATCATCAGATTCCGCCGACACAAGATGAAACAATATTTTTGTTCTTTCAATATGCTGAAGGAATTTAACTCCAAGCCCTTTTCCTTCCGAAGCCCCCTCTATAAGCCCGGGTATGTCGGCCAGGATTAATTCATAATAAACTCCCAAATTGGGCTCTAAAGTTGTAAACGGATAATTAGCCACCTTGCTCCCGGATGCGGTAAGTTCATTAAGCAAACTTGTTTTCCCCGCATTAGGCAAACCAACCAAGCCGATATCGGCTATAAATTTCAATTCTAATTTGACCGTGAATTGCTGGCCTGCCGCGCCCGTCCCGAATTGTTTTGGACTGGTATTTGTTGAGGAGCGATAATAAAAATTACCCTTGCCTCCAAACCCGCCTTTCGCAATAAGAAAATTTTCGCCTGTTTTAATTATTTCCAGGACTTCTCCGGTCTCTAACTTAGTAATCACCGTCCCAACGGGAATTTTTATGATTAAATCTTTCCCGTCCCGTCCGTCAATAAAATTGCCGCGGCCGTCCCCGCCGTCATCGGTTTTTATTTCTTTTTTATTTCTGAATTGAGATAGAGCGCTTAGATCGGATACTCCCTCAAAATATATGTTTCCGCCGGTTCCTCCATTGCCTCCGACCGGTCCCAGCATCATCTTATTTTTATTGAAAGCCGCCGTTCCTTTTCCACCGTTGCCGGCCTTTACCCTGATTATTACATTGTCTATTAACATTAGAATTCTCCGTCAATAAATGTAAGGGCTTTGCCGCGATTATTAGCCCGGCCGGTTCGTCCTATGCGATGAATATAGTCGTTATAAGTTGCCGGAACATCATAATTGATAACATGGCTCACATTGGCTATATCAAGGCCCCTGGCGGCCACATCCGTAGCCACAAGAACTTGAATACGGCTCTCCTTAAACATATTTAATGCCCGCTGACGCTTGGATTGATTCTTATTGCCATGTATGGATTCAGCTTTAAAACCTTTCCCGACAAGCATATTCGCAAGCCGTTCGGCTCCGTGCTTTGTCCTGGAAAATACAAGAACTTTTTTGAATTCCGGCTGAATCAAAAGTCCGTTGAGCGTATCCAGTTTGTTATCATTCTTAACTCTTATCACATCCTGTTCCACATTAGCGGATGTATCTCTTGTTTTTACTGTAATGCGGACAGGTTCGCGTAAAAATTCATGAATAAGATTTTCTATTTCCATTGAAACAGTCGCTGAAAAAAACAGAGTGTGCCTGGATTTTGGCATTCCCGACATAACAAATCTCATGTCATTAATAAAGCCCATATCAAGCATCCTATCGGCTTCATCAAGCACAATAGTACCGAATTTAGCTCTATTAATATTGCCTCGTTCTATCAGGTCTTTCAAACGACCGGGGGTACCGATAATAAAATTATTGTGATAACGCAGTTCGGATATCTGGCGGCCGATACTCATGCCGCCGACGCATGATACCGAAAATATCTTCATACCTCTTGTAAGGCCTTTTAATTCATCCTCTATCTGTAAGGCCAGCTCTCTTGTAGGCACGATTATCAAGACCTGCTCATTAGGTTTAAGTAAAATTTTATTTATAAGTGGGATCAGAAAAGCCGCAGTTTTACCGGTGCCCGTGTCAGCTACGCCGGCGACATCGGCTCCAGCCAAAATATGCGGAATTGCTTTATCTT
>ERZ1292644.1682-Hain-H14-01um-R2-1682-length-11004-cov-9_pt1 | contig 11004 bp, 13 predicted proteins | sample MGYA00564402_ERZ1292644 | MGnify/ENA primary metagenome ERZ1292644 (study PRJEB36523, sample SAMEA6512644) | groundwater metagenome | collected 2019-01-09 | study: AquaDiva: Metagenomics assemblies of 32 groundwater samples | reverse complement strand
GGGTCACCAGGACAGGCACTTTTGCTCAGGTATACTGGGGGAGCAAGTACCCTGACAGGTTCAGCTTTTTATCGCCAGGGCCTTGAGCTTGGCAACGTCCGAGCCAGGACAGAAGCCAATATCTCTTTTACCTTTGAACAGTTTGATCCGTATTGGGAGAAGATAACTAGCAGCAGTGCGGCCCTGACTACTCAAACGACCTTTGGAGCCAGTGGCGTTGCCCAGCGTGCGGCTTGTGGAAGTTGGGGGACTATGGGGAATGGTTTGAATGGTACTGTTAATTCTATCGTTGCTTCTAGTAATGGACCTATACTGGTTTTTGGAGGCACGTTCACGACGGCCAGTGGAGCTGAGGCTTGCCGAATTGCTCAGTGGTCGGGTACCGCCTGGAGCAAAGTCGGTAATGCCGTAAATAATACAGTTAATTCTCTTGTTTACGACCAGTCCAGAAATTTCCTCATAGCGGGAGGGGCCTTTACGACGGCAAGTGGAGCTACGGTCAATCGGATTGCACTCTGGACAGGTACAGCCTGGACTTCGATGTCTTCGGGGATGGATAGTACTGTTAGTACACTCTTAGCTCATTCATCTGGGTCTATCATAGCCGGAGGAGCCTTTACGGCAGCCGGAGGAACGACAGCCTCATTTATTGCTCGTTGGAATCATGCTGCTTCAACCTGGACTGCAATGTCAACGGGGATGCATGCACCTAATCCGGCAGCCAACGGCACGGTCAACAGCCTGGCTGAAATGCTGAATGGAGACATCGTTGCCGTAGGCGCTTTTAATAATGCCGGAGGCACTTCATCAAGTGGGGCAGCCGTTTGGGCAGGTTCTAGCTGGGCCGCGATGGGACCGAGTGGCTTAAATGGAGATGGGAACTCTGCTACTGTCACATCTGATGGGACACTATTCTCCGGGGCTGGAACTGGCTCTGCCAGCCACTTAAATTCTTGGAATGGAGCAACCTGGAAGGGTTATCAGAATATCACTAACAACTCAGTTTTGGACTCTATAGTTGACCAATTTACAGAGAACCTCTATATAACAGGTGAATTTACTCAGATCAATGGGAGTATCCCTTCTGTAGGTTTAGCTAGATTGATTGGTCAGACTACGACGATAATCTCTGATATATCCTTCGGCTCTGCAACCAATATTACTGCCATCCATTCAGCCAGTACGGGTGTATTGACTATAGGCTTAAGCTCGACCCCAGTGACAGCTTCGGCAGCAGCAGTGACGGCTATAACAAATTCTGGTACGGCAGCCACGTATCCTATCCTCACGGCGTGCGCCCCAGCCGCAGCTTCGGCTCGCTTCTCCCAACTGATAAATTATACGACCAGGGACTCGATTTATTTCGACCTGGCTATGCTTCCCTCAGAGATGATTACCTTAGATTTGCGACCTGGAAAAAAAACCCTCACTTCATCTATTCGTGGAAATATTATTAGCACCATACTCCCTGGTTCCAATACCTCAACTTGGCGACTCCTACCTGGCACAAATAACATTTCCGTTTGGCTCAGTAGTGGTAGTGGATCAGTTAAGCTTGAATGGACCGAAAGATTCTGGTCAATTGACAACTAACTAACTGTGGGGTATAATTAGAACTATCTAATCAAACTTTTTTAGCTCAGGACAGGAAAGGATAAAAAATGAGCGCCCAAGAAAGTAGTATAAGCCCCACCGTAGTCAAGTTACGGCAAGCCTTGACATTGCTTGCCAAAGACAAGGAGGCTGGACTCAAGTTGTTTAGTGAGGTAGCCAGCGAGATTGAATCCCTTGAAGGTAAGATTGAAGGGTTAGAGAGCCAGGTCTTGGACAGAATGACCTCCCAAGACCCCCCACGATTTAGTGAACCCATCTACGAAGCCCATACGAATACCCACGGTAGCCTGGTATCCCCAAGAGAGAATGGGGCTGGCATAGTATGGGAGATTATAGCCAGGGGGGATACTCCAGCCGAGATACTTGATCGAATGATTTTAGTTCAGGTCTATGCTCAGGATAGGGGTTTCATCCCCTCTGATAAGTATGTTGACCAGCGCAGGCAGGAACGGGGGGACACTATTCCCTTCTCGTTTGGGGATAATAAACCAGAACGGTACTGGGAACAGAAACAACAGACCCCCCCAGTTGTGACATCACAATCCAACGGCCAGCAAACGACGATGACCCAATTGACCAAGATTGCAGCCGGTCCCCTATCTGACCGAGATACCGCCCTTGTCTATAAGGGGATGACCGGCAAATCGAAGCATCTGGTAAATATCTACCTGGACTCTGGTAATGCAGCATTACAGAAGCTAACCATTCTGGGGCTAGACCCGAACCAGCCAGCCAGCCTGTTTGTTAAGGGAGTCACCGAGATACCGACCCCTGGCTGGACTTGTCTGGTCGGATTAACTGAGGATGGTAAGTGGGCTAACAAAATCCTGGATATTACCCCGGTTAAATAATTAGATTTGTAACCCGGTTTAGGTTTGTACCTGAGCCGGGTATTTTTGTTCACTACGAAGGTTAAAAGGGGCGTAGTCCCTATGAAGTACACTGTCATCATCCCCGGCAATGCGATGTCTAAAAAGAACAGTAAAAATATTATCTGGGCAGGTGATGGAAAACCACGGATCATATCAAGTAAGGTTCATAATGAGTGGGCCAAAGGCGCCCTACTGGTTCTAAAAACCAACGAGTTTGTTGGATACCCCTGGCACTATCCAGTCAGGATGTCATTCCACTTTATCAGAGCAAATAAGTGCCGGTTTGACTTTAATAATTTGACGCAGGGTCTCACGGATTTATTGCAACAGGCAGGTATCATAGAAGACGATGATATGAACCACGTCATTCCTGGTCCTAATTTTTCCTGGTCAGTTGACAAGTATGACCCACGAACTATCGTAACTATTTCCTCAGAATAGGAGTCCCTCCATGTACCTAACCCAAGCCCAAGCCACCCTTCGTCCCTGGTTCAAAGAGACTAACCGGGGCCTTGAACTAACCGATCTCGATACCAAGCCTCCCTTAAAAGCGTATGAGACTCAAGCTCTCAAGTTACGGGGAGAGGAGGTTGGTTGGCAGATCAAGGTAGGCGACCTGGCTGCCAACCTGCACCGGGATTATCGCCAAGATTATCAACAGGTATTTGAGATGTGCGGCTTGGCCGGCTACCATCGCTCCCTTACTACGATTGAGAGTTGGGCCAGTGCGTGCCGGTCAGTTCCCCACGGTAGTAGGAACGGGTTATCCATTAGCTACCTACAAGTAGTGGCTCCCGTGACTGACCCCCTTGACCAGCGAGACCTACTAAAGGATGCTTTAGAGCAAAAGATGAACGTGGCATCCTTCCGGGCGCACGTGGCAGCCTTTAGGAACATTATAGAGACCCCAGAAATGCCGCCATGGGAAGAACGGGATGGGAAGTTGTTTGAGGTCGAAAAAGAAGCCTATACGCTAGAGATTGCCTTGCAAGAGGAACGGGCAGCCAGGCAACGAGCCGAACAACAATTGGAAAATACGAAGTCTGCTCTAGTTACTCTCAGAAGCCGTCTGGAAGCTCTTGTAAAGATGAAACCCACTGATTTAATGGTAAATATTGGACAGGTCGTAGAAGTGCTTAAAGAGGCTCTGGAAGCCCTGTCCCGGTTATCCCTCTCCTAAAAACTCCCTATTGACAAATAAGTACTTGTATGATAGTATAGAGGGGTAGTATCTAGTTTGTTCGTGATACCCCCTACTGAACCGGCTACCCATAGACTGATCTGGTTGAAGAGTTCCCAGTAGGTTATGTGATAGACCGCAATGTACGTAGTGAGGATGCAAAAAGCATTAAACGGCAAACTGGACGCGCGAAAAGTCTCCAAAAGGGACTTGTGCTGACCCCTTTACTGGCACATTAAAACTGATGAAGGGGAGCCGCCTGAGCTAGAAAAAGGCCAAAGGCAGGGGTCATACAAGACCCATACGTTCTGAGTGCCCACCCGGAGACTACTTGACCCGGACTATTTTTTGAGGTCTACGATCTCTTTAACCTTCGTAGGGAGTCCTGATATGCAACTTAGGGAGGCCAGGTGGCTAGCTATGGAAAAAGCCGAGTCGCTTCCTGCTGAGGAGACCATTTGTATCTATAGAATTAGGCCCCGGCAATTTGATATTGAGATCGGGATTACTCCCTTCAAGAAGGGGTTAATCCAGATGATAAGTGCTGAATGGGTAAAAAACGGCTGGCACAAAAAGTATCATCCTGAGTATTTTAGACCGGAGGCAACCCTATGACCATCGTATTATTTAACCTTAACTGGGGCTACCAAGTTTACTGGCGAGAAGCCAATACGGTATTAGACATCGTAGAAGACCCAACTAGCCCTGGACCCCGTCGCTCCCCTGAAGCAACTACAAAAGCCCAGAATAAACTTACTCAATATCAGAAGAGCAACCTGTTCGCCTCAACCGTCAAGGAATCTGAGAAGGCTACCCTACTTGCAGCTATTGAAAATACCACTCCCGGCTGGCAGTTCTACCGTAAGGATAAATACCTCTATGCATGGAAAGATTGCTGGTCCAGCGTCCAGGTCGGTGGCAAGGCTCCTGACCCCTTGAAGATGAAGTCGGCACGGGGATTGGCAGACCAGATACAGTTGTATGAGACGGGACGGAAGCTGGTTAAAAGAAGGGAGTATGGAGTAGGTAGTATGGAGTAGGGAGGGGAAGAAAAGAGATTTTTGGCTTCCCCTTACTCCCTACTCCATACTACCTACTCCCTATTATATTGAAAAAGAACGGTGACCTGGGCGAGAACCAAATCTTAACCCTCCGAGCTATCCAGCAGCTGCAGCCTTGTGGAGCAACCTCAGTAGCCAGAGTGACGGGTATCTCTGAGAAGATCACTTATAATATAATTTATAATACTCTCTATAAACGGGGATTGATAGATAGTGAGATTGATAGGCGCAGAGGGATGCCCCGGCGCAAGAATGGGACACTGAGGGTAACGACGGAGGGGGAGCAGTTACTAGAGACTATGCTCCTTTTGACCTTTGTTATGAGGAAGTTACGGATATGACCACTATAGGAACCTTGCTATCAGGTGGTGAGTGTGTAGGTATCGGCGCAAAAAATGCCGGTCTAACCCATCTCTGGGGCTTTGAAATTGAGAATGATATAGCGCAGGTAGCCCGTGGCAATGGCTTCAATGTTATCACGGCTGACGTAATGGGGTTAGACCCGCATACGCTAGAAGTACCCGACGTGTTACACGCCTCGCCGGTTTGTAAACGGGCCAGTGGCGCTAACCAGAGCGCAGAACTAAACGAGGACGGCACGAAGGAAGCACCTGAAGATACTGAGATGGGTCAAAAGATAGCCCAGTTTATTGACGTAATGACACCCGGAATTGTGACCATCGAAAATGTCTATGCTTACCGGAATTTCAAGGCATTCAAAATGATCTGCAACGCTCTGAACCGAAACGGCTATATGTGGGACTTCGATAACCTGAACGCTGCCGATTATGGCGTACCCCAGACACGCCGGCGGCTTATTTTACGGGCGATTCGCGGGTCACTGCTGCCTAACTTGCCGCAGCCTGAAAGGTGGGTTGGCTGGTATTCTGCGATTGAGGACTTGATACCTATGCTGCCAGAAAGCCAGTTTGCGCCGTGGCAGTTGGCGAGATTGCCAGATGAAATCAAGGGTGCGCTTCTGGTAGATTCGGCGGGGTATCCTGACGAAAGCGGCGCAAGGGTGGCAGTAACACGCATCGCAACCGAACCGATAAATACCATAGTCGCCAATTATGAGCGTAGGTCAATGCGTGCCTTTATCGTTGACCAAAATTATGGTAACTCGAATGCCTCCGAGGACAGGGTGTTAAGTATTCGCCAATCAGATGCTCCGATGGTAACTGTTACGGCGGGCGGTCCAAAGAGGGAGTACCGGTCGTGGTTAGTTGACCAGGTAAACAGCAGCACGGTAACAAGTCGGCCAGATGATGAGCCAGCTCTTACGGTTTCCGTCTATAGCTCAAAACACCAATCACCTCGCACCTGGCTATCTCAAGGCCGTGTTGTTTCAATGACACCTCGTGCCCTGGCTCGATTTCAGAGCATACCTGACGACTATAGGCTGCCAGAAAGCAAGGCATTGGCTTGCAAGGTGATAGGCAATGCTGTATGTCCCTTACTTTACCAGAAGATTATCAAGCCAATGATAGGTGAATAATGTTACCCATATCTGAAACCTCCCTCCTTCAAGCCCGCCTCAAACTCTCATTTGCCAGGATGCTAAAAGCTGACCTGGATCGGGGAGCTGACTTTATCAGTAACTTTAACTGTAACCGGGCCGATGGGTCTATCATAGTTAAAGGCTGCTCGGAGGTATTGTGGCGACAGAACTACGAACAGGCTCTGCGAGAGGCGAGGGAGTATTTGGGGGTAGGTAAAGGAGTGGGGTTAGAGGAGTTAGAGAACTTATGCAACGAGAGATAATATGGTCATATGGCGGTGGTGTCCAAACAATCGCTATTTTGGTTTTGATCGCTGAAGGCAAGCTCTCCCGACCAGACCGGGTTGTTATGGCCGATACAGGCCGCGAACGGGCGTCAACCTTGCGCTATTATGAGCAACATGCAAAGCCGGTTTTTAACAGTCTGGGGCTGACTTTGGAGGTGGCAGGGAAGGAACTGGCAAAGGTGGACCTTTACGGACATAATGGCGATTTGCTTCTGCCTGCCTTTACTCAAACCGGCAAGCTACCAACGTTTTGTAGTGACGAATGGAAAAAGCTAGTTGTCCGTCGTTATCTACGCCTGCAAGGATATGGCCCTGAAAATCCAGTTGTGATGTGGCTAGGATTTAGCCTAGATGAAATTCACCGGCTCAAACACGCTGATAAAAAATGGGTAAAAAATCATTGGCCGCTGTGTTTTGACGTGCCTCTCCGTCGCCATGAGTGCATATTAGCCGTAGAGCGTTATGGATTGCCGGAGCCACCAAAGTCGGCTTGTTGGATGTGTCCCCATCTAAACAATGAGGAATGGCAGGACATCAAACTAAATGACCCGGCTGACTGGGATAAAGCGGTGGCACTGGATTATCAGATACGAGAGGCAGATAAGCGTGGTGGAGTATTCCTACATAGTAACGGGGTAGCATTAGATAAGGCTGATCTGACTATTAAGCATAGGGAAGCCCCGCTTTGGGAGTGTGCTAACTCCTGTATGACATAACTAAAGAAACTGGCTCAAAGTGGGGCAAACTGAGTATTGACATTATACCTCATTTTTAGTATAATCTCAGTATAATTTAATCGCTCAACTGCAATGCCGAGTCTTGGGGGTGGCAGCCCAGGACAGCAGAAGAGAACGGGAAGGGAAGCCCGGAGGACGTACATGCAAAGTCTATCTTTACAATTAAATACCATTTTTATAAAAAGCTCTATTCACAGGCTGGTCCCTTCTTCCCAGAGGGGCTTGCCAAGCTCCAGGTGCATGTGCGTCGGGGGTCAGCCGGTGAATGGAGCTTTTTTGATTCCAAGGTGAAAGGGTGACATGATGACCAAACTCTCACGACTAGATATTGAGTCTCTCCCTCACTATCGCAAGAAAACCCATAGGGAATGGTCGGCAGCCTGTCCCCAGTGTAATGGTAAAGATCGGTTTATTTTTTGGCCTGACCGGGGTAACTATTACTGTCGCCGTTGTGACCTCAAGGGCTTCATTCTGGAAACCGACCAAGCACTGACTACTCCTGAACAACGAGATGCCTGGAAGCGAGCGGAGGAAGAACGCCAGAGGAAGGAAGCTATGGAACGGGTGGATGCCATTACTCGCCTACAGGGGATGATTGATCGGGTTATCCACTACCATAGGATGGTCAAGGAAGCATTAGGATACTGGGCCTCTCAAGGTCTGAGTTCCCTAACGATTGAACGGTATCAATTAGGCTACTGCCCTAAATGTCCTACTGAACCGAGTAGTGCCTCCTTCACTATTCCTTACTTCCAAAATGGCAATTTAGTTCACTTACGCCACCGCTTACAAACCCCCAATGGACATGGTAAATATCGGCCGGAGTTTGCCGGTTTGGGGAACCAACTATTTAACTCTGATATACTCAAACCATCTGATGAAATACCATTTGGATTATTAGAGCCGGGAGAATGTTTGATTGTCGAGGGGGAGGTCAAGGCTATGGTTCTTGACCAGATAGGATTTAGTGTAGTGGGATTGCCAGGAGCTAATAGTTGGCGAGGGGAATGGGGACAATGGTTCAAAGGACAAGCTAAGGTTTATGTTGCGTTGGACCCTGGAGTAGAGCCGATGGCCTGGCGAGTGGGAGGTAACCTGAAGGAATGGGGTGTAGAGGTAGCCGTTTGTATGCTGCCCTATAAACCAGATGATATGTTTGTTTTGTATGGAGCCAGTATAGAGGATTTTATAGCGATAATTAGACAGGGGAGAATTATAAGGTGATTACAAAAGAGGCTATTCTTTTATTGTTGGGTGATAGACCCGTTGCCTATCATCCAATGTTAGCCAAGAAGCTAGGGGGAGTGGAATCTGCTGTATTTGCCTCTCAGCTTTTATACTGGACTGGAAAAGGCAAGTTGCCTGGAGGATGGATATTCAAAACCCAAGCCGAGTTTGAGGAGGAGACCGGACTGACTCGGCGTAATCAGGAGACAGCGAGACGTAAGTTAAAGGAGATAGGAGCATTAGAGGAAGATCTGCGTGGGGTTCCAGCCACCATGCATTATCGCTTAAACCTTGATATTATGGCTGAAATTCTATCGGATACACGACAATCTAGTATGGCCGAACCAGCCAAACTGGATTGTACAGATCAGCCAAACTTGATTGGCCGAACCAGCCAAACACCAGAGATTACTACAGAGAATACCATAGAACACATCACCCCCTCAAAAAAGCAAAAAAATAATCTTGACCCCTTGGCAGATACCTTCAACCGTAATGGTCAAAAAGACAACGGTTTGTTCAACGAGCGGCCCGCCGACCAATGGCTTCAACATCGAGACGCCGCGCTCGCTGCCTTTGAACGAGCCGGAGGTAAACTGGGCTATGACCCCAATGAACGCCAGACCCGCAAGGGAGCTATAACCGAGTTCGTGGCTGAACTGGGAGATAAGTTTGACCTGAAGGTATGGGAACAGGCTATAACTGAGTCCATACTAAATGGCGTAGGATCAACTAAAGTTGCCCGTTTTTTTGAAGTCTATGAGCATGGGGGGAGTTATAAGGCATATATTAAAGCTATCTATGGAGACAATGATGACAAAAAAGGAACGGTTATTAGAACCAAAGATGGAGGCTACTACCTATGACCCCTGACAACTTTGACCCGGCCAGCGCCATCTACACCCCGGCTGAAGTCAGTACCTATGCCAAGCAGCAAATAGAATGGATGCGAGATAACCAGCACCGGGCCATCAAGTTCTTTATACCTGGCATAGACCAATATTTTGCTCCTCTGCTTCCCGGTCAGGTTTGTGCAGTCATCGCTCAGACTAGCAATTACAAGAGCGGCTTCATGCATGCCTGGGAGCGGTCTGTAGCCGATCAATTACAAAGGGAAAGCCGGCTTGATGAGGTCGTTGTCCATGTATCGGTTGAGGAGTCTGTCGAGGACCAGGCGTTCCTGTTATTCTCTCAGGAGACAGGGGAGGATGCCGGGGACATTGCCAGGGGACAGATTCAGGACTGGGACAGGCTACATCAGGCAGCTATTAAAATTGGCACTATCTCTATTTACCGGATAGGGGATAGTTTAGCCAGGGCAGAGGACTTCCCTAAGTTACATCTATCTAATATGGTAAAATCTATCAAGCATTTACAGAATGAACTTTTGGGGCGTAAGGTTAAGATGGCTGCCTTATTCTTTGATTACCTGCAAGCCTTTCCCTTCGATGATGACCATAAATTAACTGAGAAGGACAACCAGCGCCGGTTACAAGTCAGGTCTGATATTTACCGATTGAGACAGGCAGCAGCCTATTTCAATGCGCCGGTTATTGTAGCAGTTCAAGCCAAGCAGCACCTGGAAGGAGCACCGAGCAAGAAGTTTTATTTACCGGGGGTATTCGATGGAGAGGAGAGTTCGTCCATAGCCCAGCGATGTGACCGGGTAATCTCACTTTGGATGCCTAAAATGACCCATTCATTAGGGGAGGTCATAGATTATAAAAATGTGGAGTTCACAGTTAGGGAAAACCTGTTATGGGTCAAGATTTGCAAGCAACGGGGGAGGTTGCCGGCTGGTCGATCGTGGCCTTGCCTGATTGATTTTAACTTAAATAGGATACTGGTTGAGGAATGACGGTTGTGACATCACAAGCCTTGCGACCCTTGGGAGTACCCGAAGGGGTGCGGGTCCCTGAAGAGGGACAAGAAACGGAGACAGAACGATGCTGATATACGGCACGGTAGTGAGGATAGGGTTAAAGCTTGACACCTAATTACTTCTGTGCTACAATGCTCTCAAATCATTTTTTGAGGCAAAATGAATGACTAAATTGATACCAGTAAAAACTTTATTGAACGGCCCCCAAATCCAAAGTACCGGCTCTCCCCAACATCAGGGCAACTCTGGCGCTATCTGGCCGATTTTCATAGATGGTGAGATCGTCAAAACCAACCCTATCGGAATGACCCCCGACGCGAAAAGCCTACAGGCTGCTCGTACCCTGGACCGGGTAGGGGTTGATCGCTCAACTGCAATGAGGTTTGGCTTATCTTTCTATGCCTGGCTCTATGGTGGCTGGGATGTGTTTCCAGACATCATTTTTAAGTTAAATGGTCTGGTTAAAGATGACCGAGTGAAGGGACCGCTGAAGGGAACGGCGGCAACGTTGCTAAACTTGGTAATGCAACTTGCCCCCCCGGACTCGTAACCCATCAGCCGAGTACAACCCTGAAGACATAGCCCGGTTGGTTGCTGCTCAGGTAGAGGCCAGGGAAGCAGCCGAGGAACAGGCTGCCCAACT
>ERZ1292644.1371-Hain-H14-01um-R2-1371-length-12790-cov-5_pt2 | contig 11004 bp, 9 predicted proteins | sample MGYA00564402_ERZ1292644 | MGnify/ENA primary metagenome ERZ1292644 (study PRJEB36523, sample SAMEA6512644) | groundwater metagenome | collected 2019-01-09 | study: AquaDiva: Metagenomics assemblies of 32 groundwater samples | reverse complement strand
GCTTTGATAACCCCTTTGGCCCCTATACTACCGGATACGTCCTAGTGCCAGGTGACGTAACTACTGAAGAACGAGAGGAAGATAAGTACCAGCCCCCAATCCTCGCGTCCCTAAATGCAGCACAGTCGATTAACGTTCTCCAGACCGCGCAACTAAGTGCGGCCCTTGAAGCTACTCTTGCCCCTACCTATGTTCAGGTAAAGGGTGACGAGAACCTTCCCCCGTCCGACGAGGACAAGTCTCCACAGGCTAAGGAGGGCGAGGTGCCCTTTGTTCCAGGTGAGATCAAGCGCGTAGAGCAGCCCACAGTCGAGCTTGAGCGCATCGGTGATCGTCTGATGGCAGAAGAGGCTCCCTATAGATTCAGGGAGGCGCTGTCGGGTGACGCGACCTCGGATACGTCTGGGCATCGTCTAGCTATCCAGGTGGCTCAGGCCGACCTCCAGATGACGCCCTACCAGAACTCTCGTGCATCCGCTATCAAGGAGCTACTAATGGGCATCATCTATGCAGTTAGGCGTCACGGACTTACGGTATACATTCCCATTCTACCTTCGACGGGAAAGAGGAGCGGTAGTAAGGGAGTGCTACGGGTCATGGACAAGCCTCGCATTACCCCCGAGATGGCCGATCTCAACTTCGACCTCACTGTGACTCTTGGTGCTGATACTCCTACCACTAAGTACGCTAAGCAGGCAGCTCTTAGGGAGCAGGAAGAGGCGGGTCTGATTGGCTATGTGTCAGTTGTGGAGGAATTCAGCGATAATCCTATAGATGAGATTAACCGCGTTTACGAAGGCAAGATGCTCAAGGAAACTATGGAGACTGTCGTTCCCCAGCTAGCCAGTATGGTCAGCAAAGCAGTCGAGACGCGCTTCAAGGAGTTCCTCGAGTCCCAAGCACCTCCACCCCCAGATGCAAATGCTATTCAAGGTGAGCTACCCTTTGGCCCTCCTCCTGAGAGCGGCTTAGCAGAGGGCGGCGGTATGCAGCCAGCTAGCTCTATTGATATTAGTGGTAGGGTTCCAGGGGTCGGAATGCCTACTGTTCCAAGTACCGGAGAATACGGCCCCGTGGTTCCCGAACAGACAGGAGGTATGATCTAATGGCTGAAGATGACTGGGCTCCTATGCTTAGTGCTGTTTGGGTGAATGCCCGTGTAAAGAACGTGTATGATCGCTCTATAGAGATACTTGAAAAGATACTAGATCAGATCATAGATTCGGGTTATCTCCCCTTTGAGAAGCCCCTACCTGAGGAGCTTGACGAGCGCCTTACTCCCGAGCAGAAGGTTGCTCTTGGACTAGAAGAGCCCCCACTAGAGGATCAACTTGCTTTCCCAAGCTAGGTGTGTTATAATGAAGATGATTGACAACATAACTGTTAAGGGAGCTACTAATGCCTTATAGGGCTGGAGATACACCATTTAATATACAGCTACCTAAACTGATAGGGAAGAGTACGCCTCCTACTGATGCTCCAACAGACGATGAGCTTCCATACGGATATGAGTGGGTTCCTGATGGTTATGGTGGTCGTACTCCAAAGGCTATACCTAAGTGGCGTATGGAAGGTGGAGGTGGATACGGCGGAGGTGGTGGTGGCGGTGATGGCGCGTCTGCCGCAGCTAGCCTACGGGGACAGGATCTCCAGCATCAACTAGGACTCAAGGGCATCGAGGTTGACTGGGCGAGGGTTGACATTGAGAAGCAGGCCCAGCGCACAAACCAAGGCTCTCTCATGGAGAGCATTAGAAGTAACAAGGCTCAAGAGGCCAGCCAGGCTCGTCAGCGAACGCTTGATGCAACTAGTAACGCGCTTACGGCTTATCTGAAAGGAACCGAGCTAGCAGACGCTAGGCGACTATCTGCCATGCAGGAGTCTCGCCAGCTTCTCCCCTACCTCGTTGATCCAAAGCAGAAGTACCACTCAGGGCTAGGGCCAGGCGGCGCACTCCAGCAAATGCAGTCGCGCAGGGGCCTAGCACCATCGACTCTCGAGATGGAACATAAGACACTAACACCACAGGTATTGTCTGCTCCACCGACACCCCAGCTCATTGGTGGGGAGATTATGAAGCATATCAAGTCTGTGAAGAAGGCAGGAAAGTAGTATGGCAAAGAAGAAGGCTGCTAAGAAGAAGGGGAAGAAGAAGGGTAAACTGGGGCCAAATATGGCTCCTACCGGACAGGGCTTCCCTGACTGGGTTTTTGGCGGACAGATGAATGTTGGCGGTGGACAGATACAAGCAGAGCAACAGCTCGCGTCAGATCGGCTCGCCAACGAGATGCAGATGGGGCAGATGCAGATCGGTCAGGGGCTTATGGGCTACTTGACTGATCTACAACGTGACCCGTTTAGCATCGTTCCAGCTATGCAGGCGTATAGTGCTTCTGGCGGCGGTACTCTAGCTCCTAATGCTGCTATGGTAGATAGTGGTGGCCTAGGCCAGCCGTCTCCCTATGGAAATGTCGTTCAGAACCTTATTCGCGGCCTGTCAGAGTTTGCTGGGGGTACGAATATCAACCCCGCAACGGGCCAATCATATACTCCAGCCGAGCTAGCTGCACAGCGTAAGCAGCCAGTTGCTAAGCCTGTCCGTAGAGCAACTACACCAAAGAAGAAGAAGAAGGGCGGTGTTACTGCAATGCCCACTGGTGGAATGGGTGGTTCCTATGGTAACGTGAATCCTACTCGAGGGATTGGGGACTTGTTCAAGGGACTTACTCCAGACCAGCTCAATTCTATGCTAGGAAGAGCAAGCTAAAGTGGTAGCAAAACGACCACGCAAGCAGTCTGGTAAGGCTAGGCTCTTTAACCGCGTGAATCCTAACTTCACGTCGGGGCGCTATAAGCCTCCGAGCAAGAACATTGCTGAGCAGCCTAGGTTGTTTCGGTCGGATGACCCTTATGCGGGCCAAAGTCGTGTAGCGGCAATGGCTGGTAATGTTGCTAACCAGTATGTAGACCCTACTCGCTCAGTACAGCCTGTAGGAGCTGTTCCTTATGGAAGCGGGCCAGTTAATATCGGTCAGCCTGTTGCACAGCCTCCTATGACGAATATCGGCAATCCTGCTAACAACTTTGGTGCAGGTAGTACCGTAGGTGACATTGGCGCAACCCTAAAGCCTGGTGGTGCATTCGATGCAGCTTATAAGCTCTTCCAACAGGGACAGGGTAGCATTGGCGACCTCATGAAGTCCGCAGGCTATCAGGCTCCTGGAGCTGGAGCTGCTGGAGGAATTGCTCCTCCTAGTATTCCTGGTGGTGCTCCCACGGCTGGTGCGGGCCTTGAGGGTCTTCAGAGTCTCGTTGGCTGGTCGCCAGAAGCTCTAGGGTCTCTAGGAGATATCACTGCATCTGGCAAGATGAATACCACGAACCCTGAGATTGCTAACGCAGCTCGTGGCCTTTCGGGTACTATGAAGGGTAACCCGTTCATCACCCAGGAAGGGCTCCTACAGATGGCTAGAGGCTTTGCTCCCGATGAGAATCAGATTGATCCGGCCTTCTACAAGTATACCAGTCCCGTGATCCAGCAGATGCTTCAGGGACTTAGGACATCTACTGGCTACAGAGCAGAGGATCAAGCCTTCACGCAACAGCAGTTTACTCCAGGTGCTCTAAGATAGCCCTATAAGGAACATCTAAATGGCCTATCGCGTTCCGGGTACAACTCGGACAGCTCCTATTAAGAAGCGCCGACCTGTTGTACCTGTTCCTTTTGTTCACAGCGTTGAGGATCAGCCGGTCTATCGGCCTCCTCCGCCTCCGCCTACTCCTCAAGCCACTCCCCCTCCGCCCCCGTCTGTGCAGTTTGCTAAGCAAGAGCAGAAGCAGTACGACGAAGCTGGCTGGAACCTTCTTAATATCCATAACTTTCGCCGCCAGGAGTTAGAGGCCAGAGAGGTAGCTAATCGTGCTACGGCCGAGAAGAATAGGCTCGATGAGGAGACTGTTCAGGCGCACCAGGAGAAGGAACTCCGACTCCTCCAGGAAAGCTTCATGCCAGAGACTCCGTCACTCCAATTCGTGCAAGCGGCCTCGTTTCGTGGAGATCGTCCTATTTCCGAGATATACGAGGAAGCTCGGGAAGCTGAGGGACAGGCTAATCTAATTAAGTTTGGTCGCTGGAGGGATAAGGCATCTCCCTACGAGCAGGAAGCTATGGGCGGCATGTCTGCTGGACTTATTAAAGAGAATATGACCGCAGGAACCATAAGGGACATCGTTGATGCTGAGCGCCGGAATGATGGATCGGTCTACCAGTACACGCCAGAACAGCGTAAGTCGGCAAACCGGATTATCTCTGGGTCTCGACCCACGCCTACGCTTGGTGAGCAGACAATGGCTCCTGGCACCTCCTTCATTCCCGAGGACGCACAAGATGCTAATGCTGCTGCCAAGGAAGCGGCAGAGCGGATACGTCAGGAAGCTCAAGAAGAGGAGTATAAGAAGCAACCACACAGTTATGCTGGTGGGCATAAGCCCGACCCAAAAGAAGGTGAGCCGATCTTCTCCCTCAAGAGGGATATTATCGATGCTCCTGAGAATATTCCCAAGTTTGCACTAGGTGTTATTGATACTGTCTTTGAGGCTGAGCAGGAGGCTATTCCTCCTCTAACAGGGCCTATCATCAAGGCGGTCTTTGAAACTGCTAGGATACCCTATGCGGAGCCGCTCGCTGAGGAGGTCTCACGGCTTGCCGTTCCAACAACCGCTATTACTGGTGGTGCAAAGACGGTAGGCTGGCAACTTACTCGTGCTGCTGCTGCTGAGGGCCTCATAAACATGATGCAGGTTCGAGGACGACGCGGAGCCACCAACAAGCCTATGCCCTCCATTCGGGAAGATGCTATCAACTTCTTTACAGGCGCAGGAGGTAGGTTGGCACTGCATGGAGCCGGAGCTGCTGTGACCCGCGCGCGTGGGAAGGGAGTCCCAGATGTAGGCGCTCCAAAGGTAGATGTTCCTACCGAAGCTGCTGACGATCAGCCTCTCAAACTAAACTTCTATGAAGCGGATAAGCCCAAGCTCGGTCGTCATACGGTTAATGCCACCGATGAAGCTGGTCAAGACATAGGCAAGATAGAGTGGCGTGAACCTCCTGCTGGTGAGCCGGGTACTGCCCATATTGTAGATGTTCACGTCGATGAAGCCTACCAGGGACGTGGTGTTGGCTCTGCTCTCCGCAAGCATGTCATGGATGATATGGCAGAGCGCGGCTATACTGATGTTACGAGTGACCTAAGTACTCCTGCTGGTGCTAGGCTTGCAGGACGTTCTGGTGCAAGTTTTGAAGATGCGAAGGGGCTCCCTCTAACGGCAGATGAAGCTGTAGAAGAAGCTGCACTTGGCCTAAAGGGTAGAGGCCCGAGGTCACGTACTAGGTTGACTCCTGAAGAGGCTCCCCCTGTTGCTAAGGCTGCAGATGAGGTGCTCGATGAAGCCCCTACCGACATGCAGGGCAACCCACTGTCTCGCAAGGAGATCAAAAGACGCCTAGCAAATGCGACAGAGGAAGGTCGAACAGGCGACATCGAGTGGTATAAGAAGGCTCTTAACGAAGCTCCAGAAACAGCTCCTCCTACACCTAAACGGGGAAAGATACCCCCTGAGGAGCCCAAGGCCCCAGAATCTACTCCTGCGGCCGCTGCGGGCACTGTAGAGGGGGCTCCAGCGAAGTCGCCTGAGGAAGCTAACTTGGCACAAGAAGCTGCTGCCGATCTTCCAGAGGCTCCTCCTGTAGAAGCTCCTACACCTAAGAAGTCTGGGCGCTTTCAGACAGATGATACTATCTACGATAAGAAGGGCCAGCCCTATACCTTCGTCAAGCATGGCGGCAAGAAGAAGCCTGGCATGGTATACGTCAAGAAGGGAAACTCGAAGAAGGTCTTTGCTATCCCTCGTAAGGGCCTATCAACTACATCTCCTACAGCAGTACCTCTTCCTATCGAGCCACACAAGACTCGCTTCAAGGCAGGTGCTGATCCTATAGAGAGGCTCGGTTCGCTTGTTCGTACCTCTAAGCGTCTTCGAGGCGAAGCACAGGTTATTAAGGCAGGTATCAGGGGAGAGAAGACAGCGGCGGGTATTGCTGCCGAGGAAGCGGCCGAAAAAGCTCCTGGGCGGAGGCCTGGTGACGTTTCTCGTGCTGCCAAGGGCCAGCAGAAGGGTAAAGAGATTCTACCTATCATTGATCCTCCTCGCGGGAAGTTTACTGATGAGGATATTCTTGCCATAGAGGACGCTATTAAGAAACACTACCCTGATGATTTCTATGGTCGTCAGAATGCTCGTAATGCAATGGATAGGCTGCTCGATGGCTATCCTCTAGCTCCTCACGAGATCAAATCTCTTACTGGAATAATGCCTGCTGATGTACTAGATCGCGTCAAGCCTATTATTGGTCTTGCCAGGACGGTAGGTCAAGAGGCTCTTGATATTGCTCTAAATGCCCAGCGCATGATCCAGGTTGGTGTTGGCGACCTCGGCCACCTTCTCCGTCAGGCGTTTCTTGCCACCTCCCATCCGCGTAAGTGGTCGAAGAATGCAGTAGACTCAGTAAGATTCCTCTTTAGTGGAAAGTACAGTGATGACTTTGCTCGTGCTGTCCGCGATGATGTTGATTTTGATACGCTATATGATCTTGGCCTCGACCTAGAGGGCGTCAAGCAGCAGCTAGGTGAGGGCGCGCGGACTACCTTTGAGGAGAACCTACTCTATGGCGAAGGTAAGATTATGGCCTGGCTCGGGAACCATGCTCCTGTTATCAAGCAGACCACTCGCGCCTTTCGTCTGGGTCTAGCTACGCTCCGCTTCTCCATTGCAAAAGAGCACCTTGCGAACATGCGCCGCCTTGGAGCAACTACAGAGGAGCTATCAGGTATGGCTAACTTTGTAAACCGTATGACTGGTAGGGGGACTCTAGGGCCAGCAGAGAAGCTAGCACCTCAAATGAATGCTCTCTTCTATGCCGCTCGTCTACAGGCATCTCACATTCAGGCCCCAGCCTATATCTTCTTCAAAGCTTTTGATAGTACCAAGGGATCACGGTATGTGCAGAAGCTAGCTGCACGAACGCTGATCTCCTCTACTCTCCTAGCTGGTGGAACGCTTGCTCTTGCTAAGGCAGTGGGTGCAGATATAGAAGTTGATCCTAGAAGCTCTAACTTTGGAAAGATTAAGATTGGCCCAACGAGGATCGATGTGACTGGTGGCTTCGCTCCCATGATCCGTCTAGTAGATCGTATTGCAACAGAAGCTGCTGGTGGCAAGGGCCTGAAAACCGATATTGGCGACTTCCGTAACATTGGAGTGAAGGAACTCATTGGTGACTTCCTACAGGGTAAGCTCTCGCCTGGAGCATCCACTGCCTATGACGCTTGGCGTGGCGAGAACTTTGCTGGTGAGAAGCTTACTGCTGACTGGGCGACTGTTCGACGTGAGGCTATCAACCGTGGAACTCCTCTCTTCCTTCAAAGCATGGTTGAGGCGTATCAGGAGGGCGGCTGGGCTGATGTGCCATTTGCCAGTGCTGAGCTAGTCGGTCTTGGCACCATGACCTACACTCCGCCTACTGCTGCCATTAACAATCTCATCAATGATGATATCGAAGGTGGAATCATAGACCTTGACGACTACCCAGAGTTTGATGGTGAAGGCCCCCGTACTCGAGGTGAACTCCATCCCAAGGATCAGCGTGATTTCGAGAAGCGTCATAGGGAGGAGCTAGCTGAGATAGAAAAGCAGTACGAGCTTCAAGGCCCGGATGCCCTATCATCCACCTTTAAGGCTCAGGAGGAAACCGCCAATCAGCTTACTGCTGATGTTGCCAAACTAGATAAAGACCTAAATCACGGTACTATTAGCGGAAAGGAGTATCGTGAAAGTATAGAGGAGCTTAAATCTGATAGTAGGGCTGTAAGTGACTTCATTGGTAAGATGCTCGAGGATCAGGGCTTTGAAGAAGGTGAGCGCCCTGAGGAGTCTGGCTACGCTCAAGATATGTACGACTATGGCGCTATCTTTGATAAATATCCTAACGCAAAGATTGATGCTGATGAGAGGAGCGCCATGTTTAATAATATCGAGGTCTTTTACGAGATTATAGGGCCTGAGCGAGAAGCCGAGCTCGATGATAACATGAATCTAGGCTTTAAGGAATCTCCTACCTATCGGATTATGGAGAACGACAAAGACACCATTGATGAATCTGGTTACCACGACCGCGTACAGGATGTTTGGGATCAAGTTGTAGGAGACGCGGAAGATAGAGGTGTTGACCTCCCCGACGACTATTATGACTATAAGAGGCAGCTCACGAAGGAGGCATCAGGGCTTAGTGTGAGAGAGTCTGACAGAGTGCTCCACCGTGATAGGTGGTTGCGTCGTCATGAGCGTATAGGTAGGCGTGTTCTTCGCCGCTGGTCGAATGATAACCCAGAAGCTCTTGATCTAGTTATTAAATGGGGATACAAGGACGATCCTAGCAAATGGGACATTGGTACACTTGAGGAGGCAGACCTAGACGACTACTAGGTCAACTACTTGACAAATATGAACAAATATGTTAAACTAAGTAAGGAGGAATATACTTATGGCTACGGCCACTGACTTCATCGAAGGTCGTGCAAATCAGTTTCTAGCAGCACAGAAGGCTGCACAAGCTGAGGCGGACACCACACAAACGCCTAGTGAGGATGCTCCAGTAGTAGCTCCAACAACTAGTACAGATGATCCGATAACGCAGAGCACCGACGATCCGGCACCCGTAGAAGCACCACTACCTGCCGTCGCTCCACAGGGCACCGAAGGGGTTGATGAACCCATCGAACCTCAAGCGGCCCCTGATGCCGACGAGCCAGTAGTAGAGCCTCCATCGGATGAGCTTGACGACGAGACCATTGCGGCTATTGCTGAACTCTATCCGGATAAACTTCTATCCACGGAGAAGATGAAGCAACAGATCGATAATGCCGTCCGAGAGCAAGTGCAGCGTCAGGCTGAGGAATATCAGCGGACGCAGCAGGAATCGGCTGAAGTCGCTACTCTGCTCCAGGAAGGCGAACAGGCTGTTAGAGGCATGTTCGAGATGCTGGAAACCGCACAGTCCGAGCTTGACAAGGCTGGGCGGGAGGAAGACTTCGAGTCTGATGGAATCTTAGACGCGAATGCCTTTGGGCAACACATACAAAGCTATGGACGAGCTGTAGTTGCCGAGGTTGAGGGTCGCTATAACCGTGGGATTGATCGTGTTGTAGTGGATACCCTCAAGCAGCTTCCGACGTTATCGGATGAACAAGTAGCTGCGGTTCAGACAATCGTGAATAACGGTACAAGAATGCGTAACGACCCTAACCAGTCGCAAAATGCCTTCTACTATGTCACCAGCTCCTTGTTTAGCTTTCTGCTAGACCGAGTACGTGATTCAGCGCAGACTGAAGAGCGAGCACGTGTTCAGACGCGACCGGCTGTAGTCAAGAAGATTGCAGATGCGGTTGCGGCTAAGGCGGCAGCAGCAAAGTTAGCGGCTCAAAGGGGTAAAGAACTCCCTACGACACCGCCTGATGTCAAGACCGAGGCCACCAATGATGAGGTATCTGAGGCGCGTTACGATCAGCTTGTAGCTGAAGGGCGTACCGCAGAAGCTCAGGATGTTGTCAACAAGATGGCTCGTGGAGTCGCCGTCTCGCGTCAAGTCTAATAAAGGAGTTAAAATAAGTTAAATGACTGTCACAGACAGAGAAATGACCTCTACGACGCATGCTGCGTTCTTGCCTACTATTTGGGCGAAGGATGTTCGTGCGGCTATCACGTATGAGGAAGTCCTGTCAAAGCTGCTTAATACGCAGTACGAAGATGAGATGTCAGTTGGTCGGATTCTCCAGATTCCGATTGACTCTAACTACAACACGCAGACCAAGACCGAGGGCGTTAGCTCAACTATCACCTTCCAGTCGATGGTAGGTACTACGGGGTCTGGTACTAACTACCAGGCCATTACTGTGAGCACCTTCCAGTATGCGGCTGCTCTCTTGAACGCTGTTGTGGCTACTCAGTCTAACTATGACGAGCGCCAGCGAATCTCTCACAAGCTCGGTTACTCGCTTATGCGTGGTATCGAGGTGGGCATCGCGGCCCTTCCCGCTAGCTTTAGTCAGATCGTCGGGACGCTAGGTGCTGACCCCACCGAAGCGAACCTCCGGCGTGCCTGGCAGTACCTTGCCGATGCGGGCGTTAGTAGTAACTCCAGTTGGGTCTTCGGGCCTGCTGCGATTGCTGCTCTCTTCGCTAACGACAAGTACACTAGCAAGGACTTCATCAGCGGCAAGTCGGCCATTGAGTCGGCACAGCTTCCCGATCTGTACAGCTTTCCTGTGTTCAAGAGTAACTTCCTGAATGCACCGGCGTCTGGCCAGACGGAGTGCTTCCTAGCGCATAAGGAGGCCATGATCATGATTCGTCAGGTTATGCCGACTGTGCGTGAGGACTTTCTTATCCGTAACATTTCGGACGGTATCATCGCCTACGACCTCTACAATGTGAGCGAGGCGATCTGGTCGGCTGAGGCCCCAACAGGCGACTCTGACCCGACCGTTTCAGATTATGGCGCGGTGCTCATAAGGACTTCCTAGCCATGCCTAGAGTGGGTAAGAAGCACTTTCCATACACCAAAGCAGGTTATAAGGCTGCTGCGGCGGAAAAGGCTAAGAAGAAAGGAAAGAAGTAATGGGAGTATATGGATCACCCAAGACCCCCCAGCCTGGTACGAAGTTTGGCGGAGCAACCATCGGTAAGGGTGTGCAGCCTGGTTCTAAGAAAGCTGGACTGCAGAGAGGGCTTCCCAAGTAGGGAGCCTAGAAGAAGGAGGAGCTGAATGGATGATCATGGTCTAGTCACAAAAACAGGGTCTATTCAGCTCCCCTTCGATATGCAAGGACGCTTTCTGGAACTCGAGCTAAGTAAGGCTCTAGGAGAGTTCATCTACTGGATGGAGCTAAA
>ERZ1292644.1156-Hain-H14-01um-R2-1156-length-14355-cov-6_pt2 | contig 11009 bp, 28 predicted proteins | sample MGYA00564402_ERZ1292644 | MGnify/ENA primary metagenome ERZ1292644 (study PRJEB36523, sample SAMEA6512644) | groundwater metagenome | collected 2019-01-09 | study: AquaDiva: Metagenomics assemblies of 32 groundwater samples | reverse complement strand
GCCAAATCGGGTTATTGACAGGAGGAAGCGTTGAAAATCTTACTGATGTCTCTGGGAGTGGCAATCGCCGGCGGTGCCGCGGGCGCAGGGATTGTCAGGCTTGTGTCCGAGTTGGCCTGCCGGTGACGCCTCTGCGCTGCGCCAAATGCGGGGGCCTGCTGAGCCCCACGGGCCGGGGCCGGCCCGATGGTTACAAACTCATCCCCAACCCCCCGGGCAATATCTACGTTCACGAAGACGAAGCCCGTTGTCGGGCAATTCAGCGAAGGAGGCCAACATGACCACACCAGCCCCGGAGATCCTGAAGATCGTGATCCAACTGCGTCCCCCCAACGTGATGATTGGCGTGAGCCAGCCGGGCAAGGACCCCCACCTGGTGAGCCTGGAGCTCGCCGATGTCCAGCACCTCGACCAGGTGCTGGCCCAGGTGCCGGGTATCGTGGAGGTAGCCAGGGCCAGGTGGGCGACCGCGCCCCAGTTCCCCAAGTACACCCGGCCGGCGCCCCCGCCCCGGCCCGCGCCGGCGCCGCGACCGGCGGCCACCCGGCCCCTGCCCAAGCCCAAGCCGGGCGCCCGCGGGCCGAAGCAGCCCAACGCCGAAGGCGCGGAGCGGCCGTCCATGTTTTAGCGAGAAGGAGGTGTGAACCATGCCTAAATACGGGGTGACCCTTTACTATCAGGCTTCGGTCTACGTCGAGGTCGAGGCCGATGACCGCCCCACAGCGTTGGACAATGCGTGGGAGCTATCCGGCGAGATGTCCGGTCTGGAGCTTGTTGACTCCTTGGTGGAGCTCCGGGAGAACACCGAGATCGAAGAACTCAAGGAGGTGCAAGGTGCCTAAGTACCACGTCCACGTTTACCCCATTGTCCGGGTGCTGGTGCCTAACGTCGAGGCTGAAAACCAGGAAGAGGCCTGCAAGAAGGCTGAGCTGATTATGGGCGAGTCAGTTGACCGGAACGAGGGAATGCTGCGGGCCGAGTACTCCGACGACATCGACGGGTTCCTGGTGGACGAAGATGGAGACCTGGGGCACGAACTGTCCGTCTGGTACGACAACAAGTACAGGCCGCTCTGAAAGAAGGTGCGCCATGAACTTGCCCTACCACCTCCCCATTCTGCTCATCCCAGACCCGGAAGAGGGGGAGGACCCGGCCTTCGGCATCCGGCCCGGCTGGTACACCAGGGACGACCTGGCGCGCCTGCTGAAGGAGCGCATCGAGGACATCCAGGCCCTAATCTACATCGCGGACATGCTGGAGGAATGAACCATGAAGCTAGTTGACCTGCTGAACATCGCCAACGTGGGCTACCCCGACCAAGGACTTTCAGCGGCGTACAACCCGGAGGACGGGGCCGAACCCGAGGGCGCCGAGGAAGCCGTGGGCGACACCCTGGCTCTCTTCATCGTGAGGGAGCTGACCGAGACCTTCGAGCCGAGCGCCGCCAGAGACGTCCAGCTCAGCGAGGGGATAGTGGTGATGGAGACGGCCATTACAGAGTTGGACGCGGTGCGCCACGCCCTGATAGCTGCCATGAAGCAGACCTGAAAGGAGGTGACCGATGGCAACAACCCACCGGGCAAAGCCCAAGACTAGGGAAGAGGTCCTGCAGCGGTACCCCAGGCTCACGGCGCATTTGATCTGCGCCAGCCTGGGGTACTTTACGCCTGGGGCAGCTGCTGCGGCCATCCTGGACCACATCCAGGGCGAGCCCAACTACTGCGAGCTGATGACCCACCTGGCCGGCCGCTGGAGCGACGAGGCTGTCAAGAAAGCCTGCGCCAAGTTAATCAATCAGGCCTTCCAGCACCGGCACACCCACGTTGGCTACATGGCCAGCTACCAGCAGGCCCGGCTGATCGTGGAGCGGGTGCGGCAGGGGGGTGAGGGGCCTATCTTCATGTCCTGGTGACCGGCCGCTAAAGGGGCTACCCTTCCACCAGCGCTGCGTGTAAGATAGGGGGCGACGGCCCAGGCTCGCAAAGCAAGGCCGCCGCCCCGGAAAGGTGGCAACCCCTGGCGTAGGGTTGACTTTTGCATTTTATCATACGGGAGGTGAACCATGGCAGACCATACCCGGACACCGTGGAAACATGGCTCGCGCGGCAACGGCCGGTTTGTCGTCTACGGAGGGGAAGGGGTCCACGGTAAGGCGATCTGCGTAATGCGAAGCACACAGGTGGACCCCTGGGACCATCCCTTGAACCTGGAAGCGGATGCCAACGCCGCCTTCATCGTGCGGGCCTGCAACTCCTACGACGAGCTGCTGGCGGCGCTACACCGTATCAATGGCTACCTCTGCGAAATGGTCAGCCCAGAACATGCCGATGGCCATCCAGGTCAAGAGAATTGTCTACTATGCCAAGCTTTAGAAGTAGCTTACGCCGCCATCGCCAAGGCGAAAGGAGAAACCCCATGTGGTGCTTAGTATGCCAGAAGAAGTCACCACCACCTCTCATGTGCTCCTTGCATCAGGCCGCCCCGGAGCTCCTGGCGGCGCTGGAGGTAGCACTGGCATCGCTGGAGCGACAACGCCGGGTAGACCAGGATATCGACGACCTTGCCGCCGTAGACCAGGCCCGCGCCGCCATCAAGAAGGCGAAAGGAGAAACCCCATGACCAACCCCAATGACGACTTCCAGGCCCGTGTTGAGGACGGCGTCCAGCGCATGAAGGTCTGGGCGGACCAGGACCAAGACTTCACCGTACAGTTTCCGGCCCAGGCCCTCTGCGCCGGCTGCTACCTGGAGGGCAAGACCGAGCAGGCCAAGCACGTCCTGCTGCTCGTGTGCCCGTTCCCCCGCGCCTTCTTGTACACCTACACCTGGAACCCGGAGCTGAAGCGGCTGGAGCAGCGCGCCAAGTACGCCATCGACCATACCGCCATCCAGGAGATGCTGGAGAACCTGGTGCCGTACATGTTCGGCAAGCCGACGAATGACGCGGTGGAGCGCCTGTGGACCTGGGTACCGGACCTACTGAAGGCGGCGGAGGATTTCGTCGCCCATTTTGACACCCGCGACTCGGTGCCCTCGGGGAACGGCTTTGCCGCGTGGGTGCGGGGACATACTGAGCGTCTGGACACCCTGCGCGCGGCCGTCAAGAAAATAAAAGGGGGTGAGACATGAGTTAACGGGCAACCCCGAAGACTTAGTGAAGGAGGCGCCATGACCACTGAACGGACCCACAAGCTTGTCCTGGAGAGCGTGACCCTGAATTTCCGCCTCTGGGACGGACCACCGCCTGCCAAAGACCGGCCCAGATGGGACGCCCCCGAATGGTCTACCGGCCGGCCATTCGCCACGGTGGAGGTCCACCAGTTGGGGACATACATCCGCACCCTCAACGAGGCGCGGACTATACAAGGGGCGATCCAGAGGTCCCTGACGATCCAGGAACTCCGGGCCGTTACGGCGGACATCGAGAAGGCCGTGGCCCGGGTCAAGGCGGCGAACCTGCTGGACCCCAACCCTAACCCCCTTGATGCCGAGGCGGAGCACCCGGATAGCGAGACATAAAGGAGGAAGCTATGACCACAACCCAGGCCAATCCAAGGTCCACCCTGGAGGCCCAGACCATCCTGCTGGTGCTGCGCATGGGGATGCTCGGCAACCGAAGAAAAGTTAAGACAGGCGACGAAGGGGAGGTGGACGTCCTGCCCAAGGACACGTCCAGCCTGGCAAGCCCAGATAGCCCCGAGCAAGATGCCATCCACGTTGCAAAAGAGCTGCTGAACAGCCATGAGCTGCGGTCCATCAGCAAGCTCCAGAGCGAGGTGCGCGACTACCTCCGGGGGCGCGCCCTGCCCAACTTTCATATCCTGAAGGGCACGGTGCACCGCCTGCCGGTGAACCTGGTGCCGCAGGTGGACCTCAAGCTGCTGGAGTACACCGATAAGCAGGAGGCGCTGGTCGAGGCCTTTGTGGACGCCCTGCCCCAGCGGATGGTCGAGGCCAAGCTCCGCCTGGGCGCCCTGTTCAACCCCAAGGATTACCCCAGCCAGGCGGCGGCGCGGGAGTCGTTCCGGTTCTCTTTTAGATACCTGTCCACGGACGTCCCCGCGGTGCTCGGCTTGATCAGCCAGGGCCTGATGACCAGGGAGCGGGCCAAGGTGGTGGCTGACATCACCGCCGAGGCGGAGGAGATCAAGCTGGCCATGCGCCAGAGCTTCGCGGATCTGGTGGAACACGCCGCCAACCGCCTGGCCGTCGGCCCCGACGGCAAGAAGATGGTCTTCCAAAACAGCCTGGTGACGAACCTGGAGGAGTTCTTCACCCTGTTCCAGCAGCGGAACGTGGTGGGGGACCAGGAGCTGGCCACCCTGGTCGAGAGGGCACGCCAGGCCATGCAGGGGATCGACCCAGATAAGCTGCGGAAGCAAGGGGACCTGCGGGCGTCCCTCCGGGATGTGTTCAGCAACATTAAAACCGAGATGGACCGTAACGTCATGCTTCGGCCTACCCGCAGGCTGATCCTGGACGAGCAGTAAAGGAGGTGAACCATGCCCCAATTCGCAGACTATCTGAAGGCGGGCTTCCCCTGCTTGTGGGTAAACACCCTTGAGCCGGAACGAGCCCGGAGTGAGCTGGGCCGGGTAGCCCTGGACGTCAAGAACGCCCCGCCCCTGTCGTGGGATATCATCCAGGGGTTCACAGCCCTGGCCGACGGGGCGCATAAGCCCTGCCCCTCCCCGGTCCAGGCGGTGGCCCAGGCAGCCACGGCTGCCCCTGGCACCGTCGTGTTCTTGCTCAACTTCCACCGGCTGATGGGCAGCCTGGAGGTGGTCCAGGCGATCCAGAACGCCCTGCCGGCGCTCAAGGGCGAGGGCATTTGCCTGGTGGTGCTGGCGCCCAGCACGGAGAAGCTCCCGGAGGAGCTGGCCCGGGTTTTCACCACGCTGGAGTTCGGCCTGCCGGACCGGGCGGCCCTGCGGCAGACCATGGCCGTCGTGGCCGAGCCCTACAAGTTCCAGGTTCCGGAGGACGACGGCGCCCTGGTGGACGCGGCCCTCGGCCTTACCAGCATGGAGGCGCAGGACGCCTTCGCTCTCAGCTTGGTGACTAAGCACAAGTTTGACCCTGACCTGATTGCCACTGAGAAGGGCGGCGCATTACTCCGGCAGGCCCAGCTGCAGATCAACCGGTTCCCCGAGCGGTTCGACGACCTGGGCGGGTTAGACGTGCTGAAAGAATATGCCCTCAAGACCGCAGTCAGCCCGATGGCCCTGGGCATCTTGATCCTGGGGGTGCCCGGTGGGGGCAAGTCAACCTTTGCCAAGGCCCTGGGCAACGAGCTGGGCGTCCCGACCCTGAGCCTGGACTTTGGGCGCATGATGGGATCTCTAGTCGGCCAGAGTGAAGGCAACATGCGGAACGCGCTCAAGGCGATTGACGCCATGGGGCGGTGTGTCCTGTTTATCGACGAGATCGAAAAAGGCCTGGCGGGGGTCAAGAGCTCGGGGGAGCTGGACTCCGGGACCAAGGCCGGCGTCGGAGGCGGCTTTCTGAAGTGGCTCTCCGACCGGGAGCCGGGGCGGGCCTACGTGGTGGCCACCTGCAACAACATCCAGGGCTTCCCGCCGGAGTACTTGCGCAGCGAGCGCTGGGACAGCCTCTGGTTCGTGGACCTGCCCAACCGGGTGGAGAAGCAGGCCATCTGGGGCCTCTACATCAACAAGTACAAGCTCTCACTGGCAGCGCTCATAGACGAGGAGCGCCAGGACCCGATGCCTGACGACGAGGGCTGGACCGGCTCAGACATCCGGGCCTGCTGCCGGACCGCCGCAATGATGAACACCTCGCTCCGGGAAGCCAGCAAGTACATCGTGCCGGTGACCAAGAGCATGGGGAGCGAGATCGAGACTCTGCGGGAGTGGGCCAAGGGCCGGTGCGTCATGGCCTCCCGGCTGGAAATCAGAGTGACCGGCGGGCGCCGGCTGCTGGCAGGAGGGTAGACGATGAAGCCGAGGTTCAGGCGCCGGGAGCTGCGGCTCGCTTGGGCGGCCAGTGCCATTCTCTGGTGGTTTGAGGGGCAGGCCCTGGACCTGCACGGTCAGCTCAGTGGAGAGCGGGTCAGCCTAGATACACTACGGCAAGCACTCAAGCCATATCAGGGAGTAATAGAGCCTCTGGCCGCAAGGAACGTCCAAGAAGAGTAAGGAGGTGACCCATGTGTGACCTTCATTTGGTGGGACTGACCGCGGACATGGAGACCACGGAGATAATCAACCGGCTCTGCAACTCGGGTTGCCACGTGAGCACCGTGAAGCTGAGCGTGAAAAGCCTGGAGGCCTTGCAGGCGGCCTGCCTGCGCCTGGGCCTCACGTTCGTCGAAGGCCAGACCAGCTATCAGTGGTACGGCCGGTACATGGGCGACAGCCCCCTGCCCGCCGGCGTTAGCGTCAGTGACCTGGGCCACTGCACCCACGCCATAAAAGTGCCCGGCGCCCGCTACGAGATAGGGGTGGTGGCCGAGGCCGACGGCACCTACAGCCTCAGGGGTGACTACTGGGCCAGCGGGGGCCTGGTGGAGGTCCTGGGCAAGGATCTGAACAAGCTGCGCCAGGCATACGGGATTGAAGCGGCGCTCCTGGAGGCGCAGCGGCAAGGGTACAGCTGCTGGGAAGAGGCGTTAGAGGATGGCGCGGTCAAGCTCCACGTACAGGTGCCGGCATGAGGCCCCGACCGCCGCAAGTCTTCAACCGGCGCCATAAGGACGCGCCCCCCGAGGCGGTGTACGTGGGGCGGCCTACCAAGTGGGGCAACCCTTTCAGGGTGAAGCGAGGGATAGACCCGGAGATGGACCATGAGACGGCAGTAAGGGCGTATCGGGAGTGGTTATTCGCTCAGCCCCTCTTGGTCGCTGCGGTTCTAAAAGAATTGGCCGGCAAGGACCTGGTGTGCTGGTGCGCCCCATTACCCTGTCACGCCGACGTGCTGCTAAGGCTAGCCAATCTCCCCCCCAGCAAGGAGGTGCTGCAGTGAAAACCAAGATCATCGAAGTCACCGACATGGCCCTGTACGGCAAGTTCCTGCTGGGCCGGTTCGACAGCGAGTGGTGCCGGAGGGCGCTAATCGACCGCACCATTCCTGAAGAGGCCCACCGGGAGGTGTCCTTGCTGCTCCAGGAGGGCTGGGGTCCTGAGCATATTCTGGTGCTGGACATCTCCCACCCTAGCTACGGGTCCATCTTCCTTCCGGGTGGGGACCCCGCGGCGGACCTGAAGAGGAGGGGGCTGACCGGCCTGGTTTGACCGATGTTCCTGCCATTCTTGGAATGGCTGTATCGGCAGGAGCTGACCGACCTGGACGCGCTGCCCGAGCTGGTGGTGCTGCACGAGGTGCCGGCATGAGAAAGGAGACCCGGCCGCTGAAGAGGATCGTCAAGCGGGAGTTCTACGTCGCCAATTCCACGCCGCGCAGCGGCGGATCTTACATCCTAATCCTGGAGTGTGGCCACCAGGTCTACTGTAAGGCTAGCCAGCGGCCGGCGATGCACGCCCGGTGCGGCAGCTGCCCGCAAAGGAGCTGACATGGGCGGCAGGAGGGGCAAGGCGGTCTTCACCACCGTCAACAGAATTGTGATATCCAAGGGGCGCACCCGCAGAGGCCATGCGGAGTTCTATCGCTACTTTCTGGAATGCGGCCACGTTGAGGACCGGCATCACAGCGCCAATACCGCGGTCCAGGTATTCATGTCCAGCGAGGGGATGACCTACAGGGTACGGTGCCGCCAATGCGAGGACCCACGGGACTATCAGAGGCGATGGAAAGATGAGGAGGTTAGACCATGACTACCAACGTGAGGACCTGCCAAAAGTGCGGCTGCACCGACGAAAAGGCCTGCGTGATGGACTCCGTGGATTCCAACATGCGCCAGTACACGCCCTGCCACTGGGTGGGGCCGACTCACTGCAGCGCGTGTTTCCCCCCGGTGGACCAGGCCGGCCTCTGCCAAGAGCACCAGCCCAGCCATCCCGGGGTGGCGGCCCACTTCACCCTGATTACCCCGGAGACCTGCCCAATCTGCCGGATAATCCCTCGGGGTTACGGCTGAGTAGAAGGAGGTCTGAATGGCAACCCAAGCCAAGTGTGAACGGTGTAAGGTCAGGATCGACTACGGCGAGAAGTGCCGAATCCCCCTGCGCCGGCTTCCCTGCCCCTGGTGCCAGGGCCCGGTAAAACCGACGTCGTCCAACTTCAAAAAGTGGCCCAGCATCCGGCGCGGGCCGGACGGCGTGTGGCCGAAGCAGCACGAAGGAGGTCTAGATGGCTGAGAGACCGAAGCCGGAAGAGCGAAAGGTAGTAGCCACCCTCAAGTACCTCTGCCCCGAGTGCCAGGTGGCGTTGGTGGTGGAAGAGCCGGGCAGCGAGACGGCTCGCTGGGTGCGTTGCCCAAAGTGCAACGATTATCTCTACTACGTGGGGTACATCTCATGTACCGGGCGTGGGGTGATCCTGAGGGGGGCTACACGCGAGGCCGAGGCCGAGATAAAAGGAGCGCTCGGCTCAACTGCCCTCTTGCCCTGGGTGACCGAGCGATATGCCAACATCCGTAGGAAGCTTGAAGGAGGCTAACCATGCCAGAAGTGGAGATTGTAATCACGCCAGACGGCACTGTGACCATCGAGGCCAAGGGCGTTGTCGGCGCCGGGTGCCTGGACCTGACCAAAGCCCTGGAGCAGGCCCTGGGGGAGGTTGAGAGCCGGGAGTGCAAGACCGAGTTTTACGAGAGCGTCCCGGAGGGCCAGGAGCTCCGGCAAGGAGGCTGACCATGGTGGAGCTGCACGACGATGCGACCATAATTCGGGAAAGGATGACCTCCCACGAGTGGTGGATACTCTTCGCCACGCCCAACATGCTCCACGTCACCACCGCCATCGAAGAGGAGTTCTACGCCGACGAGGCCAATGAAGACTTCCAGCTTTTGCTCTGCGTAGGCCAGCCGTTCTTGGGATTCTTCTTCGCCCACAAACGGCGGATGTCCAGTTTGCAGCTGGGGAACTTCCTCAAGGAGCACGCCGGGGAGTCGGTACCCACGTTGATCTCACCCCTCCTGGAGGAGCGAGACCTGGTTGTTTTTCTGGGACCGGGGGAAGAGGACATGGGGCTGGACTTCTTCAACTGGCTCATGACGGTTGGCACCAAGGTAGAGGAGACCTGACCGTGGGTGCGAAGCGTTGGTACCTGGACGCGCGGGGCGCCGCCCTGATAAGGGACGAATACGACTCCCACCCGGCGACCATCACCCGGCTGACCGCCCGGCTCGACGTCCCGCGGTGGATGGTCCGGAAGTGGGCCGTGGAGCTGGGGGTGGCCCGCGTCAAGGAGGTGAACTGGTCCGCCCAGGACGTGGAGTACCTGAGCGCCAATTACCACAGGACGCCGATCACAAAGATTGCCCGGCACCTGGGCCGCACCCGGGTGGCGGTGCAACTCAAGGCCAAGCGGCTCAACGTCCGCAAGCATGGCGAGCACTACACCGTGCGCTCCCTGTGCCTGGCGCTGGGGGAAGAGCACCATAAAATCGACGCCTGGATCGCCAAGGGGCTGCTGCCGGCGGGCCGGCGGCACACCGAGCGGGCAGCCGACTCGTATTTAATCCTGGAGAAAGACGTCCGGCGCTTTATAATCGCGCACCCCACTGAAATCAACGTCCGGCGGGTGGATGGCCTTTGGCTGATCGACCTGCTGGCGAACGGAGGTTAACCCATGACGCGTGAGGAATTGGATGCCCTCGTGATGCCCATCGCCGAGCTCATTCAAGCCGGTAAGGTCAGAGGATTCGTCTGGCTAATGGACTTCAGCATTCCTGACGGCGAGTCGGTGACCATGGGCGGCAAAGACCTCTCTCTACCCGAGTTGTGCGTCGCAAGCTACAGCGTGCTTAAGGAGCTCCATCAACCGCTGTCCCTGTTCTTGCTTGCGATGCAAAAGACGGCGGAGCTCGACGCACAGCGCAACTGAAGGAGGTCAGCCATGACCACCCTGGAGATCCCTCCCCCGCCGAAGAACTGCACTGCCCCCCACTGCCACGGGGCGGTGAGGGTTTCGCTCAGCGAGGGCATCGCCCGGTGCAGCCGCGGCCACCGGTTCATGTTCGACCGAGAGAAGGGAGTCTGGAGGATAGCAACATGATGGTCCGACTAGAAGCGGCCCTGGCCATACCTGAGGCGCCCATCCCACCCATATACAGGCATGTCGGGAGAAAAGGCTGGTTCCACCGGCACCGCTGGAAGCGAGCTCTGTTCGAGGGCATAGGTGGTCCGATCGGCTACCACGTTATCTTGAAGAAAGACTATGCCCTCTATGAGTACCTTTTTGAGTGTACCGTCTGTCACGTATTCGCAATTACCAAGGCCACGGGCCCCATCGAGCCCGCAGAGGCGGCTGTTCAGGAAATTATAGACCAGATGACCCGGAGCATCCCCAAGAAGGAGGAAGACCATGACCCAACCTGACCCGTTAGAAGCGGCCCTGGCACTCGCCACCCCGGAGGCCCAGGTCGTGGGCCTCTGGCTGGCCCTGCACAAGGGCATCCCCAGCCTTGGCCCGCGGATAGGCGTCCAGCTCAGCGACATTAACTTGCCAACGCGGGAGCAGGTCAAAGAGGAGCAGGACCCGGTGGCGAAGGCTGCCGTCCAGAAATTCCTTCGGGCCCTGCAATTTGTGATCGAGGTGGAGCTGGTACATGAGGGGGCCGTCATCCGGGGGCTGCAGGAGATGCTGAAGGCCATAGACGCCGGCTCGAAAGGAGGTGACGAGCAAACATAAAGCGACGGCCAGAGTGGACTAACCTCTGACCGCCGCAACCCCGAAAAGGAGGTAACCCATGACCCGATGTACACTCAACCCCCCCTAGATTAGCAGAAAAGGAGAGACCATGCAAATCCAAAAAGCCAAGCTTGAAAAGGTCCTGGACGTCTTGGGCGAGGCCATCGCCAAGAAGGCCGCCCTGCCCATCACCCGGCACGTGCGGCTGGGCGAGGGAATGGCCGCGACCACCAACC
>ERZ1292644.1021-Hain-H14-01um-R2-1021-length-15512-cov-9_pt1 | contig 11019 bp, 18 predicted proteins | sample MGYA00564402_ERZ1292644 | MGnify/ENA primary metagenome ERZ1292644 (study PRJEB36523, sample SAMEA6512644) | groundwater metagenome | collected 2019-01-09 | study: AquaDiva: Metagenomics assemblies of 32 groundwater samples | reverse complement strand
GCTCCTCCAGCCAGTCGGCGTAGATGGTGTGCGCGCAGATGTCTAAGCGAAGTTGCTTGGCTTCATCGGCAAGTAAAACGTTGCGCTGGATAGTTATACCTTGAGCCGGATAGACGCAACTTTGCTTATTCTCATCCGCTTTCCGCAGGTTGGCAGCGATGGTCTCGATGAACGCGGTGCGGTCGGTCATTCGCTTTGATCCTCCCAACCGTTTGCACGAGCTAATGACGCCCACCGCTCCACTTCAGCGCGGAGGGCGGCGTTGTCGGTTTCGAGTTCGTCTATCTTGCCGAGGACAGCCCAATCGAATCCGGCTGGATTGTTGCCGAAGGACAGTATTGCTTTGCGCGCCTCATCCCGCTCGCGCTCGGCGGCTTTCAACTCTTCTATGCGCCTAACAAATGGCTCCGGGTCAGTTCCCATCGATCCAAGCGGCGTTCCTTCGATAGCGTCCATTATTGGGTGTCCAACTCTGGCCCATTTACCAATTACCTCTAGCAATCTGTCGCGCTCAGTAATCAACCAGTCCATCCGATCCCCGATCCTGCATCCGTGCTCGCCGTGCGTTCCGGGCGGGTGATCTGGCACGCCGTGCGAGTCGAGCGCACGCAACCGTCTAATCTCGGCTCGGAGTGCTGCATTCTCGCGCTCGATCTCACGCATCGGATGCTTCTGGCATGTCCGGCCATGCTCCAGCGTTTCAATTCGCGCTTCTGCCAATGTCATGCGTTGCCCAACAAAACCACAGTAAAGACAAAGCGCCGTACCGAAATCGCGTTCCGTAGTCATCTCACGCTCCCTTTGCGACCAGCGCCGCTTGGATGTCATGCGCCAACGCGATACGATTGGCTTGCGCGGCGGATGGGTCGTCCGCTGTTGATTCGGGTATCACGTCTGCTTCTCCTTCAGTTCGGCGATGCGGGCGCGGATGATCGCGGCTAGTTCAGCTCGTCTTCCGTTCGGGTTGGGCGGCTGCGGGCCATATGCTTCGACAATCTTCGCCGCCTCTTCCAGCGTTTCGATCTTGCAGGCGCGGATGGCGGCGGCAAGCTCCACAACTGTAGCGACTCCACCGGCCCGTTCTCGATCCAACCCGTAGCAACGCAACAAGCGTCTGGCAATTCGCTCAGTTTCCATCATTTCGACGCCAGCCCGTTCCATTTCTTCGCACTGCCGCGAACACCAGCATGTATGCCCCATCGGGGTTGGGCATTTGCATACTCGGCACACCAGCACAAACCCCGGCGTCGGTTCGGGGATCATCTCAGTTCTCCTAGTAGAGCCTCCAGCACCCAGCAATGGCTCAGGACGTGCTCGACAGTCGGCAACATGAGGTGAGCCAGCATCTCTTTGCAGGTGCAACCGGCATCTTGCAGTGCATCGGCGAGGATCGGCAAGCGGTCGTAGAATGGACCGTTCCACTTGGATATTTTGAAATGCGGTCCATCGGGCACGGTAATAAATTTGTCACCCTTCTTGATCGTCCGCGCCAAGTCCAGCACGGTGCAACTCAGCCAGCGCGGATCTGGACGCCATGGGATTCGAGGGCAGCCGTTTGGATGCTTGTGGTAGTTGCCATCGCTGTCAGTGTCAAAACGACACCGCTCGCCCTTGAGCCACGGCGGCGCGAAGATGCAGCGGAGCCATGCAGACGCCTCCTTGTTGCTAACTCTGTGTAGTTGTTCGTTCATCTCGACATCATAAGAATCAAAAGCGCTGCGCGTCCAATAGCGAAGAACGTCATTGACATGCACGCATATTCCCGGCGATCTTTTCGAGCAAACAGATTCGCAAAGGGAAGCCCACACCCGCAGCTTCGCTTCCGGCGCATCGGGCACGAGCGCCAGCATCGCTCGCAGGTCGTTCGGCCTGTACCACGTTTCGATACGAGGGTCTGGCGACTCAACAAACGATCCGTGTGGGTGTTTGCCGTCCGTAAGTTGCAGTTCGGTTGCGGTGGTCGTCACTTCGCCGCTCCTTTCTCCGCCTCGATACGCGCCTTCTTGACGTCGGTGGCTATCATTTGTCCTCCAGTTCAGCTCGTCGTATAAGAAGCGACCCGGTGTCTATCAACCAACGTAATCCAGCCGACAGGTCGCCCTTCCCCCACGTGCGCAGCAGTGCTGCCTGCTCGTTGGTGATAGCGACGTATCGCTTTTTGAGTGGTGGCGAGTGTGGTCTGCGTCCAGCACCTGCTCGCTTGCCCCCGCGCGATCCCATTGATTCAGAATACCCGAAATCAAATTCTGTATCAAGCCCTATTGCAATTGTAGCAACCAGTACTTAGATTGCGTTCAACGGTGAGAATCCGGCCCCCGCCCACAGGGAGCGCGAGATGTTGGTTGAAAAGGAGATTATCGGTATAGGTAATCACTGGTACCGCGACGAGGCAACTGGTCTCCCGCGCAAACTGGTAGTTACCCCGGAGCTGACAAAATACTGGCACGAGCAGGGCAACAAGATGCTCGGCCTCGGTCTGACGGTCCCTGTGCCGTGCGAGCACGACTTCAGTATCCACCCGATGACGCCAGCTGAAAAGATGAAGAATAATGCTGGGTGGGTAAAGGAGTACCGGTTAGGGACACCTAACAAGGACGGCACTCGTGCCGCCGATGATGTCCTGTTTGGTGTTGTAGACATACAGGACGAGGAACTGGCAAAGAAGCTCCCGAAGACAATCCGCTGGACCTCGCCGTGGATCAGCTCGTTCGACGACGGGCAGGGGCGCAGCTGGAGAAATGTCATATCCCACCTCGCCTTGACCACGCGCCCGCGCGTGGTCAAGCAGGCACCATTCAGCGGCGTCGCTGCTGCACTGTCCATCGCCACGACCGTCGAGTACAACCTCAACAAGGAGACGTGGAAGGGGTTCAGTGGCGAGAGCGGGTTCTGCCTGAGCAAGGCTGGGAGGCTAGTTGAGTGCAAGAAGGACAAGCGCCTGCTCCCTCAGTTCCCAATTGCGTTCTCGATGTATGCCGGGGGCATCCTCTTGGCGGAGGACGACATGGTGGGAGGTGACGACGTGCCACCACCAAAGAAGAAGAAGAAGGAAAAGGCTGGCGGTGATAACGTAGATGTGGACACTGATGATGGTGATAGCGACAGCAACATCGACTTGGAGCCGTTCAGTGACCCCAAGGGCGACGTGTCAATGGAGGAACTGCTCGCCGACCTGCTTGGCGCTCTCGATATCCACGTCGAGAAGTCTGGCAACGAGGAGCAGTTCAAGCGCGCGCTGTACAACGCCGCCATGACGAAGATCCACGAGCTGACAGGAAAGGCTCGCGGTGACGAAAGTGGTATAGGTGACACCATGAACCAACCACCAAGTGGGCAGGGCAACAACACTCCACCCAACCCGCTTATCCAGCAGGAGCAGCATCCGATGTATATGTCCCTTGAGGAGATCAACAAGATCCCCGACCAGACAATGAAGAGCGTCGCGATGTCGATGTACAACGAGAACGTCAAGCTCCGCTCCGAGATGGACACGGACCGCAAGAAGCTCAACTCGCTGAACGACGCGAAGCTCCGGGAGGAGAACGCCAAGCGGCAGACCCGCATCCACCTGCTCGGCAAACTGTCCCCGCGCGTCAAGGCGGACCTCGACGCGATGCTGGCGCTGCCCGCGATGGCGCTGTCGATGGGCGACGGCGGTGCGGTGGTGGACCCGATGGCCCAGACGCTCGCGGTGCTGGAGAAGGGACTAGCGGACATGCCGCGCCTCCTGACCGCAGACCAGTCGGCACTATCCGTGGTGACGCACCCGACTGACGAAGACATACTGTCCGACGAAGCAGCCGACAAGATCAGCGACGAGTTCGCACGGAAGATGGGGTGCCCGCCGGAGCAGAAGAGGCAGACGAGCTGATAAAAGCGGACGGATTGGTGCTGATACACCGAACCCGTCCTAAACATCCCAACCTAGTTAGGAGGCCGGAATGCCTGTTTCTAATCGTACCAGAATTGATGCACGGAAAAAGGCGGATTGTCAAAGAGTACTGAAACGATATGCCGACAGAATATCGAGAGGTGTATGCAAAGGGTGTGGTGGTGAAAGAGAAAACAAGGACCACAGACTTTGCAACAAATGCAAAGACAGGTACAGAGGTCACGAGCTGAAATACTTATTCGGCATTAGTAACGCCGAATACAACAAGATGCTTGCCAGCCAAGGCGGTGTCTGTTGGATATGTAAACAGAAAGAGAAGGCCAAGTGCGGCAGACTGCATGTTGACCACAACCATGAAACCGGAAAAGTACGTGGTTTACTTTGCAGCAACTGCAATAGAGCAATAGGCTTTCTATGTCACTCGCCTGAATTACTTCAGCGAGCGATTGAGTATCTGAAGACTTTCGACTGAGGATGTATCATGTTAATGACTGACAGTTACGGACTTGTTCCTGGATTGACAACCAGCCGTGAGACATATGAAGCTGAATTTAGGTGGGGCAGCCAGTTCCAGGGCGTGTTCACGAACGCACTGATCGACGGCGCGGCGAGGGACAACGGCAACACACCAACATACGAGCTGAGACCAGGCCTGCTGCTTGGACAGGTCATATCGACGGGCAAATACAAGCAGTATAGCCCGACCGCGACGGACGGCAGCGAGGTAGCCGCTGCCGTGCTGATCGAGGCGCTGCGGGTGCAGAGCTTCGAGGGTACCGACGCGGATCGGTTCTATGCGGTGCTCGTCGGTGGACCAGTGCAGGGGTCGAAGATCCTCAATCTCGATCTCATGGCCCGCCAGCAGATGGACAAGTTCATCTTCGACGACATATTCAGCATCCCCGGTAACCACTGGTTCCCGTGGAAGCGGTTCCAGAATAAGACCGCCGATTACACCATCGTCGCGAACGACAACTACACGATGTTCGACAACACCGGGGCGAGCGGTACGGTCATCCTCACTCTCCCGGCCATTGCCAACGGGTACTTCTTCGGACTGCGCGCCCAAGCGGCCCAGATATTCCGCTTCACGTCCAACGAGGGGTCGAACGTGATCGGCACGACCGCCACACAGACCAGCGTGTCGGTGGCCGCCATCGGCGGCGTTATCTACGTCTACACCAACCCCGCCGGGACGAAGTGGGTCGTCGAGCAGCACGGAACCCAGACTATCACGGCAGCGTAGTGGGAATCGCGCCGGCGAGCGCGGGACAGATCAGTGCGTAACTGGATACCGCGCCACCGGCGCGACTCGGAGACCGAACAATGGCCGTATCACTCCACAGCCTCCTGACACCACAGGTGATCCTCAAGGCTGTCTCGCGCATCCGCAAGTTCCAAGGGCGACTGGGAAAATGGATCGGGTTCCAACCGAACCGGTACAACCCAGATGCGGTCTCCATCGAGGGACCAAACGTCAGGAACGGAGACACGAGGTTTGTTACCTTCAGACTGGACGACGTGACTCGCGTGGTCGGCAAGGGGCGCTCGCCGGGCACGGGTCCGGCGTCGGTCGCCGTCAACCCGATGGGTGACGTGCGCGTGTCCTGCGCCAGGTTCCATGAGAAGGTCCGACTGCTCGGTGAGTTTCTCGGCAACCTGAGTCCTATCATCGGGCCGAACTCACAGATCGACACCGCTGGCGAGAGCTATATCGCTCGGCAGACGGTCCACCTCGCGGAGAAGTACAACAACACCATTGAGTTGATGACTACAGGTATGTTCCAGGACAACCTATACTTCCAGCTCAGCGGTGACAACCTGCTGCCGGTCATCGGGGCGCCAACCGCGCCGGCCATCGGGGTCCAGATCCCGTTCCAGATACCAGCGGGAAACAAGAACCAGCTCAATCTCCTCGGCACCGGTAACATCATCCAGATCGGGTGGCAGGTCGCTGGGGCACCGCTCATCAAGAACTGCCTCCAGATCCAGGCGGGGATGACTCAGCTGAGCGGCTACCAACCACGCCACTTCTGGATGAACTCGATCATGTGGTACAACGTTCTGCTCAACACGGAGGTGCGGAACACAGCCGGTAGTGCCAACACCCCATTCGCGCAGTACGACCGCGTGACGGAGACGGCAATGGACGGGATGCCGCAGGCAGAGTTCGCCGCCCAGTTGCGAGGCATACCCTGGGTGACTTGGCACATCGCCGACGACGTGCTGGTTACGGGTGGGGACATCGACCCGACGTGGTCGAGCTCGTCCGGCACCACGACAGTCAAGGTCTGCCCGGACAACACTATGATTATCGCGCCGGACCCCTCGCCGGACTGGACTGAGATCTACAACGGTGCGGAGTACATAAGTGAGAACGCTGGTCAGCCGATGGTGCTGAAGCGCGGGTACACCTTCTGGAAGGAGTGGGTGACGCAGCCGTCCTGCATCGAGCTGATCGCGCTGATGAACGCGATCCCGCTGCTCTACGTCCCGAAGGCTGTCGGCTTCGCGACTGTCGCGGGGTTCTGAGTGATTGATATTGAAACTTAGACACGGAGGGTAGGTAGTGTCAGATGCAGCCATCGCGAGTATAGTCGCGGCGATAGTGACTATAGTAACGACGATAGTGGGATTCCTGACCATATGGATCAAGCTGCGGTACGGTGTTAAGAAGGTCGAAGAGGCCGCGACGAAGACTCAGAACGTAGAAAGGAAGATCGACGACAACACCAAGATAACGAAAGAGGGCATGGAGGCGGCGGCAAGCAGTGCGAAAGTCGCAGCGACAGCGGCCAAGGTGGCGGCGACCAAGACGGACGCGCTAGCCGAGCAGCTAAACGGTAAGCTGGAGGACAGGATTAGGTCGATAGTAAAGGAGCACACCGACCCGCTCGCAACCGCATTGAAGATACACACAGAGCACGACGATAAGAACATGGCCGAAATCCGTCAGGCACTCGGAGAGCTAAGGGATAAGCTGAAGTAGTATGCCGATTACCTTATCAACACTGTTTACCAGTCCCCAAGACGTATGGGACTTACTTAGCGTCGAAGGGGTGGATCTCCGAGAGGACGACCATAATCTTGCAACTGGACAGACCATTGAGACGTCGGCAGTGGCAGCAATCGGTGCAACAAGTATTACAGTGGTAGCTCTACCGGTAGCTCTTCTGAGGGGAGCAGAGCTAGTTTTTGACTTGGCAGGTATGTCCGTTCCAGTGACGGCAAGTCTGACAGCGGCAGCGGCAATTGGTGCTACCTCGATTAGTGTTACAGCACTGACAACAGCAATTAATAGTGGAGCACAGGCACGAGATTCTGGGGTCAACGCCGCAACTGGAGCGCGGCTAGTAGTTGGAACTCGTAAGGGAACGAGCAAGGTCAAGCTTTACTGCAACCAGCGCTACGACGACAGCCAGCTCCGACTCTCTGGGACAGTCCTCGACTGGGCAACTATAGCGGCAGCAAAATTCCTTTGCACTCGCCGGGCTCAGGGATGCCCAAGAAGTCTCCAGGCCGACTACGACGAGGCCATCGAGGAGATGCGCATGGTGCAGGTCGGGCAGCTTGCCATCGAGGACATAGGGACGCGCGGTGTCGACTGGCCGACGGTGACTAATATAATCGTGAACCCGGCGTACGACGGAATGCGGGCGCGGGTGCAGCCGAACATCAGCGAGCGGACGCCGACGGCCTACTCGCAGTTCATCGACTGGAACAGCGCCATAGTACTGGGGTTCTGATATAGGTAAGTACCTGAATTGCGTCGTTCGCCTAGATAACAGCGGACAGTGGCTCTTGTACGCGGACTCATCGTGTCGAGAGGTGGTAGCATTATTCCCTGACAAGGGAGATGCAGAAGCCGCACAACAACTCTTCTCAAGGGGACCACAGTGGGAGTAGCATACACAAACGCCCAGTCCAGCACGGGAACGTGCACCGCGACTGCACCTGCCGGTCCCGGAACCACGTGGAACCTGACCTCCCTGTCGGTGAGTATGGCCGGCCCGACGAGCGGTCTCAACGCCAAGCTGACCATATACGACGGCGCGGTCGGCGGCACAGTGATATTTGCCGCGTTCCTCAACGGCCCAGGTGCGGTCGGCACCGGTATCGGGAGCGTCGGGACCATTCAGGACATCCCGCTGCCGAAGAGCCCACAGGGCATACCCGGCATCCAGGGGACGCCTGGGAACGCGATGAACATCCAGGTCGTCGGGACGGGTGCGGACCAGGTGAGCATCAACGCGCGGTTCTCCGACGGGGTGCCGTGATGTGGCAGGATCAGACCTTTAACAGTGGCAGAGGTAACTGATGCCTGCGAACATAATTCCGACCGCCGAGACAGACGGCACCGTCTACGCCAGAGACGTGCCACTCACGTCGACCGAGGCATCGCTCGGCGACGCCCTAGTCACGCCCGCGCTCATTCCGGTGATCGCGGGACAGACTATCATAGCGGTCGTCCAGCTAACTCTTAACGGTCACGTCACCGGCAACAGCGCGTACGTATTTCTCCAGACGGACCTCGGTGACGGGGTCTGGGTGGATGTGGCGTGGTGCCGAACAACGGTAACAGATGGTAGCGCGAAGTTCGTACTGTGCGGTGGCGGACTCGGCGCGATGAATAACGCATTCGGCCCGCTTCGCCAGTCGGGGTCGGCCCCCGCCACGCAGGCCAACGGGTCCAACGCGGTCCCGCTCGGCGGGAGGTGCCGATTCAGCGGGTTTGCCACGTCGGTCGGCGGGAGCTCCAGCATATCCGGGACGACCGCAGGGACGCTGGCTACTATCACGTACAAACTTCAACTCCCGCGATAGCGAGGTGACTCATGCCGAAGGGAAGCAAGGTCCACAAGGTCTACAAGGCCTTGATTCGACAGGGGGCGAGCAGGGGTAAAGCTGCCCGCATCGCGCAGTCGAAGACTGGTCAGTCCCTTCAGACAGGAAAGCCGTCCAAGGGCAAGAAGTGATGGCCGACATCATTGTTTATGCCAAGGTGAGGGTGAGTCGAGCTGCGGTGCGATCAGCCCTTTCGCACATTCCAGAAGTGGCCCTTGCCGGTGGTGCGACGGCCAACGTGATGATGACTCGGTGCGGGCTGACGGCACTCGGTCGCATCAGGAAGGCGTTCATCACGAAGGCACAAGGTGGTACGGACGAAGCGGGAGATCGGTGGGAACCACTCAAGCCGGAGACCATAGCTTATTCGCGGAGGCACCGCAAGAAGGCAGGTAATCCGCGTGATTCTCAATTATTTAGTAGAGCCAAGAGGTTGCCGTGGGTACCAAAGGCTGGAGTGCGTGCTGGATACGCACCATCGTATGCATTGACTACTAAACAGAATAGTCGGTGGTGGGACCTGTACCGGCAGGGACTGGCGATGTTCAAGGGTGACAAGGGTTCCGCCGCTCGAAGGGCGTGGGCGATCTCAAAGCGCGAGGGTGCCACGACACTGATCGCTCAGTATGGCGGCACTCAAGTCGACATCCTGCGTGATACGGGCCTGCTCCTCAACAGCCTGTCGCCGGGTACGTACAGTAGTGAGCAGATATTCCGCGTGCTGCCGGGCGAAGTGATTGTTGGGACTAACCGCAAGGCGGCAGTGTTCCACCACGAGGGTAGGGGACACAACCCGCAGCGGCGTCTGTGGCCTGAACCAGCGAAGTGGCCGTCCGAATGGTGGCTCGACATCGCGGAGCAGGGTAGGGCAGGATTGATCGACATAGCAGTATCACTCATAAGGAGCTTGTAACGTGAGCGCGAGCAATGGCGTGATCCGAATCGGGCGCAAGGGACTAAAGAAGTTTGCCTTCGGCGAGGACGGCGCACCGTTCGAGGTGGACGTAGTCGTTGCATTCCAGAAGTGGGTAGATATAGACCGGAGCCTCCGGAGCGAGGACGGCAATGGCGACATCCTGCCGGAGGACATGCCGTCGTTCCACGCGGCAGCCGTCGGATTCGTTGCCGACGTGAGTGGCTCAACCGTCACGGTGGCCGAGGCGCTAGACTTCGTCGCCCGGTTGAGGGAGCAGTACGACGAGCTCGCCTGTTTTTTTCATCCGAAGTCGCCGGAAAAGCGCGGATCGCCCGCTATTTCGGGAACGGAGCTGCGCTTTTCGGTGGAAGAGAACTTAACTCGTTCGACGAACTAGTGCTCCACTTGACGATACCGAAGGTGCAGGCGTGGGAGCGACTGAACGACCCAGACTTCTGCGGGAACCTGACGATGGACCAGCTCTACGAGTTATTTGTCGAGGCTGGGTACTCGGAGGGGGTAGCACAGGAGGCGGCGAGGCAGCGCGGGTGGGACCGACTGTGCGCGGGGATTGCAATGTGAAGACAGAACTCGATACCTTCGACGGGTTGGATAATAGGAAGGAGATAATGATCCTCCTCCAGCGGCTCGGGTCGGACGCGGAGCGTGCACGGTTCTTGGAGTCGCTGATCCCGTCTTCCCTCAAGGGGTTCGCCGGGTGCCCGATGACGGTAAGTGGAAATTGCGATTCGGTCGTGGCGTACTACATGCTCGTCGGTGTGTGCAACGAGCTCGGTGTGTCGATCAACGAGGCGGCGCGACGGTTAGACGAGGAGGTGAGCCATTCTCGACGCTCTGCTCTATGCCGTGCGTGACGGCATCCGCGAGGTGGGCCTGAACTACGACCAAGCCTCGTGCGAGATCATGGACGACGACCACCCACCACCGCGCTGCGGTAACTTCTTCGCGTCGATCCATGGTGGAAAGCTGGACTCCGGTGCCGACAACCAGCTCGACGAGCGGTACAGCTTCTCGGTGACACTGACCATGCGAGTGACCGTATCACTCGACCGGGTCGGGGACCAGCAGATAGCTCGGAACATAGCCCGCGTTCCGTTGGGCGAGCGGCAGGGGTTCAACGCCAAGGCCGACAGGCTGCGCCGGTTCCTGCACATGAACTGGACGATTACTGTCCTGACAGGGCAGACGCCGAACAGTGCGAACGACAACTTGGCGGCGTGGGCGACGGGTACGGTGTACGGATTTGTCGAGCCGATGCGCTTTACAGGTATGGAGGTGCCGGTTTTGGTGGGCGGGGAGTGGTTCGGCGCGGAGCCGGACGCAACGGACGTCGGAATCAAGGCGA
>ERZ1292644.1680-Hain-H14-01um-R2-1680-length-11021-cov-5_pt1 | contig 11021 bp, 7 predicted proteins | sample MGYA00564402_ERZ1292644 | MGnify/ENA primary metagenome ERZ1292644 (study PRJEB36523, sample SAMEA6512644) | groundwater metagenome | collected 2019-01-09 | study: AquaDiva: Metagenomics assemblies of 32 groundwater samples | reverse complement strand
GTGTTCCTGAGCGTTTATTACGATTAAACGGAAGCCCTTTTTATAGATAAACTTTGATAAATTATGGCTCAATACGAAGCACCAGAAGCAATTGTAAATGAAGTAGACGAACGCGGGCGGGCGTTAATAAAAGGGGCGTTTTCAAAAACTCAGATTGAAGTTCTTGATTTAATTTCGGAAGGAGAAATTGACGGTTTGGTTCAGGGTGAATATACTTATAATGGTTTTCTTGGCGAGATCGGTTATCGTGGTGATGCCCAACCTGTTCCATTTGCTGCGCCTATTGATAACCCTAATTCGCCTTGGTTACGATCAATTTATTGGAATGAAGTTCCATTAATAAATTCTAGCGGTAAATATAATTTTCAAGCTATAGATGTTTCTTTCACAAACGGTTTTCCCAACGGTTCCCTAGTAAATCAAACAAGCCCAGAATTAACAATTACTCGTCCTTTAAATGAAAGATTAAGAGGTCTTGAGTATGATTCAGAACAACAACCAATAGAAAGTAGAGATTTTAGTAAAATCTACAGAATACTTAATCCAGCATGTAAAGCCTTTATTGTTAATGTTAAAGTTCATCAGTTATACCAAACACTAAGAGTGGACGAGCCTGGACGTTTGGTAGTAGAGAGACCCGAAGACCCAAACGCACATATTGGCGACGTATTACCAACAGAAGTTAATTATCAAATTAGATATAGACCAATATATTCTAATTCAACTAGTAATAATTCGCCAGATTTTAACTTCGCTTCACCAACACCAGTGACAATAAAAGGAAAAGTTACTAGTCCTTATGTTAAAGGGACTAGAATTGAACTCCCGCCGCCCAATTTAAATCTTAGTAGTAACCAATATTTCATTGGCTGGGAAATTAAAATAACCAGAACAACAGAAGAATCAACGCGTACTAGTCTTCGTAATCAAACATCCATTGATAGTATCACAGAAGTATATTCTGATGTCTTTAGTTATCCGCACTCAGCTATAATCAGACAAAAATTTGATGCCGAATATTTTAGTCAAGTACCTGAAAGAGCTTTTGACGTTAGATTATTAAAAGTTAAAATACCTGCCAATTATAAACCTATTGAAAAACAATATGATGAAACTTCGGCGGCTTTTCCAAATGGTTGGGACGGAACCTTTAAAATGATACCGGGGACAAATCGGTTCGATAAAAAATGGACAGATAACCCCGCGTGGTGTTTTTATGATTTAACCACTAACCCACGATATGGTTTAGGTAGATATATAGAAAATGGAATGGTAGATAAATGGAGTTTATACGAAATTGGCAAGTTTTGTGATACGTTGGTTGAAGACGGAAACGGCGGTATTGAACCTAGATTTACTTGTAATCTTATTATTAATTCTAGAGAAGAAGCTTATAAGGTAATGAATGATTTGGCTAGTATTTTCAATGGGATATTATATTATGCGCAAGGAACAATATTCCCTGTCCAAGACTCTCCCAAAGACCCAATTGTACAATTTACCAACGCCAATGTAGAAAACGGAGATTTTAGGTATTCATCAAGTAGCAGACGGGTTAGACACACGGTTGCAATTGTTAGGTATAATGACAGTAGAGATTTTTTCAAACCAGCCGTTGAATATGTTGAGGATATTGAAGCGATTAGAAAATATGGAATAAGAGAATTAGAATTAACGGCCTTTGGTTGTACTAGTAGAGGGCAAGCTACAAGATTGGGCCGGTGGGCTTTATTATCAGAAAGTCTAGAAACAGAAACAATTAATTTTGCTGCCGGGCTAGAGGGGGCGTATCTAAGGCCGGGCGACGTGTTTAAAGTAGCTGATTCTAATAGGAAAATTAAAAGATACGCCGGGCGAACATATAAAATTGAAACCGGTGCATCATCATCTTCTATAACATTAGATGATCTAATAACACTAAACTCCACTCTAAACTATAAATTCTCTTTACTATCTCCAAGTTACGATTTAAATGCTATATCTGTTACAGATTTAACCAGTGAAGATTTTGAAAAAATTAGAAAAAGCTTTTTACAGGAATTTAATTTTCAGGGCAGCGCGGCGTCTACTCTAAACGGGAGAACAGTTATTGTGGGAACACCATTGAATACTGTTGATTTCGATATTAACGAAAAACTTATTTGGACTATTACATTAAGAGATACAATAACCGAAGATGCAGATTCGTCCCAGTTTATAGATGAAGCTTACGATTTTTACAGAGTAATTAAAATAGAAGAAAAAGAACCAAACAAATTTACTGTTGATGGTTTACAATACGTAGAAGATAAATATGCTAAAATTACAGAAGGATTAAATTTCAGACCAAACGTACAAGGGGGAAACCCGCCCGAAGTCGCTGGGCCTCCCCCGCCATTACAATCTCCTACAGCTTTACAACTCTTTTTGAATACTGATTTCAATAACCCGACAATAGATTATTCTTTTATTATTACTAATTATGCAGGAATTACTAGTTATAGAGTATATATAAAAAGAGACGATTACCCCGCGCCCGGTGTTCCAAATTCTTCATTTTTGGCGGCGAATTTGCCTGTTGAAACTACATTCGGGAATTTTGTTCCATCTACGGCGGGTACTTATTATTTTCGTGTTTTTTCTGCTGATGATAATTTGGGGAGGATTTCAGAATTTTACGCTGAGGGTAATATTACTGTTCCTACTACTATACCAACACAAAACATAATAATTGATTCGTTACAATTAGCTCCTTTTATTACAGGGAACTTGGGCGGCGTGAGAGAAACGGGTTTTTATTATAATGAGTCTCCGACGTTCGTGTGGCAGGCGGGCGTTAGTGCTTTTGCCTCCGTAGTTACTGATTTCAAATATGTTGTAACTGTCCGCCCGCCCTCAAACTCAAATACGCCGTCGCCAATTGTTTTATTTAGAGAAACCGGTCTAGAATTAGGTTTAGATTTTCCAACTTATACTTTTGCGTTTGAAAAGAATTTAGCTGCTAGTGGTGGACCTTATCGTGAGTACGACGTAATTGTGGAGGCACATGACGCCTTTGGCCGTACTAGCGCGGGAAATAATTTTAATACTGGATCGGGATTTTCTGAAGTTTGGACAAATAGCGATGGCTATGATATTTTGAACGTTATAAATAATAGAATCACAGGAATTTTTTTGAGCACAGGCGATAGAGTAGTTACAAGCGGATTTTTAACGCGGCAATGGATGGATGCTAATGCAAATATTTACGTTTATTTCATAAGTGGAACAACAAGTGGAACCTCGTTACCAACAGGTTGTAAAGGGGGTTTCATCTACCACAGCACGGGACAATTTCAATCAAATCAGATTACAGGAAATACCCCCGTCGCAATAAGTACAGGAGAATTTGATTATGACTCGAAAAATAAAATAGCTAAAATACCATCTTCTTTATTTGGAATAAGATCAGGTTGGATAGGTGTGGGTTTATATGACCCGTTCGATCTAGAGTTGAAAAAGAGAGGTTATAATATCAGCACGGGCTTGGCATTTACAAATGTTGTTTCTATTTCTCCGACGGGAAATTACGAAAAGCTTGCGATTACTAATGATTTGTATTTTAACATGAGTGAAGGATCGAATGTGCCCATAACAAAACTAAAATATGCAAGAAGTGGGACGTTTAATATTTTCAAGGAAATAAGTTCGGACGGAAATGAGTACATTATAAATTCAAGTTCGGCATAGAAATAATTGACGTTTTACATAATTGCCAGTATAATAAAGATATGAATAACAATAAATCGGGTGTCTATGCTATCATTAATAATGATGGAAGTTTTAAAGCCTATATTGGTAGTACCAAAAATCTAATAGCAAGAAATAATTGGCATTTTAATAAACTAAAAAATAATAAACATTATAATAGTGAGCTACAACAAGATTGGAATAAATTAGGTGAATCTTTTTTTTCTTTTCATATTTTGTATGAATGCCCAGAATACGAATTAACAAAATGGGAGCAATTTTTCATTGATTTTTGTGAATCATCTAACAAGAAATATGGATACAATAAACAGAAATTAGTTTACAGAAAAAATCACTCCGAAGAAACTAAGAAAAAAATTTCACAAGCAGGGCTTGGAGAAAAAAATCATTTTTATGGTAAAAATCATTCAGCAGAATCTAAACATAAAATATCACTTTCAAAAAAGGGTGTACCAAATTTAAAACTACGAGGCAAACAACTTTCTGACAATTGCAAAAAAGCATTTCTTGAAGCTGCACGCAAACCAGTTGGTCAGTATGATTTAAATACTGGAAAACTTATTACTGTCCATGTTGGTATCAAGGAAGCCGCTCGCACTATTGGGGTAAGTCATCACTCTACAATTGCTCGTTGTGCTAACGGGAAATTTAAATATGCGCATGGATTTATTTGGAGATATATTAACAACAAAAAATGAGAAAATATTGCTCGGATAAATTTGTAGGCTCATCTACGGAAACAAAACCGACGGGAATTTTGGGAGCGGCCGTTTATTACGAAGACGATACACGTACAGAATATTTATTTGTCAGTGGTGTATGGTATCAAATAACCGGCAGCGGTGGAGGAGGCGGAACAACATTTGGCGTTCAAAACGCAAATAAAGGATTTCTCGGTCCGACCGGGGGTATTGACGCGATACCAACTTTTAGATATTTAATATCCAACGATATTCCACAAAATCTTTCCATTAACAACCTAATTTTAAACGTAACAGGAATAAGTTATACTAATAGTTTAGTTACTTTTGATTTTGACGGTTCGGCTTATCAGAATGTTTCTTTGACCGGAAACGTAACTTTTACTGGAATACATACTCAATCTGGCAAAACAGTTACATTAAAAATTTCAGGTGACGGAACCGCGCGGACTCTCGCTTACCCGCAGGCGTGGCAATTTATAGGTGATGCCGCCAGAAGCGGAATATCTGCGAATGAAACCGCATTTCTCACCGCTACAGCTTTGGGAACAGGAGATTCGAATGTTTGGGTAGTATTCGGGCATCAGGAAGGCTGCGGGGCGAGCGGGCTTTTTTACCCCGCGAATAACCCGTCAGGCTTTCTCTCTGGAAGTTTATATTGGGAACGCCTAAGTGGAAACCTTTTCCCAAGAACTATAGATGATAAAGTAGGAATTCACACAGTTTCGCCATCTGAAACTTTAGATGTTTCCGGCACGATTAGAATTCGTGGAGGTAGTCCTCAAAATGGTTATGTTTTAACTTGTGATAGTACGGGCGTAGGTTCATGGCAGCCAGCTAGTGGAACGGGGCTTTTGCCGCATAATCACTCGTATTGTACTGGTATTGTAATAACAGGTTCTCTCCCTATTACGGGCACAATATATTTAACAGGTTTAGGAAATACGACTGTTAAATATGAAGGTTCAGGAGTTATATCAATAAGTGGCGCGGCTGGCGTTCCCGCCGCGCATGAACATAATTATATAACAGGCGCAATTATTACGGGCAGTAACCCTATCACGGGACTTATCTATTTAACTGGTTTTGGTAACACTAGTGTTAAATATGAGGGGTCAGGCGTAATATCCATTAGTGGTACGGCAGGTGTTCCCGCCGCACACGAACACTCATATGTAACTGGCTTAGTAGTAAGTGGTTCCAACCCGATAACAGGGACAGTAATTCTTTCCGGCGCGGGCGACAATACAGTAACTTACTCGTCTAGTAATCTAATAATTATTAGTGGAACTGGCGGGGGCGGCGGAAGTTCGATTGGTAGCGGCGATTTATTGTGGTATCGAACAGGTAATAATACAGTATTAAAATACAGTGGAGATTCCGTTGCAATCGGCGTAACGGGGTCAAGTGCTAAAGTTCAAATTACTGGTACAGTAACGAATTATCCATCTGGTATCTTGCTTATTAATGGAACAACTGCGTCAACCGTTTTTGGTATTGGCACTAATGAAGATATTCACATAAGAGCATTTAAAAACGGCGGCACCGTTTATTTAAGTTCGTATGTCGGGGCGGGTCAGAGCTTCGCAAATAAGACTTTGATTAATACGGGTCTTGGGGGTGTTGCTATAGGTATTCCCGCGCCGACTTTTGATCTTAGTGAAAAGTTTCATATTTCGGGCACAACTGTTATATCTGCCAGCAACCCCACTTTGGCATTAAGACCCCCAGATACAACAGACGGCAAATTATCGTTCTATCATGGAGCGACAGAATACGGTCACTTATCTTCAAGGGCAAGTACCAATAATTTACTTTTAAGCAGTAATCGTACTCTTGGAACTATAAGTCTTGGGACAACAACAAATAATACAGTTAGATTATTTATTAATTCGGGTGGGCAGGTTGGTGTCGGAACCACAACCCCGGAAGGATTTGTGGATGTTACCGGTTACACAACCTTAAGAACAAATTTACAAGTAGGGCTTAATGACACATCTCAATCAGGGATACCCTTACAAGTTTATAATTTCACAAGTTTTGGTGTCGGTGAAAGTGGTATAGAAACCGTTTGTTTCGGCAAGGGACGTAATGGAGGTACGAAGGGCATAAACCTACTTAGCGATCCATATAATGGCGGGGTTGCTACTAAATGTTCAATTTTCCAGGGTGACATTAAGACAACTACCTCGCTACAGCAAAGAGCCTTACACAACTTTACAGGTAGGAGTAGTAATGCTTATTTTATTGAATCGAGAGTAATGGCTCGTGATACAATTATTAGCAACGATACCGCCGCTTTTCATATATCAGCCTTATTTCGGGCTACTGGATCGGTTTTAGCGCAGATTGGACAAACTCAAACTGGATTTTATGCCAGTCAAAACTCTAGTTGGATAGCGTTTTTTGATATTTCTGGGAAAAATGCAAATTTAATGGTAAGCGGGAGCGGTCAGGATGAGGGGGCAGGAACTACAATTGATTGGAATCACACAAGTTTTGTTCACCATATCGTTTAAACCTAGTGTAAATTAAACAGTATGGATAAAGAATTTCAAGAAATTAAGGCCGCGCAAGAAGTTTTAAATACCAAGCTCAAAGAAATCCGCGCCGATATGCCCGATGACCCAAAAATTAAACAGATTTGGGATTCTATGTATAGTATGGTAAATAACATTTATAGTTATGTTGATTACATAGCTGAAAAAATCTACAAACAACAAGAAATTCACGCGGAACACGTCAATAATGGCCATTTCCCAAAAATTAAAACCGCTACTCAAATGCAAAAATGCCTTGAAATGATGAATGCAGAAGACGATTTCGAAATTAAAAAACCCGTTATTAGTATGGCAAAAATTAACAAGAATTTGATAATTGAAGCGACATTCAATAAATAATTTTATTCATAAAGCAATCTGGGAAACTATTTTCTTTTGCCGCGTTATTGTAGGCTTCAGCAGCATCTTGTTCAAGTTTAAATGTTCCGAGATACTTTTGTTTTCCGTTTAATCCGATAGCGGCAACAAATTTATGTTTTAATTTTACATATGATACACCTAGATATTTCGATGTTTTGTTTTTGCGTTTTGGGAATTGAATAGTATTTTTTATATTTATATATTTAATATATTTTCTTGGTAAATATATAGTAGAGTTTTGATATATAAAATCTAGAAATTTCATTGCTTCTTTTGTGTTTCTGATTCTAAAATTGCTACAATTTTTACTTTTTGAAATATAATTTTTATTATTTCTAATTATATTGTTTTTTTGTAATATTGTTTGGATTTGTAAAAGAATATACTGAGAACAACTACTTATAGTTATTTCTGGGTTAATTTCAGTTTCACGTTTATACAAACAGCCGTCGCCATCAAAATATCCACGAATAAAATCTTTGATATAATTTTCTGGTATATTTAGAATTTGTGTTCTAAAAACTTTATTTTCAATCAAACCGTATTTCTTTACATCTCCTATTAGTTTTGGAGAATAAATATTAATACATTTTTGGTTAATTACTCCTTTACAATTTGGTCTATCAACTATAGGTATTTGGTCATTACCAAGAAAAGACCTAAATTTATAGATCATTTCTCCATCTTTCAAAGATATTCCTAAACGATTTTTAGTAACATAACCATCCGCCATTAAAAAACCAAGCCAATATGCTTTTTCTTGATTATCTATGTTTTCGAAAATATTTTCATTAAATTTTGGTCTCTTTGATAATAATCTAGACGGTATTCCTCTCTTTCTTAAAACTGAAAAAACCCTTCTGATAAGAATTTGATATTTACAAGCTATTTCTTTTATTTTTAAATTTTTCTTGTAATCATCAATTATTCCTTTAATTTCTAATTCAGACAATTTTTTCATTGTACTTATTATAATTAGAAGTAATGAAAAATTCTAATTAAAATAAATAACGGTGTAAATATTACAAAATCATGATAATTTTTTAAAAATGTATGTTTTTCATAGAGGTCCTCTTTTAGCATCGCAATGTTTTAAATTACCCGCCCCAACCCCTCAATATACCGGAGCTATTAACGATGATTTTGAATCATATACCAGCGGTGTTTTTGTTTTAGGTTTAAATGGTGGAACAGGTTGGTTAATTCCATATATTGATAAACAAGCAAGTTATGGCGTGATTAATATTGATAATTATGAAAATTACCAAATAGATATAAATTTAAGCGGTTTAAACAGTGGAATCGGCTGGCTCGGTGCCTATTTTGATAAGGGAGGAATAGTTCAAATGGTATCATTTGATGATTTTGAAAGCTATTCTAACAGTGTAAATATTAGTGGATTAAACGGCGGGACAGGTTGGCTCGGCGCATACTTTGATAAATAAATAATAAAAACAAGAAATGGCTACAACAACAATTCAAAGAACACTTTCGGACGGTACAGACATGCGGGCCGCGCTTTCTAATTCTAACTTTGCTAGGAAACATAATATACCTACAGGCTGGACAAGATGTAGGTTGGCCGCGCGGGTTCAAATGAATAGTAATGGAGCGGCTTTAGCTTCGACCCCTAAGTTTTATATGGGTTTATGTAATGGGACAGGGAATTTATACTTTGACACTACTACTACTCATTTTCTTGGGATGGTGACCAACGACGATTCATGGTCATGGACGCATCCTAATTATACTGTAAGCGCAACAACCGGCTCATTTATAGTGCATAAAACAGGAACAATTTCAACAAATTCAACTGGCTGGCAAGGAACAATAATTTTTAACGGTTTAGCGAGCGGTAATGCAAAAGTTAGAAAAGCCATTTTACTAGACTTTGAAAGAAACATAGGGACACAAACCTATTTTATTAGTGGTTTATCTTGTAATAATACTACCTCAGGAGACATAACATCGGATGAGTTTTATTTACAAATTGCTTTAAATAGCCCCACTTTTACTAATCACAATAAATCGGCCTACATTACATTTACAGGGATAGATGAAAGCGTTAATCCATTAGATCATTTCACTATGGGTTGGGATAGAGTAACCCCGACGATTGAAGTGAGTGATCTAGCTATAGTATATTTTGAATAACTGATTTAAAAGTATAGTTTGAGCGTAGTAGTTCTGACGGCGTTGAACTTACTACACATAAAATATATTATTTGTGTAATTTACAAGGAATGAAATACAAAACGGTTTTTAGTTCTATCATAAAGCCTATCGTTTCTAAAGATAAGGATAAATATTTATCTCAGGCGTCTTTAGAAAATTTAAGAAAATTCCTTCCTGACATAGATATTGATAAAAATTCTGATTTACTTCCCATCTCCGCTTCGAGTTACATTGCTGGTCGCGCGAATCTTAACGATGACTGTATCTATAATAAAGACGCTATAGCTACACATAAGTTGTTCATTAACAAATATATAGACATTGATCATTCCCGTGCAAATTTGGCCGGATTCATTTTAAATGCTGGTTTTGCCGAATTTGGTACAGAAAAATCTTTAAACTTAGAAGAGGTTCATGAATATAAAAAACCATTTGCTGTTACTATTGCGGGAATTTTATGGCGCACGGTCAATAGTAAATTCACCGATTTCATTGAAGAAACAAACGATCCAACATCCCCAAATTATTTAGCTGCTAGTCTTTCGTTTGAAATCGGTTTTAATGAATATGACATTGCAGTTTTAGAAGGGGATAAAAAGAATTTAGAAGATGCAGAAATCGTTTCTGACCCAAAAGAAGTAGAAAAACTCGAAAAACGGCTAAGAACTTACGGCGGGACAGGTAAGATAGATGATAATAAAAAACTATATCGTGTTATAAAGGGTGAAATTATACCTCTTGGCGTTGGAATCGTTTTATCGCCCGCCGCTGCCGTAAAGGGAATTGCAGTACCAGAAAAGGAGAAAACTACCATTAATTTGGCTAATGACACCAAAAATAATGATATTTCTACACTAAACAAAGAAAATCTTTCACAATCACAAGAAAAAATTGTAAAACCAATCAGAAAAGATATGAAAATAACCAGCCTTAAAGACATTACAGAGGATTCGTTAAAGGAACTCAAGGCTTCTACTATTTCTGAATTTGTAGAAGATGAATTGAAGAAAGCTAACGAAAAATACGTTAATTTACAGTCAGAAAAAGAAACCGCCGCGAAAGATGCCAAGGATAAAATTGATTCCTTAAACACTAAAATGGCTGAAATCAATAAAACTCTGGAATCTATTAAGGCCGAACATAACACTTTAATTCAAGAAAAGGCCAAGAAAGACGCTGAAGACAAATATAATCAAAGAATGGCTAAACTTGATAATATTTACGAGCTAACCAAGGAGAATTCGGCTATTTTTGCAAAAAAGCTTAAAGATATGACTGACGAGGCTTTTGCCGAATATGAGAAGGAGTTAGCCGTATTTTTAAAGACTCAGAACAAAGAAATAATTGCCGCCGCAAAAGCTGAACAAGAGAAAACCAATAAAAACACTTCTAATACCACAAATGCAAGTGTAAATGCTGATAATCAGACTGTTGTGGATAATGCTGTGGACGGTGGAGAGAAGGATAAGGCAAAACTCCCAAATTCAAGTGCAAA
>ERZ1292644.1678-Hain-H14-01um-R2-1678-length-11050-cov-4_pt1 | contig 11050 bp, 21 predicted proteins | sample MGYA00564402_ERZ1292644 | MGnify/ENA primary metagenome ERZ1292644 (study PRJEB36523, sample SAMEA6512644) | groundwater metagenome | collected 2019-01-09 | study: AquaDiva: Metagenomics assemblies of 32 groundwater samples | reverse complement strand
TAATCTTCAGCCAAATCTTTTAGAATCGACGGTACCTCTTCAATTACGATACTCTCATCGAATAAAGCACCTCCGATAAGTAATCTAATTGAATTTTGTAATAATATATTATCTATTGTTTTCATTTGATTTATTTAGAGGTTTAATGCTATTACCATACACTCGATACACTCTGAATCTGGTCTGGCATTGTTATGAGGTTTACCACATCTTGTTTCCGGCTCACGATCCTCTCTAGGAATATACCCTACTTCTGCCATAGTCGGGATTCTTACTTCTTCGACCACAGAATACTCCCAATACTTTTTGCCTTGATATTCTCGTTGTACCTTTTTAAGTACATCTGAAGCTACGAGTTCTCTGATCCGGCGGGAAGTCGTGTCTCCATTAGTCCCTATCTCTAATCTAATGTAATCTTCTATCTTTGACTTAGAGGCAAAGCCTTGACCTTCTAAGTATTTGATTATGGTTGTTTTAATTGTTTCCATTTTTTTCAATTAAACTCTCAAGAGAAGGAAAAGGTTTAGTAACAAAGAAATTTTCAGATAAAAATTTATTTATCATGTCATAGATTTCAGTTATCTCGCCAATAGAGTCTAGTTCAGTGGTGCTTTTCTTGCCCGTATGCTTTATCTGGATGACTCGCCACAACTCTTTTACGGATTCTTTACTCCACATCATATCAATTCCTTGTTCAGCTAAAACTTGTAAAACTATCCTAACGTCATATCCTTCCCTGTTAAGTTCTTGAGCTATCTGTTCAAAAAGAAGGTGCATTGAGTCATTTTGCTTCTTTGTTCTTTTTGAGACTTTTTTATACATTAAAATGGAATAGGTTCTTCCCAAAGATAAACTTCAAAATTTTTGTATTCTCTTTTAGTCTTAGGGGAAGTAGCCTTACCAAGATAATTGACTTTAATCCTTTTGCCATCTACAACATCTTTTAAACGACTATCCAAAACTGTATTACCCCAAAAACAGAACTCCTGACCATTTACATTTGCTTTATACATTGTCGAGTTATTGGGCCCAACATTTTCTTCCCGACTTACAAGTAATCCTTCTAGTTCAGGATTCTTCTCAAAATTCCACAAGGGAAATTCACTAACCTCTATTTTATTCCAAGCCATAGTTTATTGATGGACAATTTCACCGTCCTGAATTTGTATTTCAGCTTCAGTGTTTTTGTCCACCTTGTTATTTAAGTATATTTTTTTAACTTGTCTTTCTAATTCCTTCTCGGTCTTTGCACAAAGTTCATGGTAGTCAATATCTGTTTCAATCTCAGCCTCGAACTCCACATAGAATCTTTGTGATTCATAGTTGCCGGTATTGATTACCTGACCTCTACCGACTGTTGTTTTAGTTATTTTCATGATCTTGTTCGGAAAGCCAGTCTTGGTAATTTTCTTCTACGATATTACCGTATCTGAATTTAAGAACTTCATATTTTCCTTCGATAGAAAGGCCATCCCAGAAATCGTTGACAAATCTTTCTTTGGCCTCGTGTTCTAATTGTTGTTCATTTGGTTGACTCATATTTTTGTTAATTCCCAATAAGGGCCGCTCCAATTATCTCCTTTTTTCTCTACTTTCCAACCTTCGACTATAAGCTGGAGAGCTACTAAGTAATCAGTTACGATTATCTTTGCCATGCCTTTAGAAGAATCTTTAATTGTTCGGTGTTCCAATTTTTATAATTTGGCTGTATCCCACCGAACTCATAAAGTTTATCTATTATTTTTCTTCTTTCCTCATAACGCTTTTTAAGTCCCAATGCTCCTCTTGCTTGCATTATTTCATTCTTGTTTGCTGTTCTCATAACAGATATATAGCAAGTATCATTCCAACCAATAATATCAAATTGCCGATTAATCCCATTAAACTGTCTTTATAATTCATTTTATTAAGCCCTTTGATACGCATGACCACTCCTGAAATCCTTTAGTCTTGATTATTCTAATGGCTTCAATCGTGGAGCAAGCACTATCATAGGAACAATCTTTTGAAACTTCCGGATGGTAAACATTATTAATTTGGAATAATCCACGATCTATACTTCCCGATCTATTGTAATGAAATGCTTTAGGATTCCATGAACTTTCGCATTGAATTAGCTTTGTAGCATATTCAACATCTATTCCATAATCTTTCAAAAGACTCTTAACCTCGTCTTGCCAAGTGATCTCTATTTTTTCTACTGCTCTGGTGTTTTCAACCATGAAGGCCTGTTCAAGGCTCTTCATCCAACCCCAGATAGTATTTACTCCTATCATTGATACTGCATAAAGTCCGAATACTATTAAAAAGACTTTATACAATCGGCGGTCTTTATCAAACCGTCCTCTTCGGTCTCTTAGATATTTCTTCATAGTTTATTAATCCGAGATACCGTTACTTGCTGAACACTTGAGGCTTTTTATATTAAAAATATTGTTGCCTGTGTAAGTGTGCTTTCTCGTGTATTTCAGATTATGTATTAAGTCTAGCAAAATATCCCTTGCTAGTCAAGCCTAGCAAGGGTATAAAGTAAGCCATATAGAACCTAGCTTACTTTGTTTATTAAAAAAGATGTCCACAAGCTAGAATTTCTAGCAACCAAAACCCACCTTTCGGTGGGCCTTGGAAGAATACTCTTAGTTGGATTGCTCCAATAAAAATAGTGTCGAGCATCCGTTTAAGAATATAGATTATAGTGCTTCTCACGCACTTAACCAGCTCGCCGATAATTATTATGGTTTTAACCTCCGCAGAAGTATTACCCATAAACATACGAACGACTCAGTAAGATTAATATTTAAAATTTTGAACTTTATTTATGACTAACTACATCCATCATAGCACAAATTCTACTAACTGTCATTGTTGATAATCAAGTTTATAATTCTTGCAAAGTATGCTATCATGGATACATGAGAATAATACATTTAGTTGATACGGAATCGAGAGTATTTACTACCAAAAATTTCATTTTCAGAAAAATGGCACGGATTATTAATGAGTTCTTAGATATCTACCCAGAAGCTAGAATCCATGTTTTTGGAAATGAAACTTATATAATCGCATATTAAGAAATTACTGTTTGTGGGTCTTTTAGTAGGCATCATGACTGGGGCTGGAATCCCAATCTATGCGAAAGCACCGGTGCTAAACCCAGATTCATATTCATCGCAATTTTTAGAAGCGAGAACAATTCACTACATTCCCTCATTAAACCTTGAAATGACAGACTACGACCCTTGTTCCTGTATCTCATTCGTAAAGTCAGTTTTGAATTTTAAGGGAGTTTTCGGGTATGCAGAAGACCTAATACCTAATACAGACATAGCTGTTGGAGTTGTTATTTTGTTTAAAGACCATGCAGGGATAGTTACAGACCTTAACTCCAAAACAGTTAGCTTTGAAGAAGCAAATTACCTAAAATGTAAGCGAAGCAGTCGAACGTTGCCTAGAAATGACCCTAAGATTAAAGGTTACTACAAAGTTATCCACTAATAACTTGATTTTTGTCAATATTTGTGGTAGGATTAAGTTGGAGGCTGGTTTAAATACCATCACCACATGGGTGAGCCTCCACCAAATTCATGAATTTAAAGATGAAACAAAATCTAATTTTTGTACGACCTTAAATGCAATTTAGCTGGGTCGTTTTTTGTTTAAATACTTGGCAAATATTAAGAAATTATTAATTGCCGGAGATTTCCATGTACCATATCATGACCCTATTTTATTTGACTTATTTTTAAGATTCGCATCAGACTTTAAGCCTGATTACCTTGTTATTAATGGAGACTTCTTAGACTGCTTTGCTATAAGTAAGTTTGATAAAATACCTCATAGTGGAAGGATGAAAGATGAGTTAAAGATGGGATGGAAGTTGCTTAAAAAGATTAGAGACGCATTGCCAGAAGCAGAAATAAGCTATATCGAAGGCAACCACGAATTTCGTCTAAGACAGTATCTAATTAGAAATGCCCCTGAGATATATGACTTAGCCCCGACACTATCTGAACTGTTAGAACTAAATCAATTTAATATAGATTGGGTAGGGACTAAAGAGGGAGCCTCAAAATGGGTAGATACTTACAAACGATTTGGCCAGCTTTATGTCGGACATTGGGATCGAGTGAATAAACACAGTGCAATGACCGCCAAAAATTTGGTTGAAGATAAAGGAGTATCCTTAATTCAAAATCATGTACATCGAGGAGGGGTTTATCACAAGAGACTTGAGGATGGTAGACAGTTGGTAGGAATTGAAAACTTCTGTATGTGTGACCTTAGCCCGAACTACATGGGTAATGTAAACTGGCAACAAGGATGGACAGTAGTCTATACAGACTTAGAAGGTTCAGGAAGGTTCCACGCTTACCCCATACAGGTACTTGGATATAAATTCTTTCATCAAGGTAAGGCTTACGAAGTAAACCCACCGAAGAAACTAAAAGTTAAGAGATATTAAATGCCATTATTAAGCATTCCTAACGCTCCTGAGCAGATTTTAGCTAACAAAACCCACAACACCCCCGAAGCTCAACTAATGAGCGAGGGGAATTTTACATACTTTATAGATAGATACGAGTATCCTGAAAAAGGTGGCATTCTAGTCTATAAATATGGTGGAACCATTGAGCCGATTAAAGTTGACCCAAATAAATACGAGGAGTCTGGTCAAAAATGTCTAATAGAGCTAAAGGAACTACTTAAGAAGCATGACTTTGACCTCACAGGTCAGGATAGACAACCGGTTATGTTAATTCCAAATGAGGTCATTAGGTTAGAGAACAATCAAGAGATCAAAGAACGAGTAGACTTAAAGCACCCAGAGAAAGGAATACCTGATCCTCTTGCAGTCTCTCTAGCCAACAAGGTCAAGCGAGTTCTCAAAGAAGAGATACTATTTTTCTCGTATAAGTGGACAATACTAGCTTTTTCAGCCTTTATCTTTCTGCCGTTTAAGTATAAGATTAAAATAATAGAACGATGGTTAGATGGTTGGTCTGGATATGGAATGCTTGTAATGGAGCCACGCTTGATGGAGATTAAGTACTATACAGAGTTCAGTAGAGAACTGTATAGATTCACTGACGTATTCTTAAAAAGCCTTGGTATATCTAAGATTGTATCAGAACGTACAGCCTGGATTATGGCTGAGATTATGGAACGTGATAATGCCTACCGATGGAGAGCAGAGGATATAATGACAGAAACAAGTGCCGAAAAACTAACAAAAGACCCCATTGGCGAGATAAACAGACTTCTTAAACTTCTTTTAGAAAGAGAACAGAAAAGCATAAAACTTCCTAAGACTTTTAGTAGCTTTGCGAAAATGCTTAGATTTGTAATGTATTTGCCTAGATTTAGAAGAGCATGGAACAAGGCCTTAAAAGAAGTAGATTTTAAAAACTTCCAGTTCGATGATATAGATCGACATCAAGTAATGCAATTTGCAGGTTATAACTTTTTTGGTATCCCAGTAGAAACTAGGAAACAAGCTTGGAACAATCTTTACAATGGTAATCCCCCTAAAATGGTATATGTACAAGCATAATGGAGTCACCTTTTGAGATAAACCCGAATAGTGAAGCCCGCTTTTATAATGGTTGGATAAACAAGTCATTCCGTCTTTATTCATACTTCCAAGAAGGTTTAAGTCGAGTAAGTGAGTTTAGAACAATAGCCTATTTCCTTATAGGTATTGGATTAGTCTTCAAAATACCAGAAGATCAGTATTTAACTTTAGGTTTAATAGGTTTAGGCACAATACCACCCATATTATTATTCGGATATATGATGAAAGTTCGAGGCAATAGATCATTAGAGTATTTTAATATCCGAGACCTATCACCATACGGCAAATATAATGTCCAAATGCAAGAAAGACAGATGAAAGACCTAGGTGAGATAAACCAAGGTGTTAAGGAGTTAATTAAATTACATGGTAAATAACGAAACAAGTCAAGAACTAGAAAAAGCTAGTACAAAACTAGAAAGAGATGAGCTAGGTAGGCTTTTACCTGGTCAGCCATCTTTAAACCCTCAAGGTAAACCCAAAGGTACATTATCTATCAAGACTCTAGTTACGAATCACTTGAAAGAAAACCCAGAAGACTTAAAAGAATTTGTGATGCACTTTATCAAGAACAATCGTGAGTTAGCTTGGCAAATGATTGAAGGACGACCTCCCCAAGACTTAACTTCAGGAGGTGAAGCTATATCTTTTCCAATAGTTTATTATGGCAACCCTACAATACAAATACCAACCGAGGAATTATCAGATAAACATACTGAAGGCGTTTGATAGTGGGATTAGAAGATTAGTTAAGGTTTGGCATCGCCGTTCAGGTAAGGACTTAACTGATTTAAATATAATGATTGCTGAGATGGCTAAACATCCTGGCAACTATTATTATTTCTTCCCAACCTATCAACAGGCTAAGAAAGTCATCTGGGAGGGTAAGACAAAAGATGGTACGCCATTTTTAGATTATTTCCCTAAAGAACTAATAGAAAACAAGAATGATACTGAGTTAAAGATTAAACTAAAGACAGGTTCGTTATTTCAGTTAATAGGTACAGATAATATAGATTCAGTAGTAGGTACGAATCCGATAGGCTGTGTATTCGCAGAGTATTCATTACAAAATCCAAAAGCATGGGATTATATCAGACCAATCCTTGCAGAGAACGGTGGTTGGGCGATATTTAATTTTACACCTAGAGGAAGAAATCATGGTTGGAAGATTCTACAACAAGCCAAAGAATCAGAGAAATGGTTTTGGGAGGTATTAAGCGTAGATCAGACTAAAGCTATTTCACAAGATGTCTTAGACCAAGAGAAGCTAGAAATGCCCCAAGACTTATTTAGGCAAGAATACTACTGTGAGTTTCTTGAAGATGCCGGAGCAGTATTCAGAGGAGTTGATAAATGTGTCTATGAGGGAAGTCTAGCAGTAGACAATGAGAGAACTTATCAGCTAGGAGTAGATATAGCCAAGTATCAAGATTTTACTTCGATTACACCGTTTGATTTAACAACATTCAAAGTCGGTAAACCTGAGAGATTTAATCAGATAGATTATAATGTTCAGAAGGCTAAAATCGAAGCTCAATATTACAAATACAACAAAGGTAAGATGTGGCTAGATTCTACGGGAGTAGGAGAGCCAATATATGACGACCTGTACGCTAAGGGAATCCGAGTCGAGCCATATAAATTCACTGAGCAGACTCGTAGAGATTTATTAACTAACTTACAGTTGAAAATCGAACAAGGTATAATTCAACTTCCAAGAGATGAGATACTACTAAATGAACTAAAAAGTATGCACTATGAGTTATCAGAATCCGGTAGAGTTAAGATGTTTGTGCCTGAAGGATTACACGACGATACGATTATGAGCACGGCATTGGCAGTCTGGGATATACCCAGTAAGCCGATAGTAGTCAAGTCAAAGGAAGATATGGAGAATTTAAAACAGTTCGATGCTTTTAAAAAGAAGGGACTTTTAACAGGATCGCGTTATCTAAGATGAACAAAATATGTTGGGTAAAAAACTGTCAGGAGTTTCAGAATAAAAGCAAATGGATTTGTGATAAACACGAAAGAATGTCTTTAAAAGGATATATGCTAGAGATGGACTCTCCTACTTTAGCTAAATCAAACGCTGAACTAAACAAAGAACAAAGACTAGAAAAGAGACTCAATCAAACAGTTAGAGAAGGCAAGTCTCACGGTAAAAATATTAATAAGTTAAGGTCTAAAATGAAGAACAAAGAATGGCACTATGAGTATATTAAATAAAATAAAACGACAGGAATTATTGGGGATACTCGATCTAATATTAGATAATTTAAGTAAAGACGAAAGGGGGCTTAGGTATAATCTATATGTCAAATTGGTTGGGAGAGACCCTGTTAGTGAGTATTTAAAGGCATCCCTAGCATTAAAGATTCGCTATTGGGAAAGTGGAACCGATGAACAGACCAAGGCATATATAGAAGAAAGCTGGAAAGATATAATCACCGAATCGTCAAGAATAATAACAAAAGAACTTAAAATAGATGAATAACAGCCTCATAACGGTAGGTCTCAACCCAGATGATGCCCTCAAATTTAGGACATTCTGTCAGTATTACGATCAGATCAACTACCTACTAGAAGCTCATGTATTTGAGAGAGTAAGACCTGGATCATTTGTAGTTCACTTGAGTCAGGGCGGAGAGATAGGACGAATTGAATTACATCCGGTAATAGTAATCCACAATTTGCAAAATAAATAGTTATATGCTATACTTGATTATATAGTGTTAGGACTCTACCGATAAATAGGCGAGTCATCCCTTTTTGGGGTGGCTCGCTTTTTTTAATGCAAGAAGAAAAAAACAAGGGTGGAGAATCTCAAGACATCCGAAATAAGGTGTTGTTCAAGCTTGTCAAAGGACGAACTATTTTAAACAAGTCATATCCTCAACTAAACGGAAGGACTATTGTAGGAGCCATAGACGACTGGACTAAACGCTGGAACGGCTATATTCCTGCCCAATCCTCATTACTAGATGCTGACCAGTCTAATATGTTTCTTAACTTCACCCGAAATGAGGTTATTCATTATCTCTCAAATAACGTCCGAGACGAGCTATGGAATAGGGCAGACGCAGTTAATAAAAAGACAGGTTCATTCGACCCCAAGTTCTCTAAAGTCTGCAATGACTTAATAGACTTCTCATCCAACGAGGAGAATGGAGACGCTAGATTCCTTGAAAACTCCATGCAGGCCACGATTGAAGGTACGATAGTAGCTTATGACGGCTATGCTAAAAATACCCAGAAAATGAAGATACCCCAAAGCTTCGACGTAGAGACAGGCAAGATTAAAGTCAAAGAAGAAAACCGAGTCGTGTTTGATAATTGTTTCCAAAAAGTAGTTCCAGTTGAAGACTTTTTAATAGCTAATCCCTATCAGCCGAGTGTCCAAAAACAGCCTTGGGTAATTTGGAGAGAAGTAACTACCTATGACGAAGCCTCATGTGAGTTTGGAGACTACAAAGGTTTGGACACGGTTAAGAAAGGCAACTATCAAATAGGCCAAGATGCTGTTGCCTTTTACCGAAGTCATTTAGAAACCGACCTAGCCGAAGATGGTGTCGAGATTATAAGATTCTACGAGAAATACAATAATCTTCATGTTGTCATGGCCAATGGTGTAGTCCTCTATGAAGGCCCGATACCTTTTAAAGATGGTAGATACCCGTTTGCTAAAGGAATCTTCGAGCCGTTTGATACTAAGTTCTTCTGGGGTGCTGGATTCCCAAATAAGATAATGGGTGAGCAAGATCTTATAAACACGTTCTGGAATATGATGGCCGATAAAACTTATGGTTCGTTACTTCCATTTGGGCTTTCTTCAGACTTAGACGACTGGATTGAAGACGATACCCTCTCACTAAACAGAATCCGCAAGGTTGGAGACATTAACAAATGGAAATTTGATACCTTACCAGGAGTCTCTGCCGGAGAACACTCTATGCTTCAGACGGCCATGAACTTTGCTAGAGAGAACGCTGGAACTGTCGGTGGTGGCCCTGCTATGACCTCAAGAGGTGGGAAACTAAACGTAAGACAGGTTCTCTTACAACAGCAAGAAGCTATGAAAAAGATTGGATTCAGTGCCTCATTCATGGAAGACATGGAACAAGAAAGAAACGAGCTAAGACTCAACCACATCTTACAGTTCTACTCAATTCCCAAGATAGAGAAAATTACAGGAAAACAAGGTACTGAGATACAGCAGTTTTTATACCGAGATGTCAGATTAGAGGGAGTTAAACTTTCAGATGGAAAGACAGGTAATAAATACATAAAACTTATCGACAAGCCTAACAATGAAGACGAGAGACAAAGTATCGCTGACGATCTTTCAGTCCAAGAAGCTATGGGTGATGTAAACGGAGTTCCTACCGAAGCCCTAGCAGTGGCAGTAGATACTTTTTACGACTATAACCTCTCGGTTCAGGTTATAAAGGCTAGTTCATTCTCAGAAAACGCCGCCCTCGATCAGGCTAGTAGGATGGAATTTTCAAACTGGAGAATCCCATTAGCCGCAGGTGGTGTTGATCCTAAAACCGGACAACCAATTCAACCTGTAGCTCCCGCTGATGTTGCCAAGATCGTCAGTTGGGTAGAAGAGTCATTTGATATAGACCAAGACCAGTTTAAGCCAGAATCAGCTCAACCAAACCCTATGCAGATGATGGGACAACCTACACAAGGAACAAACCCTTTACAGCAAATCCAGCCATCGAGTTTAGGAACATTATCTAATATGCTTGGAACATGAAACCAATCAAAATAGAACCACCATGGGAAAAACAACTGATGTATGACCTATTTTGGTATTACAATGTAGACAAATTCAAATATATTCCTGATAGAGAATTATTGAAAGAATATTTATCGGAAGAATTAAAAGAAAAACTTAAACAGTTAGCAAACTGATGGAAGAATCACCCAAAAACTTAAGAAACCAAGAAACCTTAGAAATGTTAGCCAAGTTATTCGCCGATATAAAGTTCAGAGATTGGCTGTGGAATGAAAGATGTAAAGAAGTGTGGGAATTACGCAAAATAAAAACAGGAACAATAGAAGGAGATGCCCTTGAGTTATCAAGGCAGAATGGTCGAATCTCCTATGTTGAATCCCTGATGAATGAAATCAAGACCGCATATCACGATTTGGATAAATTAAAACCAAAAAATGCCGGCTAAGTCGAAAAAACAATTTAAATTTATGCAAGCCGTAGCACATGGTACAGCCAAAAAGAAACCCAAAGGACTTTCTATGAAAGAGGCCAGAGAGTTTGTTTCTGGTCAGTCCCCTAAAGGTTTGCCCCAAAAGGTAAAGAAAAGGAAATATAACGGTTTCGAAAGAGCCAGAAAAGCACATTACAAAATTTAAAGTCGTGAGCTGAGCGAACTCGTTAAAAGGCTTGTCAAACATTTAATCGCTTCGGTTGAGCGTTATCAATCGTAAAAAACATGGATGACCTAG
>ERZ1292644.1675-Hain-H14-01um-R2-1675-length-11063-cov-4_pt1 | contig 11063 bp, 14 predicted proteins | sample MGYA00564402_ERZ1292644 | MGnify/ENA primary metagenome ERZ1292644 (study PRJEB36523, sample SAMEA6512644) | groundwater metagenome | collected 2019-01-09 | study: AquaDiva: Metagenomics assemblies of 32 groundwater samples | reverse complement strand
CTCTACACATCCAGATAATGATATTATAAGTTATTATTTGGAAGTCTGGAATGACACAGATGCCACAGGAGAAATGTATATTAACAATAGTATTTCAGAAACTATCAATACTACTTCTGATATAGTTACTTTTCCAAATGAAGCTAATGATTATTTCTGGAGGGTATTATCAACCAATGGAGACCACAATTCTTCTTTCTCTGAATTAAGAAATATTTCTATTTCGCCTAATTTTGTTCCTAGTCAGCCAACTTTAAATAAACCTGACAACGATTCAAAATTTAATGTTATTCAAGAATTTAATTGGAGCAACTCTACGGATGAAAATAATGTTGTTAGCGATGTTGACTATCTTGTATATTATATAGAAATAGATAACAATGATGATTTTACTTCTCCAGAATATATCAATAATTCCATCAATGAAACAGATAATACTACTGAAGATACAGGGATTGTTTTGCCTTCTGCAAATATATATTTTTGGAGAGTACTTGCTACAGATAACATAGTCAATTCGTCTTGGTCTGAAACTAGACAATTTACTTTTGATAATTCAACTCCTCTGCCTTACATCACTTCTCCTACAAATACAACCTATTCAGATTCATTGATTGATTTAAATTGGTCAGTAGAAGATTTAACTTTAGATAGTACATGGTATAGTGATGATAATGGTTTAACTAATACTACTTTATCATCAAACATTTCTGTAGTATGGAATGTTAGTGCCAATACAATTTATCTATGGGCTAATGACAGTTTCGGATTGGAAAATTTTACAACTTTAGCATTTACAATAAGTTTGATAAGTACAGATTTATATTTAGACGGGCTAACTCAGCCAAGAAAATATGAGTATGGAACAACTGCCAACATCACAGCTATCATAAATAATTGTGATACTTGTGAAGTATGTTTATCAACTAATATAATAGCAGGATTGGATGGTAATATTAGTTGTGGTATAGGAGCAACAAATTATAGTTGGTTAGTTGGTGATGTGGTTATACAAAATTTTAGTAATAGTGATTTGACTACAAATGATAGTTTATTGAATTTAACCTTTAGTTCCAATCCGCAGTCATTCAATATAACTTTTCCTGATAATATAACTTTTTCACAATTTACTATGAATATAACAGGAAATATAAACAGCAATAATTATCCTTCTGATTTGGTATGCGATTTGGAAGATGATGGGGATTTTGATTTTAATCTTCCTGGAAATTTGACTAATAATATTGTTCATCAAGATAGATTCACGAATGGAAGATCAGAAGAAACTTTATCTTATTCAACAGCAGGAAGCTTAACAAGATTCTTGAATTATACCACTAATCTAGGAACAAGTTATACTAATTTAACTATGAATCTTTCAGGCGGAAGAAATAATCCTGAAGCAGCAGATTTTAAAGATTTCTTTTATAACAATACAAATATTAACACTACGAATTGGTTTGTCAGGGATGATTTTAGCGCTGGGGATACAGGCAAATGGTCAGGAAGCTATACTGTGACAACAAATACTTCTGTAGCGGATAGCGGAACTGTAAGCACAACTTCATGTACAGCATCAACTGATTCTGGAAGTTTTGAATCTACTCATTTGAATCTAGAAGATTATGGATCTACAATTTTCAAAGCCACTATATCATCAAATGGAGATGTTCAATATCCTACTTCAGGAGGATGTAGTCCCAATAATGCAGCGTCTGGAACTGCGACATTCAAGTTAAAAGACAAAACAGATGGATCTACTACTATTTTAAAATCTGTTAGTTGTCTTACTGGTCAGGGATCTGTTGGTACAGACAGCTGTACAAGTTCAGATACTTCTACATGGGAAATAAGAAAAGTCAATAATAATTTTGAGATATATGATGATTCTGTATTAGCCCAGACAATTAGTTTCAATTCTATTCATCAATATGAAGTTGTATTTGATTTTACAGCTTCGGCTACAAAAGGAAGTTGTCCAGGATGCAATAGTTTAGGACCAGATATAGGATCTCAATTCGTTTCTTCAGTTACTTTAAATGCCATAAATCAGACAGGAATTGTTGGCACCGATCTAGGAGGATTGAAATATGGAAATGCAAGTGTCCAAAGCTCAACAATACAATCATTTACCAGCAGCATTTCTTCAGCTCGACTAGATGTTGATTACAATGCTCCAACAAATACAATTGCCAAATTTTATCTATCTGCAAATGGAGGAACTAACTGGGAAGAAGTTCAGGATAATATTGCCCATGTATTCACTACTCAGGGAACAGATCTAAGATGGAAAACAGATGTGAGCTCTACTGAAGAAGTTGATGATGGAACATTGAATACTGCTGCAATTGTCAGAAGTGCAAATTTAGTTGTAAGCTCGAGCTATCCTGATAATTTAAGCATAGATGTCGGTGCTGATGGCACTGATGATTTTGTAATTAATGAAAATATTACAGATCAGCAGGATTATTCAATCAATGTCTCTTCAGCATACATTTCACGATATGTCTTTAACAACTGCCAGAATAGAATTGATTGTGCAGTTCCGTTGGCTATTTCCGTAGGATCTGCTGGAGAATTAAACTTGAATTCAATTGATGCCAATACTACAATTGAAACCCTATCTTTCAGCAATCTTCTTTCAAATCTAAGCAATTTTACAACTTTAAATACACAATTAAATAATTATTGCATAAGCGGAACTAATGGAATTGCCAGACTGCAAGATTTAGATTTGAGATACATCGGAGAAGAAAATATAACTGTAGAAGCAGTAGTATCGGATAATGCTTCTATTAGAGATGAAGAAACTATTACAATAAGATATTCTAATTTTAGCAGGACTCTTCCTAAAGGAGCAAATACATGGACTATTTATCCAAGCAACTTTACAGCTTATAATGTAACTCCATCAGGACAGGAGATTAATTTCTGCGATGCTTCAAATGCGACTTATGGATATTGTAGCAATGTTTCTGTTCCTGTATTTAATATAACTAATCTTGCTAAGATAGATCCTCTTGACTTATATGTAAAATTGAATGAATCTCTCGTAAGCTGCATCAATCTTTCAATTGCCAATTAAGTAGTGAATTCAGATTCTTTTATCATTAACACTTCAGAGCAAAAAGTATTGGATGATTTTATCTTAACAAATAGTACAGGATTGTATATGTGGGCTGATTTAGTTGGATGCAACTCCTCTTCTGTCCGCTATTTCAATCCCTTGCTTTTATTCAATAGTTATTGCGATACTTGTGTATATTAAAATGGTAACATATCAATCACCAGGAATAATTTGGATATCACCACAACATTTGGCTAGTTTCAAACTTACATTAGAAAGGCTGGATGGAACTGTTGATGATATTACCAATGATGTAGTTGAATTTGAGATAGAAGATGGAGTTACAGAATTTATAGGAAGATTTTCTTTTAATCTATGGGATAAGAATGCTTATAGGGATATATGGAAAGGCATGGAGATTTTTAAATATTCCTCTGACTATGAGGATAGTGCTACAACATTAAGATTCAGAGGAAGAATAGAGAAAGTGACTTATCCTCAGGATAAAATAAAAATTACAGGAAGATCTGAAGCATTGAAATTCATGGATATAACAGCAACTCAAAGCTATCAGGATACCTTTACAGATCAAATTCTCAAGGGATTAATTACTACATATGGCTCTGGATTCACTACTACTAATGTTGAAAGCTCTACTACAAGATTAACAGTTAATTGGCAGCAAAAACCATTTTGGGAATGTGTCCAAGAATTATGCACAGCAGCAGGATTTGATTGTTATATAGATTCAAGTCTAGATTTTCATTTTTTTAGATCTGGAAGCAGGGAAAATACTGATGAAGCAATTGTAGAAGAAATAAATATGCAGGATATCAATGAATTCGGAGATGATATAAACCAGATAAGAAACAGGATTATTGTTTATGGAGCTGACCAGGATGGAGTGCAGATTATGTACACAGCAGAAGATTCCTCTTCCCAAACTACATATGGAATAAGAGAAGAAATAATAAATGATAATAATCTTACAAGCTATGCTCAGGCAAAAGATTATGCAGATTTTAGATTATCCCGAGTAAAAGATCCCGCGCAAGTAGGAGAAGTTAAAGGACCTTTATTAGCTACAATACAACCAGGGCAGAAAATATTATTATCCTCTATAGCAAATAATCTGCAACCAGCTGTTTATGATATTAGTGGATATAAGCATAAATTTTCAGACAGAGAATATTCTACTTTAGTAAAAGTAAATAAAGAGCCTAGAAAGCTTAGCCATGTATTAGCAAAACTAGTGGAGAACCAATCCAAAGGAATTATAATAAATAATCCCTATGAGATGCGCCATTCCTATACTTTCTTGTTTGATGCGGATGAGGGAACTCATACTAATACTTCCATTGCTAATGGAGTGTTAAAGCCATCAGGAAGCACAGGAACATGGATAAGCCCTGCCAGAGTTGCATCTTCAACAATAACACAGGCTTATTTGATATTGAAAGGAACTATTTTAAGCGGCGCTTCTATAAACATAAGTGCGGATGATGGAGGAAATTATCAAATTATTGCAGATAAAGACAGAATAACATTCGCTAATAGCGGAACAAATTTAAGAATAAAAGTTAATTTTACAACTTCAACTACAGAAATAGATAGTTTATCTATTCTTTATAAGTAAAAATAATAAGAAAAAGAAAATGAATAAAACGGATTTAATTATAGAGAATATTGACAAACTTGTTAGTTCTAATGAAGAGGTAAGAATAAATATTGGAAGAATAGAGCAGCATCTTAAGGATATGAATAATAGGATTTACAAGCATGATAGTGAGATAGATTCTTTAAAAGAAGTTCAAACTAATACAAGGATACAAATGGCAAAGCATTTTGGAGTAGGAGGCTTTGGAGGAATTTTAGGTGCTGTTATAGTAAAATTAGTGGGAGGCTAAAAAATGAAGGATAAAAATTGGTATTTGAGCAAGACTGTTTGGGCTGGAGTAGCTATGATAGTAGTAGCTGCTGCGGATGGATTATTTGGATTTGATTTAGGAGTGGAAAGTGTAACTACATTTCTATTGGGATTAGTAGCTATATTCCTAAGACAGGCAGTTGGAGAATCTGGACCTACTATAGTTAAAAAATAATAAATTATAGCTTTACCTGCCAGAATTGTAAAAGTCATATAAGAATATGGCTTGGTGGATTTGGTAGAGATTGGATTTGTTTTCAATGCAGAAAGGGAGCTAGAGAATGAACAATAAATGGATTAGAATAGGCATTGTCAGTGATACTCATTTGGCTTCTGATGGGGAAAGACTAGACAGATTGCATGAATTCTATGATTGGCTTGAATCTGAGGAAATAGAGAGAGTCTATCATGCAGGGGATATAAGTGATGGAACTAATGTCTATAGGGGGCAGGAATTTCATCTAAAACAAATTGGAACAGATAAACAAGCCAAATATGTTATAGAAAATTTTCCTCAAAGGAAAAAAATTAGAACTTTTTTTATAACAGGAAATCATGATCTAAGGGCATTTGAAAGAACAAGAGTTGATATTGGAAGTTTAATTAGTAGAGGAGTTGAAATTACAGAAGAAGAAACTAAACCTCATAAAATAGAAGGAAGAAAAGATTTAAAATATTTAGGGCAATATTATGGAAGAGTCAAATTAAATGAAAGCATTAAACTAGATTTAGTTCATCCAGATGGTGGCTTTTCATATGCTATCTCTTATCCATTACAAAGATATGTTAATGAAATTCAAGGCGGAAATAAACCCCATATCTTAGTGATGGGGCATTTTCATAGGACTATGTATACTGTTTACAGAAATATCCATTGCTTTATGGGCGGAACATTCCAAGATCAAAATGATTATACAAGAAGAAGAGGAATCCAGCCTAATCTAGGCGGTTGGTTGTTAGAAATGGAAATTGATCACGGCATTAAACAAATGAAGCCTATTTGGAGGGCTTTCTATAGATAGTTTCCTCTGACAGAGACAACATATCCATTGTCTCTTAATTGATTCACTAAAGAAAAATCTTTTTCATCTAATCTATGATGGGTATTATACTTTACATATAATCTTCTTTCCCGCAATAAAGGACTTAACCCTTCTAAAATCTGCTCTGTATTATCTACAACTCTATTCTGGACAACAACTTCTTCTAATTCATCCAAAATAAACTCAACAGAATAGCCAGCATCCTTTCTTGGAAATCTTCCCCTGTAAAGCCTATCTATTTGAACTATCATGATAATAAGTGATCAATCTCTATTTTAACTTTCTTTCTATCCAATAAGTTATCAAAAGTTTTATATAAATGAGAAACTAATCCTAAAAAGGCTGCATCAGATTCTGGCTTTAAATTATGTATATCAAATCCTGTTCTATATAAAACATAAGCAGCTGTAAAATTATAATCATGCAATGTCAATTCTCTTCCTTCTGCATCATGTATCTCTAATTTCTTAGGAGTATAAGATATGACAATATCCCTTAATTCGTTTCCTCTTACAAATGATAGTCTAAATTTCATTTCTTATGCCCGTTTTCTATTATAAAATTATTCTGAGACCATGAATGTTCATCATTGAAGGTATAATCAAGCCTATCATAAAAAGGATTATTCTTTGCTAATAGCCTAAATTCAACAGGCAAAAAGCTGATTTCAGCAGAATTCCAATCTAATACAACCCATTCATCATCCTTTTCTCTTAGATAAATAGGATAGGAATGATAGAACTTTTGTTTTCCATTATTAGCATAACCAACTGTTGCTTTGCATCTATAAGCAGGGATCTCAGCGTTTCTCATTAGACTTATCATTAGATGAGTTCCGTCTTCACAATCTCCCTTTTTATAATATAGAGTTTCAGCAGGGAAAAGCCAATGCTCTTCAAAATTAAATTGTCTTAAATCAGGATTATATTTTATATTGTCAATAACCCATTTCATACAGGCATATGCCTTTTCATCATTTGACATTCCTTCTTTCATTAAAGTTTTAGCTATTGTTGAAAGAATAGCATCTTTTGGGACTATAAAATTTCTTACATCAAAACTAATTCCTTCCCTACCTTTCCTGTTTCTTACTCTATATATGATATCTTTTCTTGGATATTTATTATTCCAAAATTCTGCCTTATCTTCTTTAATTTCTATTTCTTTTTTTCTCCATTTAGTAAAGAACCACATACCATCATATATAAGAAAGATAATATAAATAGAGAATCTATTTTTTGTTCTTAAAAGATACCGTTAAATATATAAATGAGCATACATCTGTATATCTATATGTATTTTAAAGCTAAATTAAGAGAATCTGGAAATTCTATCATCATAACTATTCCTAAAGATTTTGTGGATTCAGGAATGCTTAAAATAGGCAAAATCTATGTGTTTGATACAGATGGGATAGACATAGAGGACAAAGAAAATGAAGATGAAAGTAATATTACAAATTGAGGATTTTGAAGAAAATTATAATAATATAAATAAACATGATGCTTTAATACTTTTAAAATTTTGCAGACTTTTAGATTCTTATAAATATAAAGGAGGAAATTTAAAAATGGGAAAGAAAAATCCAAAACCAAAAAAGAAAGAATAAAAATTTGACAAATCCTAGAGGTTTATCACCTCTTTTCCTTTAGGATGACCGAAACTATAGCAGGAAAGAATAGTTTTTTCCTGCTTCCTAATCTAGCAAGTCTAGATTTGCGGGAAAAACATAATCCATAAATTGAGGGAATTTCTCAAGGCATTAAGGAAGACCTTCTAATCCCGCAATCATAGTCAAATCCAAAAGATTGACAGGAGCATAAAAAATGGCAAAATGGAACATATCGGGAAAACCAACAAATCAAGAACGCCACTATTTGCATGCAACAATTGATGGCGAACCTGTGATATATCAGGGCATCATTAGAGATATATCAGAAATCTATAAGCAGAAAAAATTGAATGCCAAAGATGGAGATCTTGAAGAAGAAAGGATCACCATTCAAGTGGGAATTACAGAAAAAAAAGGAAAAATAGGGGAAGAATTTAAAGAAATGATAATTCCCTGCTTTACAGCCTTTAAAGTAAGCAAGGGATCAGGAACTTATTCTGATTCCAAATTATACGGAATTCTGGAAGTCGCTGATTTATTGGAAAAGACCAAATCAGTAGAAAATAAATCAGATGAAGAAAAATTGGAGTTCTTAAAAAAGAATCTGATTGGAAGAAAAGTTAAGTGCTGGATGAAAACAGTGAAGAAAGGCAGTGAAGAGCAGTATTCAGTCGTCGATAAATTCTCTAAGATCTGGGCGGAAACCCAGATTATCGATGACAAAAAATGACAGAATTAAAAACTTTAAAAGATTTTAAAGAAAATATTGAAGTAAAAGCAACAGGAAAATTTACTCCTAAATCTGGATTACCAACATTTGAATTTAATGGAGAAGAACAATACCAATTAATGACAAATGAATGGATTAAAAAAGAAAATTTAAGACAAGAAGCAATTAAATGGATAAAAGAATTGGAAAAAATAAATAAATTAGAATGTAGGAGAGGGGAAGATGATTATTGTTTTGATTGTGAAAAAATTCATTCAGATTGGATAAAACATGAAAAACATTTTTCTATGATGATAGATTGGGAAGAAAGTTCTGAGTTTATAGGCGCAATTAAAATGTTAAAGCATTTTTTTAATATAAGTGAGGAGGAATTGAAGAGTGGAAAAATATGAAGAGGATATAACTAAGATTTTTTTTGAATGCAATAATAAACTTGCTTTATTTCAAAGAACTTTGCCTAGAGAATTTTTATTAAGTCCGAAACACAGAACAATCTTTTTTAAAAATTTTCTGTTTCTTTTAGAAAGTGCTGTAGGAAAAGAAGCTTTATCTTTGCTTTTACTTAATATGTTGCAGATTGTCATGACTACTGAGGCAAATGAAAAAATGTTATTTCAGCAACAAAAAGATAGATTTGATGAATTGTATCAGAAGGATAAAGAGGTGAGAGGGTGAATGTTCTAACAATTAATGGCTTGGAGAACCTTATGAAACAGAAATTAAGGGGAAAATCTCCTCCAGAAGATTGGAAAGAACAGATTCAGCTTTTGCTAAAACAGAAAGAAGAATTAAAAAAAGCCAATAATCCTAAATTTGATAATAATCCTAAAGAAATAGAGGCTGCTATAGCTCAAATAAAGCTTCTACAGATGTTTTTATCTAAAGATAGAATAGATGTCCCTTTAACAATAAATCCTGCTGGAGAAGTCCTTAATGGCTTCCTGGTGATGCCTATATCAAAGAGAAGATATGTCTATAATTGGTGTGGTTTAAAGGGCATTGTAGAGGCTTATAAGCCTGATTTTGATATCAAAAGATGGTATCTTAAAATTGAAGATTTTGAATTCAAGATTGATGGAGAGCCTATAGAAAGCTTCTATTTTGAGCTTCCTGATAACAAAGTAATAGAAAATTGGTGTAATAACAAGGTTAATGGACCTACAACCATTGAATTATGGCAGAAATTAGAGCTGTATTTTAGGACATTCCTGGATCTTCCGGAAGATTGCTTATACAAGGTTTTGGTTTTATTTGTATTTCAAACATGGCTCCAGGAGCATATGAATACAGTATTTTACATTACAATCATGGGGCAATGGGGGGGAGGGAAAAGCACTGTTTTAGAATTATTATCCTTAACTTCCAATAGAGGAATGCTGGGAAATGCTTCTACATCAGTTATTGCCCATGCTATTCATGAACAAAGAGTCAGTATCTTCTTTGATGAGCTAGATTCCGCTTCTAACCATGAAGAAGATAATGAAAGAATCTCTATCTTAAGACAGGGTTACCGAAAAGGGTTACCATATATCAGGAGGTCTTCTGACAATACTAAAACCATTAAATATGATGTATATGGCTCTAAAGCCTTCACTTCTCATTCTACTATTGAACCAGCTTTACTTCAGAGATCTATCCCAATTATCATAACTGAGTCAACAGAGTCAACGCTATCTGCTGTTAATTTCATAAAGGCTGAATATGCCAAACCCTTAGCTGATTACTTATATCTATGGTATTTAGATAATATATTATATATCGTTGATACGTTGCGTTGCGTTGACTATAGTAGTATAGGGGGGGATGATCCTAAGAAGGTAAGAGAGAGTATATGGGAGACACTCTCACTTACGTATGGGACAACGGAAGCAACAAGTCAACGATATGGGAGAAGTGCCGAATTGAGCTTTATAATGGCAATATTAGCCAAATTGCTCTCTGTTGACTTGGACCAAAATTGGACAACGGAAGTCTTTAAACTGAAGAAAGAGGTAGAAGAAGAACAGCAGGATATAGGGGAGATAGCTATTTTACGGGAGTTTTTATATAGAAAATATACAGAGTTGGCTGTAATGCCAGGAGATGACTGGAGAACTCCTGAAGGCTATGTCAAAATAAGCCATAAACAGGTATATGAAGAGTTTTCAGAGATCCTAAGAAGAGATAAAAAGATGTTTGGCAGTTCTACCAGAGACTTTGCAGGATATTTAAGAGAATTAGGATTTGATCTGGGGAAAGCTAAAAAGAAGTTAAGAATTAGATTGCCAAATGAAGTTATAGGAATTCAGGGCTATCCTGTGAGATTAGCATTGATCTTTGTTCCTTCAGTATTAAAGAAATTGGGAATTAAAGAAATACCAAGACAGGATAGATTAGAAGTTATAGAAGAAATAGTCAGAAGTGTTAGAAAGGAGGATTAAATAAAATGTGCAAATTTGTAAATAATACTAAACATAATAGAGTAGATAAATGTATGAGACCTTTAATCAAATGGCTAAATTTTCACAATTATAAGACTGTTGCTTCTTGTTGTGGTCATGAAAAGTATTCTATGACCATAATATTCTATGACCATAATAGTAAATTTCCTATTGACCACATTAAATCTAAAGAACCCTATTGGTATAGAGAATTACTTTCAGAAAAGCTAAAAATGTCTAATGCTATGTTTTACAGTAGATAAG
>ERZ1292644.1674-Hain-H14-01um-R2-1674-length-11069-cov-4_pt1 | contig 11069 bp, 15 predicted proteins | sample MGYA00564402_ERZ1292644 | MGnify/ENA primary metagenome ERZ1292644 (study PRJEB36523, sample SAMEA6512644) | groundwater metagenome | collected 2019-01-09 | study: AquaDiva: Metagenomics assemblies of 32 groundwater samples | reverse complement strand
TGCTTTTCACCGTGAACGTCGTGTCGTTGTTGTCGACGGCCACGGTCATGAAGGACTCGTCGCCGTCGTCGCTGCGGTGGACTTCGATCCCGAACGTGTCGCTGCTTGAGTCCTGTGCGACCTGCAGCGTGAGGTGTCCGCCCGACGGCAACGGTGTCCACGGCGAGATGCGCTGCTCGTTGGCGAGGTTGACGTAGAGACCGCCGAGCGCGTTGAAGTCGGAGCCGGTCCATGCGGAGGTAGCCTGGGCGGCGGTTGCGTCGGTCAGCAGATACGGATAGCCGCCGATCGCGGCGATCCATTTGTACGAGAGCGAGCCGGCCGCCAGCGCGGTGAGCGTGGCGCCGGGACGAGCGACAATCGAGACGGCGCTTGAAAGCGTCGGGCCCGCGATCGTGCCGGGCGTGACGACAGCGGTAACAGGTACACCGGCGGCCTGAAGCGCCGCACCGCCTGGAAGCAGCGGGCCCCAGGTGAAGCTCATGTCACGTCACCGATCGCAGGGACCACAGGATGATGCGATCGGTGCCTGCGATCTTGTCGACCGACACTTCATACTTGTTGCCGACGACGAATGCGGGCGAGACGAACAACTCCGACTGCACACCCACGCGAGTCGCCGAGTATAGTACCCGCGCATTGGTGACATCTGCGCCCTCGTAGATCTTCACGAGGTACTCGTCCCCCGCGATCATGTTCACGAAGTCGATGAACACCTGCAGGATGGCATCGGCCGTTTGATACGACGCCGTCGTGGAGTTTGCGAACAAGAAATACTCGGTAACCCCGATCGTCGCCGAGTTGTTGGTGATCGTGATCGCCACGCCTGCAGCGTGCGATCCGCGCGCTGCCAGACGGACGGATTAGGTGACATCCAGATTGAGGTGGTCGACCTGCGATGCCGGCAGCGGGTTGTTGAGCGTAATCTCGACGACGTTGCCGGCCACAAGCTCGAGCTTGAGCAGGTTGAGATTGAGCGCATCGAGGTGCAACAGAAGCACCGGTAGTCGGTGGAGATACGCGAGCGTGCGCGCTGCGGCTGTCGTAACCGCCTGTCGCGATCGATAGATCGTGATCGCCATTTCAGCCTCCGACTCCGTACACGGCGATCGAGTAGCCGGTGTCGAGCGTCGTGTTTGATTGAGCGCGTGCGTAGATCTTATCGCTGGATGCGCCATTTGCCCATGCGCCAGTCGAACCCTTGAACACCGACTCCCCGGCGGTGGTCCACACGAGCGCATTCGAGATGATCACGCGCTTGTTGGTGGCGTCGCCGAGCGCGATGTCGACCACGAGCACGGCTGCGGTGATCGTTGTGTCGTCGACGACCATGCCGAAGTCGAAGTACCAGAGCGGATCGGCGAGCGTTCCGATTTCGGCATAGGCCCCCTCGAGGGTGGTGCCTGGCGTGATGGCAACACCAGCGACCGTAGGACTCGTGACGCCAAACGTGCGCACGAATTTTCCGACACGAATTAGCTCTCGGCTGCGCGGTTTACCGACGGTATTGATCCACGCCTTGATGGCCGTGACCGTCGCGTTCAGGCTTGCGGCCTTCACGCCGAGCGACGATCCAGCGCGCACCATGAACGGAAGTCGGATCGTTTGATGTTGGTTCGTCGTAAACGCGTTGGTTGCGCCGCCGACAAAGATGTCCTTCCACGTATCGACAAACGCGGTGCCACCTGCCGGATCGACGCCGACCATCACCATCACCATCCGGTTCTCGGCGGCGACGTTGACCGTCTGAGTGTTCAGCTCGATCTCATACATATCGTCGGTGGCGCTCGGAACGCCGAGCGAGGCGTAAGCGCCATATGTATTCGTCCCGCCCGGCGTAACGCTCGTGCCCTGCGTTGCGACTGGACGCGTGCCGTCGACACCAAGGCTGCTCCACTGCGTGTGGTATTCGTTGCTGAGCGATAGCATCTACGCCGCCTACGCCGCCCCCGCCGTCAGCGTGAACGTGGTGACGGTGACGACGACGGCAGCGACAAATGACACCGTACTGCACTCCATGTCACCACCGCCGCCGGTTGCGGTGACGGTGCCCTGGATGTGGCAGGTCGTGCCGTCGCTCGCGTACACGCGAAAATGCGCCGCCGTCCCGGTCGCGTCTGCCGACAGATCCTCCCACGTGCCGGACTTCGCCTTCGCGCCCGCCGCCGCCGCCGCCATCCAGTCGGCGGGCAGATTGAGCGTCGCGACCACGGTGCCGCTATCGGCCGTGGCGCATGTAGCTGGTGCGGCGCCGGTGCGGACCTTGAGGATGGCGCTCGCGCCGGCCGCGGTCTCGATCGCATCGAGGTAGCCGTTGCGCGCGGACACGCTCAGCTGGATCGCCACGCACCGACGCTCGCGCCGGTGCGGGTCACGACGGACGGATTAGGCGTCTGTCACGATGCGTCCGAGGTTCACGCGCCACATTCCGTCCCAGCCGTCGGTGGCGCGCTTCACGACATCCATCGACGAGACGTCGGGCAGGTACCAGCCCGCGACGGTGCCGTTGCCGACGAGCGTTGCGCTGGCGTCGTGCGATCGAATCGTGCACTTGCTGCCAGGGGTGAACCACGCCAATCCGGTGCCGGCTTGGGTATCGCGAAAAAATTTCTGGAACGACTCATTTGTCGTCGCTTCGGATGCGATCCACGTTCGTGCGGTCGGCACGAACGAATAGAAGACGCCGGTGTGCTCGTACTTGGTGTTGCCGCTATGCGAGAAGCACGCTCCGGTCGGGGTCTCCGAGGTCCTGCGATCCGTATTGTCCGGCGCAGCGAGATAGTTCCGGTCGGAGTTGAACGGGCTGTCAGGCATCCACACGCCGAGAGCCTGGTTCGCCCCCGTCGCCGTGGCGACGGCGCTGATCGTGGCCGTGAACCCGAGCAGGTCGCGCAGTACGGTCGACGTCCACGTGATGGTGTACGTACCGTTGGTGACGGCGATCGTGATCTTTCCGGTGCCGCTCGCGCCGGTCGACATCGTTGCGGTCCACGTGCCGCCGGTGACGGGTTGGCCCGCAATCAGGTCCGTCACGAGCTGCGTCAGGAACGACGTCATCGTGTACGAACCAGCGGTGATCGTGACCGCGGTGGGTCCGCCTGCGTTCGTCGTCACGGAGATCGTGATCGATGCCGGCACGGTGAAGAATGCTTCGATGCGGCCCTCGAACGCCATTACGCCTCCTGCCCGCCCGCGCTGTCTCCGCTCACCTGCTGCAGCACGCGCTTGGCATTCTGCTGTCGACGTCGCGGATTGACCTCTGTGTCGAATGGATCGCCGATGACGTAGACAACGTGCTTGCCCGGTGCAGCGGCCGGGGCACCGGATCCTCGTGGCGGTGGAGCTGCGCCGCTAGCCCCTGCGGATGCGCCACCGCCGCCACCGCCGCCACCGACGTCACCGCCGCCGTGCATCGCCTTCGCGCCGGCCACTGCGGCTGCTGCGACGCCGGCGAACAGCGCCGCGGTCTTCACGTGGCCAGCGACCGCGGCCGGATTGAACGTTACTCCTGGGACGGCACTCGCGACGGCGTATGCGATGTGCTTGAGCGACTCGACGGCCATCTGCACGGCGAGGCCCTTGAGCGCGTCGGCGAAGAACTTCTTGATCGCAGCGCCTGCCGACATCGAGCCGGTGATCCACGCATCCATGGCGGCCGATACCGATCCGGAGAGCGCATCAAATGCGATCTTGTATCCGTTGATCTCCTCGATCGGGCCGAACATCTCCGTGAGCTTGGACTTCCTCTTTTCCTGCTTTTTCTCCGTCTCGGTGAAGAGCTTCTTAAGCGCAAGTATGGCGGCCTCAAGCTTGTTGGTAGGAGCCTCTTCGTCATCCCAACGCGCCGATTCATCGGTGAGCTTCTTCAGCGCCACAACGAAATCGTCGACTGGGTTGTCGCCGGAGGCAGCACGCCAGGATGCCTCTGCCTTGTCCCGTTCTTCCTTGTCCTTCTTGAGCTTCGCAAGCGCGTCGGCCAGCGCCTTGTCGCGCTCGCCCTTGCCCTTGTGGCCAGCCCTCGGCCCGTCCGGGCCGACCCCCAGGATCTTGATCAGTTCGGTCAGTACCTGGCTGGTGACATCAGCTTCTTCCGCGAAGCCGAGCCCGAGCTTGGCGCCTGCTGCGGTTCCTGTCTGCGCCTGGATCCGTTGCGCCCTCGCGTACCAGGATTTCCACACCTCCATCTCACTCAGTTTTCCGCCTTCGTCGACGTTGTAGCCGTCGTGGCTGATGTCGACGCCCGTTCCCGCCTTCACCAGGTCCGTGAAAAAGCTATTGCTCTGCAGCGCCCTGACGGTGCGTCCGGTCCCCTCGCCGACCGTCTTGCCGATCGACTTCATGAGGCCAGGGATGTTCGAGATGAACCACGCAACCTTTTCGACGAGCGGCGCCAGCGCCACGACAATTTGACCGATCGCGGTCTTCATCTTCTCCATCGCGTCCTGGAACGCAACGCCGCTCGCGGCTGCCTTCTCGGCAACGCTCAGCTGCGCACCGGTCACGCCCTCGCTCTCCTTGCGGAGCTCGGACATCACGCGCTTGAACAGCTCGCCGCGGTCCGCGGCGTCGTCCATCGAGAGCCCCGCCTTGCCGACGTGGATTCCGAGCTCCTGCAGGCCTTCGGTGCTGAGCTTGGTCAGCGCCTGAGTGAGCGCCGCTTGGACCTTCATCGTGTCGTTGCCCTTGCGCTCGAGGCCGCGCATCGCGCCCTCGACGCTCTCCATGTCCTTCTGGTTGAGCTTGAAGGCCGCGCGCTGGAACATCGCGGCATCGGTCAGGAGCTGCATCTCGGTCTTGAGGCCCGCTGACGCCTTGCGCAGCCCCTCGATATTCACGCTGGACGTCGCGGCCGTCATGCGTGAGTGATCGATGAAGTGCTTCATCGAGTCGGAGGCGAATCCGATGACGGACCTCAGATCTCCAAACACGCGCTTGGTGCGCTCGATCGCGCTGTCGACCGAACCCCAGCCTTCGGACGTCGCCTTCGCCGCGTCCTTGGTCTTCTTGCCGAGCGCCTCGGTCTCGTCGATGATCTTCTTGACGCCGGCGATGTGACCGCCGGTATCGGTCACGTACTTCGTCAGGACGATACGATCCGTCGCCATGGCTCAGCGCCCCTTCCGATGGATCGTATCGGCAGTGGCGTCGATCGCCGCCTTGACCTGTGGATCGTCGAGCGGATTCGCGAGCGCTGGAACAACTGCGCGCAGGCGATCGACGAGCGCCGGATCCTGCAGGTATCCGGGCGGCGCCACAATCTCCCCCGACGGCAACGCCGTAATCCCGGCGGCAAGCGTGCCGGTTCGCACGAACAGCCGGCGCTTCCCGTCCGCCGTCGTCGCCGAGTTGCTGAGGATGCCGCGCTTGATTGCGGCAGCAATCGCGACGGCGGGTTTGGCGATCAGCTTGACGGGATCGAGATCGACCGTCAGCTGATCGTCGGTGACCGTGACCGACGTGTACTTGTCGCGGACCTGGTAGCTGTTACCGATGGTGAGCTTCGCCATGGGGCTACTTCTTCGGCGGCGCCGGGTTGTCAGTCATCCACTGGGAGACTTCGGAGTAGGCAATCGCGAGCTCGTTGATCGCGTCGCGTAGCTCTGGCGTCGATTGGCCCTCGCAGAATTGTGAGAGCTCGCCCCTATCCCAGTACGAGTGCGCCCAACTCGCCTCGACGACCTCAGGAAGCGAGCGCGTGTAGCCGACGCAGACCGGCAGGTGCAGCCGCTTCTGATCGTTGCGCTCGTCAGCACCAACTCGTCGGCCCGGGTGCTCCCACGGCTGCACCGGGATAGATCCGGCCAGCGGCGGCAGGTATCCGCAGCCCATGTACTGCCGTTGCTGTGGTTGCTGCTCTTTCATACATCGCTGGCAGTCGAGGAGATGAGAGATGGCGTCTGGATCTCGGCTCTGCTTGGCGTGGAGCCACGGCAGTTGCCGCAGACCCCTCAGGACAAAGGGCGCACACCTCGCGTGGTGACCTTGTCGGCGACGATGGAGCCGAGCTCGACGACGATTCGCGGTCCGGTGCCGTCGTCGCCGTTGAGCCGATAGAGACTGTCGAGCGTGTCGACCGACAGCAGCTCGCGACCACCGCCGTCGGTCTCGAACTGCGCCTTGATGCCGGTGCAGTCGATGCCCTTGCATGCCAGGCGGAACAGCAGCTCGAGGCTCTCGACGTGCGTCCACTCGTGGCGCTCGATTTCGCCGAGCCACCAGTGCACCGACGATCGGGGAAGCTGGCGAAAGTGGAAGCGCGCCGGTGTTCGGCCCGGCTTGATCAGCGTCGACCACTCGCCCTTGTCGCGAGCGATCTTGAGCTTGAGCGCCCGATCCTCGGCCAGCTTCTTCGCGTGCTCGACGTCCTCCGGCGGTGCCTCGTCGGCGAGGACGGGGACGACGGGGAGGTCAAGCGCGTCGTCGTGCTCGCTGCATAGCGTGTAGTCGCGCTGCAGTGACGGAGGGGAGAACACTACGCGCTCCCGTAGACGATCGCCGCTAGCGTCAACTCGGTCGTCGTGGTCGTGCTGGTGTGCGCTCGGCCGGTGATCGTCAGACGGTTGAGGTTGCCGTCGGCCTTCTGCGTGGCGATGTTCGTGATGCAGACGCGGGGGCACGAAAAGCCAAATGCCGATCCGTCGGCCGTCGAGCCGGTGAACTCGATATGCTTGAACGTGGTGCCGGTGCCGTAGCCGGGCAGTACCGGAGTCGTGGTCGCTGCGTCGGCGTCCTCGGTCCAGCTGATCTCGATCTTGTCCGGGGTGCGTCGAGCTCCGACGATCTTCTGATTCGCGCTGACGCCGCCCGGGCCCATCAGCGGCTCGACGCCAAGGGTATGGTTGAGCGTCAGATTGCGGTAGCTGCGAGCGTTGCGTGTCGTGGTCCCGACGTCCTGCACGTTGAGCGAGCCCGCGGCGATCGCCGCCGCGTTGAATGGCCCGGTCTGCGTGGCCGCGCTCGGGAACGTCGCCGTCGAGTAGCGCCACCACGAGACGCTCCAGGTGATCTCGATCGTCGGAACCTCGCCGGGGTTGAGGCCGTCGATCGCGACGGCCGTCGGGAAGCATCCGTGCGCTTCGTACTGGAGGTTGGCGGTCTGCAGCAGGAAGCGCGTGCCGGTGACCGCCGTGGTCGTCGGCGCCTCGGGCCCGTGGATCTGAAACACCGGATAGAGCACAGCACCGCTGAGGGGCGCTCCGTTGAGTGCGCCGCGCAGGGTGAGATCGAGGGCGGTGTGTGTTGTGATCGAGTAGAGCTGGCCGTCGCCGTCGCCGTCGCCGAGCACTCCAACGCGGCAGAGTCCGCCCGCGTCGAACGTGCCCGATGCCGTCGTCGTCGGAACCGCGGCGGTGCCGCCGGTGAGCGTCGTCGACGACGTGGCGCTGAGGTTGACCGCAGAGCCGAACGCCAGCGCGAGGAACGTCTCGGCGGCATCGACCGTCGGCGATCCAACCATCGTCGATCCGTGGCCGGTCCAGTGCAGCTTCGTCTTGAAGCTGCCGCCCATCGTCCCCTGGATGTAGCGCGTGCCGTCATTGCGGTACTGGACGACGCGCTCGCTGTCGATCTTGTCGTGTGTCAGCCCGGAGGTGTCGACCGCGGCGATGATGTTCAGCCGCTGCGTCGCGAAAGTCGTGACATCCTCGCCCCAGGACGCTTCGGCCTCGTAGACAATGGCGCCGAGAACGGCTGAGTTGCTCACGTCCGCAGCGTGTGCGCCGCGCGCTATGTGCCGGACGGATTAGGCGTCGACGTCCAGGTAGTAGTTCGCCTCGAATGCGATCACTAGGTAGTCAACGCCGCTCGTCCCGATCTCGACTTCCTTACGGCAGCCCAGCGGCGTGCAGTCGTGCGTCGTGCTGAAGTTCGCGCGGCCGTATACGCCCACTGAAAAGTTGATCTTGCGCCAGTCCTGGTCGATCACGTCGTCACGATCGCGACCCGCCGAGCCGCCGTAACGATGCGTCTGCGGGTAGGCGACGAGGATGCGGAGCTTGGCCCGGAGCTGGGCGGTGTCTGCGTTTGACACCGCCGGTAGGTCGTCGCTGCCATCGTTGCGCACCTGGAATCGCCGCAGACAGCCAGCGGGCGCAGCCTCCGCGGCCTTGCGGAAGTCCGCCTCCGACTCGTCGAGCGATCCGCGGAACTTGTCGCCGGTCAGACTCGTTGGTGTCAGCGCCGTGATCAGCACGATGATGCGATCGCGGAGAGATTCGAGGGTCGCGACTGGCACTACTTGCTCCAGAACGGCTGCGCCCGAACGACGTCGGCGCCGCCGCTCGTCCCAGTCGCGAGACGACTGCGCTGCACGACGGACACGTGCTGCTGAAAGAACACCTCGAAGTTCTTCTCGGTGTCAGTGACGTACTGCGAGTGCGAGTCATACGCGAGCGGCTTCCACCCGCCGCCGGCGATCAGGTGCAGCGCCTTCAGCGTGACGAGCTCGTCCATGATCTCGTCGTTGCGCCACGCATCGACGTCGATGGCGTGGGCCGCGAGCTTGGCGCGGACGGCGCGGAATGCAGCGGCGACCAGCGGCCGACCTTGCTCCTCCTTGTACTGTGTCGGGATCGAGTCATGCAGGCCGGGCGCGCGAGCGTCCAGATCGTCGATGTCGATCTCATACGAGACGGGGGCGCGAACGAGGTCGAAGTACGAATACAGGATGTAGACGACACCGCCGACGGTGACGGACCAGCGAACGCGGTACGACGGATTCGGATCGGTGTGATCGCTGAGATTCTCCTCGGCGGCAACCCACGTCGCGTCGATGGCTGCCGTGATGGTGGTCGAAACGAACGTCGACGCCGACAGGTAATCGTTTTTTAGCGGATGCCGACAGCGTATGAAGTCGCCCGTGTCGATCGCGATCGGCTGCACCCACTCGTACTTACTGCCTTCGGTCGCCAGCTGGCTAACGAGATACTTGCGTCCCACAACGACGTCGGACGTCGAGGCGATGCTCAGCCGCTGCGGATCGGTCTCCGCGGGCCCGCTTGCCACGTCCACGGTAGTCGACGGGCTCGTGATCGTCGCCGTCCCCGTGAACTCCGCCGTATCATCGTCGCCGGCGAAGTCGTTGAAGACGGCGAAGGTCGCAGCGGTCGGGCGACCCTGCTGGACGCGCAGCTCGACCGTCTGGCCGGTGACGGCAAAGGTAACCTCTGAGGTTGAGCGGCTCACGCCCACCGCTCACGATTGATGATCCTGTAGATATGTCGCCAATGAACCGAGGAGCGCTTCGCGATAGACAGGACGCTCTCGCCGGATTCGCGTGCGCGCCGAATGTCGATCACGTCGTCGTCTGTCAACTTGGCGCCGCCGGCATCGGCTCCTCGTTGTTGCCTTCCCTTGGAGACCTTGTCCGAGAAGCGATACCGAATCTCAACGCGATCGTCTGGCGTCACCAGCGATTCACTTTGAGTACGAAACACGCGCTCGACCGGCATTATCCGCTCACACTGATACGCGCCGGCACATCCCGCTTCCAGTCACCGAACGCCGCGCTGGACGCCTCGAGCAGCTCGAGTAACTCGTGCATGAAGCGACGCTCGAGCATGCTGGCCTCGACGTGGCGATTCGCCATACGAAGCGCCCCGACGCGTGTGTGCAGCTCCATGACCGCCAACGTGCGATCGCGCCAGCTCACCTGTCCGAGCGGTCCAGTCTCGCGCTTCTCGAGGAGCATTGCCGCGCGCGGCATCGCGTGGGACAAGAACCAGTGCTCGGCCTCGTTCGCCTTGCGGAACTTGGTGTCGTCAACGAGCGACTTGTTGACGATGTACTGTCCGTGCTTGCCCTCGCGCTTCTCGGTGCCGCCGATCAGCGCCGGGCGCACATGGTTCGGCTCGACCGGATCGGGGAGCTTGAGCTTGGGCTTTGGCGCTGGGGCAGGCTTCGCCTCGGACTCCTCGCGATCCATGCGCTGGATTAGGTCAGCCGCCAGCGTGCGGTTGGCCTCGGCGGTCACCTCTTGCGAGGTCCGCCTCTGATGATCGGACATGTCCCCGAGGATCCCGTCCAGCCCCACATGCAGATCCAGGTCTGCCATGGCGACTACTCCTCGCTGCTACGGGTGTCGCGTGCGCCTTTGCGCGCTGCCTTCAGGTCGGCGATGGCGCCGGACTGGTTCGCGGCGATCGCCTGCCCGACGGCGGTCGCGAGGTTCGCGATCTCCTCGGACTTCATGCGTGCTGCCTTGTCTTCCTCGGCGCGCCACTGAGCGAGCGAGCGCTCGCGACGCATCGCCATAACGCGATGGAGGTGCTCGCAGCCGCCGACCTTGCCTTCACAGGCGACCTCGCCAGCCTTTGGCTTGACGAGTGGGCCGCCGACGATCGTTCGGTAGTCCAGCGTGAACGGGCACTCATCGACGGGGAGGAACCCATTCCGAATGACGCGAGCGATCGTGTACTGCTCGATCTGCAGCGCCTCGTGATCGGGCGCGTTGCCCGGTGCCGTACGGATCGGGACATTGTTGATGCAGCCCGATCGCGTCACGAACTCGCGGTGCTTGCAAATCGGGATCGTCTCCTCGATGACCTGGCCGTACTCGTCACGTCCCACGACCTTGGTCGGGTGGACCGAGTCAGCGGTCAGCTGGTACGTCTCCGTCTTTCCGCCGCCGATGCGCTCGGGGACGAGAGTCGTACGAAGGAACTGCGATTTATCGTCGTCGGACATCAGAGTGCTCCTTGGCTGCTGCTTCTGGTGGTAGCGGGTCCCGGAGTCGCACCGGTTCTCGGCGTTATGAGCGCCGCGTGTTACTGGTTCACTTGACCCGCATGTGCTGCCCGATCGAGCAGCGGACTACTACTTCAGCCAGAACCCGAGCGACATCGTGAACGCCGCGCCGACCGTCTGCGACGCGCCGAACTCGTGGAACAGGAACTGATCATTCTCACCGAGAGTGACAGGTGGACACGGGATCTGGAGACTGCACTGCGTGGTCCCCTCGAGCGGGACGCCCGAGAACCCGGGCGGCGCGCCGGCGCCGAACAGGAACAGATACGAGTCGCCGATCACCTTGATGACGGTTCGCAGCGGGTAGTCGCCCAGGATCCGGACGT
>ERZ1292644.1672-Hain-H14-01um-R2-1672-length-11076-cov-4_pt1 | contig 11076 bp, 17 predicted proteins | sample MGYA00564402_ERZ1292644 | MGnify/ENA primary metagenome ERZ1292644 (study PRJEB36523, sample SAMEA6512644) | groundwater metagenome | collected 2019-01-09 | study: AquaDiva: Metagenomics assemblies of 32 groundwater samples | reverse complement strand
AGAGCATGGGGCCTACACGCCGAGCGAGGTTCCTGGAAGCCTATGATTGGTGGCTAGACCCGCAGATAACCCAGGACTGGAAATACTAGGAGAAGCGGCATGAAGTCCCTCGACATCGCGCCGCGCACTTCAAACCAATGCACTGCCCTCCTGTCGGTCTACTGTGGGGACGTGATACAGTGGGGGCCACACCCAGAAGGGAGGGCCTAGCATGGTGAATCGGGCAGAGAAAAGAAGACAAGATCGGGAGAAGGCCAAGGCGGGGAAGACGATGGCGGGCCTGTCCAGAAAACAGATCGAGGAGGCCGAGGAGGAGATGGGCAGGGGCATCGAGGAAGCAGTGCCCGATTCCGATCAACCCACTACCGCTTTCGCCATGCTGCTGGACGACTGGCACGCATTGGACCACACCAAGGAGGGGCTGAAGGTCCAGTACCAGCGGACCGTCGAGCTCAAGCAGCTGGGTAGGAACGTTGACCCCAACGCCTTAGTCAAGGGTTTTGCCGAGGTGAAGCAAGAGCTCGAGATGATCGAATCTCAGATGGTGGATGTGCTCGCTGGCCTGGAGACCGCGCGAGCTGAGCAGCTGCTCGCCGAACGTCATCTCGTCCCCTCTAAGGGCTACATCTGGCGTGTTCCCGCCGCACTGAAGGAGCGGCTCCAGGCGGCACTCGCTCCCCCGGCGGCCGAGGGGGAGCTGGCTCCAAGCGACGACCACGAAGTGGAAGTGCCCACGGGGTGAGAGGTGCTGGGTTGTGGGGTCTCGTGCCCCACGCAGGTGGCATACCGCAGGGGGCCAACCGGCGACAGGGTCAAGATGCCGGGGCAGCAGGTGAAGTCCGGAACGGCCTGCTTCGCCTTCGCGCGGAGGAGGGTGTTCGAGCCACCCCCACCCCCCCACATGACACGCCCCCGTTTCCCAGAGAACGCCTCCCGCACGCCCTTGACAGCGTCACTGCCTGCGTGGTAGCGTGCAACCAGCATGTCCACTCCCCAGCCGGTTCGCTACACCTGCACCCATTGCCTCCACATCTGGTGGCGGTACCGCCCTGGCAAGCCGGCACGCTGCCCTAAACGAGGCTGCACCAGACGGACGGGTGTTGAGCTCTACACGGGAGGCACTCAATGAGCAACCACACTCTCCGCACGCCTCAACAGAGGGGATGTGAGGTCTGTCCCAACGGGTGCTACCCGGGCCTCATCATGCCGGGTATCCCTCGCGTCGTGACGCCTGCCGGACCCAACGCGGTCGCCCGGTGCCTGCAGTGCTTGGGGTATTGGGAGGTGACGCCCCGAGGGGAGATCGTCAACCGACGCCAGGGCCTGGACGTCGACTTTGCCGTCTTAGAGGAGCAGCGAGCCCGTTTGGAGGGGCGTCCCCCAGAGGGCGCTCCACCCAAACAGGCTCCTGTGGACTTGCACGAGGAGGAGCTGTAGATGCCGGGCGCGTGGGAGATTGTGGAGGCGCGGCGAAACCGCGTGATGGTCGTGACGATTGCGCCCCCCGACCTGAAGGTCACGACCGGGTGGGCGTCGGCAGTCCTGCACCTTGCGCTGCCCCCCATGTCGGACTTCATGATGGTCAAGGGCTTTCCTTTCGGGCCGGCGCGCAACAAGGGGCTCAAGGAGGCGTTGGACCAGGGCTACGGCTGGCTCTTCTTTCTCGATGCGGACGTGATCTGCCCCCCGAACGTCGTGATGGACCTGCTGGCCAATGGGAGGGACCTGATTGGCGGCCTGTACTATCGCCGGTTCCCTCCCTACGAACCTGCCCCATCAGTTGCGGTGCGCAACGAGGGGGGGCAGTTGCTGGGGCATAAGCCGCCGTCGTTCAACCACGGCGACGTCATCCCGGTCGAGTTCCTCCCGATGGGCGCCACCCTCATCAGCCGCCGCTGCATGGAGACGGTCCTGGCGTCCCACCCCCGGCCCTTCGAGTGGAACCTCGACATCGACACTCAGGATCGTGGGGGATTGAGCGAGGACTTCACCTTCTCCCTCAGGGCGTTAGAACTGGGTTTCCAGCCGTGGGTCGCCACCGGCTTGACCTGTCGGCACGAGACGCTCACGCTCGTGGGCCCTCGGGGCCTTGAGTACCCCGCCACATGAACGCTCTTATCCCATTCACTTGGAGGAGCATTAGCATGACAGACATTGGCGTTCCGATTCGCACCATAACCGTAATTCCGACAAAGACACCTATTCCTGCGCCAGGGGAACCGCGCCAGCCACGGACGCCGATGCCGATTCCGGAAGAGCCCGTCCCAGTGGAGGTGCATTGATGTTGCGGTGGTGGACACACAGAGGCAAGCCCCCACAGGTAAGCGTGACGCTGGAGGAGATTCTTTCCCAGATTCGTTACCTGCATGGAGAGCTGCCCCCGATACAAGATGACATACGCATTGGGGAGATCGTCGCCTATCGTACCTGGGCGCTAGGCTCGCTTGCCGTGGGATCTCGGACCGCGCCGGTGCTGGTGTCGCTCACTCGTGAGCATATATGGAGCCCACAGCAAGAAGAGATGGCGAAATGCCTTGTTGCACGCTATATTGAGCACCCAGTGCCATCATTGAACTGTACCTGTGGAATCTATGCTTCGAAAAGGGGAGAGGAGAAGCCTTTGAGATTCCACATCTCAGGAACCGTGCAACTGTGGGGGACTGTCATCGAAGGGACAACGGGCTACAGGGCCAGCCACGCCAGGGTGCTTTCGCTGGACGCGGCTCCTGGTCTCAAGCAGGACACACTAGCGATGCTCCGCAGATTGTATACGCCCCAATTGGAGTACCCCGCATCCTAGTACGCCGACGATGGGGGGGGCAAGATGGTGTGTGCTAAAAGCCCTGACGGTGTGCATTTCATCAGGATGGGGCCATTCCATCCAGATCCATCCAAGACGGCCCAAGAAAACCAAGAAGCCTTGCTGAAGTGGCGAAGGGATGTGCGCCCAAGCGACCAGTTCTGCGAGCTTTGCGGGGAGGCCATTTGGTAGTGAGCATCTTGGTGGTGGCGCCCGCCATCATGCCGATCGACCCTGACCGGTACGGGGGGATTGAGCGGTTGAGCCTGCTCTTTGCCCGTGGGCTCAACGAGGCGGGGCATCGGGTGGGGGTGATCGCGCCCTTTGGCTCACGGCTTCCCTTGGGAGTTGCGCATCACCCCAGCGGCATCCCCCTGGAGGACTTCCGTGAGCCCAGCCTGCTGCCCGCGCTCCTCACGTACTACCGTGGTTACGATGTCGTGCTGGACTTCTCCCACAGCCACCCCACAAGGTTGACGGAACTCGCGGCGATCAGCCCCATCTGGCACGACCCCGGCATCATGCAGCCTGTTTTACCCCCCCACAACGTCGCGGCCCTCTCGGGATGGCAGGCCGCGCGGCTCCGCATCTATCAGGGCCAGACCTCTCGCGTGCTGGACCCCATCGTCTATAACGAGACCTACTACAGCCGGGTGGAGGGCCTGCAGGTCTCCGAGCGATGTTGCTTTATAGGCATCATGTCGCCGGAAAAAGGCGCCTTGGAGGCGGCGAGGGCCTGCAAGGCGCTGGGGGTAGGGCTCGACATCATCGGGGCCCAGACGCCTTTCAACCCCCCTGCCTACATGGAGGCAGTCCGTGCGCTCTGCGACGGTGAGCAGATCGTGTACCACGGGGAGGTGGGGGAAGAGGCCAAACGCGAGGTGCTGCGCAGCTCCATCGCGCTTCTCTATCCCGTGAGCTACCCGCCGGGCACGGGTGAATCCCACTCGCACAAGATGGTGGAGGCGTTTGGCGTCGGCACTTGCTGTATTGCCTATGACCAGGGAGCGATGCGAGAGGTCATCGACGAGGGGGTAACGGGACTGCTCATCAACGGGCCGGAGGAGATCCCGGGGGCCCTGGCCCGGGTGGTGAACATAGACCGCGGCCGGTGTGCTGAGCGCGCGGTGGAGCGCTGGTCCATCCCCGCGACCATGGAGCGCTGGCTGCCCGTGATGGAGCAGGTGGCGGGAGGACTCCGATGGTAGAGGTCTGGACGCCCGAGACCCTCAGGGCCTTCGAGGAGGAGGTGCGCGGCATTTACCGTAAGGGCAGGATCCGGGCGCCGGTGCACCTGAGCCGGGGCAACGAGAAGCAGCTCATCGAGGTTTTCAAGGTTGTGGGGCCCGACGACTGGGTTTTCAGCACCTACCGCAGCCACTACCATGCCTTGATGAAACAGGTTCCTCGTGAAGATGTCATGGCCGCGATCCTGGCTGGCAAGAGCATTCACTTGAGCTTTCCAAAATACAGGTTCTACACCTCGGCCATCGTCGCGGGCAATCTCCCCATAGCGCTGGGGGTGGCCCTGGGGCTCAAGCGCAGGGGCGAGGAGGGCCACGTGTGGGTGTTCTCCGGTGACATGGCGGCCCAGGGGGGCAGCTTCCACGAGGCGACGCAATATGCCAGCGGGTTCGACCTGCCCATCACCTTCGTCATCGAGTGTAACGCCCTTTCGACTAATAGCCCTACCTATGACGTCTGGGGCAAGCCGCACGCGCACGCCCCCGAGGCGGCGATACAGGCCGCTGGGAGGGTCTTGAGCTACTGTTACGACCGGGAGTGGCCTCACTACGGAGTAGGCGAGTGGGTCAATTTCGACGACCCCCCTGAGGCCTCCCGAGAGGAGCGCGCGGATGTCATGGCGTGAGGAGCTCACCAGGGCGATGACCAGGATCGGCAAACTTCCCGCCTCGATCTTCATCGGGCAGTCCGTTGTCTACCCCGGCCATCTGCTCTTCGACACCCTGGCGGAGGTGCCAAGTGAGAAGAAGCTAGAGCTGCCGGTGATCGAGGACACCCAGTGAGGGATGTCACTGGGCCTCTGGCTTGCCGGCTACTCCCCCGTGGTGTCCATCTACCCACGACTGGACTTTCTGGCCATGGCCAGTAACCAGCTTCTTCACCTGAACCACTGGTATGCCATCACTGGAGAGAATCCCAAAGTGATTATTAGGAGTATGCCCGGCTCCATGGCCCCCATCTACTCCGGCCCTCAGCACTCGCAGGACCACACGGAGGCCCTGCGGCTGCTCTGCCCCAACATCAAGGTGCTCAAGATGACCGAGCCTGAGCAGGTCTACCCCAGTTACCAGAGGGCACTGGAGGAGCCTGGACCCTTCATCCTGGTGGAGGCGCCGCCCCGAAGGGAAGGGTACGAATAGTGGAGTTGATGGCAACGACATGCCCGGTCTGTGGCGGCCCGGGATGGATCAACTGCAGCACCTGTGACGGGTTCGGCACCGTGCCGTTCCGCTGCACCTGTGGGGACATCCATGGCCATCAGTGCGCTACCTGCAAGGGGAGTCGCGGGCGCCACTGCCCCAACTGCGCCCCGTTGGCGCTGCGCGGCCGTTACTTTTACGAAGTGGTGGGAATCATGGTGTCGAATGACTGAGCGGCTGGAGCTTGTCCTCTACCACGTGGGGGGTGCCGGAGGCTATGGCGTTCTGGACCAGGTGATGGTCCCGCACCCCGAGATCTGCACCCTCATCGTGTTCGAGGCGCGAGACGACGCCAAAGACCGAGAGGAGGTGGCGCAGCTTCGCAAGAAGGGGGTCAACGCCTTCCTCGTCAAGGCGTGCGTGGCGGACAAGATGGGAGCGGCGAGGTTTTTCGTCAACACCTACCTCCAGAGCAGTTCGATGCTGCGGCCTGCCCCTGCAATGTTGAATGAGCACGTGGGGGTCTACCTCGATACGCCGCTCATCAAGGAGTGGGGTGAGGTGGCGGTCTGTGACCAGGAGATCGAGGTTGAGGCCATTACGCTGGAGGCCTTCATGGCGGCGGGTGGGCCCCCACCCGATTTCATCAGCCTGGACGCTCAGGGGATGGACGTCAAGATACTCAGAGGGGTGGGGCCCCGCCTTGACCATGTCCTTGGGGTGTGCCACGAGTCGGCCTTTGAGCCTGTGTATGAAGGGCAGGAGACGTTCGGAGCCGCCTCAGCTCTCCTGGAGCCCCTGGGGTTTCGGCTCGCCGATCTTTTGGGGCCTCAATACTGGCATCCAGGCCCGGCTTTTGGGAGAGGGTTCTTGACCGTTGCGGACCCGCTGTGGCTACGGAGGGTCGGTAGGATCGAGAGCGTTATGGACTGCATCAAGGGGGCGGCACTTGCCTTTCCCCTCGGCCACCTCTCCTACGCCTATATGCTGATGGAGAAAGCCCTCGTCTTGGACGAGGTGGAGACGATGCAAGTGGCCACCGCCTACCCGGAGCTGCTGGAGCTGGTAGACGCCGTGGAACGCCACCTACCACGGTACCGGCAGGACAACAAATGGCTGGCGCAGCACATCAAGCTCGAGTGGGTGCAGCCATGAAGCACGCGCTGATCACTGGAGGTAGTCACGGCATCGGGCTCGCCACCGCCCTGGCCTTCGGGGGCCTGGGCTATAGGGTGACCATCACGGGGAGATCTCAGGAGAGGCTGGTACAGGCAGGCGCGCGTATTGCAGCCGCCGGGGGCATGTGTCTGCCGATCGCTGCCGATGCGTTGACCGATACCCATAGCGCAGTCATCATGGAGGGCCTCCGCCAGAGCCCAGGGGTCGACATCCTGGTGAACAACGTCGGTGGTGGTGGCCACTGGGGTGAGCCTCTGCCCGGAGTCACCCCATGGTCGACATGGCAAGAGGTCTACTGGAAAAACGCACGGGCGGCGGCGGAACTCACCATGGCGCTGGCGCCCCAGATGGCTGTGCGTGGGTGGGGACGGGTTGTGACGGTGTCGTCCATCCATGGGAAGGAGGCAGGAGGCCGGCCGTGGATCGCGATGGCCAAGGCGGCAGAGATTGCGTTGATGAAGAGCTTCGCTCAGGTTCCGTACTTCGTCCGGAACAAAGTGACATTCAACACGGTGGCGCCTGGCGCCCTGATGATCCCCGGGACCTGGTCGGAGGAGGAGGCCCAGTTGGACCCTGAGGGATTCGACAAGAGGCAGGCGGCGCTCCCCCTGGGGCGGCTGGGCACCGCAGAGGAGGTGGCGGCCGTCATCGCGTTCTTGTGCTCTCCGCAGGCCTCCTATGTCAATGGAGCCTGCTTCGTGGTCGACGGAGGGGAGAGTAAAATCTTCTAAGAAAGGAGGTGACCACATGGTAGTCAGAGCTAAGTTCCGCCTCAACAGCTACACAACCGAGCTTTACGACAGGTGGGTGGAAGGGAAGGTAGTAGACAAGGTGGAGAAGAGGACACTCAACTTCACACCTGTCTATGGGACTGGCAGCGAGGAGAACAAGGCTTTCTGGGACGCTACGCCCACAGGCAGTTTGCAGTTGGGTGTTGTGAGTCAGGAAGCCTGGAAGATGTTCGAACTAGGGGAGTGCTACTACCTGGACTTCACGCCGGCACCAGCGAATTAGCGAGTCTGGCTAGGGGCCATGGGTTTGCTTTTTATGGGTAGGCCGTAGGTCTTGGGCCAGCAGCAGGACGGGGGCGCAGGGTATTGACCCAAATGCTTGGGGAACAAAAAAGGGTAGAGCAACGCCGGGCCGCAAAAAGGCGGTATCGGGAACGTCACTTGGACGAGATATTGGAGAAGGGGAGAGAGAAGGGTCGAATCTACTACTATGCGCATCAAGAGGAGAATAAGGCAAAGGCTCGTGCCTACCGCGAAGCTCATCGTCTAGAGCGAGTTATCTATAACCGGAGGTACAAACGTACCCACCAAGAGGCTATAACGACTCAGCGGGCTTACCACCGGACGCTGCGTCGAGAAGATCTCCGTCAGAAGGCCCAAGTTTATCAAGACAAGAATCGTGAAGCTGTTCGAGCGAGGGTCAACGCTTATCACAAAGCACACCGCCAAGAGTTGAATTATCGAACATTGAACAGGCGCTTAGTTAAGAGGGCGGCTGGTGCTGGTGTTACCAGTGATCAGTGGAAAGCCATTGTGAAGGCATACGGAGGCGCCTGTGCGTATTGTGGCAGAAAGACGAAACTGACTATGGATCATGTGATACCTATTGTGAAGGGTGGGGCACATACACCTGCGAACGTTGTACCTGCCTGTCGTGAATGTAACAGCAGGAAAGGATCGAGGCCCGCACCTACTCCGCCACCTGTTAGGCTCCTGGTATGACCATGGACTTGAAGACGATGCATACAGATCCCCGTGGGGCAATTTACGGTGTTGCTCTCCCAACCGGTCAGGAACTCCTGTTGTTCTTCTGCAATCGCGGCTTCCTTCGAGGAGGTCATTCTCATAGCGTACCGGAGGTCGTAGCAGTTGTTTCGGGGCACCTACGGTACCACAAAATGGTAAAGGGGGAAGAGAAGGTTTTTGATCTCTATCCAGGGGATACGATGGTGAATTACCCTGATGAACCGCATATGGGCTTTTTTGTCGAAGATACATGGTTGCTGGAGTTCAAGTTTGGGCCAGGCAGTGCTGTTGGCGAGTGGACCACGACTGAATACGAGCCCATGAGGGAACAGGTCAGGAGGAGCATGGCATGAGAGTGCTGGTCACGGGAGCTGCGGGATTCTTCGGGTCGGTCATCGTTCCCAGGCTGATTGCAGAGGGACACGACGTCATCTGCCTCGATACCGAGGAGGGGTGGGGATCCAATCGGCGGGCGAGGGAGTCATGGAGGGCACTGCCTTCCGACAGGCTGTCTCAGGTCTTTGCCGACATTACCAGCTCCACCCTGGAGTCCCTGGTTCCAGGTCCGTTTGATGGGGTAATCCACTTGGCCGCGATGGCAGCCCCCAGGGAGTGTGACCGGAACCCACCTCGGGCGTTCAACATCAATGTCAACGGTACCCACCAGGTGTTGAAGCTCGCGCTCCAACGTGGGGCTCGACGGTTCGTCATGGCGAGCAGCGCCCATGTCTACGGGGTCTCCCCCAAGTACCTGCCGACCGACGAGCGCCATCCCCTCTGGCTTCAGGACACCTATACCACGACCAAAATCCTTGATGAGCAGCTCTGCCAGCTCTTCCACGACAACTACGGCCTGAGCTATGCAGCGCTCAGGGTCTACAATGGCTACGGGCCTGGCCAGGGCCTGGGGTACTTCGTGTCCGATATGCTCTTGAAGGCACGGGAGGGCCGTATCGAACTCATGGGGTGGGACGTGACCAAGGACTGGGTCTACGTGGATGACGTGGCTGATGCCTATACGCGGGCCCTGGCCAGCGGGTTTGTCGGGGCCATCAACATTGGCACCGGGCGAGAAGCGTCGCTCGGGCACGTGGCCACTGTCATAGCCAACGCCTTCGAGGCCGTATTGACCCCAAGTCCTGCCAACGCCCCGGGCCCCACCAGGATGCTTTGTGACGCCTCCAGGGCCTTCAGGGTGCTGGGGTGGCAGCCGAAGGTCCAGCTGGAGGAGGGCCTGAGCCGTACCATTGAGGCCTGGAGGAAGCAAACTCCATGATGCGAGACCCCTGGCATCGTAACCATCTGATCCGGGACGCGATCGGACGTGCCATCTACGACGCGATGCGCACCGACCCCTCCATCCGCCTGTTTGGCGAGGGGGCCCACATGAAGGTCCACTTCGATGCGCCCCAGATCGAGAAGGAGTTCCCCGAGAGGGTCGGGACATTGCCGGTCTCGGAGGACGGGAATCTCAACTTTGCCGTCGGGGCCTCCCTGCTGGGGGTGAAGCCTGTGGTGGACGTCATCACGGCCGACTTCCTCTATCGCGCCATGGATTCGATCTGCAACACCGCGGCCAAAGGCAACTACGTCTCGGGCGACGAGCCACCTAAGACCATCGTGATCCGCAGCGAGTTCCTCATCGGGGGCCCAACCACCGGACAGCGGCCAGAGGCCCTTTTCACCCACATCCCCGGCCTCAACGTGGTGGTGCCCTCCACGCCTGCGGACGCCTACGGCCTTATGAGAACCGCGCTGGGAAGCCCTGGGGTGACGCTTTTCTTCGAGGATCGCATGATCAAGGACGCGGAGAGCATCCACGAATTAGACTATTCTGAAGCCCACACAGTGCCCTTTGGAAGCGCGGCCTTCAGGGGATGGCGTAGGGGGAACCCGCCACAGCTGACGGTTATCGCCTACGGGCTGATGGCGCACAGCGCTTGGGCCGTTCTGGACCATGCTGGCGTTCTGGGCCATGCTCAATTGGATGGCGTCGATCTCCTGGACCTCCGGACCATCTATCCTATCGACTGGAGCGCGGTGCTGGCCTCCGCTCGTGCCACGGGCAAGGTCCTGATCGTGGAGCCGGACGTGGCCTACGGTGGTATCGGAGCCGAGATCGCCGCCACCCTGGCCGAGAGGGTCGCGGGCGTGGTGGTCAGGAGGCTGGGCGCGCCCCGGCTGACCATCCCCGCCAGCCGGGATCTGCACGACCAGATGATGCCCACCGCAGAGGGGATCTTGGCAGCCGTGAGGGAGATGCTGGCATGAATCCAAGCCTCTATAGAACGATGCTGACGATCCGCACTCTCGAGACCCAGCTGCAGAGGCTGTGTGACGAGGGCGAGGCTGGCGATTTACACTTCTCCCGTGGTCAGGAGGCCATCGCGGTGGGGGCCTGCGCTGGCCTGGCCTCCACCGACTACATCGTGGTCCACCACCGGACCATCGCGCACGCGGTAGCCAAAGGGGTGCCGCTAGGCCCCCTCGTGGCGGAGCTCTTGGGGAAAGCCTCTGGGGTCTCGGGTGGCCGCGCCGGGGAAATGCACCTCCGGTACCCTCCTGCGCGGTTCATGTTCAGCTTTCAGATTGTCGGCACCGTGGCCCCAGTGGGGGCTGGGCTGGCCTGGGCGGTGAAGCACTACCTGAAGGAGGACGACATCGTGGCGGTCTTCCATGGCGACGCTGCGACTTCTAATGGCCAATGGCACGAAGGGCTGAACATCGCGTCCGTCCTGAGCGTCCCGCTGCTCCTCATCTGCGAAAACAACGGGCTGGCCGGCAATGTCCGCTCTCCCTACTACCTGCCCACCATGACCGTGGCGGAGCGCGCTGCGGGTTATGGGATTGAGGCGCGCACCATCGATGGTAACGACGTGGCGGGAGTGCGGGATGCCGTCCGGGAGGCCCGCGAATACGTCCGAGACCTGCTTGTTCAGCCCTTCGTGGAGGGCGG
>ERZ1292644.978-Hain-H14-01um-R2-978-length-15925-cov-20_pt2 | contig 11080 bp, 17 predicted proteins | sample MGYA00564402_ERZ1292644 | MGnify/ENA primary metagenome ERZ1292644 (study PRJEB36523, sample SAMEA6512644) | groundwater metagenome | collected 2019-01-09 | study: AquaDiva: Metagenomics assemblies of 32 groundwater samples | reverse complement strand
AGATGCCGTGTTGGGGGAGATACGCCAGGGCGATCTGTTTGCGCGGGAAAGCGCTCTGGAATATTGCGCGATAATGTTGCGGCTTCCGTCGACGACACCGAGGCGTGAGCCCCAGGAAGAGCATGGGGACGCAAGATGATATTTGTGGCAATTTTCTGCGGTCTTGTCTTCTTGTTGTCTATGGCCTGGAGAATGATTTCATCTTCCTCTCCACAGGTGGCCTGTGTCTCCACACCAGAACATGATGAGAGGCTTCTACCTCTCCAGGCATTACCAGACGAACTCAAGAATGTCTGCTATACGATGCGATGGGATACAATGATCCTTCCGTTTTGCCCCCTGTGTGGCTCGCAACATCCATCCATGGAACATATTGGTCTGAAATTTCTTGCAGACAATCATACGAAGCAGGTACGGTTTTTTATGATATGCAAAGATCGAAGCCATGCCATCCCCTTTCGGTACAGCCATTGCTTTGAGACTTGTGATGATGGCTCATTGTGGTATGCTGGAAGTACGGCGAATATCTATCAGTTTCGGCATAGCGTTCTTGACGACAACTTCAGCAAAGAAGAATGGGCCGCTCTCAATTAGGATATAGCAATGGCTGAACCAGCAAGCACGCCGCCACAGGCCCCACAAGGCCAACCACGGATGCAGATGAACGGCAGTGTTTATCTTGGAGAGTACGGGGATTTTTATCGTTACCGGGTCGGTTTTGCCCACCCTGTAGATGTCCATGTCCCTAAAGATTGTCATGTGGAGGCCCTGGATTTTTTTCTTTTCCAGAAACATCAAGGAACCTTCAGCATGAGGTATGACATGGGACAAGGAATAAATATAATAGAGAGGTTCTTAAGTGTCTGAGCCAACAGAAACACCACCACAATCACCCAGACCGCTGCGTCCTGGCGGGACGGATACCCTGACGCAACTACTCGATGACGGCTTACAGCCGCTTGATGCGCCCCTTCCCGGCCCGGTGCTGACCGGCCATCCCTGGGAAACACCGCCTGAAGGAGAACCAGGCCAGGAAGTCCCCGCAGGCGGGCCTGCGCCATCGCCCGCGCCTCAGTACCGCTACCAGAGCCAGGACGAGGCCGAGCGCGCCGAGCGTGAAGCCCAGCAACGGATTACCGAAGAGACCCAGCGCCGGGCCGCGCTTGAGCGCGAGGTGGAGTTGTACCGCCAGCACAACGCGCTGCTCGAACGGCAGATTCAGCAGGGGACACAGACGACGCCTGGCGAACCAGATACTACGCCACAAGCCACGCCCACCTTTAGTGCCAAAGACCATTTCCAGCAAGCCTATCAGCGCATGTCGGCCCTCAATCCTGCCGCCGAGGACTTTGAAACCCAGCAGCAGGGCATCTTCATCGACGCCCTGGATAGCGCCTTCTCTCGACTGTCGCAGACGACGGCTTTGACAGAGGCACAGATTACTGCTAAAATCGAAGCAGGTATCCAGGCGGCTCTGCCCACGATTCAGGCACAAGTGGTCACTCGTGAGGCGAACCGTATACGGATGATGGGGAAAATAACAAACCATGCGACCAATCGTGGGTTAGATTTCTCCGAAGATGGTGTGCATTACCAGGATGTCATGTATGCCATCAACAACAATCTCTACCCGGCAGATGCCAACGAGGACGAGGCGATAGCCTACGTGATCGAGGGTGTTGCTGGGAGACGCGGTGTCGCATCGCCGGCACCACCAGCCGGAAGCCCGCCAGGACAGCCTGGCGCCAGACCGGCATCCACACCCTCACCAACCCCTTCCCAACGGGCTCAGGCACTGAACACCCCGATGGAGCGAAGTGGCATGGGGCGACCGCAACAGGCACCAGACGAGATGGACAGTCGTTCCTTCTCGCTGTCTGAGATGCTGAATCGTTCTATGCGTGTCCGCCAGCCCTAACGCTCCTACTCTTCTAGTTGCAGGCAGGCTCGCAGACACCTTCACCATTGAGGTATTGCTATGCCTGCAATGTCATGGGGGTTCGATTCTCCAACCGGCACGTTCCGTAATCACGCCCTCTCCAACCGCCTGCTCTTCCAGAGTGTCGGGCGCACCAAAGTCTTGCCCTTTACGCAAGTCCCAGACCAGGGCCTGGGGACGCACCAGGGCGAGACGTTCAACATGTTCCGCGTGACCTCGCTGGCGGTGCCAACGGATGCGGCGCTGAATGAGTCGATCCGCATTCCGATTGACCGGACGACCATGGGGACACGCTCCATCACGGTCACCGAGCATGGCCGTGGTGTCGAGTACACAAACCTGAACGAACAGCTCTCGGCCTATGCGCCGGCGAGTTATCTGCAAAAGCTGCTCATTCAGCAAATGGAGTTCTCCCTGGACCGCTCTGCGGGCCGCGCCTTCCAGCACACCGATGCGCGGATCATCTTTATTCCGACCTCCGCGACTGGGGGGACGTTTGATACGGATGGAACCCCATCCACCCTGGCTTCAGCAGAGTTGACCTTTGCCCACTGTGGGGTGCTTGCGGACTACCTGGCGGGCGATATCCACTGCCCCCCCTGGCAATCCGACTACTACATGGGGATTACCACCAGGCGAACCCTGCGCGGGTTGAAGAATGACAACCTGCTCCAATCGGTGCATCTCTATCTCCGGGAAGGCGACTTCTTCTACCGGGGCGAAGTGGGGATGACCGAAAACATCCGCTGGGTGCAGGTGGACGTGGCGACGACGCTGGACAACAGCGCCGGGGCCAGTACGACTGTCGGCGAAGGGATGGTGTTTGGCGACGAGGCGGTGGCGCGGATCGAGGTGGAAGCACCCCATCTGCGCGCCAATCCTAATTACGCCAATGACTTCGGAAGAACGCATGCCGTAGCCTGGTATGGGATTTACGCTTTTGCCCCATGGTATGACGTCAGTGTGGACGGGTTCGCCCGCATAATTCGTATTTCGTCATCGTAGTTTATGGTTGTTTCTCGTTGTATGGAATAGTTGTATATCAGAAGATTATGTGCCATGATTAGGCTATTGAATCGGACATGGGGCAAACTTCTGGGGGCAACATGAAACGTGCAGCGAAGCAGCCAAAACAGGTGTATGGTGGGATATGTAAGAAGTGTGGGGTGCCTTTTGAACGCTTGGAGTTTCCAAGTCGTGCAGCATTCCGCGGTACTGTCGCAAGTTACTGTTCGCAGGAATGTTATCAGTCTCGCGGCAAAGGGGAGACAAAAGCTACAAACTATGCGCTGCGTCAGCAGATGTGGCGTGATCGGCACAAGCGAGCTTTTGTCTGTGTGGAATGCCGGCAGCCATTTGAACGTGCGCTGTCAGATATGGAAATTGAGCGTGGACGTGGCAAGTATTGTTCGGCAAATTGCTATCGTCTTGCCAGATTGGCACAGCGCGGCTTTTGTCGAGCATGCGCGAAGCAGCTTCCTCCGAAGTCGCAAAACAAGGGTTTCTGTTCTCAAGAATGTTATTTTGCTTTGCAAAAACAAACGAGGGTGCGAAGGGATTCTACTGGCTACGTCCAGATCTGGATGCCAGAGCATCCACGGACAGCGAAGCACAAAACCAAGTATGTCATGGAGCACCACTTAGTGATGGAGCAGCATCTTGGCAGGTATCTCTTGCCAGGCGAAAATGTGCATCATAAGAATGGTATCCGCCATGATAACAGGATAGAAAACCTTGAGCTGTGGACACGTTCACAACCAGCAGGGCAGCGGATGATGGACATCTACAAGCAGGACGTTGATCGTCTCTTACAGGAAAACGCCACCCTAAAACAGCGTCTTGCCGCTCTTGAAGTGGCGCAGACGTAGAAGGAGTGCTAACCTATGGCCGGACAATACGGCACCTACGATTACATCTATATGTTCACGGAAGCAAACCAGGAGAACGTCGCTGGTGTAGACCTGGCCCTGGAAGCAGTGGCGGGGGATACCACCTTTACGTGGGTCTCCTACTGGCCGATGCAGGTCCTGGCCTTTGGGTTCCTGGTCTCGGTCGCATTCGACTACAACGTGCAAACAGCCGAGGGCGTGATTGCCCTCGATAAGCGCGTGACGTTTGGCAGTGATACGGGGCGGGTGGAAGTCTGCCGGGTGGACCTGGAAGATGCGTTGGCGATTGGCGCGGTACGCTATGTGCTGCCGCCACGGGCCAACATGTTTTGCCATCCAGGCGACCAACTGGTCTGCGAAGTGGTGACGGCTGCCACCGGTGGCGGCGCCATTGCGGGGGATTGGGTGCCGTTTGTCATGCTCGGCGTCTGGGCCGAAACACCCGCGAATATCTTGACGGCGGGGTCGGTGCAGAGCTGGACGCAATCCGCCCTGGCGCAAGTGGTGTAACGGAGGAAGTATGGGGCGTGGCAAAAGGCTGCCACGTCTGGAGGAAGCCCCCATCGAGGGGCATGGAGAAGCCAGGAGGGGGTCCTGGCTCCATACTGAAAGGATCACACGATGCCAGCAAGTGGTGTCACCTATGGATTAGGTCAGCAAGTCAAAGTGCCCTGGTTGCCCTATGCCTTTCGTATTGCAGGAGGTGGGGGCGGCGGCATGATTACGGGGACGCAACGGCATGTCCGCTCGACGACGATTGCCGGGCAAACGCCACCAGCCGATGTCGCAGAAGCAGGAACCTTTGACCAGCCCTATGCAACACTGGATTATGCGATCAGCCGCTGTACGGCGAACGCCAATGAATGGATCTGGGTGCATGGCGCGCACGCGGAAACGATCATCGCCGATAGCGGCGTTGATGTGGATATTGCGGGCATCACCGTGGCATGGACCGGCCAGGGGCCGATGCCGACGTTTACCTTTGCAACGGCAGCGGCGGCGGACTTTAAAATGGCCGCAGCGAGCTGCCGCGTGTTTGGGCTGCGATTCCTCTGCAACATCACCGTCCAGGGCATGATCATCGAATGGTCAGCCGATGACTGCGAGATGGCCTGGTGTGAGTTTCGGGAAGGAACACAGACGGGACTCAACTTCATCTCTATCGGCCTGGCCGATGGCGATTCAGACCGCTTTTATATCCACCACAACACGGTCCATGCGCCGACGGCGGGGAACTACGCTCATGCCATCACCGTCTTGTTTGACATGGCCGGGGGGCGCCTGGAAGACAATATCATCTACGGCGACTTTGACGAAGCCGGAATTGATATCCCAGCAGGCGGCAATGCCCAGGTCAACCTGTCGATTCGGCGCAACACGATTACCAACTTGCAGGCCGGTCAACACGCTATCCAGGTCAACGGGACGACATCTAGAGGCGTCATCGAAGACACCACAGCCATTACCGATGCCGTTGCCACGGCGATTGACCCGGGCGGGTTGGCACTGGTGGGACGGAACGAATGGAACGTGATCGGAAACTCCGACTTCATCAGCGTGCCTGTCTTTATGCCTTCAGACCAGGTAACGAATCCCATTGGGATTGACGATGCTGACAACGCTTTTGCCTCAACGAACGTGGCGTCCAACGCCGATGGGTCGGTGCTCGAACGGCAAGAGTACCTCCAGACGACACAAGCGGTGCCGGTGGCCGATGCTGTGACGAACGTGCTGATGCGCGATGTCGTTGGCATCAAGACCGACGCAGGCGTACAGACCGTCGGCGCGACGTCGACGCTGATGGCTTACATCAAGGCGATCCTGGATCAACTGTCCGGCACCGCTGGGTTGACGACGTTTCCCGCCGAGGCGCTCGCCGCCAATGCGGTCAGCCTGGCGGAAGTCCTGCGCTGGATTCAGAATGGCGTCCGGAGTGGCACTGGCACAGCCCTGGCCACAAACGAATCGTTGGTAGATATTCTCTACGCCGCCAATGGGATTGCGGTGTTCCCAGCCGCAGCGCTGCCAGCAAATAACGTGTCGATTGCCGAGGTGTTGCGCGAAGCATACGACCAGCAAGAGAAGGCTGTGGTCAACACGACTGCTGTCCTGGTCAGCGGGACGACGATCTTTACCATTGCTGGCGGCCCGATTGAGATTCTGTCGCTGGTGGCGCGCTGTGTGACGGGCAACGATGGCACGGCCTCGACGTTGCAATGGAGCGCCGATCCCACCGATGGAGCAGCAGCGACGTTCTCGGGGGTATCAGCCTCGCTCGCAAATGCCGCAGCTGGGGCGATGGCAATTCTTCAAGGGACAGCGCTTACGACTGCGCCGATTGTGAACGCCACTGGGGTGGGTCTGTCGATGTCTGGGGCCACGCCAACGCTTGGGATCATTGTAGGTGCGGGGATTATTACCACGACCATCGGCGTGGGGTCCACGACAGGGACCTGGCAGCACCACCTCAGATTTAGACCGCTTTCGAGAGGAGTAACAGTCACATAAACCTAGTCTAAGTTATGAAGATGGTTGCGTGCCCGGTGGTTCCAGATATGAGAAACATAGCCGATACTGATGCCGAACCGCTGCGCAGCTTCGGCCCGAGATATCTTCCACCGTAAGTCATAGAGCGCGCGGGCTTGTACATTGGTGAGTTTGGCATTGCCGCTACGCTCGCCTTGTGGCGTGCGCCCTTTGCGTTGTCGATCTTGCATGTTGTCAAGTTGGGTGCCAAGGAAGAGGTGGCTATGTTCTCCGTCATTGCGGACACAGGTCGGCGTATCACAGGTGTGCAGCACACATAGGCCGGGTGGTATAGGCCCATTGGCCAGTTCCCAGGCTACGCGATGCGCAGACAGCGCCCTTGTTCTTTTGTGAGAAATTCTCCCATAGCCATGATGATTTTGTGGCCCTGTCCACAACCAGCAGGACGTTTCGTCATTCGTGATGTTTGTGTAGTACCACAATCTCTCTTCTGGGGACATTCTTCGCGTGAGCCGGAGTCGTGGGACGGGATCGCCCGTGGCTTTCCATCGGCGATAATGCGTGTTGCACAGCAGATGTCCATGGACAGGTTTGTCGCAATACGGGATACTGCACGCGTGAAGTGTTGTCATAAAGGCAACCCCCTTCTTGGGTTAAGAGCGGTACCGGGTTCTCCACCAGAAGAAGGCTGGGAAGACTTGCGAGGGTTCATGAGGCCCTACCCGGCACGAAGAGTATAACACGAAAGGCTGCCCATGGCTGAGAGACGACATATAATGACCCCACCGGCCAGTGCTTCGCCGTCGCCACTGTCGGAACGTGACAAGACGTTCCGACAGGCCTGCGAGGTGGCACTGGCGGCCTTGCAAGAGGCTTCCACAACAGGCGATAAGCAGATGCATCATCCCGTTGTGGGGATTGTCCGTGACTTCCTGGTGATGGTACGTGATGCCGTAAAGGAGAACGCATAGTGCAACCGATTAAAACGGATCACGGCGATTACAATTTTTTCATGGTTTATAAAGGCCAGGCCAGCCGTGATCCTGTGACGAAGCAACCCATTGGAGTCAACGGTGGCATTGGGGAACTGGATAGCGGGGCCTGGGTGTGGTATCCCCAGTGTCTGCCAATTTCCAATCCCAACGAGGCCATAAAGTTGCTCGATTCCATCAATCCTGAGGGCACGGCGCGTTTTAAGCGCTGGTGGGTGGCCGAGCAAGACCGTCAGGCCCAGGAAGCCCTGGCTCCTGTGGTGCGCCCGATCAAGATTGTCGGCTGTGAGGAGGCCCCAGGCTCCAAGTTGGTGTATGATGACAGCTCCGACGATGATGTGACTGATGCGGGGTCCGTGCTCGCCTACTTTCCCAGGCCTGGGCCGGTGCAGGATTTTGCCATGCATATATTCGGAACCAGGCATAAGGCCGAAAAAGATGCGGCTGTTCGGGAAGAACTGGAAACAGACCGTTCCAAGCTCGCACGGCAGCTTGACGCGCAGCGTGAAGCGAAGAAGCCAGGGGCGAAAAAGAAGGCCCCAGGGAGACCATCAACAGCCTCTGCAAAGAAGCCACAGGGGCTCGTAGGCCCTCGGGCGGTCTTTGCGGGCATGAGCGAGGAGGGGTAAGGTGGAAAAACCAACGAAACCTGCCGACGAGCGGCGCCGTCCGTCCAGTGGGGGGAACAGTGGTTTTGGGCAGGTGATGCGTAAGGCCAAAGCGGACAGCAGGGAAACCACGGGGCTCTGTACGCCGACGATGCCGTCCAACGAGATGCGCATGTCGTCGCAGCACTCGGATGGCATTGGTCAGATGGCGAAAGGCATGGCCGGGAGCACCCGCAGCGAGCAGATGCGGCCGTCGCAGCCGTTAGCCCCAGAGAAAAGGCAGCGCGGGGATAGGCCGTAGAGTGCTACGTCTGGCAGATAGTGGAGCAGGGATACATGGCTGACTCGGTGCGAGAGTACGTCAAAATGCGAGGGGCAGACGGACGGGTGTGGTTTGTGACCGTCAATCTTGGCCCTCCCATTGTCTCAGCGCTAACGCTGAATGCGCCGACCCCGGCCGCCAGTTTTGCCGAGAAAGCCTACCCAGCCATTCTCGACTACGTGACGTTGCTCGATACGTCGAATGGAGCCTGGCATATGCGCGTAAGTGCCGCTGGCGCCATAGAAACACTCGATGCAGACTCTGGTGGGTTGATTATGGCTGGGTACGGCGTCTTTGGCTTGCGGCTGCGGGGAGCCACCTGGAACTTCTTTGATTACACCGTGAGCGTAGCCGGGGTTGTTACGATTACGAACACGCCCGCCCCCAACAACGACATCATCAATCCAGACTATGTAGACGGCACGTCCCGCGTGGCATTCTGCCGGCAGCACAACCTGGCATATCGTCCCGATGAGAGGATTACCTATCGCGCCGCAACCCACTGCCCGGTAGACGGTGCACGGCTTCGCGGCTGGCGGGATCTGGTGCGGGACCGGCAGTCCGGCGACGATGCGGCCAGTCGGGACGCCTACGACGATGAGAGGTGGTAGATGCCTTCGGCGCCTGCAATGCCAAACGAACGTATGAAGCCCTCGGTACATCTGTCGTTTCCCCGGAAAGAGATGCCGGATGGCTTCAAGGACCTCTCTATCGGGGATGACGTGATGGTTATGTTGCGCGGGAAAGTGAAATCGCTCAGTCAGTACGAGGACGATGGCGGATTGAGCGTCGAGTACGTGCAACTGGAGCTGGTGAATAATGCCAAGGCCAAAACCATGCAAGAGGCGATCGATGCGATGCAGAGAAAGGCCACCTAATGCGTGTTGTCTTTGTGCTTAAGAACGGCTGTACGATGAATTTCCGCGCCAAGCGTGTAGATGATCCCCCCGACAGTCCTGCTATCGCGCTCTACGACGACCAAAATGTGCGGATCATCACCGTCGAGCGGCGGGACATCCAGACGTTAGAAATCACCGAGGACTAACATGTCACGCTTAACGGAACTGGGCCGTGTCGGGCAAGATCGTGTCATCATTGATGTCGTGCCGACGATTACCGCCGGAGCGTATGGCCTGGGGGATGCGCTGGGGGGACGGCTGGAGCTGACGGGCGCCACGGCGGGCGCGGGGGAAACTGGCGTCCTCGAAATGATTCGCCTTGTGGACAGAAGCCAGCAAAATCAGGCCATTGATCTGGTCTTGTTTGACCAGGCATTCACGGCCACTGCTGATAATGCGGTGTTTGCGCCGAGTGATGCGGACCTAGAAAATAGTCTGGGGGCGATTCCTATTGCGGTGTCCGACTACTACAACTTTTCCACGAATGCCGTCGCCGTGGTGACACCGGTGGGACCGTGGGGCTGGGGCTTCCCGATTCAGACCGTGGGGGGTAACATCCTGTATGGGCAATTGGTAGTACGGAGCGGCCCACCTACATTTATTAGTACTGGCGATATTCGCGTTCGATTGACTTTGAGGCGAGACTGAACATGGACCGAGGCGCCATCAAGACCGAGTTGCAAGTGCTCTTAAGAGATACGACGGTGGAGAGTAGCTTCGATACGTGGATTCAGGATGAGTTGCTTCAGCTCGCGTATGAATTTGATCTACCGACCATGCGGCTCCGTACTCCAGCCTCCCTGGTGGTCAACAACGCCGCCTGGCAATACAACCTTACGGCGGCCACGCACGCGTCGAGTTTTACCTTTCACAAGAAACTCTATCGTGTCACGAATGCGCTTTTCGAGACTGGGATGCGCATCGACACCGACTTGAATATCATTGACGACATAGACCCGGATCATACCGATACCGGCACCAATGTCCAACGGGTGGCCTACGAACTGGACTTGCACAATAGCGCCGTCCTTGGCACCTGGCCCATGGCGAGCGAGACGCTCAGTCTCTGGTTTTACCGCCGACCAACAACCATGACGGTGGATACCAATATCCCGGAGTTTCCTGATGCACATCATTTTGACGTGTTAATACCAAGGATTGTCCTGCGGGCATTCCGACTCTATCCTGAGTTGGCTACGGAAGTGGCGGGCGACGCCACACACGCCCTGGCCCTGTGGACACAGCGCTACCACGCGGGACTCTACGGTGATAACGGGAATATGGGGCTGATAGACACGCTACGCAAGAGTAAGCCCGTGCGGCAACGCGGACCCAGAGCGGGAATGGGTCTCGCTGGCGCTGACCGATTCATGAGGTAGAAGTTTGTGGCAGAAAGCAATCCCCGCTTTTCGACCGCACAACGGCAAACCCTGCATGCGCAACCGCTGACCAGTGAACAGCTGGCGGCCATCACGGGTGCCACGATCTTGCCTGCGGACCGGACCGAGACCGATGGCACCGTCTTTACGCCTGACGATACCTGGCTCTTTACCTCGGGCTTCCTCGTTGATGACGTGGCCCCAGGGACGGCGACCGAAGGCGATCTTACCACGGGCCGTGTGACGCCCAGTCGCGTGCAACGGAGTTCGCCCGGCAATGATACCGGTGTGCCGGTGACGTATGGTGCGGGCGCGGTTGCGGCGACCACGCCTCGGAATACGCTGGCCTCTGACGACCCAGCTGTGGTGGCGTTGCAGATTCTTGATGACTGGGATGAGGGGGATCGGGCGAAAGTCAATCTTATTGTTGGGCAGGCAGGTATAACTGCTGGAGCCGGAATTGTCGCAGCAAACACACCCAGGACCACATTAGCCTCAGATGATCCTGCGGTGGTGGCGTTGCAGATTCTTGATGACTGGGATGAGGGGGATCGGGCGAAAGTCA
>ERZ1292644.1671-Hain-H14-01um-R2-1671-length-11080-cov-5_pt1 | contig 11080 bp, 22 predicted proteins | sample MGYA00564402_ERZ1292644 | MGnify/ENA primary metagenome ERZ1292644 (study PRJEB36523, sample SAMEA6512644) | groundwater metagenome | collected 2019-01-09 | study: AquaDiva: Metagenomics assemblies of 32 groundwater samples | reverse complement strand
TGGGTGGGCCTGGTCTAAGGCTGCTCATCGGATGGCATACGAGTTGTTCGTTGGCCCGATCCTCTACGGCCTCCAAGTCAACCACCACTGCGATGTCAGACGGTGCGTGAATCCCGCTCACCTCTATGTCGGAACGCAGAGTCAGAACATTCGCGACGCCGTAGTGAGGGGTCGCCACGTTCCCTCCCGGACATCGGCTAAAGGGGAGGCCCACCATCTGACGCGGCTGACGACCGAACAAGTGCAAGCGATGCGTTGGCGCTACGGCGTCGGGGGCATCACACAAGTAGCCCTTGCCCGTGAGTACGGTGTGTCCGAGCCTACCGTGCGCGACATTCTCAACAGACGGACATGGGCTCATGTCGGCTAGGGAGCAGGAGATACGGGACCATCGGCATATCAGTCCTCTGCGTCCCGGCGACCCGCCGTTCCCATGTAAGACGTGTGATGCTCTCTCCCTCCTCGACCGAGAGCGGGAGCAGAAAGCCGAACTGCTGGAGGCGCTGAGGGAGGCTCGGCACTACATCTACGACGGCCCTGCTCACATCCGGATAGTCGAGATGATCGACGCCGCCTTAGAGGCAGAGGAGAAGGCGTTTACCAAGCACAAGGACGGTGAGGGATGAGACTTGGGCCCCTGCTCTACAGCTATGGGGTTGGAATCGCGATCGGCCTAGTGATCGGCTGGGCGGTGTGGGGTACATGAACCAGGCACCGCTTCGGCTCATCGAGGCGGCAGAGGTTATTGTGATGCGGGCTGACAGGGCGAGGGCACGAGGCCAGGAGATACAACCCACCGGCGTGCGTCTCGCCATCGACCTGCTTCGACAGTCGTTGAAAGAGCGCCCGCCTACCCTAGAAGCAGAGGAGAAGGCCCAATGACCCCGCCGATCCTCACCCACCTAGCCCGCACCATGCGAAAGCGTGGATGGGTGGAACTGACGGACGCAGAGATAGCCTGGGCGACACAGCGGCACGGCGGCCATGGAGTCTACGACGTGTTGGCCGCACTCCACCTCGGCAAATACACACCCCACAACAGACTGGCCTACTTCCGGGCGGCGTGTAGGAACACACGATGAGCAAGCCGACGAAGGCCGAACTCATCGAAGCACTGAAAGGCGCGGCGATTGGCCTACGTGCTGTCTGCGACCACGGGGGGGTGGCACGCGGCGGCTGGCGGTGGCACTTTCGTCGCCGCAAGGTTTCGTTCTGGGACTACGACTACGGCTGTGGGTGCATGATGTTGGCCGGGTCCGTCTATGGCGACACGAAGCGCATTCTAAAACGCGCGGGGCACCAAGTATGAACCGCGCATGGGGAAACGCTATGCGTCCACACGAGAACAGCATCCAGGCGCGTATCCGCGAGGACCCCGAACTACGGGAGCGATACAGGCAGAACAAGAAGAAGTGGGATGAGGACTCGACTGCGCGCGAGGGACAACTGCGAAGGCTGAAGGCATGACGCGGGACACCCTTCGAGAGGCGGAGGAACAGATGAAGGCGGATGCGAACGTGGAGCAACCACAATGCCAGGCATGGGTCGCCGAGCCGCCCGGGTTCTGGCATAGGCATGAGTGTCGCAACCCGGCTAAGAGCATTCGTGAGTGGGCAAAGGCATCGTGGTGGGTATGTGGTGTTCATGCGCGGACCCGTTATCCAGTGTTCCGAGAGACGGGATAGCGGTGACCGACCAAGGGGAACAGAAGATACGGGATTGCCGCTGCCGGGCTTGCAAGGACGCTATCTCCCTCCTCGACCGTGAGCGGGAGCGCAGCGCCCGACTGGGAGAGGTGCTGAAGAACCTGTCCGACGAAGCGGTGACTAAGTACGGCGCCGGACCCACCGCAGATTTCATCGTGAGTCGTGTCGCCGCCGCCCTAGAAGCAGAGGAGGAGGCGTGATGGACGCGCGGGAGCGGGAGATTCGTCGTCAGGTATCTGAGCGCGTTCCCGGTCCGCCGTTCCCGTTCGTCCACTCCGACAAAGTGGCGTACCTTCTCTCCCTCCTCGACCGTGAGCGGGAGTGTCTGCAAGAAAAGACAGATGAACTAGCGGTAGCGTACGGCGATGGCGGCACTGAATCTGAGCATCGTTGGTTTTCAGCCCTAGAGCGGTGTCAGGGCCGCAACGCCCGACTGACGGGGGCGCTGGAGCGGATTGCTCTTGGTGAGGGCCGGTTCAGTCGTGACCAGCTAACCCATGCCTCGAACACGGTAGAGGACATGAAGGCGCTGGCCCGCGCCGGCCTCGCCAAGGCGAAGGAGAGACCGTGAGGAGGCTCGTTTGACCGAGGGCCAAGCCATGAGTGCCATACAAGACATTCTGACTGAACGCAAGCGTCAGGACGCCATGTGGGGTCAGCAAGACCACGGGCTATTGCTGTGGAACACCATCCTGGCGGAGGAGTTCGGAGAGTTCGCACGCCATGTCTACGAGGCCCAGTATGCAGAAGACGAGGAAGTTGCGGAGGCACTGCACGATGCCCGCGTAGAGATCGTGCAAGTCGCCGCCGTGGCCGTGGCGATCATCGAATCAATGGACAGGAGGTCAGGGGGGTGGGGTTCATAGTTGCCTAAGCAGACTTTCCAACTCAAACAGTTCGCGGCCTCGGCGTGGCTGACCAAGGCCATGCTTGAGCAATCCGTGGTCGCCATCCGGCGCCTCACCGTTGAGCAACTGCGTCGACAGGTACGGGACGTGCCCGGCCTCAACGAGAAGACAGGTTCGGAGCATATCGAGATTCGGCCCTTCCGGAATGAGTACCAGGTCCGGGGCCACGGCCTTCGCCGCCTTGCCGAGCGACTGGGACTGGTCAGTCCCCGGACAACAGTCGTTGAGGGAGAGCAACTCGTTCTGTCTGTCTGGGGATGGGTGGCGAATGGTGAATGAGCGCAAGTAGTCCTGTCTCTCAGGCACTCGGTCCCTGCCCATGCGATGACGATGTGCTTTGCACCGAATACGGGACGAAGCTCACGAAGCACGGCCACCTTGTCGGGTGCAGTTGCGCCAGTTGCCGCGGGCGGCGCAATCGCAGGAAGGGGAGGGCAGCACAAGCCAGGGGCTACCGCCGGCTGGGCGGATCAGCGCCGTTCAGCCCCAGCCACGAGGAGCAGTCTGGCACGTTCTCCGTCGAGGTACAGATGGAGTCGAAGGCGGGAAAGCAGGTTCCCGCATCCTTCACTAAGTTCGTTGGCCTTGACTGGACACGCCGCGCCCTCAGCCAAGCCGAGCGGGCCATCCCCGAGGGAGTGGTGGCCGCGCCCGCGATCTATCTGGAACCCGCAGGAGGCGGCATATGGCTGGTGGTCCGCCTGTGAGCGAGGAATACGTCCCCGCCTACGTGTGTGCCTGCGGGCGCATCGAACTGCGCTCGGCGGGCAGCGGGGAGCCCCACGTCTGTTACTCCGCATCCTGTAAGTGGCAACACATCGGATTCGTCACGGTGGATGAGGTACAATCACCGGAGGGGGAAAGGGAGTAGGTCCGTTGCTCGTTTGCCCGGACTGCCGCGCGGACTGCCTTGAGGGTGCGCCCGCTTGCCCGTCAGGCCACGACCTCACGCCCGATATGCGGATCAGGAGGCGCACCGAACCCGACCCGTATTCGCCTACGGAAGACCTGGGCGGAATCCTAGAAGTGGAGAAACCCAAGCCCGCCTCCCGCCTACGGCCCACCTTACTTGTCATCATCCTGATGTGTGCGGTGGTGGGTGTCGGGTTCCTGGTCAACCGGCCCACCGCCCTTGAGCGGGAGGCCCAGGCGGTGGCCGAGGATGTGGCCCTAGCAGTGGCGCAGGGACGGGCGCCCATGCTTACCGAGATCGTGGCCGATGCCGAACAGCGCCTCGGATGCGAACTGGAGTACGCCGCTGGCCTCTACATCAATGCAGCCGAGAAGCCTATGGACGCCGCCATCAACGCACATCGGGCGCTGTGGGAATACATGGAGATAGACGCCGCCGTCGCTGAGGCCGATGTGCAGACACAGAGAGAGATACCCTGGCAGGACCCAAAGAGCGGAGAGGTTGTCCCCGCTCAGCGGGTCAGGGTGGCGGTGGCTATCGGGAAGTGCAGATGAGGAGGCGCTGCGGGGAGATACTCTCCCTCCTCGACCGCGAACGGGATATCACCAAAGTTCTGACGGAGCACGTCGGGACTCTCATGGACAAGAACGCCCGACTGCTGGAGGCACTGAGAACGATTGCGGAACTGACGTGGAACCCGGCAATCGGTCTGCGCAAACTTCCATACTCTGACTTACACAATGTTGCCCGCGCGGCCCTAGAGAAGGCGCTTACCAAGCACAAGGACGGCGAGTGAACATCCGCAAGCGGCTAGTGCCTAGGGCGACGGGCGCGGTGCACCCGGCCGGCGACAGCTTCGACACGGGCCGCCTGGTCGAGGAACCGGTTCTCTTCGGTGATGGCCACGAGGCCGCGAGAAGACAGCTCCAGCCAGTCCCGGTAGTCCTGGTCGAGGTCCGAGCTGTGCTGGGCGAAGCCCACGACAACCACATCGGGCCGATCCTCCGTGGTAAGCATCCAACGTGGTTCCTTGTTCATCCCATCCTCCCTTCGACAACTCTCTGACCGCCATCACGCCCCCTCTGTAGCGGCCCGCGCTATGCGGGCACGGTACGGCACGATCCAAGTAGCGTGGTCGGGGCAGGAGAAACGAGCTGGGTAGGGTAGCCCGACCACGCGCAGACGCCGGCCCAGGTCCCAAACGGCCCTGTGTTGGCAGTACCCACCCGTACCGTAGTAGTCGCACGTTGCGCTGTCCGGTGGGGTTGCACCCGCTATGCGCGTTGACCATCGCTCCCGCGCCACCATCTCTCCCTCCGACAACCAGAACCTACCACCACGTAGCGAGGAAGTCAACACGATATCATACGATGGATGACGTATCTTCATGCGTATCTCGGGACTAGTGCGCTTGTGCGATTGTGAATCCGCCGGCCAGAGAGAGGGCTCCTGCTACTTGTTAGGTATGCCTACGGTGTGGTGTTAGGTATAGGTGATGATCTGGTGGGACTGGAACCCCCCTCCGGTCCCTGCCCCCGTGCTCCAGGTCCAGGGGGGGTGTCCCGTTCCCCTGGAACGGACATACCCCCCACTGGACCCATGTCGGTAAGTACGGGTGAGAGAGTAGTGTGTAACCACCCGAAACATTCCCCCGAACAAAACCGCAGGTCAGGGGGTATGTTTACGCTCCATCTCTCTTCGCTTCACCCCACCGAACTCACGCGATCATTCGCTCTAACACAAGCGAATGATCTTATGCTTTTCCTCTGGCTACTGGTAAATAAACCGTACCACCAAAACCGCGTAGCCGGGAAGGACAAGGGCGTAGAACCCAAAGCATGCACTTGTCTGGGTGCGGGATTCTTCTATTTCGGGTTTGGGTGGGGCCGCCGGCCAAGTGCGCAACTCCGGCGGGTTGCCACCCCTCTCCGAGCCTCGCTACCTCAGTCTGTAGAGCGAGGGCTTGTAGCTCCTCGTACCGTTTCGACCCACAAAGCCTCGGCTGGTCCTCCTCAGCGCCATCTCGGTCTTGCGGACGTCGCACAGGTGAGCCTTGTGCGGGTCCGCCACGACCGTTCCGGCCTTCGGCTCTGCTAGGACCCACCTGCCCGACTTGGCTCTGTACCACACGAAACCGCCCTTCTTACACCATCGGCAGGTCTTGAGGCTCGCGGGCACGCCCCATCATAGCATCGCGCGCCGCACCTTGTGCTGGATGCTATACTTCGGCCCGGAGGCCGGATGAGAGGAGGAACATCGTGAAGGATGCTATCAAGGGCCTCGCGGGGGCGCTTGGCAGCGCCGTTAGCTTGGCCGAAGACACCCTGGTGGGTGCGCTGGACATCGCCGGGCTCGCTGCCGAGAGCCTTATCGACGCGGCCCAGGCGGCCATCAAGGCCACCCTCGGCACCATCCGCAAGGCGTTGGCGGACCTGAGTAAGTAGTGCCCACGAATCAGGAGGCTATGTTTTCCTCTCGGACAGTAGAGTGGGAGACACCGTCGGCTCTTTTCGCCGAGTTGGACCGGGAGTTTGGGCCGTTCACCCTCGATCCTTGCGCCACACCCGAGAACGCTAAGGCTCGCCGGTACTTCTCCTGGCAGGATGATGGCCTCCGACGATCATGGGCTGGCGAGCGGGTTTTTATGAACCCGCCCTATGGCCGTGAGATTGGTAAATGGGTGGCGAAGGCTTCACGCGAGGCAGCGTTTGGCGGAGCGCTTGTTGTCTGCTTGTTGCCGGCTCGCACCGATACGGCTTGGTGGCATGACCACTGTGAGCAGGCAAACGAGGTACGTTTTATTCGTGGCCGTCTTAGATTCGGGCGACTAGGTAAACGCAACGCTCCCTTTCCTTCGGCGATTGTGGTATTTGACGGGCGCGTGCATGCCCGGACGTAGCTCCGACGCGGACGTAATAGCCGCCCAGAAGGAAGTCTTGGCCTTCATCCGCCGCGGTGAGCAGTACCGCCGCGATGCCGCCCGCAAGGCCGGCGTGAACGTCCGCACCATGGAGAAGTGGTACGACAACGACATCCATGGGTGGAAGAAGAAGGTCGTTGAGGCGGAAGCGCGGCGGGACAAGCGGATAGAAGAAGGCCGCCAGCCGGTGCCGGACCTGGAGACCTTCCGGCGCGAAGCCTTCGGCCACGAGACGCCGGACCACATGCAGGAATGGTTCGACCGCCTTCTCAAGCCCGGCCACGAAGACTTCGGCGACAGGGTGCGGACCATCATCCTCCAGCCCCCCGAACACGGCAAGACCTCGGCTATGGAGGAGTTCTGCGTCTGGGCCATCTGCAAGAACCCCGACGTCAAGATCAGGTACGTCTGCGTGTCCCGCGACGTGGCGAAGCAGCGCCTCTATCGCATCAGGGAACTGCTCACCTCCCGCGAAGCCTACGAGGGCCGTGAGCGCGACGTGGTGAAGGAATGGGGGCCGTTCGACCCCAAGACCTCGCTGTCCACGAAGTCCAACCCCTGGTCGGGGGAACAGCTCTACGTCGCGGGGCGCACTGCGGGCCTCCAGCGCGACCCCACCGTCCAGGCCCTCGGGATCGGCTCGGCTATCCAGGGGGCGCGTTGCGACATCATCATCCTCGACGACATCGCGGACGACCGGAACCAACGCTACCCCGGCGAGCGGCAGAAGCAGCTCCAGTGGCTCGCCCAGCAGGTCATCCCCCGGCTACCGCCCCTCGGAGGCATCCTGGTCATCATCGGGACTCGTGTACAGCCCGATGACATCTACGCCGACCTGCTCCGCGGCGATACCTTCGACGTGCTGGCCCAGCCGGCCATCGTGGACGAGGAAGCGGGCCTGACCCTGTGGCCGGAGCACTGGTCCCTCGAAGCCCTCCAGAAACGCCGCGAGGAGGTCGTAGATACCTACGGCGAGGCCATCTGGTACTTCACCTACCAGCAACAGGCTGTGGGCGTTCCCGACGCGCCTTTCCAGTACGACGCCCTGCAAGCCTGCAAGGACATGACCAAGCAGGCCGGTCAGTGGGAGTCGGGGTGGTTCGTCTCAGTGGGCGTGGACCCGGCCAAAGAAGGCACCATGGCGGTCGTGGCCACCGGCCTGGATCGGCGCTCGGGCCACCGCCATATCATCGATTGCATCGCCCAGAAGGGGGTACGGGACATCGACGAGGCCCGCGGGCTCATCCTGGGGGCCGTCAAGAACTACCGCGCCCAGGTACTCGTCATCGAGCAGGCTAGTCAGCAGGGGTTCTTCTACAACGACAGGGTGTTGCTGGGCGAGACGGCCACCCTCGGGTGCCGGGTTCGGGCGGAGCAGACCCAGACCGAGAAGTACGACCGGGACTGGGGAATCGAGGCGTGCGCGGCCCTATTCAACGTGGTGCTACAAAACCCTGCCGCAAAGAGGTATCATATCCCCTGGCTGGGGGCCGACTCCCAGGCTGTGATGCGCCCGCTGCTAGACGAGCTGGCAGCTTGGCGGCCCTCGCCGGGCCAGCGTTCCCGGCGCAAGACCGACCGGGTGATGGCCCTGTGGCTGGCGGAGTTGGGGCTTCGCCGGATGGAACAGACGGGGGACGGGGGACGTAAGGTGAACCGCGCGCCCAAGTGGTTGCAGAAGCGCAACCGCGCGCCCGCGTATCTTAGGAGTGGTGTTGCCTAGTTCTAAGGCAAAGGCCAATGGGCAACGGGACATGGTTGGGCTTGACAGGCTTGTCTTTGTCCGCTGGCACGATCACTGGGATGAGGACACCTGGGTCGAGCCTGGCGCTATGAAAGCAGACGCCGTAGTGGAGAGTGTCGGGATCGTGGTCCGGGAAACCGACACGATCCTCACCATCGCGGCCCATCGCGGACTCAAAGGCATGCGAACTGAACAGTATGGAGCCCCGACGAACATCTGGAAAGTTCTGATAGACGAGGTGAGGGTGATTCACTAGATGGCGCTATCGCCCGCGGATGTCCTAGATATCAAAGCAGAGCGACAGCCCATCGACTACTACGGCCGCGTCGCCTCCTACGTCGATACGGTCAAGATGCAGGCATGGAAGGGCCGCATCCGCAAGCTGAACGACATCGTGGACAACAACTGGCCCAACGTCTTCCCCGAGTTCGAGAAGTCGCCTACGGTGGGCAATCTCGTGGGGAACTCCATCAAGGCCGACCTCACGGACGTCGCCCTGCTTGCCGGCACACCGAAGCCCTCGGTGGTCGTGGACCCCGAGGACCGCGACAAAGACAGCGACGAGAAGCGGGCGGCGAAACTACAGCGCATTCTCCTCGGCTACTGGTACGCAAACGATTTCGACGTGCTACGACCCTGGCTTGCGGGGGACTTGGCCGGGACGGGCATGTGCTGTCTCGTCGTCTACCCCGACCAGGACTCGGGCGCCCCGCTCTACATCCGAAAAGACCCGATGTATGTCTATCCCGACCGCTCGTACAAGGGCCTGAACAAGATTGACGACCTGATGTACGTCTACCGGGAGAAGCTCCGCATCGTGGAGGAGGAATACCCGGGGACGACGGCCGAACTGCTGAGGACGCGCGAAGTGGCGGCGAAGGCCCTCCCCGACGAGGTGGAAGTCATCGAGTTCTACGACAAGACGGAGTGCGTGAAGATCGCGGGCGTGCAACTGGACAAGAAGAACCGCCGCGCCGCCCTGCTCGCGTCCTTCCGCCACGACCTCGGCAAGTCCCTGGCCGTCATCGGGATGCGCCCCTCGTTCGACGGCCAGTTCCGGGGGCAGTTCGATGATTCCATCGGCCCGCTCGGGGTAAAGAACGAGATCATGAACCTCCAGCTCCAGGGCATCGGGCGCGAGGTGTGGCCCATCATCCACGCCTGGGGCGATGCCATCAAGGAAGGCGAGAGCATCGGGCCGGGGGCCACCATCGAGACGGGGGACCAGACCTCCGGCGGCGTTGAGGTGGTCACGCCCGGCGCGGCCAATCCACAGGTGTTCGCGCAGCTCCAGAGCCTCACCGACGAGTCGCGCACGTCCTCGGGCATCCCCGCCCAGCGCGGCGGGCAGGAACTTCCCTCTATCATCTCGGCGGCCGGCGTTCGCGCCGTACAGGGGAAATACAGCACGCAGATCGAGGGCTACCACACCATCTTCGCGGACATGTTCGCCCGCGCCAACAGCCTGGCCCTCGAACTCGACGAGAAGTTCCTCGCTGGCGACAAGGTGATTCCCGGCAGCGGCGGGGAACGGTACAACCCAGAGCGCGCCATCAACGGGAAGTACGCCAACCGCGTGATGTACGGGGAGGGCTCGGGCCTCGACAAGGCCAACAACACCCAACTCATCCTCATGCTCAAGAACGCTGGCCTTATTCCCGACTCCTACGCGATGGAGCGGGTGACCGAATCCGACCCCGGCTTCCTCCAACGCGAGATGGCGCGGGAGACGCTAGACAAGGCGTTCCTCCTCGGCCTTGCTACGCCCGAGGTGCCGCTACACATCAGGGCGCAGGCGCGCAAGATGTTCGAGGAAGGCAAGTCTATCCCAGAGATCGCGGAGGCCCTTGCCACCCCGCCCGAGCCCGAGGCGGCGGCCCCGGCCATCCCGCTACCGGGTGCGCCGAGGGAGATCACGGCGGAGGCAGAATCGCTGGCACGCGGCGGGCAACCGGGGAGGGCGCGGCGTTCCCGCGCACCCCTGCCGCCGCCCGAGGACTTGTTTGGGAGGGCTGGCTAGGTGCCGCGGTTGCCGGGTGTCCGCACCATTCGCCAGATAGCGGGACAGGCCCGCAGTCAGCGGGTTGCCCGCCCCGAGCAACAGCGCGGTCGGAGGCAACGCGACCCTATCACCGACGAACCCCTGCCGAAGGGTGAGGAGAGGAGGCGGCGGTGAAGTCCGAAGACATCATTCGAGTGTTGGGCGGTAGCTTGACCCACGATGGAGAGAGCTGGGTATTGGTCGTAGCAGAACACAGTTGGGCGTGGCCGTCACTAGAGACAACCTGCGATGAGGCCGCGTTCTCAGCGCTCGAACTCGCGCGCGCGTACTGGGAGGGATACATGACATCGGCAAAGAAGGACTAACGACCCGTGACATCGGCACAGGCATACCAGTCCAAGAACGTCGCCGACATCTTGCGCGGCGGCAAGGCGGTCATGTCCCAGATAGCACTCGGCTACCATCACGTCGCCACCAGTGACATCGAACTGGATCAGCGGACGTTACTAGCCATCTGGTGGGAGGAAGCAGTTGGCGAGGACGCTGTAATCGCGCGCGCGGTGGAAGCGCAGGGACTCTCGTTCATGGAGTTGGTGGCCTAATGCCTGTGAAGAAAGTATCGGGGGGTTACAAGTATGGGTCGCGCGGCAAAGTCTACAAACGCCGTGCGGACGCAGAACGCCAGGGGCGAGCGGTTCAAGCTAGTAAAGCGAGGCGACGTAAGCGTGCCCGATAGGCCATTTAAGCAACAAGCGACTGAGGCGAATCCCGAGGGAACCGCGCCGGGCCGCGAAGAACTCGCTTGGGCCGCAGGACTATTTGAGGGTGAAGGATGCTTCGCGTCTTGGAGGAAACAGCGGAAAGGTCGCCCGGAGGGGCAATATCAT
>ERZ1292644.1668-Hain-H14-01um-R2-1668-length-11097-cov-5_pt1 | contig 11097 bp, 21 predicted proteins | sample MGYA00564402_ERZ1292644 | MGnify/ENA primary metagenome ERZ1292644 (study PRJEB36523, sample SAMEA6512644) | groundwater metagenome | collected 2019-01-09 | study: AquaDiva: Metagenomics assemblies of 32 groundwater samples | reverse complement strand
ACGAGAAATTACTCATGCTGAGCTAACCCGATAGGCCAAACCAGTGAATCAGGCGGCACCGGCCTAGAGCAACGTGGTGCGGATCTCACCGTCCGCGAAGCTGGCGGGCGCAGGGCAGAGGGAAGGAACCCGGCCGCTGACCGGGAAAGGCTCGCCCGTTGCTACGACCTGGGCCAGCGTAGCCTGCTCGACGCGACGCCGGGGCGCGTAATCCCCGGCATAGTGGGGCTGCATTGGCGGGCCCTGACCGAAAACCCGCAAGGGACGGTCTGGGCATCGGGTTCGACTCCCGACAGCTCCACCATATTGGGGCGGATTCGTCCGCTCGGGCGAGGACGTTAGGGGGAGCACCTTCGTAGTGGGGAACCCCCAAGAGCCTGACGAGGTTAGGCGCACGTGGTATCATCCGTAGTATGCCAACGATCAAGGACAAACGATGTTTGAGGTGTGGTCACCGATGGATACCACGGAAACCGGGACGCCCAGCGCAGTGCCCGAACAACCGTTGCCATTCAGTCCTATGGGACAAGCCGAAGAATGGCGGCCGGTAACAGCTTGGCCGAAGATTGAGATATCTTCCAGTGGACAAGTGCGCTATCGCAAGACCCAGAAACCTTTGTCCTTTTTGGCCTATCCGATTAGCTCAGCAAGGAGACGAGTTTCGTAACGATCCATCGAGGTGTAGACTCCCCCGACGAGTAGAGAGGGGGAGCTATGAATGGCAAGGCACTGGTTCTGGGTGCCGCGGGGGTAGTCGCCTGTGAAGCATCAGACGGACCACTTGAACGGCATCAGAAGCGACAATCGGCTGCACAACTTGGAATGGGTAACGAGTAGCGAGAATCAGCGCAGAGCATACCGCAGTGGACGAAAAGCTCTAACAAATAACGGTTCATTTCGTCGTGGCTCTGGCGCTCCGAATGTCAAGTTCAGTGAGGAGGATGTACTAGAGATTCGCCGACTGTGGGACGAGGGCGGGTGGACTTACTCGGCATTGGGCCGAAGATACGAAGTCACCGCAGGAGCCATCTCTCTAATCATTAGGCGAATCAATTGGAAACATGTGCCCTAATGGGCTGAAGTGAGTGGGCAGTCTTTGAGTGTCCTTTCACTCCAGCCCGGTAAGGGACTGGAGCCTGCAAGCGACCTAGCAGCGAAAGCTGGTGCGTCTAGGTGGGTGCGAAGTCCGGGAGTCACGCCCCGGCGCAGGCTGAACGTGCTGGCGGCCTCTCGAAGTGCGTTGGCTGTGCAAACCGTGCCACCTGACGCGACATCGAGAGATTGTATTCCAGAGGCGGTGAGGCCGGTATCAAGCCCGGCCCGCCAGCACCATGACGAGCGCCTGACGGCTTTACAGGTCAGCGCCCGCCGGGGGTGGAACGGCCCCGGCATGACTGGCGGCGGCGAAAGCCGGAGGAAAGTAATACACAGCATCGTCGGGCGCACCGTCGTATTCACTCCGTCCAATCCCGAGGCAAGGCGTACAAGTGTAGCGACGCTCTAGCGACAGTCCCGGCCCGCCAGCACCATCATCGGGCGAGGACCAGGCCAACAGGAGGACACGGTGGCACATATATCTCCAATAGCCGTCCATGAGAGAGAGGTCGTGAAGATGAGGCGCGAACGTGCGCTGCTGAGGGCCGCGCTCAAGGCAGCAGACGAGCGACGTGAACAGCACCGGCTCACTTGTGAATATCCGGAGCAAGGTTGTGCGTGGAAGACCTACGACTTGGCCCGCGTTGCCCTCGGGGAGTTGCCAGATGCCTGACACGCCGAAGCCCGAACTGCGAGGTGGCAGGTGGGTTGCTCTCAAACACGACGGCGCTCCGGTAAGTTCCAGGCGGATGCTTGATGATGACACCGAGGAGGTTACCGTCACGCAGCGGTATCACGAATTGCGGAAGGGAGGGCCCAGGCCCGGACTGCTAGCCATGCTCACTGCCGCGACATGTGACGATGAGACTTGCTCGACAACAGTTCACGCGCTGCCACCTGACCTGCCCGCGCTGATCTGCGACCTAGTGCGAGCAGCAGCTAGCCACAAGGTGAGCCGGGGGCAGGAATGGACAGGTACTCGACTATCTGGGTATTCACGATGTTCAGGCAACGGGGATTTGCGTGCAGTCCGCGACGCCCTGGCCGCGAAGTACGACCTGGAGCGATAAGTAGAGCAGGGAGGAGGCCGTATGTTCAAGTTCAACACCGAGCGTTGGAGCACATCGAGTGGCCGGTGGTTCCGCTGGCGCTGGGTATACCGGCGGGGCCGCGCGACGCCTTTATGTCTGGGCTGGTGGCGCTACCCCTGCCGCATCCGGGTGCAACAGGGCTTCGGTAAGTCTTACTGAGCCTTGCCCAGCTAACAGGAGGACACGATGAGCATAGGTCCGAATGATGTGCTTACGACTACGGGTTGTGATCATGGCCGTGAGCTTGCGCTGCTGTGGGCCGCGGTCAGGGCTGCGGACAGAGCGCGGCGTGACCACGCGAAGAGGTACCACATATCTGGAGACCGATGCGCCAACTCATTAGGCCTGGTCTCGAATTGCCCTTGGGCCGACTATGATGCGGCCTGTACCCCGCTTGGGAGGTTGCCAAATGCCTGACACGCCGAAGCCCGGGCTGCGGGCGACCCTGGAGCTTATCTGGCTCACGGAGGACGGCCTCTGCCAGCACGTTGACCTGCCCGCGCTGGTCTGCGATGTGATAAGAACGAGCAGGGCTCTCGATGCTCATATTTACAGCCACGAAGGGCGTTTACATTCTCACGCGGGGGTATCGTGTCCGGAATATGCGGCATTTGCCTACGCTTTGCGCGCCCTGGCCGCGAAGTACGACCTGGAGACCTGAGCCATGCCAGACGTGACTGACGCTGACCGGGAAGCCGCTGCGCGTGTGATGCATGAGACGTTCGGCTGGGACGACCCCGCGAACTTGGATGCGACGTTTACCCGAGCCTTCATCGTTGGCCGGGACGGCATCGCCGCGGCCATCGCGCAGGGCCGCAAAGAGGCTGAGGCCGAGCGCGACCGTCTAGCCGATGCTCTCCGCTCAGTGGGCCTATCTCCGCAGCCCTTTGACCCTTCTGGGTCGCCTCCCTGCTTCTGTGACCCTCAGTCATGGATGCAAGATCACCCAGGGACGCACGCCGGGTACTGCCTGAAGGCTCGTGCTGTCCTGGAAAAGACAGGAACGGGTGAGACGGTCGAGGCCGAGCGCGACCGGCTGCGTGACGAGGTTGGCGTGCTCCGCAACGCTCAGGCGCACCTGCGGCAGCAGATCGCGGCGCTGCAAGACCGGCTCGGGGTATCCCCTGATGTCTGAATACCTCCACTGTTCGCGAGCCGACAGGGATGCTCCCGGTCTGACGTGTGGATACCCACTGCCCTGTCCGTGGCACACATTCATCGCCGACGTTGCCCGAAATGAGGTTCACATCCCTCCTGCGGAGTTCAAGGGGTTGCTGCCAACTCAAGGAGGGCTTCGCGTCGCTGCGAAGCTGTTTGAGATCACCGATGCCTTGCAGCCACAGAAGTCAGAGACTTGGGAGAATGACTGACGATGTCCGCCCCTCTGAGCCTCAAGCCACGCTGCGTATGCGCGCCACGCAAGATCAGGGAGGCAGGGAGATGGGCCAAGCCGCCGGAGCGACGAGTTCATCCGGGCCTACCGGGCCAGGCAGAAGGCTCCCCCCCCGGGGCCAGCCGTGACCACTGCCCCTACCGCCAACCGCATCCTGACGCAAATACAGCCACTCCCGTTCGTCAGGCGCGACATGCTCCCCGAGCACGGACACTACCCCGACACGGGGTGCCACCTGCACCCGAGTTGCCTGCGCTGCCCGCGAGCTGTGTGCATCGAAGACGAGCGGGACGAGGAAGTGCTGGACATGCGCACCCGCAACCAGGAGATCGTCGGACGCAGGGAAGCGGGGGAGCCGCCCGTGCACATCGTAGCTCGGATGGGGTTCGCTCTGCGGACGGTCTACCGAGTGCTACACCGTGAGGCCCGCTCACGTCCGCTTGCCATGCGAGGCTGGGGAGATTGAAAGGAAGACCATGCCACGCAAACCCGGATACCACTATAGATCGCTGGCAGGCACGACGGAGTGGGTGCGTCCTAGCTCATATATCGGAGAAGAGGACGAGTCAGCACGCCCCGCAAGGGTTAACAACCAAGAACAACTGGATAAACAGATAGCGGAAGAGGGATATTATTACCGCTCAATAAAGGGATATTATTACCGCTCAATAATTGGGACAATGGAATGGGTCTACGGGGGCAGATACACATCAGACCCGGATAAGAAGCACTGTCCCTGTAATTGCGACAAGGCCGGATATGTGAAGTGCTGTTTCTGCGGATATTATCGGAAAGCGTCGCTTGTAAAGGGACATGGACGATATGCTTCCAGAGATAAACACACTGAGGACATTGTTTCAGGTTGGAATGCACTCTGCGAGGAACGCATCCGCATGAAGGTCAATTCGGATGTACCTGATTGATACGGTTCGGGAACGCGGAACCGGCCCCCGCCTTGCCGTTAGCGAGGGCCGGTAGGGCAGCGCAGTGAGGAGGGTCAGGCTGCGCTGGTGCGTGTCATCTGGTGCGGGCTAGGTAGTAGTCCCGGCGTATGCGGGGGTTGCCGCAGCCTTGGCACCCGGAACGCCACCACCCATCGAGTGGCCCGGTAGGGTGCGCCCACGTCCACGAGTAGACCGGGCTGTGACCGAAGAGGCGGTGCCAGAGGCGACGGATGAACAGTCTCATGGCGTTGGCGGCCCTCCCTGAGCCTCGGTCACGATTGGGCGACCACAAAGATCAGTCCAAGCACCAGCGCCAGTATAACCGCCACGAAAGCGATCAAGAGGCACCGCCAAATCGCGGCCACCGTGGCCTCAGCTTCCCGCTCCATAGTCTCCTGTGCCCCCCTTCTGCTATCCACGCCAGGAACAGCCCGACCTCGTAGAGGATGATGATTGGCACCGCGACCATAGTTTGGTTCACCATGTCGAACGAGGGCGTGATGATGAGGCCCAAGAAGAACGCCGTGAACGGGACGTACTTGTGGAACCGCTTGAAGCGCCTGAGCGAAACGAACCGCAGCTTCGCCAGCAGGAACATGATGAGCGGTATCTGAAATACGGCCCCCAGCCAAAAGAGCAGCGCCGTGACCAGGCTCATGTATGCCGTAATGCTGATCATGGGAACCGCGACGCCCTCTCCAAAACTCAGGAGAAACGTCATGCCCACTGGCTGTTCATGCCTTCTGCCGCTATAGACTGGACGCTGAACCAGATCATCGGCCTGCGCCGCTACCTCCGGTTGTTCCAGCGTGAGCTCGCCGGGAGACTAGGGGTCACCGAGCAGACGGTCTGGGAATGGGAGGCCGGCCGCACTGCCCCCAGCATGGCGAGCTTGAAGCGTCTGGACGAGCTGGCCCGCAGCGAGAACTTCCGGCTCACGCGTCCTCGTTCAGTGCGACGTCCACGCAAAGGAGCACCGGAGATTGGTGATGGCTGAGACACCATTGGAGACCCGCGAAGCTGCAATCATGGCCGCGTGGGACGCCTACAACGCGGTGGCCACCCCCGCCGCGGCTACTCGCGACGCAGCGGTCGGGGCCGCGTACCGCGCCTACTTCGCCGCGGTGAGGGACGCAAAATCCAGGGCCTAACCCCGGCGTTTGGGCTTGCGCCTGATAAGCATGACCCCGATGACCGCCGCCCCAATCCCCGCCAAGATGCCCAGGGTGCCTGCCTGTGAGGGCTGCGTTACTGCCAGAGCGTTCGGGAACACGGACTCACCCAACACCGCGCCGGTCGCCGTTTCTACCACGCTTATAACCACGGTGTAGGCGCCGGGTGTGGTAGATGGGTCCAACCGGATCGGGACAACGACCTCCCGCTGCTCACCCGGCTGGAGGGTCACCTGTACCTCTCCTACCACCGTCTGCCCAATAGAGACGCCAAGGGCGGCGCCGACGCCGGAGAGGCTGACCTCGACGCCAGCGCGCACGGTGACCTCGAGCACGGAGGTGGTCTCGTTGATGACGATGACGTGGAAGTCCGCGCCGCCGCCCTGGGGGGCGACCGCGGGGGTGTAGGTCGGAATGGTGACGACGGGAGGCTGGGTGGGGGCCGCGACAACGTACAGGCCAGGCGCCGCGTACTGGGCCGCCGCGGAGCCACCTGGGCCGCTTACGGTCAGTCTCGGCATGTAGCTGCCCGCGGCCTCGTAGATATGCAGCGGGGCGGGATCTGCACTCGTAAACCCGTCCCCGAACTCCCAGGACCACGTCTCAACCAGCCCTGTCGACTGATCTGTGAAGAAGAACGTGGTGACGCCTGCTACGCCGTTATCGGGATTGACCGAGAAGGCCGCGGTCGGCGGCAGGGGGGTGACAGGGGGCGGCGGCGGTGGGGCAGGCGCTGTAATCGAGATCGTCCCGGAGACATAATCCAGAGTGACCCCTGTAATGGGGTCGGAGGCCATGAACGCGATAGTATTGACGCCCGGGGCCGCGTCCGCTGGGATGCTCAGGGTGAAGCTATGAGATACCTGCCCCCCCGCAGGGACGGTAAGGGTCGGACCCGATTGGGCCGTCCCGGGGATCCCGGAAATATCCACCTGGGGCACTGCTTGACCGTCCTGCCCTCCGAGGTTCGTCAGCATAAGGGAGACAGCCAGAGAGGCGCCGACTTCGACGGACGGGGGAACGGTGACGAAGGCGATGCTGATATCGGGTGGAGGTGGCGGGGGGGGCAGAATGATCGGTGGGCTGAACGCTATCGTCTCGACAACGGCGCTCAGCGAACCCAGGACGGCTCCTGCCCCGTCGAGGAGTTCCACAGTCAAGAGCTCAGAGGCGGTGACGGTACCCGCGATCACGGCAAGCGCCAATGGACCGGTCTGCCCGGCCAGGACGGTTTGCGGCGCAGACGTGTAGACAAAGCCGGCGAACACGGCTCTCAGGCTGACGGTGCCAAGTGCTCCTCCCGTGTTCTGGACCTGGGTCACCGCCTGGAACGTCTCGCCCGCCATCACAGAGGCAGGGGCTACGAGAGAACCTGGGACGAACGACAGGACCGCAGCGTTGGTACCGGCCAACGTCAGCATGTTCACCGGGTCGTGCCAGAGCAGCGGGACCATCCCAGAGAAGGTGAAGGTGAGGCGGTCGGAGTTGCCTGAAGCCCCGACCTTCCAGACGCCAGGCTCCGGCGCCAACACCTGTACTTGCCCGCCCGCGTCTGGGACAAGCGCGGCGGCCGTTATGAGGCCGGACGGACTGGTGAGCTGGAGTACCAGCGGTCTGGCATCGCTACCGATATGAGCGCTTGCAGCGACGCTCAGGACAGGCTGACCCGGCTCCACGACGCAGTAATACTCGCGCAGGGCAGGCAGCATCCACCAGATATGGGGCAGGGTAACGTCAAGGGCCGCTGGCGCATTTACGTTCAGGACCTGCACCTCGTACCTATACGTCCGCAGAATGTAGAGGCCCGCGGCCGGCACGGTGACGCTGAACGTTATCGGCGCTATTACGAATGCGACCTGCGTGAGCGGCGGAGCAACCGCGAGGACCGTCCCGTCGGGCGCCAGCCACTCTGCAGGGGCCGCTACAGGGGCGCTGCCGCCCAGGGTCGCAGATAGCAGCCCGGGCCCCGGAGCCAGCACCAGGATGTCCGCTGGGAGCCGCCCAGCCGCGAACCTAGCGTCCCAGAGCCTGCCGAGGTCTGGCGCGGAGAGCGGCAGGTCCGTCCGCCCTAGGGAGGTGAGTTGACCAGGTTGCAGGTCTCTAATAGCCAATTGAGTGACCTCCTGGGCTGCCAGAGCATTGGTCGCTAAGACTGCCTCGGCCAGCATCCCGTCCACTTCGGCGTCAGTGTACGGCTGATCTGGGAAGCCAACCGGAGCTGCGGCTCCATATCGTGCTTGTAAGTACGCTGCACACGCATCCCAGTGCTGCCGGGCCACTATGATCGCTTCCCGCCGGACACGCTGCGCGAAGACGTAGAGAGCCTCAATTGCTGCGCGGTTCACCCCTGCCAGGCCGTCACCGATACCCTCGACGGTGTTACTCCAGCGCCACCAGAAGTAGGTGTACAGGATGACGTGGCGGATGCGGGCCCTAACAGCGGCATCCCCGGCCAGCCCGAGCGCTTCGTGGAGCGCCTTGAAGGCCAGCGGGTAGGCTATCGCCGTCGGCCCGCTATCATCCAGCCGCCGCCAGTACCGCTCCATTGGGAGCTTCGCCAGCCCGAAGGCGTGGGTGTAGAAGTCATCCAGCAGCGCGTCCGGGTCGAAGGCTGGCTCCCAGGCTGACCGCGCTGCCAGCCAGTACAGGCGCCCTTTGGCGCCCCAGCCGTCGCTGATCTCTCCAGCGAAGTGCCCTACATCCAGGTCCCGGCTCTCGCGGACCTGAGCAACGTGGCCGGCGAACTTACCGGGTGGGTCGATACGGTCTCTCCACCAGGGCCAGACATCCAGGTACAGGTACGTACCGACCTGGGCGCCTGTCGCTTTGAAAGCCTGGACCCTGGCAGCTAGGGCCTCCTGGCCCGGTGTAGGACTGCGGACAAAGTCAGTGCACTGGACAATGAGGTTCGGCGAGAGCGGGAAGTTGGGCAGCCGCGAGTACCAGGAATAGCTGAGCACCGCGGCCATCTTGCCAGGGAACTCAGCGGCCAATTGCTCCGCCACGGTATTAGCGAGCCTGAACACCTCGTCCGTGATGAGCTGGACATTGGTGATGCTGCCAGGTGCGTAGTACTCGCATTCGAAGATGGTGGCGCCGTCCTCTGGCGAGATTGGGACGGCCATGCGTGTCAGTGCCTCTCCGAGCGGGCCTGCAGGTGTAGGCAGAGCGATCCGTGTCCGGGCATAGGCCAGAGCCGTCTGCACCACAAGCGGGTGCGATGCGATCACCTGCCGGGGGAGGGTCGAGGTGGGCACGTAGCAGACGGACGTGGGATCGGCTGCGGCCAGGGCCTGCCGGTTGAAGAAGTCGCTCCAGGAGTGGCGTATCTCATAGAGCTTGTCCGAAGGGAGACAGTTATGGCGCTCCCAGGCCTCCCATTTGAGCTGGCCGTTGGCAGCGTCCGCTACTAGGTAGCCAATCGGGTTGGACAGACGCCGCTCGAAGTACCTGGGGGTGCGTACCGTAATGCCTAGCACCGGGTCGCGTAGGGCCGCGGGTACCACTTCCCAGGCCGGGTTGGAAAAGTACCAGCGGACCCCTAGGGACTCCAGCAGGAGGTAGGCGCCGTGGCGGACGGCAACGGGTGATGCTCCGGTAATGGTGATCCCAGCAGGGCTTATCTCTGTACGGACAGTCTCGGTTCCAGCCGATCCTGGCGTTGCAACTGCTGGGTCGAGCTTCAGCCGGACGGCCCGATCAAGGGACAAGCCCTGGACGACACGCCACGGGCGTCCAGACATCCTCATGAGATAGGCTACAAGCTCGTTCGCGGCGGTAGAAGTGTACCCGTCCAGTGGGGCCTCAAGGACTACCTGGTCCATACCGTCAAAGTAGGGCACTGTTAGGCCTCATCTCTCGCAAGGGGAGAGGGGACGAGGGGTGGTGACAAGGCTACCATGAGAATCATCTACTTCGGCAACAACAGGGTAGGCCTCACTGTCCTCCGCTGGCTGACAGCGCAGCACGAAGACACCGTGGGGCTCGTCGTTCACCCCGCTGGCACTGGCTCTACCAAGAGGGAGCGTCTCCGCGACGAGCTGATCGCCGCCGCCGCCCTACCCCGCGAGCAGGTTTTCGAGGCCGGTGACCTACGAGAGCCTACATCCATCGCGGCGCTGCGGGCCCTCCAGCCCGACATCGGCCTATCGGTGTTCTTCGGCTACATCCTGCGGCCTGAGGTGCTCAGCCTGTTTCCCCAGGGGTGCCTCAACCTCCACCCGGCCTACCTGCCGTACAACCGGGGCGAGTACCCGAACGTGTGGAGCATCGTTGAGCGCACGCCGGCCGGCGCCACGCTGCACTATATGGACAAGGGCGTGGACACCGGGGACATCGTCTCCCGTCGCGAGGTCGCGGTGCTGCCCACGGACAGCGGACAGACGCTTTACTCCCGGCTGGAGGACGCCTGCATCGCCCTGTTTAAGGAAACCTGGCCGCATGTAAAGGCTGGTACCGCCACCCGGACGCCCCAGCCCGGCGAAGGGGGGACGTCGCACAGGGCAGCCGACGTGGACAGGATTGACCGCATAGAGCTGGACCGCTCGTACACAGCCCGCGAACTAATAGACGTCATACGCGCCCGAACCTTCCCGCCGTACCGGGGCGCATATTTCGTGGACGGCGGGCAGAGGGTGTATCTCCGGCTGACGCTCCTGACGGAGCAGGACAGCCTGTCGTAAGCTATCATCCTCTCCTGTCCACCTGTTCTGAGGGCCTGGTAAGAGTTTTCCGGTTCTCTGGTCTGGGCCGGGGGCATGGGGCGTACCGGGGATTGATTCCCGCGGACCCCCTGGTGAGCAGGCGCTTACTACGCCCTCAGAGCAGGTGGGCAGGTCAAGGTTCTGGCAACTCGGGCGACCCAAGCCCCCAGTCCAGAGGGCAAGTAGCCACCTGCCACCTATGCCCCCGGTAGGGTGGGGGGTGGAAAAACCGGGGGTGGGGTTTACCGCTGGCCGCGCTACCATAGGCCCCATGACCTCCTCAACTTTCCCACCTGAACTCTCTCCTCGATCTCGCGGTTCCTCTTCCCCTGTCTGCGTAATCCCTGTCCGCGGCGGCTCTTCCCGTTTTCCCCGCAAGTGGTCTGCTGAGCTGGCCGGTAAGCCCCTCCTCTGGCACACCATTGCCTGCGCCGCCTCTACCAGGCTTTTCGACCCCAGGAATATCTATGTCAACACCGACGACAAGGAGATAGCCTGGTTGGCCCTCCGCGGGGGCGCGCAGGTGTACATGCGGCCGCTGGAGCTCGGGGCTGACACCGTTCAGGCAGGAAGGGTGATAGCCGAGCAGGCCGAGACCTGTCGGTGGCACGCGGATACCCCTGTTTGCGTGATGCTGTCAACGGCGCCTCTCACCAAACCGGAGGACATAGTGGTCTCAAAAGCCCTCCTGTCGGAAAA
>ERZ1292644.1663-Hain-H14-01um-R2-1663-length-11133-cov-4_pt1 | contig 11133 bp, 9 predicted proteins | sample MGYA00564402_ERZ1292644 | MGnify/ENA primary metagenome ERZ1292644 (study PRJEB36523, sample SAMEA6512644) | groundwater metagenome | collected 2019-01-09 | study: AquaDiva: Metagenomics assemblies of 32 groundwater samples | reverse complement strand
AAAAGGCAAAGGCAATCTCCATCCTTGTTACCTCCTCGGATGGCGGTGGGTCCGACGCAATCAACGGCTCACCCATCATCGTCCGTGCGCCGTTCTCGCGCGTGCAGGTCCAGGAGTGCGAAGACTGGTTCTCGATCTGGGTCCACGGCCTCGCCCGCGCAATGCAGGGCCTGTCACCGTGGCACGGGTGGGAGAACACGAAATGACGTCGCACCACGTCGTCTTCGTCCGCTACTCCGGCGGCAAGCTGAAGGAGATGGAGGACGACGCGCTGGCGACGCTGATTCGCAATAGCACGCACCAAGATTACTCGATTCGGGTAATCGACAACTGGACCCGACGTGAGCCGTTAACAGCGCTATGGAACCGCACGATGCGCGAGTCCGATGCGCCGGTGGTGACGTACCTGAACTCTGACTGCTGGGTCGGGCCGGGATGGGATGTCGCGATTCTCGCCGCATTCGCTACCGACGATCACGTCACGATCGCGTGCGCTGCACCGCACGCGAACATGGGCGAGCAGACGGTGCCGAGCACGGCTGGAACGCCGATGGGCCACGACCAGGATGAGCTGGCCAGGATAGCGCGGAACTGCCGCGTGCTATGGCCATGCCAGGTCCGTGACGCTCGAATCTACGGTTTCTGTCTGTCGGTCAGGCGTAGCGCGTGGGCGGTTCTTGGTGGGTTCGACGAATCCATTCCGCTCTACGGTGCCGACGACGAGTTCTGCCAGCGCGCACGCGACGCCGGCTGGCGCACGGTGTGCGTGATGGATGCCTATTGTTGGCACCAGGGCGAAGCCAGCTCTCGGGTCGCGCAGGCTGCCGGGCGCATCAATCTCGAAGAAGAACGCGAAAAGGGGAGGCGGCTATTCGCGGCGAAGGAACGGCCCTCGACGCAGTAGAGGCCGTGGAGTTGGCGGTCTGGGGCGACGTCCATCCCGACGGGCCGCGCGGGACGGCGATCAACTGTCATCACCACCGGGACGACTCGGTCGCCGCGGAGATCGCGCACGCGCGACGCGACAGGCGGGCGACGATCCTGATCGGCGGCCCGTGCTCGGGAAAGTCGTATCTCACATCGCGGGTGAGACTGGCGGCGGCCGGGGTGGCTATCGTCGACTCCGATCGAATGAAACAATTTGGCGCGCCGACGCATCATGTCGCGCGCGACATGGCGCGCGCAGTTTTGTGCTCGGCGCTGCCTCTCGGCGCGAGTCTGTACGTTGAGGGGCTTGGCAGCGATCCGGTGCGCGCGATCCTGACTCTCGGCGCTATCCGTGCGGCCGGGTACTTCGTGACCGAGCTCTATCTCGAGTGCGGGATCATGCTGGCCCTGCGCCGACAGCGCGAACGCGAGCGGTGCGGCGGGCGCTGCGTTCCGCGCGAGATATTTGATCGCGCGTACGCGATGCTCCCGGTCGCGTGGCCGCTAATGGCCGGTATGGCCGACCCCGCACTAGTGATTCGTGGTGACGTCGCAGTGCCGGTCGCTCATGGCGTCGCGTCCGATCTAACCGACTATGCATTCCTGACTGACGGGCTCGCCAAGTGCCTGACTCTGTTGCAGTAGACCTCGACGGCACTCTTACCGATGGCCGCTACGTGCGCGGAGAACCGATTCCGCCGCCGAGCGCTGCCGGCCTGCGCCTCCTGACTGACCTGAAGTCGGCAGGCCATGACGTCGTGCTCTACACCGGGCGCATCAGCGAGGATGACGATGCCGACGCGCGCGCGCGTGCGGTGAGAAAAATCATGGCATGGATGGACGAGCACGACCTGCATGGTCTGATCTCGCGCGTCTGGCCGTGGCCGAAACCGACCGGCATCGCGTTCGTCGATGACCGCGCCGTGCGATGGAACGGGTTCATGTCGCGACGCGTCATGGACGAGGTCGCGCGAGCCGGGCGCGGGAAGTCCGTCCCGTCCGTCCTCCTCCTGGCGCCTCTCTCGGATCGGTACTCTGGCGTCGGCAACTACGGCGCACCGGCACTCGGCGTTTACCGGGTTGCTGCCAACGTGCGCGCGGCCGGCATGCGCGCCGACGTCTGGGACTGCAACGTTGGGCCGGAAATCCCTCGGTGTGAGACGCCGACCAAGCTGGTCGAGGCGTTCATGGCCCACCTCGAAGCGCAATTCCGGCCGGGTGAGTATGACTGGATCGGATTCTCGATTCTGAACGACACCCTGCCACTCTCGCTCGGACTGGCGAACCTGGTCAAGAAAAAGTATCCGAGAGCGAGGATGGTTGCCGGCAACGCCGAGGCGACGTTGAACTACCAGGACGTCCTCGACAAGGCGCCATTCGACTGCGTTCTGGTCGGCGAGGCGGACGCGTCCCTGCCGCGCCTGCTCGCGGGCGACGACCCGACCGGGATCCCGGGCTGCATCTGGTTCACGCGCGGAAACAGGATGACGCCGGCCGAGTTCAACGCATCCTACGAGGCCGTGAAGTGGGCCGAGATCCCGTATCGGGACTACGCGCTGAAGACCGCCGCCCTCTACGGGCTGACGGACTTCGTTCGGACATGGATCGACGACCGGCGGCTCATGGCGCGGGAAGAGACCGGCAAGAACGATGTCGAATACAAGCACGCGCTGCGCAAGTTGCAGTCGTGCTGCACGGTCAGATTGTCAACCATGGATCATTGTCCGCTTTCGTGCACGTACTGCTCCACGAGCCAAATCAACAACTTCGCCACGGGCAAGTTCGCCAACGCGTCGTTCATGAAGATCGGCGACGTGGCCGCCACGTTCCTGCGGATCAAGCGGGAAGTCCCGTGGACCCTGGCAATTTATGACGACTCGGACGAGACGTTTCTTGGCACGCGACGCGGGCTCGAATACGCGGCCATGCTCGCCAAGATCAAGCCGGAGATGGACGCGGGCCTGCCGACCGGCGGGTTTCGCTACCTCGTGCAGACCCGCACGAACGAGATGACGGAGGATCTGGTGAACGCGCTCGCTGACGCGGGCGTCGAACACCTGTCGTTCGGCGTCGAGAACGCGAGCGCATACGTCCGGGACTCGCTGCGCAAGCGCCAGGACGACAAGAAGATCGTCGACCTGATCGGCTGGTGCCGGAAGCGCGGCGTGACCTGCTACTACCTCATGATCCTGTTTCCGCCAGAGACCCGGATCGAGGATCTCGAAACGAACGTCCGCGTGGTCGGCGAGTGGATCCGGCTCGGCGCGCGCGTGTCGGTCGAGCCGTACCTGATGCCGTACCGAGGCGCGCCGCTCATGGACGACCCGCGCTACACGTACGCGCACGTCGCGTACGACGTCCCGTTTTCCGGCCCGCCGACGAAGCGGCTCAAGTGGCCGACGCTGGTCTGGCCGCGCGATCCGGACGTGCGCGGGATCCTGCGCTACTATTTCGTCACGGTCGATGCGGCGATCCGCTACGCGCAAAAGAAGGTCGGACACGCGCATCTTTTCAAGGGCGAGACGGGCAAGACGTGCATCGCGCACCTCGGCTGGTGTCTCGACATGTGGCACACGGGTCAGATCCGGCCGTGGTGCGGCGAGCCGGACTTCGAGTCGACCGAGCACGCCGTCTACCAGGAGTATGGAGACCAGGCGAGCGGAGTTGACGTGCGCGCGGCAGCCGAATCTGCCGCACAGAGCCCGATCGGGCGATTCAACTCGACCCATGTGGCGCTTGACGTGGCCGGCATGAAGCCGGGCGCGCTGAAGTCGCGCGCCGAAAAAGACCCTGCAAGCGAACGGGAGTAGCCAGTGAGGCAATGCCGGGTTGCGATAGGGCTTGTCGCGCGCGAGTTTGCGCGCGGGACCGAATATCTGCTTCGATGGTCGCCTCACTGGCAGCAATGGAACCTGCTGTCCGGGCACGGTTCTGCGAGGGACTGCATCGTCGCCAAAATGGGCAACGAACTATCCATCGCATCCGGGTTCGAGGTAGAGATGAGTCAGTGCGGCGAGACAAGCTACGCCGCAACGTCCGGAAGAACGAGAGAAGAAACAATGTATATAGTTAAAATGTTCCGTGTCAGGTTGGATCAATACGACATCCCGTTATTCACGCAGCACATCCCGAATGCATGGGCTACGGCAGGCGAGATCTTGGCCGGTGTTGCGCCGAACGGACTGACAATCTCGGAAATGAGCAGGCGAGTCATGGAATCATTGGCGAAAAGGTCGTAGCCATGCCGCGCGCCGAATTCAAGAAACGGTTCGAAGCCTTGCCGCCGATCCATTCTGTCGCCATGGATGCTTGCGCCATGTGCGGCGGGGTCGCATTCTGGCGTGGCATCCACGGCGGAAGCTCATGCAGTGTCTGTCACCCGCCGGCGGCGTCATGGTTGGAGACCACCAAGCCGTGACGGACACGGAAAAAACGGTCGACTCGAATACGATCCTGGATCGTCACGAGTGGCTAGTCGACGAGATCGGAACGACCTACGTCAAAGACGACACGACTTACTATCTCGACGACCGAGCGATCGTGACAGCCGAGATCGTGGCGCGCATGCGTGACGGCAGGAAGTTTCGCGCACTCGTCACGAAGAAGATCCGCGACAAGGAATGACGATGTGGACATCCGACCGGGCATGGCATGGACAGGCATTGGCGAGCCGCGCGCGCTGGCGCGCGTGCTCTTCGTCCATCCCGGCATCACATGCCCGGGCTGGGGCTCGATGAAGCCCGGCGGATCCAACGAGGCGACCTATGGATTCCACGGGTTTATGCACTTGTCGGCGTGCCTGAAATCTCGCGGACACTCGGTCAAGATGATCGACCTGCGGACGCTGCGCGGCTGGCCCGACTTCGCGCGCGCTCTCGTAGCCGAGCGATACGACCTCGCCGTCATCGGCCACTTGTCGATTGACCGATTCGCCGCCGCATGCGCGGTGCGCGTCCTGAAGACGGCGCATCCGTCACGCCCGGTCGTGGTCGGTGGCGTCGACGTATCGGTGAGCGGCCTGCGCGAGTTTCCGCCGACTGACTTGCCGTCGGCATGGTTGCCACAGGCCGCGCACCCGCTGATCGTCGACTTCTTGCGTCGGTCTGGCGAGACTGGCTACGACCCGGCCCGCTGGCCCAGAGCCGATTGCGTCGTCCATGGCGAAGGCGAAGCGGTGGTCTGCCTCCTGGCCGAGGCGGCATCTGCCGGCGAGAATCTTCCGGCGTTCGTCGACGCCGGGATTCAGCCCGACCTGACCGTGCTGCCGGCTGAGGATCGGTTCCTGTTTGACGAGCCGGCGGAGGCGGCGACACCGCTCTTGCCGTGGCTGCCGAAGCCGTTCATGACCGTGAGCGTGGGGCGCGGATGCCCGTATCGATGCACCTACTGCTCTGTTGGCGCGCAGGCGTCATCGATGCGTCCACGCCTCGGCAGCGTACCGGCCCTGATCGATTCCATGCAGGCCTTCGCTGATCGCAACGGCGGCAAGGTCGGCTCGCTCATGATCCACGACGACATCCTGATGTACCCGAAGTGGATCGATGAACTATGTGAAGCGATCATCAAGAAGTTCGGCTACGTGCCGTGGTGGTGCCAGGTCCGGGCCGACTTCATCGTGCGGTACAAGAGCCTATTTGCCAAGTGCGCGCGGGCCGGCATGGTCTGGGCCAGCGTCGGCGTCGAATCGGGTAGCGACCGCATGCTCAAGATCATCGACAAGCGCACGACGGCAGCCGAGAACCTGGAGGCGTGCCGCTACCTCCAAGATGAACTCGGGATCAACGTCTTCTGCAATTGGATGCTTGGCCTGCCGGGCGAGCAACCAGAGGACGTGAAGCTCACCGCAGACCTCGTAACCGCAATTCGGCCGGCGTGGCACTCGGCGTCGATCTACTGTGACTACCCGGGAACGCCGATGTCGCACCAGATCACACGTGATGGCCTGCGCCTGCCGACCCACTACACCACGAGCCACTACCCGTGGCAGTGGGCGATAAAGGGCGTCGATTATTCGCTTGCGCTGGAGACCCGTTCCCGTGTATGCTCCGCGCAACCGAACGCGCCGCGGCGACCGAAATACTGGAGGGACTGATGGGCGGGAAACACGTGCTCAGGGTTCGGTCAACACTGTCGTCGCGCGTGCCGGACCGGGTCGACCGCGAGGCCGCGCGCCAGCGCCGGGAGTTTATCGCGCGCGAGCGCGCGCGCTCGAACGGGCAGACGCCGTGGCGCGGCGTGCGCACGATCGACGGCATCCCGGACCCTGACGGCAGGATCGAGAACTGAGGAGACCGGCGTGAGCATGCGCATTGCCATATTCTACTGTGCCGCCGGGACCGGCGGACTCGCAACTCTGAAGATCGGCGGACCGCCCGAGGCCGTGTGCATCGCGCACGGTCTGTCGTCGCTGTCGACGACGCTGAAGGCTGCGGGTCACCAGCCCTTTTGCGTGGACACGCGCAGTTTCGACAGCCCAACCGGGCTTGCGCTCGCCGTTCGACGAATCAACTACGGCGCGGCGATCATCTGGGCCGGCCCCGACGACACAACGCACGCCGAGGCGGCCGCAAAGATCATTCGCTCCAACGGGCAGTCGGTTCCGACGCTCGCGGCTGGACCGTGGGTCAGCGTGCGAAGCGCCAATGCCAGGGTGGACGGCATCACATGCATCCTTCGCGGCGAGCCCGATGCCGTGATCGTTGACTTGGTTTCGAAATTCGAGCACGGGCAGCCGTACCCGCCGGAGATCAGTACGCTCGACTGCCCGCCACCACTCGATTCGATCGCGGAGATTGACTGGCAGTTCTTCAACGCCAATATGCAGACCAAGTCGCCGCAGTGGCTGCCCGGCGCAAAGCCGCACTTCTTCACGTGGCAGGCAGGCCGGTCCTGTCCCGGCTGCGGCGACGCCACGTTGCTTGGTCGCAAGTTTCGGTGCATCCGCTGTGGCGAGTACCAGCCGCGTTTCGCCGATCCGAAGAAGATGGTCGGCGCGATTCACAGGCTCGCCGGATCGGATGGCACCGGCGGGATCGGACTCTTCGCGTTCCACGACACTGGCCGGGCCGGCGCCAAGTGGCTCCGCACCGTCGCCGAGGACTGGACCGGCATGCTCGGCGCACAGTTCCCGGTCTTCCTGCCGGTCGATCCGTTCGCGATCTGCGAAGATCCTGGCATCGTGACCGAGTGGCGGAAGTGCGGGCTAGAATGGATCGCGATCGACGCTCTCTGCGGCAACGACGCGATCCGCGCCGTGGCCGGCGAGAAGGCGACGGCCGATACGATCATCCAGTCAGCCGAGATCGTGCATCGTAACCGGGTCAACCTCCTCATCCATGTCGCGGTTGGCCTGCCTGGAGAGTCGCCGAACGACGTGCTCGACACTGAGCGGCTCATGCAGGCGTGCCAGCCTCAGGCGATCGACGCGCGGGTCTGGCCGGTATCGCCCGGATCGATGCTGTGGGCGTGCGGTAATGCACGCGGTCAGATCGCCGACGCCAACAAGCCGACCCCGTTCGGGATCGGTCCGTATTGGCGAGTCAAGGGTGTCGACTACTCGGCATTGCAGGCGCAGATTGCCACGTGGGCGGCGCGGCACGTCAAGCCGGTCCAGTGCGTCTCGCTGGTCGAGCGACGCGACGCCGCACCCGTGGATGCAGCGGTCACCGCACCGCGCGCGATGGATCCGACACCGCCGCAATTCGTCGCTCAGGAACCGACCAGGGTTGCCGACTGGCGCGAGGATGCGATCCGGCAGGTCGATGCACTGCTCGCTGCCGAATCCGGCTCGGCACCGAAGGTCACGGTCATCACCGCCGTGCATCGGCAACTCGAGTTCCTCAAGGAAGCGTTCGCATCGATCGAGGCGCAGACCCTGCGCGCCAAGGGCGGGTCAATCGAGTGGATCGTCGTCGAAAGCTGCTCGCCGCGCCAAGACCTGCGCGTTTGGTTGGCGCACAAGACGACGATGAAACTCGACAACCTGGTTGTCCGTGTCGTCAACTTGAGGGAAAACGTCAACAACATCGCCGTCTCGTGGAATCTCGGGCTTGACCTCGCGCGGGGCGAGCACGTCTGCCTGCTCGACGCCGACAATCGCAAACGGCCGGAGTTCCTTGAACGGCTTTGCGGCTGGCTGGACGCGCACCCGGACCGGAACGCCGTCCGATGCAAAACGCAAAACATCGACGCAATGGGAACGCCACAGGACGTGCGTGGCAATCCCGGAGAGCTGGAACTCGCCGCCGAGTTGGCGAGCAACTGGGTCGACTCCGGGGAAATCGTGTTCCGGCGTTCTCTGGTCGACCGGATCGGCCCTTTCGACGACCGCATGAAGGCATGCGAGGATTGGGACTTCGTCGCGCGCATCGTCGCGCGCGCAGGCGGGATCGGGTTCGTCGACGCCATTCTCACCGAGAAACGGTCGCACCCTGGCAATCGGCTCCTGACGTCGCACGCTCTCGGCGCAGCTCAGTGCACCGAGCTGCTGCGCAAGAAGAATACGGGTTCATGGCTGTCCACGGTGCGAGTGATCGCGCCGTCTCATGACCGGCTCACCGCCAGCCAGAGGCAGGTGATCGCTGGTGTCGAGTCCGGGCTTGGTACGCTTTCGTTCGTGCGTTTGACGCGTGACGTATCGGACCACGCCGACTTTGAGTTCGTGGTCGCGCCGTTCATGTTGCACGGGCCCGAGATTGACAGCCTCTTCGAGAGGGTCAAGCGTGCGCCGGCACCGCCGCAAGTCGTCTCGATCCACATGGAGGACCCGCAGGCGATCCAGCCCAACATGCGCATGGTCGGTCGCGCGGATTGGGTCGTGGCGAACGACGTTGCGGCGTGGCGGCACTACCGCGCGCACTTGGCTCCCAACCCGGAGAAACGCAAGCGCGTGCTGCTCTGGAACTCGCTCGGTGCACCGAAGGTAGACGTCTCGGCCGAGGCCGGACGCGACATCGACGTCGTGATCCTCGGTTACCCGTATCCGTCCAGGGCGGAGCTTGCGCGCGCGTTCTTGAGGGCCGCGCCGACGTCATGGCGCGTGTTCGCGGTCGGCGACGGCTGGGAGAAGGCCCTGGCCGGGCTGGAACGCAAGACGCTGAAGTGCCGGCCGACGATGCCGGAGTCCGACACGGTCGCAGTGCTCAGGCGCGCGCGCCTGTGCCTGCTGGCGCATCGCGGCCAGGGAGACATCGGCGGATTCCCGTCCGGAGCGCCGGAGTCCGTCCATCGCGGATTCCTCGAAGCGGCCTGCGGCGCGGTCCCGTTCATGGATCGATCGCGCGGATTCGGGCTCGGCCGCATGCGCGCGGAGACGTATGCCGACGGCGTCGACGCCGCGTCGAAGGCGTTCGCCCTGCTGAAGGATCGAGAGAAGCTGGCTGACATGCACGCGTGGAACCTCACGCACGCCGACGAATGGACGTGGATGCGACGCGCGGCGCGCATCATGCACGCGATCAGGACGGAGCGATACGAGGCGTGGGTGCCATAGAATGGCGAAGAAATCCGCCGACTACAAGCTATCCGACCCCGGCTGGATGAACGATGCCGAACTCGTGCGCATCGTCGACGAAGTGCGTGCGGCCGTGTCTGCCACCGCACCAGCGAGTCCGCCGCTTGCCGTGCTAGAGGTCGGGTGCTACGCCGGCCGGACCACGCGAGCGCTGCTGACGGCGACACCGGGACTCGTGATCTCGATCGACCCGCTTGACCGCAACCGGGCGATGCCGCGCTGGCCGGCGCCGGACGGAGTCTGGATCGAGACGCGCCGGCACATGGAGGCTCTCATTGCCGAGCGCGGTGGCGGCCGGCTGATCGTGATGCCGTGCTTCGCCGAGGAGGTCTTTGACCTCGTGCGGCCACCGCTAGCAGCGCTCGTGATCGATACTGAACATAGTTACGAGCCACAGGTCCGGCAGATCGACGCGTGGGCGCCGTTGGTGCGCGATGGCGGCGTGATCGTGTTCGACGACTTCGACATGGAGCCGGTCGCCAGCGCGTGGCGCGATTGCGAGTATCGGCGTGCGCGCCAGTGGCTTACATGTGAGACGTTCGAATCGCTCGGGATCGTGCGTGTCGCGCCGCAGCCCAGGCCCGTAGCTCAAGAGGCGGAGCAACGGATTTGCAATCCCGAGGGTGCCGGTTCGAGTCTGGCCGGGCCCATCAACGAGGTGAGTCCGTGAGCGAGTCCAATGTCGTCGTCGTCAAAGTCGGCAAGATCGAGAAGCACACCAACGCCGATTCCCTTGGCGTGACCAAGATATTCGACTATCCTGTCATCGTTAGACTCGGCGAATTCGTTGAAGGCGACAAGGCCGTCTACGGCCCTGTTGACTCGGTTGTCCCCGTGACCGATCCACGATGGGCATTCCTCTCGGGTCATGCGCGCATCAAGGCGAAGCGCCTGCGCGGCATCTTCTCGATGGGCCTCTTGACCGCCGCCGATCCGGCATGGGAAGCAGGACAAGATGTTCACGAGCAACTCAACATCGTCAAGTACGAGCCGCCGGAGCCGTTCCAGATGGGCGGCGACAACGAAAAAGACCCCGGCTTCCTGCCCGTCTATACCGACGTCGAGGGACTGCGGCGCTTCCCGGATGTGCTGCGTCCCGGCGAAGACGTGTGCGTGACCGAGAAAATTCACGGCGCCAACGGCCGTGCGGTCTGGCACGAAGATCGGCTTTGGGTCGGATCCCACACGGGCATCAAACGCGAGGACTCCACGAACCTCTGGTGGAAGGCCGCGGGAAAGTACAATCTCGCTGCTGCGCTCCAGGCATGTCCCGGCGTGGCAATTTACTTCGAGGTCTATGGCCAAGTCCAGGATTTAAAGTACGGGGTCAATCAGTCAGAAGTCTGCCGGATCGCTCTCTTCGATGCGCTCCGCATTGTGGATCGCACCTATCTGAGCGTCGATGCGTTCCAGGCGCTTGCGTGCAGTCTCGGATTGCCACTGGTGCCGCTTCTGTATCGGGGGCCGTGGGACGCGGACCAGTGCGCCGTGCTTGCCGAAGGGAAAAGCCTTGTATCAGGTTCGGACAACGTGCGTGAAGGCTTCGTGGTGCGGCCGGCGATTGAGCGCTTCGATGAGCGGTGTGGACGCGTGCTCCTGAAGCGGCATGGCGAAGGCTACCTGACGCGCAAGGAAAAACCATGAGAGTTCTCGTCTTCGGCGCGCGCGGCTGGGTCGGCTGAATCGTTGCAAGG
>ERZ1292644.1662-Hain-H14-01um-R2-1662-length-11135-cov-6_pt1 | contig 11135 bp, 22 predicted proteins | sample MGYA00564402_ERZ1292644 | MGnify/ENA primary metagenome ERZ1292644 (study PRJEB36523, sample SAMEA6512644) | groundwater metagenome | collected 2019-01-09 | study: AquaDiva: Metagenomics assemblies of 32 groundwater samples | reverse complement strand
GGCGGGGTGGGCGAGCGGGGTGCAGTTGGCGGTGAATCCGGCGGCGTACCTGCCGGGTGGAGCGGCGGGCGGCGGTGACACAACGACGAATGGGCTGGTGTTGTGGTATCGCTTTCAAACGGAGGGATATCACTGGCAGGATTCGAGCGGACAAACCAATAACTTCAAACTGTCTTCCAGCCTGTTGGCGCGGCCCATCGCGACGACGTGGACACCGACAGAAGACCCACCGCAGTATTCGTCCGGATCGTGGTTCTTCGATAATGTCAACACGGTTGGGCAAAGCCGCAAAGTGGTTGACGCGGCGGCGAATGGGGCGCGGTCGGCAGTGCTGTACTTTCGGAGTTTGTCAACAGCTTATGGGGCAAATGCGTACGTGATGTATCACAACGCGGACAACACCTACGACCTGATGATCTGGAACAACGGCACTCCGAATCCACTGATTATCTACGACGGCGCGACGATATGGGGAGACAGCTATCTACTGACGACGAACTGGACGATGGCGTGCTACACGTATGATGGGACGACGCTCGTGTACTATGTCAACGGGGCGCTCAAGGAAAGCAATGCGGCCGCGGAGCCAACAAGTGACTGGACATTGAGGCTTGGCGTGGCGGGTCAAACACTGACAGGGTATGTCGGTGGAGTGTGGGAGTGGGGTCGTGCGCTTACGGCGACGGAAGTAACGAACATGTACGATGGAACACAACCGACCGGGCCGCTGTTGACTTGCGTATTCACAGGCACGGTTCCGGGAATCGTGGATTCAACGGCGAACAGCATTACCGGACTTGTCGTGAGCGGCGACAGTGGTGAGCCTGCATGGGACGCGGCAGGTTACTACGAATTTCAGACGGCCAGTCCCGACGGAATCACAAATCTGCATACCTACTCAGAGGTTACGACGGCGATGACTCTGTCCGCGTGGGTGAATCTCTCAAGTACACCGCAGTACGCAACGCTGTTCTCTTTCGTATCGGGCGCTGTTGAAGAGGTGAAATATTATATCACAGGAGCCAACCCGGAAGCAGGATATGCTACGCAGGCAATCGCATTTGCCGCTGATGGTACTCTGCGAAATTTCACAACGAACCAATCATGGCCTTCGACGGATACGAATGTGTGGCGCAATCTCGTTGTGACCTATGAAGGTGCCGCCACTCCGAGTGTAGCGATCTACGTGAGCGGTACGAACTGGCCGCTTGGAATTACAAACAACATCACGTCCTTACCTCAATGCGATCAGCTCTCCATCGGACGGGATGGTGGAACTCTGACGCAGGGAACGGACGGCAAGCTTGATGAAGTGCGAGTATGGCGACGGAGATTGAGTACGAACGAGATTGCGGTGGTGGCAACGAACAAGCCGGCGCAGGTGCCGTAGGGAGTTGACCATGCTCATAGACAAAGTCCGGCATGTAGGAGCGTGAAATGAAACGTGAATGTCCGTGGTGGGTTCCGTTGGTGTTTGTATTGGCGGCTATGGCTGTCGGGCTGTGCGGATGCCTGATGACCATTCCTGGGCCTCGATTGGATAGCGATTATGTCCGGGCAGGTTTCGATATTGTCACGTATCTGCAATTCGGCGAAGACCTCAAAAACCCGCCGCCGCTTGACAGGGTGACAACGATCACCAGCAATGTGTACGTGTATCCGGTTGTCCCGACTCCGATGCCGATGGGGCTTATCCCCCCGCCGGTTGTGACTCCACCGCCAGCGGACAGGATGGACATTCCGCCCGGAGCTGAACCGCCGGCAGGAGGGCCAGAATGAGCAGACGTGATACACAGACTCGCAAATGCGATGAATGTGGAGGCGAAGAGTCCGGCATAGGTTTTCGTAACTGGTTTTCCCTTTCGGTTCCCGGTCGTTCTGATGTTCTCCAGGACTTCTGCTCGATCATCTGTCTGTGCTCATGGCTGGAGAAGTGGCGCGCGACGAAGAAAGGGCGGAAACGCAAATGAACTATTTTCCGCCACGCCGCGGCCCGGACGTCGGCTTAATCGTCGTAATCGTACTGGCGCTCTCGATCGTTGTGCTGATGATTCGCTGTCTGGCTCATTTGGGATGGAGGCTGTAATGGGTACGCACAGACATGTGCGGCAGGGCTGGATTGGCAGAAGCCAGTCGCTGAGGGAAGTCCTGATCCCGAAAAATTTACAGGCGAATGGAGTCTCGATGTAGCCGTTGCGAAGGGTCGTGAGGAAGCGTGGCCGCCGGAGGACTGGCCTCCGAGGCTTGTGAGCATCGAACTGCGGGTAATCGGGGAGTGACCTATGAGCGGCGAAGGATTATTCAGCGTGACGGCGCAGGAGGCCGAAGAGCACATCGAAGAACTCAAGGCCAGCGCGAAGGCCAGCCAGTGTAATCCTGACGGCCACAGGACAGTCTGCGGAGCCAACATCTTCGCTATCCGCTCCAACATGGCGATTCAGGGCCGGCTTGACAAGCTCCCGGAAGAAGTTGCCCTCAAGGTGCGGAATGGCGGTCATGCGCGGCTGAAAATCGGCAAGGTCGAGATCACTGCGGAGACTGGGCGAGACCTCGTGCGAATCCTCGTCGTGGTGATCGCGTTTCTGTATCTTGCCCATGAGTACGGGTGGCTAGCTAGGCTCCTATGACGAGCGATCAATACACGCGAATCAAAGCTGACTGGCGCTGGCGCGAGCGAGTGTTCGGAAAGTTTACAGGCGTTGCCGATGTCCGACACGTGCGAAACGAATGCCGCTATCCCTGGGCGCGGCATACCTGGTTGACCCGCATGATCTGGGAGCGCTTCTTGCCGCGAGTGATCTACTTATACGAACCTGACAAACAAGAGCCGTTGACGTACCATCACCCGGACGGTACCAAGTTCAGACTCGGACGCATGGAGACCGACATGGGGAGCATTCCGCCATTCGCGCAATGGCTCGTGCAGAAAGATGTCTTTCTCTTCGCCTTCCTGTTCCACGATTTCTGCTACGATTTGAATGGACTCTTTGCACGGAACATCCAGCGTGATGTGCCGACTGATGCCGACGCATGGATACCGGTTGACGCTCAGGTTCCCCGCGATGACTGGCATTTCGTCGAGTTCAACCGGGGCCAGGCGGATAACATGCTGTCCTGTATGATCGGCGCGCAGGGCGGACTTCTGCCGCAAAGACTGATTGTCGGCGGCGCTGTGACTATCGGCGGGTGGTCTGTGTGGAAGAAGCGGAAGGGTGAGAAGCCGGCGGTGCCGAAAGAATGGAATGCTTAGTTTGCTCTGGCCCCACGCTCGCATTTGGTGATCACGGATTATCTCCATTTCCGACCATGAGCCACATAATGACATCCATTCGTCCTTGCCCGATTCGTCTCGCTCTCGTGATCGCAGTACGTCACAAGGTTTGTGGCCGTTGCGTATAGCCAGAACGCTTTAGCCAGCGGCGTCCTATGATGCGTATTACAGACCCAGTTCGTGTGCGTGCACCCCGTCAGCACGATGTTGGTGCACTGAGGGTAGAGCGCCCGGTGTCCATCGAGCGCATGACGGTATTCAGCCGCGCCGCGAATGCTCTGAATGCTCAGCGTTCCTGCGACGATTGCGGCAAGGATTACAGAGGTGCGTTTGCCTGTCCTGGTCATGCGGGCGTCATTTCCCACTCTGTCTGTTTCGCTTCTGCCGATCTCTTTGCGCAATGCGGGCTGTAATAGAGACATTCGCGATGCCGATTTCTCATTCCCCGCGTTTCGGAACCGGCGCCGCCAACATTTGCATATCCGCCCCTCGCCTTCCAGGATTCTTTGCGCCAACCGTGTCGCAATAGCTCTTCGTGTTCCTCGTAGCCGGCCACCACGATGCGATAGGACTCCTTCCCGCCGCGCTCAAGACACCATGCGCGAACATCGTGGGCAATATCGGTTGAATCGTGATGGTAGATGTCGTTGTCCCGGTCAGCGACTCCGTAGGGCGGATCGAAGAACATGCCGACTATACCCAACTTATCCTGCCATTGTCCGCCGCACACTCGTGTCCAGTCACCGCAAACGACGCGCACATAACGAAGCCGCTCACTCAGTTGCCTGAACCATGTGTTGAGATTCTGGTTGTAGGCGTCTTGCACGCCCTTGCCGCCATCGCTGATGTGGGGTCTCTGGCCTGGCGCGTGCACGCCCTTGCCGCCGGTGCCGATGTGGGGTATCTTGCCTGGCGCGTGCACGCCCTTGCCGCCATCGCTGATGTGGGGTATCTGGCCTGGCGCTTGCACGCCCTGGCCGCCATTACGCGTCAGTTCCGATCCTATCCAGCACGACGCGGCCCATATCCAGTAGCCGGCAAGAGTGGCGTCAAACCATTTCGGTTCGGCAATGAGATTTTCCAACAGGCGTTCTTCATTCCTGATGAGTTCCTTTTTTCGGGCGGATAAATCGGCATGGTTCACAGGCCAGTCACACCAGCGGGCAACCTCATCCGGCGCAAATTGGAGAGCGCGCCAGACGTTGCAGACGAAGCCGTCCTTATCGCATACGCTCTCTATGTGGGAGTGCGGGTTGTAATCGGGCCGCAACAGGAGCACCGCGCCGCTTCCGAAAAAAGGTTCGATGTAATGTTTCGGTTGGCCGAGTGCGGCCCACACTTGCGCGGCCACCTTGCTCTTCCCGCCGAAATATGGAAAGGGTGCACGCATCACAACCACGCTACCCTCCGCTTTTCGCACTCCCATATTGCCAGCGCAACAGCCGCCACCTGGATCGCCTCCCGGCAGATATTCTTGCGTCCGCCTTTCTTCCGGGCCTCCTTCCCGTTATCGAAGATCGTCTCCAGCACTGCCTCGCACAATTCGCCATGCTCTTCTCCAAGGATTGCGAGCCAGCGTTCCGGAGTGTGATTCTGTTCCCCCCATTTGTCGTCCTGGCGGAATCTCTCCTTCAGTATTTCCACAAGACCCCCGCGGGTTACCTCCCTCGCCGCCTCCGATTCCCTTTTCATTCTCGTTTCCCCTTTGCCCCGCCCCGGGAGCCTATTGTCTATCGCCTATCGTCTATTTACTATTCGCTCGTTCCATCCACCGCCGGTGACATTCATTATACGGGTCATCGCGCTTCCGTTCCTGCCAGCGTTCGCCGAATAGCCAAAGCCAGCCAGCGTCTTCGATGGTGGTGATGTCGTTACTCGGCCATCGCGATTGCGGCCAGGATTGCAGTGTAGTTGGTCATGGTTATTCCCACACCTCTCTCTTCGTTTGCGACTTCTGGCAGATACCACACCTGCGATATGCGGTGTCATTGGGTGCGTAGAAAGGCTGACTAATGCGCAACCAGTCATTGTCCCACTTGTGGCCGAGCACTTCGCAGATGCGCCCCGACTCGGCAATGGAGCGGATGTATTCCTCGCTCGGAATCTCGTTCGTTTCTTCTCTCCAAGCCTGCCGTGTTGCCGGAATTGCGGCAACACAGTTCGTCTTCGCCGGCTCTTCCGTCTGCCGGTTGCAGACCCGGCAGAAAGCGCTCGTGCACACCGTCATTCCATTGGTGCGAACATGAGGAAGACCAGCGGAGTCGTAGAGCGTATTCAGCGCATCCTCCACGCTTGCCAGCTTCTGTCCTAACCTTTCGGCCACCAGCTTCGCGCAATCCGATGTCTGTCCGCCCGCCACACCAGCCACGCAAATTAGCAACATCAGTGTCTTTTTCATTTCTTCCTTTGCCCCGCACTGGGGGCCTATTGTCTATCGTCTATTCTCCGGCACGCGCCACTCCAGCCCGAGGAGCCTATACAAGTCCGTCTCTTCCCGGACCGGCACCACCCCCGGATCCCGGGCCAGCCGCGGTTCTCCCGGGAACAATTCCGAGGGGCCGCCGTCCATCTCCCAGATCCTCCTCGGTATGCAGACAATTTCCAAGTCGCCGACCTCCTGCTTCCCGCGCCTGACGCTGCCGGCGATTCCGATCGCACCCGCGCCGCCGCTTCCATTGCATCTCCCAGGCTCATTTTTCCCCTTTGATCTCTGCGAACAATTTGCACGCCAGGTACAGCCATAAAATCCGGCAATCCTGCTGGCGCGTTTGAACAACAATTCCCTCAGCCCGGAGCCATGCGCGAGGAAAGAGCTTGGCGAGGCCGACGAACACTGCTTCCCGTTTCCGTTTTGATACCCGCCGCTTGAATGTCAGGAGGGTTCTCATTTCCTCAGCGGCATCAGGTAGCCAAGCACCGTTCCATCTGCCGATTTCCAGCGGATAGGCTTCAGTTCCGCACCTGCCGGCACGTTCTCAAACAGCGCGTCCGGCACTTCGGACAAGATCAGCCGCAAGTACCCCGGCGCGACAATCGCCGCGCCCAAAGAAAAGGGCCGCCGTCCGTATTCCGGGCATTCTTTGGATATTATCCCCGCGCCTCCGCAGGCAGAACACTCAACTACGGCCCCGCGCCCATTGCACACTTCGCATTTTTCCACCCCTGCCGGTGGTATCGGGCCGGGAGTCAGCCAGTCCGCGACTGCCCCGTGGTCAAAAAGGAAAAACTCGCGCAGCATATTGCGCATTTCGTACTGTCCTGCAGTTTTCACGCGCACAAGCACACGCCCATCAGATGCGTGGTCTCGGCCATTCTCTTCCCACGGCGTCAGCCAGAGCAAGTTGGGGCAGTCGCGGCATGACAAGCTGTCTCCAAGCTTCGAACAGAACGCTTCCAGGTTCATATTTCACTTTCTTTCTTTTTCATAGTCTTCCTGCCACGCCTGACGCCCGGGCCTACCACAGGAGGCAGTGCCGGCGGCGGCAACGCCCGCTCAAACAGCCGTATCGTCCTCTCCACCGTCCTTTGCGTGATCTTCAACGTCTCTATTCCCCTGCTCGGCTATCGTCTATTGTCTATCGTCTATTCCTCTCGCTGTGTCTCCGCCTTCGCCCCCTCCACCCATCCTTTCCCGTATCGCCCTGCCAGCACCCGCTCCTGGTTCTCGATATACCGTTCCGCCACCTCACCCGCCTTCGCCTTCTGCAGGTCCAGCACAAACTCCCGCCGGTCGTGTCTTTCCTGAGCCTCCTTCCTCGCCGACTTATCCAGCATCCCCTTGTTCTTCTTCTCGTATTCCTCCAGGCACTTCGCCACAAATCCGCCCACACTCCGGATCCGGGTATTCTGGAGCGTCGCCGCACGCACGATCGAAGGGGCGGCGGCTGACAACACGAGACAGGGGGATATCGGCTGGGCCGCCGCCCGCAACTGCTCCAGCGTCAGCTCCCGCAGTTTGGAGCTGGTGAGCAGTATCCGGTAGGCTGTTTCAAAATCAGACTCTCTCTCAGGCCCGGGAGAGAGAGTATTGGAAGAAGAAAGAGAAGGAGAAAGAGAAGGGAGGCCCTTTCCTGACGTTACAGGAGCGTTACTTTGCTCTCGTTCCCGAAACTCCCTTACCCGCCGGGCCGTCTCGGCGCGCTCTTGCCAGCGCCTGAACAGCCTCCTGCAGGTCAGCGTTACCAGCCCGTTACGAAACGTTACATTGGCAATTTTCCGTTTGCGGATCTCCTCGCAGACCCCCTCTGCCTCCCGCGCGCTCTTCCCCCACAGCCGCCCCAGGTCCTCGAAGGAGCCCGCCACTTCGTAGGTCGTATCCCGCCACATGAACAGCAGACATTTAATCCACACCGCGAACGCCGAATCCGGCGCCATCATCAAATCTTTCGCGCCGAGAATGTCCGCCGGGTACACATCCTCCGACGGCCTCTTGCCCCGCACCCCCTGCTCAGCATGTGTCATTCTGCACACTCCCTTTGCCCAAGCTCGCCGCCGATCGGTAATTTCTCCGGGTGAATATGGAAGTCGCATTTGCCGAACTCACATGCTCCTTCGCAGGGGCGTTTATATCCCGGCCCGCAAAGGTGCATACTTTCGCCTCCGCATGGCGCGAGGTCAGCGATAGCGCATCCGCAATCCTCTATGCAGAGTCCATCGTAGCCGTGCGTGTGGAGCCAGTCGCGGACAATGTCTATTACGTTATCGGGGGCAATCCGAACTTGCGCGGTCGCGTTATTTGTTGTCATTGTCTTTCACTCCTTACGTCCATACTCTCTTTTCCCCGCAGTCATTTCCCCGGAAACAAATTCAGTTCGATCGCCATCGCGACGGCAACAATTACCGCCCCGACAATCACGCCCAGCGCAAATGCCTCCCGGGCGTCCCATTGCCGGCGCGGCGCCCTGAGCCGTTCCGGCGATCGTATCTCAAGCCCCTCGATTTCCACGATCGTCAACGCATAATCAGCGGTTCTCATAGTAACCCCATCTGCACTGCCGGCGCCTGATACAGCCGGAAACACGACACTCTCTTCCCCGTTTCCGGGTCCCGCCTGTTCGCCGGGTCCTTCAACAGCCGGCCGCATTTCACGAGCTCATGAATCCGCGGCCGCACTCCGTTCATGTCCGGCGGCAGACCGTCTTCGGCCACCAGCACATTGAGCACGTCTCGCGCCGTCAGCGCCCGGGTCGGCCGGTCCCCGAACACTGCCATGATGCGGTTCTGCCTCAGCCCGATCATGCCCGACGCCATCTCTTCCCGGATCGCTTGCAGGCTGTTCCCATCCATCCTATGACTTCCATGCTCGCTCATGTGCTCCCCCTTTTCTTTCGGCTATTGCATGCCCGGCCGGAATCCCGGGGTCGAACCTCAACGGCGGCAAAACCCGCGCCGGCACGATCTTGCCAGTCTCGCGTTGCAACTGATCTGCCGCCGCCATTTCTGCCCGCCGTCTCGCCAGCATCCGCCCGATCGCCGCCTGCTTCCTCTCCAGATCGTGCAGCACCATGCAAACCGCCCCCGCGTATTGCAGGCACGCCACCGAGAACGCCGCCAGTCCCCATGCCCATCCCGCCCACATTATCAGCCCCGCCACCCACGCCACCGTTGCCGCCAAGCTCCCCATCCCTATCCACCGTTTCATATTCCCGCCTTTCGTTCCCCTTGCGAAGCTTCCGCAAGTTGCTGTACCCGTCGTTGCCAATGGGCCATGTTCAAGGCCGCCTCTATCAGCAGATCTATCTTGTCCCTCGCGTCGCCGGCCTCCGGAATCGGCGCGAGCGTTCCATCGGGCATCCACCGCTCAACGGCGATGTACACCAAGTACGGCGACCCAGCCGTCGCGGCTTCGGCTCGTGCCGTGTTCCGCTGAAACGAGATATCTGCCGCTCCGAAATGGACCGGCCCTACTCCCCCCTCGGGGGCGGTGATGAAGCGCGGCCACCCAACCGGCGCCGCGCCGTTCGCCCCGAGCTCGGGTTCCGAAATGCGAAGTGTTTCCCGCCTTTCCATAGTTATGCCCTCGCCCGCTGCTGAAATGCCTGATCCAGCATCTGCCGGATGATCGACGACACTGAACGATCTTCCCTCCGCGCCTGCGCGCGCAACACTCGTCTCAGTCGGGTCGGGCATTGGAATCCAACGAACGGTTCAGCCGTCTTATTCCCTTTCTTCATGGCCTGGTCTCCTGTTCTTATGCCGCGAAAAATATCACGTCGGGCGGAGGCGTCAACAAAAATCTTCAAAATTCTTTTTGACAAAGCGGCGCGTCGTGATACCCTTTGCATAGTTGGTAGGACCGGTACGCCGGCGGATGCGCGCACTCTTGACTAGTGCCTGCGGCTGTGCCATCGTGCGGCGGGAATTGCAGATCGTCCCGGAGAAGAGGATTACATGGGATCACCGAACGTCTTGCCTTTTCTGGACACCGAAGAAACCGCGGCGCCGCGGACATGCGAGTTGTGCGGGCAGACATTGACGGGCGCGCCGGACCGCCGAGGAGATCGAACCTTAGCCGCGGACATGCTCCGAAGAATCGCACTGCTCACTGATCAGTACCCCATGCAAATGGTATTGCTGCTCCGCCGCCTGGTCCAGCCCGGCGCAAGCTATCGCGCGCTTGCAAAAGGTACGCACTTCACGCCGATGGCGTTGTCAAAGCAGGCCCATGCAATCGGCAAGAACGTGCCCGAATTACAATCGCTTCTCGGTTTACTGCGCCCGCAATGTGCTCGTCAGCGTGAGCGTCGACTGAGAGAAGCCTTAGCCATCCGGCCGAAGCCCTTCTCTTTCGCGTAACTCCTTTGGTTCCGACAGTTTCAGGATTGGCTCTTGCCGCGTAGGTAAAAGGCACTTGAGAATATACGCTAACATCAAGACCACGTCCGAGAGTACCAGAGAAGACCAGAGAAGACCAGAGAAGACCAGGCTGGAAATGAAAACATACATTTTTGGCAAGAAATTGGCAACAAATGGGCCGCCGGAAAGGAGGGCCTGATGCTGGGCGTGCGACCTCTCGAGGCGGCCGAGATAGAAAAGTTGCGGGCCCATCTCGCTTCGCATCCCCTCGCCGCCCGGAACGTCGCTCTCTTCCGCCTGGCCTTGCAAACCGGATTTCGGGTCGCCGAGTTGTTGTCGCTCCGCCTGGGAGATGTTGTTCGAGACGGCGAGATCAGCCGCTTCCTTACAGTCGCCCGGCGGAACATGAAACGCAAGGTCCAGAGTCGCACCGTTCCACTCAGGTCCTCGACCCGGGAAGCGCTCGGGCCTTACCTCACGGAACTCGCCGCGCAAGGATACCGCATGACAGACCCGCTTTTCCCCTCGCCGCGTTTTCGCACCAGGGCCATGACGCCGGCAAACGTCTGGCGTATCATTCACGACGCCGCCCACGCCGCCCACTGCTTCGGTCGCATCGGCACGCACAGTCTGCGCAAGACTTACGCCGAGTCAGCCTACGCATTCTTCCGTGCTGGTCCCCCCGAGTGGGGCGATCCCCTCATGTTGACGCAACGGCTGCTCGGCCACGCTCGAGTAGAGAGCACAGCCCACTATCTGCGGATCGACGAGAAGGCGCAGGAACATTTTTACCAGTTCGCATTTGGAGACCCATGAGGACGCTCACGCCTGCAATAGACGCTCAAATATACTTCATGCGGGATCTCGTGCCGTTGCTCGGATTCAACCGGCGCCTGCTCACCCGCATGATCCAGAGCGGTCAGCTGCGCGGCTTCCAAGCACGCGGCCGCTGGTGTGTCCCCCGGGCGTCAGTACTTTCCTGGATCGCCGACGGCCTGAAGCGCCAGTATCCTAAGCCCCCCCTCAAAGGTACTTCCAGCGCCCCCGCCCCGAAGAGCAGGTTCGAAAT
>ERZ1292644.1659-Hain-H14-01um-R2-1659-length-11142-cov-5_pt1 | contig 11142 bp, 21 predicted proteins | sample MGYA00564402_ERZ1292644 | MGnify/ENA primary metagenome ERZ1292644 (study PRJEB36523, sample SAMEA6512644) | groundwater metagenome | collected 2019-01-09 | study: AquaDiva: Metagenomics assemblies of 32 groundwater samples | reverse complement strand
GATCTTCTCGACGACCGCGATTTTGTGGTCAGGCTCGGCCTCCTCGTCGGCCTCCCCCGCTAGCGGCGGCAGGGTCTCGCCCTCGGCCGTAGGCTCGGTCGCCCAAGCCTCTACGCGACCCTCGGTTGAGCCATCCCGATCATCCCAGACGCGCTCCGCCGCCTCGGCCGCCAGCCTCGGGTCGCCTTTACAAAACAGCAGGACGTTCTGGTGGCCCCGGATGAGCTTCCGGCCGCGCGGGAACAGGTAGCTGGCCCGGATCGGCATCGAGCCCACGGAGGTAATGAGCACGGCTTCGTTGTAGAGCCCAGTCCCGCACTCTCGGAAGGCGTCGATGGTGGCACCAGGCAGGCCGACATAGCAGCGCGCACCGCTGGCCTCGCGGACATCCCCCACCACGAAGCAGGCGAAGCGATCCGGTTTGAGCCGCTCCAGACAGAGCGCGATGATGTGTCGGTAGGCCGAGCAGAAGGCTGACCAGTCCATCGTCGAAAGGTCGCGCGGATCCTCGCTGTACCGCTCTAGATTGTAGTACGGCGGACAAGTAAAGACGAGATCGGCCCACTCGCGCGGCGTCTCGCACAAGACCTCGCTCGCGTTGCCCTCCACCCACTCAGGCGCGGGCGCCGATGCGGTGCAGATCGCGCGGGCTTGCTCTCGGTTGGCTGCAAGTTGCGCCGCCGAGAGGTCAATGCCGCGGTAGACGCGGCCCGTCAGGCTGGCGACAATACCGCGGACCGAGCCGCCAGCGAAGGGGTCGAGGACCCGCGCGGCCAGCGGGGAAAACCATCGATAGATCAGTTCGCAGAGGACGGGGTCGAAGATGGAGGTGCCCGCCGCTCCTCCGGCGCCTCCGCGAGCCTCCATTTCCGCCGATGTCGGATCACTCCACCCGACGTTGTGAAAAGAGGCCGCCATGATGGGCCGGCCCTTGCCATCGCCCCGTTCGCCCCGCGAGTAATCCATCGCCGGCATGAACGAGCCGCCCGGAGCCGTCCTGGCGCCGCTCCGGTTGGAGCTTTTCGAGTCGTCCATGACCTCGCCTCGGCCAAGCTCGCTCTGAATCCCCAGCGATAGCCACGCGCGCTTCCGCTCTTGCCAGTAGCCGGCGCGGGCGTCCAGGACCGTGAACGGCGGGACGACAAACTTGTCGAGGAGCGGCGCCCGCGAGGGCGGCGGGAGGCCACTAAACAACTCGGACTGCGGCTCAAGCTGATCGAGCGTCACGACTCTTTTACCCGAGCGCCCGGATGAGGTAAGCCCGAGTGGGGATCTTCATCCGTCGCCCCTTGGCCTTGGCGTACTGACGGATGCCGTCCCGGTAGCGGTCGGCCGCCTCATACAGCGCGTCCAGCCGCAGGAGCCCCCGGCGGTGCGAGCGGATCGCCTCGACAAGCAAGCTACGGAGGTGGAGGACCTCGTTGTTCGTCACGTGGCCACCCACACCCGCGCCCAGCGGCCGCTCCGCACCTGGCGCCGGCGCCCGGAGTCCCGTACGCGCCCCGCCTGAACCAGCTCCCGAATCCGTGCCGACGCCGTCTGGTGGCGGAGGCCGAGCGCCTGCTCGACCTCCTCGCTCGTCAGGCCCTCGCTCCCCGCGCCGCGGAGTAGCTCGAAGACATCCGCGAGTACGGAACCGAGGCGCGCTTGCGGGCGTAGGTCTTTCGCCTGTACGGGAGCGAACCCAAACACCGCTTGCTCACCGTTCATCGCAACGCCTCCCGCGTTCGCACTCGCAGGAAGAACGCGTGGACGTGCTCGCAATACGCGCACCAGCAACGGGAGCACCAGGCGTGTCGCGCCCCGCCGCACTCGCGGCACGTCACCACGCGGACGAACGCCCGCGCGCGGTCACGCTCCGCCTGCGCCCGCAACTCGACTTCATCCAGCGTCGGCATGATTTCCCCCAGCGAGCCGCGCCAGCAGCTCGCTCGTCCGTCGCGCGGCCAAGACCCATGACCGGCTCGTGCAGGCCGGACAGCGCTCCGGGCCAATCTGGAAGCACGCTTCGCAGTCAATGCATAAGCACAGCTGTGCGAGCGGGATGTGGACCACCGGCGTTCGGATGCGGTCCGTCATTGATCTGGCCACCCGATCCGCCGCGCGTACTCCGCGAGCAGCAGGGCATCGGCGCGGCCGTCCTTCCCATCCGGAAGATCCGCCCTCGGGAATAACTCCCGCGCCCGGAGGATCGCCGCGTGCTTTCCCTTGGGGCGCCCATCCAGCATCATGCGCTTCCACCGCTGCGGCGAGACCTTCTCCACCCGAATCCCGTAGGCGGCAAGGATGCCCTCCCACAAGCCGACGCCGCGCATCATCGCACCCGCCGCTACGGCGCCCTGCACTGGGAACGGGTGGATGGCTTCCAGCGCGACGAAGATGCTCCGCGCGGCTTCCGGTACGGGATACCATTCATGCTCCTTCCGGCGGAGGAGCGCGAAGAGGTGCGCCATCGCTCGCGTGTCATAATCCCGCCGTCCCGACGGCGCGACGACGACGGCTGGAGCATCATGGACGTAGACCTCCCCCGCGCTCCCGAGGATCGCGACGGCGCCGTACAAGCCAGGATCGATGCCGGCGTAGATCATCTGTCTCCCCGGAGCACTGCCCGTACCGCGTCCTCTGCATAGTAGTCCCGCCCGCAGATCATGCACCCGCGGCCGCCAGGGATCGCCCGTAGCAGGCCACCGCAGTGCTCGCATCTCCAGCTAACTCCATCGAACGTCTGGAACCTAGCGCCGGGGAAGCCGGGGCGGCGGGCCTCTCGGTTGGGGAGATCATGCGCGCGGCTTGCGGAGCCGGTCGGCTCATCGGATGGACTCACTGGAGGGGCCTCCGCATTACTCCATCTAGGAGAAGGCCGAGATCAAAGCCGAGCGACAGCGGCGGCCCTCCGGCCCACACAGCTCCCGCCGAGAAGGGGACATTCATCGGGATACTGATCGGAGGATCGAGCCGATAGCGGTAGGGCTCCCATACTGTAAACTCGGGGCGCCCGCGCAGTCGGAGGGCTTCGTACTCTAGGATGTCCGGAGCGAGCGTGTGCAGTGGCAATTCAAGGAATATCTTGCTCGCGATATAAAATCGAAAGGCTCCGCTGCGGAGCAGCCGCGTCAACTCGACACGGCCAGACAACGCGAGCAGATCATCGCCCTCTCGGTGCGGCGTGAGGCGCAACGAGCGGAACTCAAACTCTTTCATGTATACCAGGCTGGGATGGAGGACATTCGTATGGTGCAACCACTTGTTGAGCGTGACCCCAGGGCCAGCCGATGACGGAAGAAGCGTCGCCATGCCGCCGCGCGGGATCATAAACCAGTTGAGTTCGTACGTGCCGGCAGCAGGGTAATGCGCCACATCAAAGAGTGGCTGATAGATATACTCGAACGCCCCATCGATGGTCATGGCAACATCACGATATTGAAGCGCCGGTCGCAGCGGCCCGTCGCAGTGCCAGCAGCGCAAGCCGATCATCCTGAGAATGCATCGCGGCAATCCCGGAGAAGGGCTTGTGGCGGATCTCCGGAACTCGGGGCCGTCACCACGCGCCGCCTCCCTGCAACCACGCCCAGATCGCCGCGCGCGCCCACGCGTTCAGGTCCCACGCGACAGCGCTCCACAGCGGAGCCCACCAGGGGATGGACCACGCCAGCCAGGTCCCGCAGAACACCCCAACCCCGAAGCGGATCATGCGTCAGTCCTCCTTACACCGGAGTCTTGCCGACTGGCGCCGTCGCCTGGTACGCGATCCGAATGCCGTGGACACGCCGGCAACGACCGCAGCGAACCCACACGAAGCGGCCCGCGACGGCCTCGGGCCGCACGACGCACGCCCAGAACCGCCAATGCACGAGACGGCACCAGAAACCCCCGAAACCGCGTCGCTCAATCACGCCGACCTCACGGTCGCGATGCGCTTCGAGACGACTCGGATGCCGGGGATGTACGCTGCGGCCTTGAGGGCGCGCACGACTCCGCGAATCTTCACGTCGTCGGGCTTGAGATATTCCCGGGGAATCAGCAAGGGATCATCGATCACGAAATCGAAGTCCTCGCGGTAGCTCACGCCCTCCACCTTCGGCGCCGCGGGCGGCGCAGGGGCTGGCGCGAACACCGGGGCCGGCGTCACGACGGGGATCGCCATCGGCGCCTCCAGGAGTCGCGCGGCCCCCGCGCCGTCGCCCCGGGCCTCCATCTCGGTGGCCTCGGCGAGGCGGCGGTCCTCCGCGGCGGCGGTCAGGCGGCGCTGCTCCGCCTCGGCCTGCTCGCGGGCATCGCGCTCCAGCCGCTCCCGCTCCCGCTGGGCCGCCGCCTCCGCCTCGCGCCGGAGCCGGGCCTGCTCGGCGTCCCACGCGGCCATGCGGTCGCCAAGGACGCGCTTCGCCGCCTGGGCGGGCCGGAGGAGCGTGTCCCGCTGGGCCACGGCTACCTTGTGCGAATGGAACGCGGCCTCGCAGATCGGGTCCAGCACCTCGCCGACGCGCTTGATGTAGAGCGCGACGGTCCGCAGGCCCTCGCCGGCCCGCGCGTAGCTCTCGGGGTCAGCGATGACGAGGGTGTCCACGGTCGTCGTAAGGGTCTGAGATTCCCGTTCGAGGGCGGTAACCTCGGTGCTCATCGGCCTCGCTCCTGTCGGGCGTGGTAGACGACGAGGGCCGCGAGCCAGACCTGCTCGTAGTCCACCGCGTTCACGTCGTGGTAGCGATAGGTGCCGTCCTCGCGGAGCTGGAGCACGGCGGTCAGGTCCACGGGCTCGGTCGGGTGGGATGCATTCCAGGCTAGGCGGTAGGCCGCGAGCTGGTAGCCCGCCGCGATCAGATCAACCGCCTCCCCGCTCTTCCAGTCGAGCAGACACCGCCGCCCGGTGAGCCAGCCGAGCCGGTCGGGGTGGCCGACATACCGCCAGGTCGGATGGACCACCTCGAACTCCGACGCGATCGGCTCATGGCCGGACTCGACGAGGAACTTGAGGTAGCCCGAGAAGTACGGCGCGACGCCCGGCGTGATCTCGCGCTCGTCGAGATAGCCGTAGGCATGCGCTTCGATCAGCGCATGCAGAGCGGTCCCCCGCGCCAGCGCGGCCTCAAGCACGGCCGGCGCCACCGCGCCGAAGTCCGGCCCGAGGCCGAGGGCGGCGAGGACCTGCGTGACCCGCGGGAGCGCGTCGCTCACGCCGGGCCGCCGAACGAGCGCGTGGTCTGGGTGCCCTTGTCGGTCGCCTTGAGGACGCTCGGCCCTTGTTTCAGCCGATCGACGATCCGGTCGTAGTCCTTGAGCGTGATCTCCTTCCGGCTGTTGTACTGGTACCCGCTCAGCAGCTCGTGCACCTGGTCATCCGACCACTTCGCCCCCGTAGCGATCGCGGAGAACCGCTTGACCTGATTCTCGCTGATGATGGCCGGGCGGGCGACGTCACTCGGCTCCTGCCGAGGCGGGGGGGCCTCCGCCGCCGCCGGACCCGCCTCGGGCTCCTCGTCCTCCAGGTCCTGCGTGAACACGTCCGAGGCCGCCGTGCAGTTGAGCACCGCCGCGACGAGGGCGCGCTTGTTGGCCATCTTCAGGACCGTGTTGTACTGATCGGCCAGGTCGGGGTTCGGGATCTTGCCGACCTCCCGCTGGCTGTCGACGGCCTTCGCCCCCTCCGAGCCCGGCTTGAAGCTCGCGCCGCATCCGCCCGCCTTCCGGTTGCAGTACCAGCCGCCGCCGTACTCGGCCTTGCTCTTGCTGATCGCCTCCGCGGCGCACGTCGGGCAGACACGCTTCGTGAAGCGCCAGGCGTACTTCGACTCCCGCGTCGAGCAGGACCCCTCCCCGGAGCCGAACCGCTGGCCGGTCGGGATGTGCCAGAGCGTGCAGACGCTCTTCACGGTCAGGTGTTCGCCGACGTAGTGCTCTGTGGATTGATACTGCGGGTCCAGCCGGAAGAGGAGGTTCAGCTTCTCCGCGCCGGCCTTGTAGAGCGTCGGCTTTGGCGTGCCGGGGATCGTGCCGTAATGGACCCCCTCCTCCATCGCCTGCTGCATCGCGCGCTTGATCTTCTCCGCCTGGGCCAGGATCTCCTCCACCGTCAGCTCGTGCCGGTAGGCAAGGGCCTGGGGTTCCGGTTTCGCCAGCGCGTCGCTCATGGTATCTGCCCTCCTGTCGGATTCGGGGTTGGGATGGGCGCGCGAGGCGCAAGCACGGGCGTCCGCGCGACGAGGATGCGGTACTGGCGCCACACACTCGGCAACGGGTGGAGCGCGCGGAATGGGACGATAGCCTCCGGCGCCCGCGCGCCGTCGCTCCAGAGCAGGATCATGCAGCGCTGGTGGGACCCGAGCGCGACGATCTGGGCCGCCGTGAAGAGGACGGAACGATTGCGGACGAGCTTGACCTCCCACGCGCGCCCGTCCGAGCCGAGAAAGTCCGGCGAGGCGCGCCGCTGAAAGCGGAGGGTCCGCGACGTGTAGCCCCGCCGAGCGAGGAGCCAGCGGTAGGCCGCGCGTTCAGAGGCGGTCATGCCGGGCGCTCCCCGATAGCCTGGCACAGCGCGCACCCGCACGATCCCATCCCGGCGTGGAGGGCCAGTTGCTCCCGGCCGCACCGTTCACACCACCAGCGACCCCGGTAGGCACGGGCCACGGTCGACCCGCAGTAGCATCTGGCTTCACGTGGTCCACCCACTCCGTCACCGCGTTGTGCGCGCCCCACAACGTCCCCTTTCTCCCGGGAGGCTTCCCCCGGAGGCCGCACCATCAGCTCCAGTTCATCGGCGGCGACTCGCGCGAGGATCGCCTTCAGATGGTCCGTCCGCCAGTGGTCCGGTTGACGATTTTCATCGCCCGTCCTCTGCCGCGGTTAGCACCGGCGCTTCCAGCTCTCGCGCGCATGACACGCAGAGGTAGATAAGGTGCCCGTCATCCAGGTACATCCGGCACCGCTTGACGGCGCCGCACTGCTCGCAGGGGCGGCTGACGCTCATGATGGTGTCCCTGGGCGCGCCTTTGGCGGGGCTTGCGGGATAATCCCATTCTCCCAGAGCGTGCGCCATTCGGCGCGGAACCGATCACGAGCCTCATCTAGTACGTTGCCGCCCATCGTGAGCACCGACACGGCGACTGCGGCGTGTACGGCCTTCGGCGCTTGCGTATAGAGCGGGCCGAGGCACTCCGCGTACTCGTTCATCGTCTTCGAGTAGCCGCTCCTTTTCATCCTCCGCTCTCCACCGCGCGCAGGATGGCGCGGGCCTGCTGGTCTAGGTCTGAGCGGTACAGCGTGGAGCGCCTTTCGTTGCGCTCGGCCTCGTATAGCCGGAGCAGTACCAGCATCGCGGGCGCTTGGGCGATCAGGCGGGCGTTCGCAAGGCGTTCGGGCTCACGGTTTCCGGTCGTCGATACCGTAGCCACGGTACGATCTAGGGGATCCTTGACGTACCGTCCAGCAAGGGTTGATGGGGCGACTCTCCATGGTCCCGGTGTGTGCGGCATGGCTCAGCCCTCGTCCGGCTCGATGGTCTCGCCCATGTCCGTCAGCTCCTCGCGACCCCGCCCCGGTCTCGTCCGGGACCAACCACAGTAACAGCGTTCGAGGTTGGCATGGTCCCCGCAGTCGGTGCAGACCCGGACGCCACAGTATCGGCTTCGCTCCCCCCAAACATGCATGTGCGGCATGGTCAGATCTCTCCTCTCTGGGACAGCGACGTAAAGCGCGCTCCCGGCCCGTGGCCGATGATGACGTGATCGTGGATGCGGAGCCCGAGGAGCCGCGCGCTCTCCACGAGCTGCCGCGTGAGGTGAATGTCCTCCTTCGACGGCGTCGGGTCGCCGCTCGGGTGGTTGTGGAGCAGGATCAAGTGAGCGCCCCCGAGTAGGATCGCCATACGGAAGACCTCGCGCGGATGGACGATGGACGCGGATAGCGAGCCCGTCGAGACCTCGTGGTAGGCGTTGAGGTTGTTCTGCGAGTCCAGGACCAGCAGGCCGAAGTGCTCCCGGTCATCGTCCGGGAGGAGCTGCCGGGCCAGAGCCGCGACCTCCTCTGGGGAGGAGCACTTCGGGCGCGGCGGTGCTCCGGGCTCCCGGACCACTTCGACGGTTACGCTCTTGACGCGGTAGCGGGTCGGGCAAGCCGCGGTGATCATCTCGCTCCCTCCTCCGGGTCGCGGTCCCGGTGCCGCGCGCTGAACGTCTCCATCCAGTAGGTGAGGACCTTGTGTGACTTAGCCCGCGAGAGGCCGAACTCACGGATAAGGTAGGGACCGGCGCCAAACATATTCGTGGCGCCAGATGCGCGGAGGTCGTCGAGATAGATAAGATGCTCGTCGGTGACGAAGCTCGGCCGCGCCGGCTCCGGCTTGGTGGTTTGGCTCTGACTCTGGCTCATGGCTTCTTAACCCTCCTACTACAAGTATCCTACATGTAGCCTAGCGTGTCAAGCATTATGTTCCCCGCTCCAGGAGCGGTGATTCGCGCACGGCGAGGCCCATCGCGGCGAGGCAGGAGGCGAGAGACGCCGGACCTGAGCCGCGCGGTCTCGCCGCCGACCACCGCCACGAGATCCCGTAATGGCGCTCGGCCAGCGCGACGAGATAAGCCCAGGCGTGACGCACGCGCTGGGCCGCTGAGAGGAGGCGGCCGAGGCACCACCGGATCGCGTCGTCAGGGAGCGCACGGCGCCGAGCCGCCGAGATCCAGCACCACAGCGAGCGCGGGCGCAAGCGTGGGAGGGCGTCAAACAGGGCGCGGGCGAGCTGGCCGAATCCGGAGTACCCCCGGTGGTGAGACCGGAACGGCCCTGCGGGTTCGCTAGAACCAATCTCCGGAGGTTCAGAAGAAGATCCTTCGGGTGGGGCGCCATCGTGGCTCTGATCGCCGTGGGGGGGTTTCGGGCCGGGCTGCAGAACCGGATAAACCCGAAGGAAGAGCGGCGGGAACGGGCGGAGCGAGTACGCCCAGCACCAGACCCGAGTCCCGCGCGGCCCCGCCATCTGCGCTTCCCGGTGCAGCAGGCCAGCGCGGAGGAGCAGGCCGAGGCGCCGCCCGAGGTGCTGGCGCGTGACGCCGAGCTTGGCGGCGAGATCGACTTGCGTGGCGTGGAGGATGCCGTCCGGGGACGCACGCAGGAGGGCGAGGAACCTGGGGCCGATGGAGCCGGGGGAGAGGGCGCGCGCCACGCCTGGCTGTCCCCTATTGACAGCGGGGCCGGGGGGCGGCTACTATGCTAATCAAGGTTCGCAAGAGAGCCCTTGCGAGCTGGCTGTACCCGCCCGCGCCGGAAATGACGGCTGCGAGTCGGGGTCCCTCCCTGACATCGGGTGTCGCGGCCCCATGCCGCGGCGCCCGGTGTCATGTTTTTTTAGGGTAGAGGGAGCCGCTCGAAACGATCTACGTATACGCCAAGGCGCGCGGCCGTGTCAAGATCCTTTTGAGAGGGGTAAAATGACTCGACGTGAGCGCAGCGCACGCAACAAGGCCGCCTGGGCTCGCACCCATCCGGCAGACCTTGACGCCCGCCGTCGCCGGCAGATCATTGCCGATCAACAGCGGCGGATCGCCGCGCTTGAAGAGCAACTCAGGTCCGAGCCTCGCACGGCGCCTCGACTTCCCGGTCTTTCGATGCGGCCGCTCGATCAGCGGCGGATTCGCCGCGCCCGCGAGGCGGTCCGCGCTCTTCGTGAGAGACAGGCCGCCAGCCAGCCTCGCGCGCGCGTGACGGCAAAGCCGTCCCGCGCACGTAGTACGCGCCCGCGCGCGCGCGAACGCTAGTGCCATACCGCTGTGCCAGTTGTGCGGAGAGCCTCGACCACTGGGTGCCGCGCTGTCCCGCATGCGGATTGCGTGGTGGCATCCTGCACGGCAGCCTCGGCGCGATGACCGAGGAGACGCGCGGCCGATTCCTAGAAAGCATCCGGGGCGATCGACAGCAGTATGCTGGGACGGGTATGCCCGCACTCGATGCCGTCCTCGGTGGCGGGTTCGCCATTGGGTCGGCGACGCTGCTCGGGGGACTCCCTGGCCGCGGCAAGAGCACGCTGCTCCTCCAAGCCTTTGCCGGGATCGTGGCGACGACGGGTCGCCCCGTACTCTATGCTGCCTGTGAGGAGCCCGAGGCGAGGATCAAGCTCCGCGCTGCGACGCGGGTCACCATCCCTCGGCGCCGGCTCATCATGCTCCAGGCTCCGACGCTCGAAGAGCTAGGTCGAGAGATCGCGGTGCGCCGGGATCTCGTCGCTGTCGGCGTGGATACGATCCACGATTTGACCACCGAGGCACCGGTCGGCTCGAGGGCCCGCCTCGTGTACTGCGCGGGGACGCTGACGACCTGGGCTCAGGAGCGCGGCTTGATTGTCCTCCTGCTCGCGCACATGAACCGTAAGCGGACCATCGCCGGGCCGCTCACAGCCGAGCACCTGGTGGACGTGGTATTGGTCCTCGAAGGCCGGCGGCATTCAGCCCGCCGGCGCCTCATCGCAGACAAGAATCGCTTCGGCGGGACGGATGTCGTTGCTGACTTTACCATGACGGCGAAGGGGCTCGTGGACGGCCGAGTACAATCGTCCCCGGAGGAGGCGGGAGCAGAAAAAGATTCCGTTTGACAAAGCCTCTCCCCCGGGCGTATCTTGCCAAGCGCGCCGAGCTTGTCGGGAACTGGGGGCTCCTGGCCCCCGTAGGAGACTGATGAGGATTCGGCGCAACGGCTTTCCTCCTCGCCATTTCGTTTCCCCTTCGTTCCCCCCTAGCTCCATTCATTCCGCGCGCGGTATCAGCGTCGGCGGGTCCCTTCGCGCCGCGATGGGCTCGGCGCATCCGGTGCTGGTATCCGCGCGGATGGTACTCCGCTGATGGCCGCTCGGAAAAGCGCACCCGAGGCGCTCGCAGCCGAGGAACGGGCGGCGATTCGAGAGGCTCGGAAGTCGGACAACCGAGCCAAGTGGCGCGGGGTGCGGAGCGGAGCGGCCGAGACCCCGGTGTTCGAGGCCGAGACCGGCCAGGCGCTCGATAGCTTCTTGCAAAGTCTCGGCGGAGCGGATAAGGGCCTCTCCGTCGTCGTCCTCCAGGTCGCGCCGCAGCGTCAAGGGGAACTGGGCGGGCCCTCACATATTCTTGAGCAGCCCTACTCGCCGACGCTCCGAGAAGCGGATCTCAAGGAGTTGGCGCGACAGAG
>ERZ1292644.1657-Hain-H14-01um-R2-1657-length-11166-cov-5_pt1 | contig 11166 bp, 15 predicted proteins | sample MGYA00564402_ERZ1292644 | MGnify/ENA primary metagenome ERZ1292644 (study PRJEB36523, sample SAMEA6512644) | groundwater metagenome | collected 2019-01-09 | study: AquaDiva: Metagenomics assemblies of 32 groundwater samples | reverse complement strand
CGGGATAGCCCTCCGCCATTTGCAAACGGGCTTTATGGCAAACTGCAAGGAAGTGTGTGACAGGCATTGTCGATTGGTCCTCATCCGGACGTTGACGTTTTGTCTGCCTCGATCTTGCATATGCGAAACGGGTCAGGCCTTGATCGGAGCAGCCCTAAACATTTGTTAAGGTGCTTAGCAGGTTACAGAACCGAGAAAAAATGAAGGTAGCTGTTTGGCAATCTTGAGGCAATTCTCCGAGTCTACAATTAGGATATATACATAGAACTATAATTATCTTTATAAATAATATTCTATGAATCTAACGATGGGTAAAGTTTACACATTAAATGAGGCAACAAAATCCGAACATGGAAAAGAGTTGTACGACTTCAGAAACATTATAAGAAAACCTCTTGATCCGAACAAAGTTGAACTGCATTTAACTGATTCTACTTTTCAGATGACTCCTGAACTACAAAGTGAAGTTGATAAAGCATGGGAAGAAACACTTAAGAAAAATCCGAATGCTTTTGATGCCCCGAAATTAAGGTTTGAGAGCTTGGAAATGGAAGGGGGAAATTTAATTGTTAATGTAAGCGACAAAATAAGTTATGCAAAGCACAATGTAATAAGAAACAAAAAAGGGCTTCCTTTGATGTCTTATCCGACGCCGGTGACAATAAATGCACTTCAGGAAACAGTTGACGGTTATTTGTTATTCGGGCAGAGAGATCCAAAAGGAAGCGACCAGTCAGATTGCGCAGTTGTCGGCGCGGGATTCCATGATGTTCCTAAAATGAAAGGAGAGGTTTTATATGAAGGAGATTTATTTGCAACTGCATTAAAAGAAGCGCGTGAAGAAACAGAATACATGACGCTGTTTGATACCGCAATAAAAACAGCAATCAGAGAAACAGAATATGGTGTAACTTCCCAAGATGTGCCGGTTAAATTTCCCATAGATAAACCAAATGCAAAAGTAATTACTTTTGTCCGCGGCACCAATACAGATGTTACGATGGGCTATCATTTTCCATTGACTGTTCTTGCAGAACAAGTTAATTTAAACAGGAAAAACAGGGAATTCAAAGAGATGATAAAAATCAGAAATAGTTCTTCAAATTTAGAACAAATACTCGGGCAAAACGGGCAACTCAAAGGAGCAATGTCAGACAAAGGAACTATCGACGGCAATTATGTTCTTGCAGACCATGCAATAGGTTTAGTGGAAGCTTACAGAAACATAAGAGAATTTTCTAATAGGTTAGGAACAAGTTTATTAAAAATGCATTATGTTCATAATTAAAAACCAGTACAAGAAAGTGGAAAAATAAATAATATGACAAAAGCAATTATTTTTGATTTTGGGAATGTAATCGCAAGATTTGACAACGATATCTTCCTGCAATATCTTTCTTCCCATACTGATAAAAATCCCGAAGAATTAAAAAAATTAATATATCCTGTTCAAGAAATTACGCTTCCAAAAAAATATGAAACCGGACTGGTAACTTCCAGTGAATTTTACAATGAGATAGAAAAATTAACAGACGCACATATCTCAGAGGAATTATTTAAGGAGATTTACACTCAAGATAAATTCTGGCCGATTCCTTCCACAATAGGACTTATAAGAGATTTAAGGAAAAAAGGCTATAAAATTGGCTTGCTTTCAAACACAAGCGAACTTGATTATGAACTTGGAATGAAGCCAATTTTCAGAAGAGCAAGAATTGAATTTGACTCTGAAAGTTTGTCGTTCCAAGTCAGAGCAATGAAACCGCTAAGAGATATTTATTTTCATGCATTAGAAAATTTAAATCTCCCCGGGGGAGAATGTGTTTATATTGATGATATAAAAGGATATGTAACAAGAGCAGAGGAATTAGGCATGAAAGGAGTGCATTGCGAAAATCCTGAAAATTTGGAAAGGGAATTAACGGCATTTTTGTAGGAATGAATTATTTAATAAACCTTCTTCGCGCTAATTATTCTTACTTCTTCCAAAAAATTCCTATCAAAAATTATTTAAATCAATAAGACTTCGGATTTTCATGGAAATGGTAAATATTCCTAAGGAAGAATACGAAAAAATGAAGATTCAGTTAGCTCGGCTTAATGAACTTGAAAAAATTGATTTTGATTTGATAAGGCAATTCAAAAACAGCTTGCAAGATGTAAAAGTAGGCAAAATCAGAAAAGTTGCATGATTATTTAATTATCTTTTTCAGATATTCTTTATATTCGTCAAAAGAACCAATTATATGATTAATTGTTGCTTGCTGATTTTTCTTGTCGCTTATGGCAACAATGAGAACCGATTTTAAATCGTCGTAAACAAGGTAATAAATTCTCTTTTCATTTATTCGCTTTTCCCTTAAATTTTTATATTGCAACTGGTCGCCGACATATGGATTTTCCTTTAATTGCAAAAATATTTTCTGTATCCTTTTTTCTTCTATCTTAAACTTAGCAACTTCTTTGTCAAAACTTTCAGTTGTATAAACTGAATAAATCATTTATCAGTTAAGTAGAATTAGTTTAAAAACATTAAACAAAACCATATAATTAATTCTAATCAATCATTTCTGCCTTCATTATTCTGACTTCTTCCAAAGGTTTGTCATTCGCGTCGGTTTCTGCATTTCCTATTTTATCAACGACATCCATTCCTTCCACGACTTTTCCGAAAACAGGATGTTTTGTGTCAAGAAAATTATTGTCAACGAGATTTATGAAAAACTGGCTTCCGCCAGTGTTTGCTCCTGCGTTCGCCATTGAAATTATTCCTCTGTTGTTTTTATTATTTGAATTGAATTCGTCTTTTATTTCATAGCCAGGACCGCCAGTTCCTGTTCCTGTAGGATCGCCGCCTTGAATCATAAAACCAGAGATGACTCTGTGGAAAATCGTTCCGTCATAAAATTCTTTTGAAACAAGTTTTTCAAAATTGCTCGTGGTTAAGGGCATTTTTGAATCAAGTTCTATTGTGATATTTCCTTCAGTTGTTTCAAGCAAAACTTTCTTGTTTTCTGTTTTTTGGTTCATCATGTAAAAAACTCCTGCAATTAAAATAAAAGCAAGGATTATAAAAATTGTCGTCCTGTTTTTCCTTGCAGATTTTAACATTTTAAAATTAAAATAATTTAGTATATAAATTTTACAAAACTTTAATAAACTTGTTTTGCTGTTTTAATTTATGAAAAAAAGGATGAACAAATCAGGGCAGTTTTTTCCCGTTCGTCCAGGCTTGGCCAAACGAGGGCAATTCTATCTCATAACGACGATGATAATTCTTGGGATTATCGTCGGTTTTACAACGCTGTCAAATTACACGCAGAAAAAAACCCCTTTAAAATTCTATCACGCCGGCGAGGAACTTGAAATTGAAAGTGGAAAGGTGCTTGATTACGGAATAAATAATGACAAGGATTTGGGGGAACTTTTAACAACCTTCACAGAAGATTATTCAGATTATTCTGATTTTGACAATTTTTATTTTGTTTTTGGGAATGAAAACACAATAACTCTCACAGGATGCAAGAAATTGGAAAACGGCAATATGATGGTGGAAGACAGATTAGGAATGCAACTTGGCTCATTAAACTTAGTCGGAGGGCAATGCAATCCGATTAGTTCAACCAGCATCAACGATGTGCCTGATGATATCAGTCTCGTGATTGGAGACATCAAATATCCTTTCACATTAAAAGCAGGTGAAAATTTTTATTTTGTGATTTCCAAGGAAACCGAAGGAGAAGTGAATGTGCTGACAAATCCAAATGCATAAATAGCAGGATAATATGAAAATAAAATGACGCAGGAAATGTTTCGCTGCAAAAAATGCAAGGCATTGCAGGAAGGATACAGGTATTGCATCGGGTGCGGAAGCCATCACGAAAATCTAGAAAAAGTCAAAGTTTATACTCAAGAAGAAGTTGACGAATTATTAAAAAAACACGGGAAAAAATAAATATTTGTCTCGCTGTGCTCGTTATCAATAAATTGTTAATATAAAACAAACGATGTCTTTAGTTAATATTTTTTATCAATTGTTAACAAAACGTTTTGACTTTAACAAATTGTTTTATTAATCTTGAGAATTAATTACAAGTCGGGGCGCGAGTAAAAGTGAATCAAATTTATTATTGGAAATTATCAATAAGTATATCTTACTTTAGCAATTAACATTAATCTGCGAACTCTTCAGAGTGAGCAGCAATTTTATCAGAAAATTATTTCTGCACATATTTTTTCAACAAAAATTCATTCAAGGGTATTTTTATAAACTTTAAATTGTTTCATACAACATGTTTAACAAAAAGGGATTGAGCGTGATGATTGGATATGTGCTTTTAATTTCAATTTCAATAATCATAAGCGCGGTTGTTTATCAATGGATAAAAACTTATGTTCCGACGGAAACTCCTGAATGCCGAAACGGAGTCTCGCTTTATGTCAAAGATTATGTTTATGACTGCGACGCAAACATGCTTAGTCTGACAATAAAAAACAACGGAAGATTTAATGTCGCAGGGTATTTTATTCACGGAGCGAAAAACCCTGATGAAACAATAGCAACCGTTGACTTGTCCAGTTACACAGAATACGGAGATGGCGGAAGCGTTATTATCCCGCCGCCTGGAAATGAACTTAATATAATTAAACCCGGAGAAGAAGTACCAACTTCTCCGAATGTATTTAACATACCGCTTGCAGAAGGGCAAATGTATTTTGTTGAAATAATTCCTGTGAGATATGAAACAATTAACAACAAGAACAGATTTGTGAGTTGCAGCGACGCGAAAGTTAAGGAAGTGTTGAGTTGTGCTACAGGTGAATGTGGGAATGGAATAATAGTATCTGAAGAATGTGATGACGGAAACACAAATAACGGAGACGGATGTTCAAGCAGTTGTCAAATAGAAAGTGGGTGGACATGTGTTGGAGAACCAAGCATATGCTCTTGATAGATGGGATAAATATTAGTAAGGTGAAGTATTAATTTTTCACTACAGAAATCTTTAAATAGTTTAATAGATATTGAGAATTATGGAAAACTTAGAACAGATAAGTGTATCTGGAAACTTAAAACCTGTTGTTGGGGAAGGTTATTCATTTCCTTCAAGCGGAGGTAGTAACGGAGATAAATATAGGACTTTTGCCGAGCAATTTTTAGAACCTGTAATAATTCCTCAAGGATATGAAAAATCGGGTTTTAGTGTGACTATCTGTACATGGAGAGGTGTTCCAACAATAGACGATTGGTAAACCCTCCAAATATGAAAAAAGTATTAGTATTAACTTATCGCGAAGACCCTCATGCAGATTCAGTTTGTAGTTTCTTTGATAGGGTTGGGGTAAAATATTTTAGAGTTTCAACAGAGGAATTACCAAGAGATTATTCTATAACTTTTGATTCTAAAAGCTTTTTGTATAGAATTTCAGATAAAAGTGAAGAAGTAGAAATTGATTCTTCTTGGAGTATTTGGAATAGAAGGGTGATGAACCCTGATACAAAGAAAGGTATGCCTAAAGATTTATCTTCTGTAGCAATAGACGAAAGTGAAAAAACATGGGAAGGTTTACTTATTTCACATCAGGGCAGGGTGGTTAATACTCCCCAAAGCCAATATTATGCTAATAACAAGATAGACCAAATAAGATTCGCTTCACAATTCGGTGATGGAATAGTAATTCCAGATACATTAGTAACTAATAATCCCGATAGTGTGAGGACTTTTTATGATGTCCACAATGGAAAAATTTGCTTCAAACTACATAAGGGGGCTGTTGTTGATTCTCCAAATGGACATTTAGTAGTGTATACAAACTTGGTTACAGATGAACATATGCGAAATGTTGATTTAGTTTCACAAAACCCTTCCTTGTTCCAAGAATATATAGATAAAGATTTTGATATTAGGATAATTGCGACAGAACGAAGTGTTACCGGCATTGCCATTTACTCACAGCAATCAGAACTCTCTAAAATAGATTCTAGGAAATATGATTTCAAAAATGTGCCCCATAGGAAAATAGAACTCCCGAATAATGTAAAGAATTTTTGTAACATTATTTTGACTAATTATGGATTGCATTTTGGAGTTTTGGATTTTGTTTATTCTAAAGACAGAAAATATGTATTTCTTGAACTAAATCCAAATGGGCAATGGTTATGGTTGGAACATGAATCTGGCTATAATTTAACAAAAGAAGTAGCAGAAAATCTATTGTTTTAAAATGTTTGATGAAATAAAAGATAAAATAAAGAACAAAGGCCTAATTATCTTCGGTGAAGTACATGGAACAAAGGAAATTCCAGAAATGCTTTCGCAATTTTTTTCTGAAATAGCAAAAGAAGAGGATTTTAATGTTTGTTTAGAAATTCCAGAAGAATTCCAAGAAAATCCTTACAATTTCTTTAAGATGGATGATAATGAAATTAGTGATGGAAGAAATTCCTTAGAATATTTTAATTTAATAAGCAAATTAAAGATTTTGAATAAAAAATATAATAAAAACATAAAATTATTTTGTGTAGACCCGATTGCCCACAGCCAAGAAGAAAAAGAAGATGGACTTGCAAAAAACATATTGAAATCTCTTAGTGGAAAAAAAACTTTTGCAATTATTGGGAATATTCATGCTTATAAAAAAATTATTAATCTTGCAGAGATAAAAATTACTACATCAGGAAGTATACTTTCTGATAACTTAAATTATAAAATGTTCAGTATCAACATCTCTCCTAAAAAAGGGGAATTTTTTAACTTTGGATTACATGAAATCCACGGACAAGATAATTCTGACAAGGATTTTAATAAGGGATTTGATTACGTTTTAGAAATAAAAAAAGTTAGTTCGTGTTCTTTTCTGAAATAAAAACTCATAAAACTCAACCCCCAAAAAGAATTTTCAATCCAATTATTCCTACTAACATTGTAATCACAATTATCAATATAAGATTTATTATGATTGAAATTATTCCCCATACTATCAAAATTAAAATTGTTTTTCCGGTTTCAATATTATAATTGTTTTTTATTAACCATAAAGCCAGTATTATTGAGATAATAAAAAAAACCATATAGATTACAATAGCAAATGATTGAACAAAAGAAATTAATGTAACCGTAACCAATCCCAAGATCGCTAAAATAAATGTTATTTTAAATGCAGTACTGTAATTTGTGTTTCCTAATTTGAACCATTTTGTGATAAGTTTAAGAATTAAAGCATTTAAGGGGGTAAGAATTATTGTTAAAATCAAACTTGTAATCAAAGAAAATGTATTGAATGCCACCCAAAATTAAGATATATTGATTTAAAAATCTAACTATAAAAATTTTCAGTTTTCATTGCCATCCATTATCAATAAATGCATTAATTCCTGTTTCCAAATCATCTAAAGGAAGATAAGCAACAAATTTTTTTCTTGTATAATTATTGCAATCTAAAAGAGCTTTGTTTTCAAGTTCATCTGCTTTATTATCTGTATGACTTATAAAATCTATAATTGCTCCTGTTCCATCTAATCTCGTTATTACATAATCAACTAAAAATATTTTAGAAATACCCGGATAACATGAAGAACCTTGGGGAATACTTACTCCTGCATTCGCATCCCTCTGATAACCTTGATATGCATCTGCTCTTGCATTAAGAATCCCCTCAATCTCTGCTCTTGCTCCTGTTTCTGTTGGGGAATCAAAGCCGTTTGTTGAGCTGCTTAAATTTCCATTCCCGTCCATTGCAGTTGCATCTATAAGATTGCTACCTTCAACTATTGGTGTTGTAACACTAACTTGATAATTTTTGGTTGGATTTGGATTCTGAAAAACCTGCGCATTTGCGTTGTTGTTTAATCTCACACCGATTTCTGCAGTTCTGTAGCTGTCTGACGCTGAAATAGTGTATTCAACTGTTCCGCTTAAACCATCGCCAAAGTTTCTTGTTATTTCAATTACAGGAGCAGTTGTATCAACATCAAATCCAACAAATGAAATCCCTGATTTATTTCCGGCAGCATCTGTTGCAGAAACTTCCAAATTATTCCTTCCTTCAGATGCTGTTACAGATGTTTCTCCGCAAGAAACAGGTGTTTCAACTCCGCCATTGAATCTATATGCACATTGAGTAGGGGTTGCATCTGTAACACTGAAAGTTAATTGCACTGACGACGACGCATGCATTGAATTATTCTGCGGACTTATTATTTCCACTTCGGGAGCAGTTGTATCTTTAATAATTCCTGTTTTACTATCCCTTCCAATGTTCCCCGCAGCGTCGGTATCTCTTACATAAAGATTAAATTCCCCATCAGGTAAAGATGAAAAACCCGGAATTTCACTTAAAGGTGTTTCGCTTACGCAAGGAACATAATCTGTATCGTTAAAAGAGCATTCCGGATTAGTCAATTCATCGTCTGTAAAAGTCATTGTTTCCTCTCCACTAACCGCATCACTACTTAATGGGGAAAGTATGTCTAAATTAGGAGCGGTTGTGTCTGTATTTGGATTATCTGTGATTGTTAACTGAAGAGTTTGCTCTGCAAATTCCTCGTGTGAATCACTAACTTTCACGGCAATTGCATAATTTGTATCCGCATTAACGCTTGGAGTTGTTCCTGAAATAATTCCCGTGCCTGAATTTATTGAAAGCCAGTTTGGAGCATTTGTCAAAGAATAAATTAAAGAATCTGTGTCGCCCTCAACTAAATCTGCATCTGAAACATGATGCGTAACATCATAGGAAAATGAAGCATCTTCATTAACGCTTTGCGCTGGAATAGAAGACATTGTCGGCGCGTGATTTACATCATTGGTTGTAATCGTGTAATCTTGTTCATGAGAAACACCTCTGCTTACAACTGCAAGAGAAACTAATTCCTCTTTATCTGAAGTTACAAAAGGTGCTGTTCCTGTTACAATACATTGATAAGAATCCTCGCTATTAGTATTTCTATTTACACTAAGCCAGTTCGGAGCTTGTAACAAAGAACATTCCAAATCATCTCCGAAATTTTCAACACTAACCGGAGAAGTGTACAACTCTCCCTCATTTACTTCTGTAACAGGGTCGGAAGTTATTATAAAATCTTCTAAGGATTTACATGCAGATGAAAGTCCGATAATTCCTGCTATGCCTAACACAGCGGTTTTTCTTCCCATATTCTTCAGTATTTTTCTTAAACTTTTCATTTTATTTTTAATATTTTAGTACTTAATTTTCTTTCTATTTTTAATTTCGGTATAATTCTCTATTTTTATCACTAAAGAATAGTATATAAAGTTTGGGGTTTTAATATCTTGAAATATTATTTTAAGCGAAGAATATCCTATTTAAGAATCATCAAACAAAATTAAAAGGTCTTAAAAAATATTTATAAACTTTAAATCATAATTTGTTTAATGAAAAAAAGGGGAACGAATTCTGGCAAAAGGGGTTTGTCGCCTGTAATTGCAACCGTGTTACTGATTGGAATTGTCGTTGTCACGGCATTAATTATTTTTATGTGGTTTCGCGGACTGACGCAGGAAGCGATAACAAAATTCGACCAGAACATTCAGCTTGTTTGCGACGATGTGAAATTTCAGGCGGGTTTTTCAGGAGCAAACACTTTATCCATCTCAAACAGCGGGAATGTTCCCATATACAGAATGCGTGTCAAGGATGTTTCAGGCGATGGAAACTTTGAAACAAACGATATTATCGACGTGGAAACATCTCCAAACTGGCCTGAAACAGGCTTGGCTCAAGGACAGGTCTTTTCCTCTCCTGTCGAAATTAGTGGAGAAAGCATTGTTCTTATCCCGATATTAAGAGGAAATTCGCAAAGAGGCGGGGAAGCCTCATTTGTCTGCGACGAGCAATACGGGCAGGAAATTTCCACATTATAAAAAACAAAAGGTTGCATAGAACATAATTCAAAAATAAAAATAATGTTGAATTTGTAAAATGAAAAATAAAATAAATAACAAAAGAGGTTTATCCACCGTCGTTATAACAGTCATCATGATTGCATTAGTCATGGTTGTAACAACAATTGTGTGGGCGGTGGTAAACAATCTTATAAAAGAGGAAATAAGCAGCAGTGAATCGTGCTTCGGAATTTTGAACAAAGTTACAATAGGAAGGCAATACAGCTGCTACGACGCTGCGAATGACATCGTGCAGTTTTCAATAAATGTCGGGGACATTGATGTTGATGAAGTCCTTGTCTCTGTCTCCGGAAACGCCGGAACGAAAAATCCAAGAATAAGCAATGACGGTTTGGTATTTAACGGCTTGACATATTTCGACGGCACAACTGAACCCGACGGAAGCGTGAAACTTCCCAGGAAAAACAGCGGAAAAACATACAAACTTTCATGGGGATTAGTTTTAGAACCAGACATGATTCAGGTTGCTCCGGTTGTAAAAGGGAAGCAGTGCGAGAGTTCTGATTCGCTGCAAAACATAGAGAGTTGCAGTTTGTTGAGTTAATCTGCATAAATATTTAAATAAAATTCAACTAATTCATTCATGAAAAAGAGTATAAACATAAAAGGACAAATCTGGGTTGAGACAGTTATTTATACTATGATTGCATTGGTTATGATTGGCGCCGTGCTTGCTTTTATAACGCCGCGAATTGCAGAAATACAGGACAGGGCAATAATTGAACAAACAATAACTTCAATGGGAGATATTGACAGCGTCGTATTGTCCGTGAGTCAGAATGCCGGAAACAGAAGAACAATAAACTTTTACATGAAAAAGGGGAAATTGGAAATTGACGGTGTAAACAACGAGATAACTTTTGAAATGCAGTCGAGATATGTTTTCAGCCAGCCGGGAGAGGAAGTTAACATAAACGACCTAACCGCAAAAACCGAGAAATCGGGAAGCGAAAACATTGTAACACTAACCAAAAAATATGATTATGAGATTACTTATCAGGGAAATGACGAAATAAAAGAAATAAATCAGGCATCGACGCCGTACAAGATATCTGTTGAAAATAAAGGAAAAAACAGCGACGGAAAAGTTGTGATGGACATATCAATTTCATAAAATGGCTGAACTAAAATTAAAAATTTTTTGTAACTTATTTAATCGGTAAAATGGTTGAACTGGAATCACAGATTCCGTAAAATCAATTTAATAAATTAAAATGATTGAAGAAAAACAGAAATTATG
>ERZ1292644.1655-Hain-H14-01um-R2-1655-length-11181-cov-5_pt1 | contig 11181 bp, 6 predicted proteins | sample MGYA00564402_ERZ1292644 | MGnify/ENA primary metagenome ERZ1292644 (study PRJEB36523, sample SAMEA6512644) | groundwater metagenome | collected 2019-01-09 | study: AquaDiva: Metagenomics assemblies of 32 groundwater samples | reverse complement strand
CAAGAGCGTCAGCGAGGCTGCGCCCTGAAGCCGACCTCGTCGAACCGCGGTAGTCCTCATGAGTGGGCCGGCCGATCGCCAGCCGTTCTCCACGGTCGTTCCTCCGGGCGAGGCGCAGAAGCTTTACACTCCGGCGCAGCTCGCATGGCGGGTGCAGAACTTCGTCCTCCATCCAGACGGGTACCTGGCCGCCATCCGAGGCCCGTGTCCATACGAGCCCAACCGCGGTGCCGGCTATCCGGTCCTCGATGGCAGGCCGGCAGGCATCTTTCACGCTGGACTGCTTGGAGGCATTGCGGATACGCTGCTTCTTCGCGCGGGCCGCGCCCTGTATCGCCACGCCGGATGGACCCGCGGGTGGGAGCAGCTTCGCGATACGGATGGGGCCGTCATTGACGACCTCGACCCCGACCTGCGCCCTCGGTGGCCGGATCAGTGGCTCGTGCTCGGCGACCGCGTCATCTGGACGAACGGTCAGGACCGGGCCCGCGTCATCTCGGCGGACGGCATGGTGGTGCCGCTCGGGTTCGACTCGACTCCAGGGGCGCCCATGGCGCTTGGCCCGTCCCTTACGAACCAGGAGGACCGCTACCGCTCCTACCCGAACGGGTCGGGGTACTCGTGGCCGGGTCGGATCGGATCGGTAGGCGATACCATCTCGTCGGCAAGCGGCTGGATCCTCCACGGCGAGTGGACCTACCGCATCCAGTGGGAAGACGTTCACGGCAACCTGTCGGCGATGTCGGCTCCGTCGGCGCCCGCTGTCATCTACCAACAGGCCGTAGGGCTTCGGGAGTCCGACTACCGGGACATGCCCGAGGAGCTGGATGACCTCACGCGGCAGTTCTTCGTTCGACTGGCGGGCAGTGCCCCTCCTCATGCCGTAGCGACTCGGGTCTACCGGACGAAAGACATCCCAAGGAACGGCCCTGCCTCCTACCTGCTGGCTCGCATCCCAGGCGCCGCCGTTGGCATCTATCCGGACAAGCGGTCCGACTCGGAGCTGGTGGGAGAAGCCACCGAGACGATTTCGGTACCCGTCTTCCGAACGATGACGGCCCACCAGGGAAGCCTCGTCATCGGGAACGAAGTGGGAGACGCCGGCATCGTTCGGAAGAGCGAGCCGGGATTTCCAGGCACTATCCACCGCAATTCATGGATCTACCCAGACAGCGGGGGGGCCGAAGTGACTGGACTCGCCAGCCACGAGGGGCGGCTGCTCGCGTTTACGGAATTGAGCACCTATGACATCAGCGACTTCCGAAATCCAGTGGCGATCGCTCGTGGCGTCGGTTGCGTCGCACCCCGGTCGATCCAGGCCCTTCCCGACGGCACACTCATCTGGCTTGGGCGGGACGCCTTCTACGGGATGCAGGGCGGCGCCTTGTCGATCTTGTCCGGCCCCATCTACCGGACAGTCCGGTGGGACATCAATCACGCTCGCGAGAGGCTGGCCGTGTCGAGCGTCGATCCGAAGACGGGCGAGTACCGATGCGTCGTCTGTCCCGCGGGCCGAGACAGCCAGACCTTGTGGCTCTGCTTCGACGGTATCGTGTGGCGGAGGCTCGATATGAGCATCACGGCAGACGACGTGTGCGTGACGGACGACTGGCGGCGGATGCAGATATTCGCCGGGCGCGACATTGCGGCGGGTATCAACGGTGCGTGGGTGATGGGGCGCGAGGTCGCGACCTACACGCCTCCGGCCCGCACCTACCGGTACCGGTCCGGGTGGATTCGTGCATCGGAGACTGGACTGGAGCCTGTGAACGTGCACGCCATCTACGTGGGCATGGTCGATGGGGCGAACGCGGACGGTACGATGGAGTTCTACGGCGACGGGAGTTGGGCACCGCGGAATACGCAGACCGACCTGCGGCTGGTGGGAGTGGATCAAGATTCGAGGGTGGTGACTGACATTGCAAACGCTGCGGTCATTGGAACGTCGCGGCTTCACGCACGGCGTCTCCGGTGGCGGTGGGTGAGCGCCGGAAACGGCCTCCAGAACGTCCATACCTGGGCATTCGAGATCCGCAGTACGTCGGTGATGAACCTTGCCGCGTTCGCCTTCGACGTATCGTTCGCGACGAAGGGCAGCCCCCGGGGTCGCATTCCACGCCAGGCGGACGTATAGGAGACGGAGATGCCGTACGAATTTCCTGAGCGCGCGTTGCAGGACACCGACGTTCTCGACTACGAGGAGATGACGGCCGACGTTGTGCCGGCGGCTGAGAAGTATGGAGGCCGCCTCAACGCCCACGACTTCCGCAGCTCCATTCTGCTCGCGGCCTCTCCGACGGCCTTCTACATCCCTCGCCTCGCGTTCCGGATCGTGGACCCGGGATGGGGGCTGTCGACGACGCCTACGGTAGCCGGCGGGGGGCCGCACGCCGTCTTCCGAATCGAAAACACGACCGAGTGGCAGGTCGTGGACGCGATGACGCTCACGTTCCGGACGGGGGTATCGAAGCTTGCCATCTTCGGGATCGTGCAGATGATCGGGCACGAGTGGACCGTAGGCGCATTCCTGACGCCTCCTCCGTGGGCTGGCTACTCTGGGGCACCCGCGTTCAGCGGCGAGAACGTGCAGTTTGCGATTCGACTCGACGGGAACGTCATCATGGAGAGTCGGACCGGCAGCCCGTACGACGACCAGATGCGGTTCGACGCGATCCGGGCTCTCTTGCAGGTGCAATCTACGACGAATGGCTCCCCCGGTATGACGACGCCGGCCACGGAGGAGGGCCACTCACTCGGGCCTCCGGTGCTGCCGGTGCGGTTGGGAGTAAACATCGACGTATCGGCCGGCGAGCACACGGTAGAGATCGTCGCGCAGCGCACGATGCGGGCGATTGGACTGCTGCCCTACTACGCCTTCAACGACTATGTCCAGGTGTACAACCGGATGCTGCTCGTGCTGGAGTCGCAGGTTCAGCCGGTGAGCGTGACGACGCCTTCGGTCGTCAACGTCGACCGGTTCGAGCCGGAAGACACCTTATCAGCGGCGGCGATAGGCACGGCCCGCATCGACGCGATTCGGAGCGCCTACAATGCGGTATTGGAGGGGGCGGTAGCGCGCGGCGCCTTCAATCACGAGCACCTACCGAACGTGCTTCGGGCCGCAGGCATCGCGACGCTGACGACGGCGAACGCCGGTCAGACGACGAACGCGGAATACCCCGGCTTTGCATCGAACACGATCGCGGGGGCTCGCGTGGGAGTCACCGGCTGGTGGGAGATCGAGGACGGAGGTCTCGCATCGCAGTTGCGGGCCACTCCTTCCGGCGGTGGAAACTGGCTCACCAACGGAAACTCATCCTGGTTCATCCTCCTGGGCAACGTGCGATGTCGGGAGGTGAACGATGCAGGAACGACCATCGACCCCCGGAAGCTGGCGGTCTTCACGCTGGGCTACCGCAGGGCCGACACGGGCGCCATTGAGATCATCGACGAGACCGAGATGGGAGTCGTAGCGCACAACCCGTTCAACCAGGGCGCTGGGTTGCCGACCATTTTCAGGAAGTGGCCCATCGAGGTGGACGTGCCTCTCTTCTTTGCGTGGAACCTGACGGCGCCGCTCGCGTTCGACATCAGCTACTTCTCGGTCTACGTGTCGGCTACCAGCATGGCGCCCGCCTCGGCCGTCAACTCGACGACGGTGACGTGGGGGCAAGGAAGTCTCATCGCGCTGTGGCTGAGAGGTTGAAGGAGGTGTAGCATCGCTCTCATTCCTGTCTCGTATGTCTACGTCGACGGCGCTACGCTGGTCCCCGCGTCCCACAATCGGAACGTCTACTCTGCGACGGGATCGGAGGGGATTTACAGCGAGCCGAATGGCGGGTTGGAACTTCTGAATCTCGGGGGAGGTTTCACCGTGCGCGCCGAGCATGTGTGGCCCGAGGAAGCGGTGCGAGTGCGGCAGGAGTCGCTCATCGACGACACGGACATCATGAGCGACGCCGTGGGAACGGACGATCAGACCTCGTGGATGCCGATGCCCGGATTGAACTTGAGGATCTACGTTCCCTACACGTTCGCCTTTGCTCTGTGGCAGTGGAGCTTCTTCTGCACTCACTACCGATTCAGCCACGACATCGCGAGCGGGGCTCAAGGGATCGTGTTCCGGACCTTCCTCGACGGGGGCGGCATCATGCACACGCAGCGGCATCCGGTGCAGAACGCCTACAGTCGCAAGAACTCCGCTGATCTGAGTAGCCCGCACCGACTGGAGCGGCAGGAGTCTCTGTGCGCGGTTTGGTACGACCAGGCGCACTTGAGCCTCAACCTCCCGGTGGGATGGCACGAGCTGTCGGTGCGGCTGAACATGGAGAACGACCCGCCGCAGCACAACCTCGGCCGAGACACGGATGGGGACGGGAACTATGACGACCACGCCCACCTCGTTCACTCCCGCGTCAGCCTGGGCATCCGGAACGTGCGGATGCTCGGATTCCATGGGAGCTGACGGCGACGTGATAGACTGATGGAGTGAAGGGAGATCTCTGACGTTGAGCGTATCCACTCCCGCTACTGCGACCTCTGCGCTCGCTCCCGAGGCCGTCTACCTCGGAGATGCGGCTGCGGCGGCGACCATCTCGGGACTCGCAGCCGGCGGCGCCAGCCTCGGAGCCGGCATTGGGGCCGGCATCGCGGCGCTTGGGCCTGCCGCCGCGGCCCTTCGCCGACAGCGCAAGAAGGATGTCGCTCAGATGGAGGCCGGCAAGCTCGGCTGGTCGGAAGCGCAGAAGCGGCAGTACTTGGGAGAGGCGATGCGAGCGAGCCGGGCGCAGCTTGCGCCGGCCGAGGCGGAGGCAGCGCGCGAACGAGCGATCGCCGGCGTTGGTCGTGCCGGAGTCCTGACCGAAGAGGCTGGCGTGAGGCAGAGAGAAGCGCAGACCGGCGTGGCCGGCGCGGTCGGGGTGGGCGAGGGGCTGTCGCAGCAGCAGGTGCTCATACGGGAGCCCCAGATAAAGGCCGAGCTTGCGGCTCATGTGGCCAAGGTGGCCCGCGATTGGGGCAACGTCATGGGAGGCTTGGCGGGCACCGCGGGAACCATAGCCGGCGGCTCGCCGGAGGCGATGGGGCAGCTTGCCGGCCTCTTCGGCGGCAAGGGATAGGAGGCTCCGATGTCGTGGATCATGGAGCGGATGCTGAAGTCGGCGCAGTCCCCGGCCATCGCGGACCCGGAGGACTACCTCTTCACGACGTGGCGAAGCTTCGAGGAGACGGTCCGCAAGATGAAGGAGGGGTACTCGGAGGAGTACGGCAAGGAGCGGTTGGGCTCGCTGAACGCTCGCATCAAGTTTCACGCCGATCTTGCGGACTCGGTGGCGGCCCTTCGCGAATCGGCGGGCAAGGACAGGCGCACGCAATTGGAGGTGCTGGGCCGCATCGAGACGACCATGGTCCGGTCGCTCACCGACCTCACGAGCCGCGGCTGGCAGATGAACGGGGCCGCGATCCAGAACTTCATGGTGGGAGGCGCACAGCACGGCAACTTCAAGGATGGTCTCGCCAGTCTCTACGGCACCTACTTCGGGACGGATGCCGACTTGTCGCCCACCGATCCGGGGCTGCCAGCGACGATGCGGGAGGTGAAGCGGCTGCTGGCGAAGTCTCTCACGCAGGACGAGAACGACGTGAGGAAGCTGACGGACCTGCCTCTCGTCGAAGTCGATGCCGAAGGCAATCTCACCGACCGCAGCCTTCTGAAGCGGGCAGGCGTCGCAGATGAGACTACGATCCGCTACGCTGCATCCCTGGAAGACCGAGCGAACTCCCAGGAGACGATCCGAGACAAGGCGCACACGGAGATCGGGACTGCACTCGACGAGGTCCGCAGTCTGCGTGGCCAGGTAGAGGGACTGCCGGAGGGCGCGGACGCGAGCGGATTGCTGCAACGGGCCCGGGGGAAGTGGGAGACGGCATCAGCAGGGATCGCTGCCGACCTCACGGGCGATTCCTACGACACCATCCTCGAACGCTACGCCGAGGTTGAAGGCCAAGACGCCGCCATCAAGCGAATGGAGAAGTTTGCCGACCAGATGGCACAGCGCGTATTCGGTGAGTCGGCCGGCGCTCGCGAGCAGGCGGCCCGCATCGTCATGAATCCCGACTTCCGGGAGTGGGCGATTGCCAACGGCTACGCCGATCTCGGGCAGGGGAAGTGGGACGCCAGCGGCCGCTTCATCGGCTACACCGAAGGCAAGGACGACGCGAGTGCGATGCTGCTGGCGAACTGGCAGGTGCGGCATCCCCATCCGTGGAAGCGGCCGGTAACCGACCGCCTCGTCGAGGTGACGGTCATGGAACCGGATGCTGAGATCGCGAAGCTCGCCGACCCCATTACGGGGAAGGTGGCCTACGTGACGGTGGGGGGGAAGCAGGAGTGGCTGTCGGTCGAAGATGCGAAGGCGCGGAAGGATGCGCGGCTCGCTGCGGCCGAGGTCGCGATCTCCGGCGACGGTCGCATCTTCCTCATGGGAGGCGGCAAGACGCGGGAGAGAGTGGACGGGAAGTGGGTGGAGGTGACGGCGACGCCGCCTGGCCTCGAATGGGCGCCACTGATGGCCGGAGAGACAGCGCCGGGCGGGGTGCCGAGGCTGATGTCGGTCGACGAGGCGATGGCCGCCAATCTCGACGACGTGCCGATGCTGGAGACCCCTGCGGAAGTTGCTCTTTTCGACGTGAAGGAGGGCGAGGTTCCGGAAGTTGGGGTTCGGACTGTCCGCGGTCAGGTGGCGCGGCCGAGAGTCACGCCGAAGGGCGCCGAGAAGGGATTGAGCGTCGTCTCGGCCGACGTACCGGGGGGGTACGAGCTGTTCGGGCCGGACGCGCACATCGAAGTGAAAGAGGTGGGAAAGGTTCCCGGCCGCCGGGGCCGCGGGGAGCCGAGAGTGGGGCTGGGGGTAGCGGTGGGAAGGGCGCAGGCGAGGCGGGCGACGCGACGGGTGGAGGCTGCGGAGGCGGAGGCAGCGAAGGTGGCCCCCGAGGCAGCGAAGGTGGCCCCCGAGGCCGCACCTCCTCCATCGCCGCCGCCGCCGCCATTGCCGCCATCGCCGCCGCCACCCACGCCTCCCTCGCCTCCCGCGCCTCCTCCCACTCCCATCTCTACGGTGAAGCCGCCAGAGCCGATCATCGCGACGGTCCCTCCTCCGGAGCGACGGCCGCCACCGCCTCCGCTGCCTCCCTCCAAGAAGGAGGAGGGGGAGCTGCCCAAGCCAGAGGAGATGCTGACGAAGGCGGAACGAAAGACGGTCGAACTGCGGGAGCGGTTGCAGCAGGGGTGGCGAACGCGCGAGGCCGGCATCTTCGCCCCGGAGACCCAAGCGAAAGCGGAGGCGGCTGCGGCTCCTCCTCCAGGGCCAGTTGGAAAGGCGCTCGGAGCATCGGCCGCCACGGCTCCTCCCACAGCGATGCGGGGGCTGCCCGCCGAGGTCTTGCCTCCCTCGCCTCCCTCGCCTCCTCCGAAGCTGGCGAAGGGGGAGCCCAAGGCGCCGCCGTCCCGAAAGGAGGCAGCGCAGCCTCCTGGCGTCTTCCGAGGGGGCCCCAAGCCGGAGGGAGTCATTCAGGCGAGGCCACCGGCAGCGACGGTGCCGACGGCGAGAGACGATGCCGCAGCGAAGAAGCGGCAGCTTGCGGAGTCGCTCCGGAGTCTCACGCCGGATGAGTTGCAGGAGCTGAAGAAGTTGGGAGTAGCTGCCGCGATGGCGCCGGCCGGAATGGAGGACTGATGGGGCGGAAGCTGTCGGAACTGATTGCAGAGAAGCAGGCCGCTGAGGCTGCTCCTGCCGCGCCTGCCGCGCCTGCCGCGCCTGTCGCTGCGGCCACCAAGAAGCTGCTGAAGAAGCCGGCGAAGAAGCCACCGGAGAAGCCGCCGCCTCTGCCTGTGGAGCCTATCGTCGAGACCGTCCAAGCGACCGACGTGCCTGCCCCAGAGGCCGCCTCGGCACCGCCTCCTCCGCCTCCTCCGTCGCCCTATGCGGAGCGCCGGATGCGGGAGGCTGCCGCAACGGAGGCGGAGCAGAAGACGGGGCTGACACCGTCAGAGGCGGCAGGCAGGGCACTGGGGAAGGAAGCAACGGCTGTGCCGCCGGTAGTGGTAGCGGCGATACCATCCCATCCAGTGCGGCCTATCGAAGCAGGTCTCACCCCCGAGGCAAGGTTTCGAGCGGCACAGGCAGAAGAACACCAGAAACAGTTCCTGGCTGGAGTCGAGAGTGGACTTACCGGGGCGCCGATACCGAGACTTGCCCCTCGTTCGCTGACGCCGGAGGAGCGGACTCGCGCGCGCCGGAGCATTGTCAAGGCGCAGACGCAGGCAGGTGGGGGCCTTGAGACGGCGCTACCGAGCGGGCTGCCAGCCCCTACCACCGCTGTCGCTCCCGTCGCCCCGGCCGCCCCCATCGCCCCGGCCGCCCCTGCCGCTCCCGTCGCCCCCGCCACCGACATCTCCACCCTCTCTCAAGCCGCGAAGTCCGCGATTGCCGCCGCTCACGCCGAGCCCGAAGGAGAGGCGAAGCAGGCCGCCATTCGTGAGGCGCGCGCTCACGTCGCCATCCTGCGGAGCCGCCTCGAAGAGATGGCGGCTGCATCCGACGATCCTGAGTACGCCGCCGATCTGCGGGTCTCGGTGGACCACCTCATGGCCGAGGACGACCGCCTCGTGGCCGCGACCCGGGAGAAGCTGCCGGGCGGGATGGGAGTCATGTTCACTCCCACTCCGCCTCCGGGATGGAAGGCGCCTCCGGGGTGGGCTCTGGGGGCGGCGGCGAGGGCTGCTGGCGGGATCGCTTCCGAGGAGGCTGGAGTGGCGCTGGCAGACGCGCTTCTGAAGGCGCGATTCGCCAAGGGCGAGATGTCGGAGGCGGACCGGGCATCGATGGGGGGCCATCCCCTCGTGTCGGTTCCCATGTCGCGGGCGGCAGAGGACGCGAAGGCCCGTGCTACCGCCCAGCAAGAGGCGCTGCGATCCCAGCTTCGCCGGATAGAAGCGTCTCGGCCTGGGAGGTAGACGGTGGCGACTCCTGGAACGACGCCTGCGCCGCCTGCGACGCCCACGACGCCTGCGACTCCAGCGTGGGAGACGGCGCTGTTAGACGCAGAGAAGCGGGCAGCCGCGCGTGCGGCCGGAGTCGCTCCAGTCGCCATCGCTGCTCCCGCTGCTCCCGTCGCCCCTGTCGCCCCCGTCGCTCCCATTCACGAGGTCGTTCCCTTCATCCTCAAAGAGGCGGAGGCAGGGCGGAAGCTGCGAGAGGGCGCGCGTGCCGCTCCGATGCGGTACGGCGAACTTGTCGAGGCGGCGGCGAAGCGAGAGCAAGTCACCCCTGAAGCCTTCCGGGAGCGTCTCCAGGCTGAGGAAGTCGACATCGATCGGATGCTCGATGAGATCAGCCTCGGTCGCGGAGCCGAAGAGATCCTCGAAGGCTACCGGAAGGCAGGCGCCTACGGCCTGGTCGAAGGTGAAGCAGAGAGAACCGCACTGCGGGATCGCGTAGCTCGCGAGCACGCCGGTATCGACGCCGAGATGAAGAAGCCGCTGTCGGAGCGGGGGCCCGTCTCCGTCACCCGCTCTCCCCGCGTCGCGGGTCTCTTCGGCATCGAGGAGATGCCGCCGGAGGCGCGCCAGGGGGCACGGGCCGCATGGCCGATTCTACGAGCCGATCCCGAGCGCATCTCGTCGGTGGTCGGCTACTACAAGCCATCCGGTGCCATCGCCACGCCGTCTCCCGTCGTCGGGTGGAGCATGGTGCAGCGGCGGGGAGCCACCCTCGAATCGGACATGATGGAGGCGAAGCGGCGCAGAGGGGACGCGACCCCTCTCACCGCAGATGACCGCGTCAACATCGCGCGCCGGGCGGCCATGGACATGTTCGCTGCGAAGCTCGCAGGGCATCACGACCACCCCATCTACCTCGTCGATACGCTCGACCCCGAGGAGATGAGCTGGGCTGACATCCTCAAGAAAGGGGTGGAAGTGGTGGGGCTGGCGCCCTCGGAGACGGGGCAGGTCGGTCTCATCGTGCGACCCGTCTCGACGACGCGGTGGGCGTTTGAGACCATCGACATCGGGCAGGCGGCGGCGACGGGGTTCTTGGAGGCGGCGATGGAAGGCCGCATCTCGTCCTGGAAGGATGCCGAGAGGGCCGTCAAAACCGGAGCCGCAGCGAAGCGCGACCTCGTGATGGCCGCGATGGATCTGCCACAGGCGCAGGTGAAGGTGAAGCCACCGACCCTGGAAGATGTGGCGGAGGCCGTAGCCAAGGGCGAAGCGCCCCCCGCTGCCGTTCGGACCGAGACGTGGCGGCCATGGCTCGCGATTGGGCTCGCTCTGCCGGCTGCGGCGCTGGCTCCGGACTTGACGCTGGCGCTGGGACCGGCTCTGAAGCTGATGGTGAGGACGGCCCGGCTCGCGCATATCTCCGGTGTCTCTCGGGCTGCGGTCGCTACGCTCACGGCCGGAGCGGAAGTGGGACTGGAGGCGTCGCGAGTCGACGAGGCGGTGGACGCCGCCAGGCGCGCCGGCAGGATGGAGGAGGCTGCCGGCTTGCAGCGGGACGCCGACCGGCTTCACGCGCTGGCCGGAGCGGCAGACGCGAAGCTTCGTGGCCTTCACAAGACGGTCGCAGGCGAGACGCGGGAGGCTGTTGAAGCGTCAAGCCCCGGGGCCCGTCTCGACCAGGCCGATAACGCCATCGGAATGCGGCTCGCGGCCGAAGTGCCGGACTTGTACGACACCGCTCTCGCGAAGAGTCTGCCGGGCGACCTCGGTAAGGAGATGGTGAGCGTCCACCCGTCTGTGGCGCGCGCTTCGATCCGGGCGCGGGCCACGGCGGAGGGTCTCTCCATTCCGCACGGAGTGGAGCGGGCCTACGACTTCGGGCGGAAGCTGCGGGAGCTGCGCGCGCTCGCGACGGAGATCGGTCGCGATCCCGACGCCGCTCGCGCGGTTCTGCTCGCGCGGCAGACCGAGGGTAGTCTGCGGGCCGTCGAGAAGGCGGTAGGCGCGGCCGACGATCCGAAGATGGCGGCGTGGGTGGAGAAGCTGCGGTCGCCGGAGACGATGAAGGAAGCGGTCGCGGATCCGGATGCTTGGCTCGCCGCTCGGAAGGATGAGATGCGGGCGCGCGTCCCGGGCGAGACCGACGAGGCGAAGGCCACGAGGGCGGCAGCCTACCGCCA
>ERZ1292644.1652-Hain-H14-01um-R2-1652-length-11186-cov-5_pt1 | contig 11186 bp, 15 predicted proteins | sample MGYA00564402_ERZ1292644 | MGnify/ENA primary metagenome ERZ1292644 (study PRJEB36523, sample SAMEA6512644) | groundwater metagenome | collected 2019-01-09 | study: AquaDiva: Metagenomics assemblies of 32 groundwater samples | reverse complement strand
TTGAGAAGCCGGCATCAATTAATTTTTTTAAAGTCCAATGATAATATTCATATACTTCATTCATTTTAAATTTAAACCCGGTCTTTACATCATCGGGCCAATCTTCGGGTATGTAGTACTTATCTTCTTTTAGTTCTTTGTATCTTGCAGATTCAGCGTTTACACTCACACCGATTCTGTGTTTTATGATATGTATATGGCTAGCAGTTTCGCAAGTTACTAAAAAATGTAGATAACTTTTCTCAAATGGAGTATGATGACCCTGCTCAGCAAGCATTTTCAAAAGATTACCCATTCTAGATTTCTTATCTTCGTTTAGTTCTCTAGATGTAGAAGTCCACGCACTTAGAGCGTGAGATTCATCTCCCCCATAAAACCCAATCAAATCAACAGTATTAGGTCCGAAACTCAATTTATTTTCCTGTCAGTTTCTTCGTAGCCTATAAACTCAAGATTCATTACAAGTCCAGCAGTTTCATGTCCACACTTAAAATGTAAGACCAACTCATCACCTTCTATTTCAAAAGATCCAACCTTACAACCACAATCATCACAGGATAGACTTCGCATATCTGTCACCAGTAGTTTCCTGTTACCTGCATGAACTCCGCTTTTTCCTGTAGCTCGGTAATAGTCTTGGCCCCGCAGTAGGTCATACCACTTGCCAGTCCTGCCAAGAGATCCTTTGTCATTACTTCGGCGTGGACATTCTTTTTTATGTTCGTAAATGTTCCCTCGGGTACAGTTCCTACCTTGACGGAGCCGAAGTGGTCGTTTTGAAACGATTGGCTGGCCTGTCCCCTGTAACTGCCGTTGTTCTCACCCTCAACAGTCTCAGCAAAAAGTCGGCCGATCATTACCGTGTTGGCTCCGGCTGCTAAAGCCAGGATGATCTCCCGGCTGCCTTTTATCCCACCATCAGCAATGATTTGGATTTTCAGTCTTTTCCCAACAGCCGCACATTCTTGTACGGCAGTGAATTGAGGTGATCCAAACGCAGTAACATTTCTAGTAGTACAGACCGAGCCCGGTCCTATACCGACCTTAACGGCATCGGCCCCCCAGTGGGCAAGATCCATTACCGCCTCCGGCGTGCAGACATTACCAGCAACAACCTCGAACTGGGGGAATCTTTCCTTGATCCGGCCAATGACTTCCTGCGCCATCATACTGTGACCGTGAGCAATGTCAATGAAAATGCCCCTGGGGTTTAGCCCAAACTGCTGAATCATATCAAATAGAACACCTAGTTCGGTCACACCCCATGACATGTAACACTGCTGTGCATATTTCTTCACTAACTCTATTAATTCATTGATCTTTTCCATCTTATAGAATCGGTGAAAGACTGGATACGAGCCTAGATTTACAAGAACTTCGGCTAGTTTTGGACCTATTACGGTGTCCATATTGGCAGCGAAGATAGGGATTTGCATGACCGTTGACTTCGTGGCTTGCGTCTCAAAGGACGGGATAGTGCGACTGGTGACGTTGTTATACTTCGGCACCATGCAAACGTCGCCATATGAGAGTCCGACCTTCATTTGTTCCTCCAAATAAACCAACAATCTGCACAGTTAGCAGTAGGAGGCCGAACGGCTTTGTACTTGGGATGCTTCTTACACTTCATACTTCAACCTCAGAAATCTCTTCAATAATCAAAGCAAGTTCGTGCCAAATGGTTCCTTCTGTGCCTTGAAATGGTTTGCTCATAAGCCTACTCAAAACTTCTTCTACTTTCATACTTCAACCTCTCCTCTCTGTAGAGAATATGTTTGTAGCCCTTCATCTATCTCTGCTCCACGAAACACGAAACACGCCACACCAACACACCGAGAATTCGGGAATTTATCAGTCGCCGCTTCGATTGTTTTGCGAACAGTACCATACGTAGAAATTACATCATCGACAATAATATAACGCCCGCTGACTTGTGTGAGTTGCCCCCTAAACTCATTGCTCTTGGGGTGATAAGATACAAACTTCTTATTCGCGAAGTCTGCTACGGTGTGGGCTGGAATGATTCCACCGTAAGCAGGGCCGATGGTAAACTCAAAATCACATTTATCTTTCAATTTTTCATGGAGGAGCCCGGAAACAAAAGTCATGTAGTTGGGGGTCATTCTCTCGAAGTCATAAAAGTAATTGGACTTTTTCCCTGATGTGAGGGTGAAGTCACCGTCCAATCTAATGTTTTTGAATAAATCCTCTCCATTAAAATTCAAGGATACTTCTGAGGCCTCTCGCTTCTCCTGAAGCGCAAACCATTGCTCTAATTGCTCTTGTGTATACCACATCATTTTTCATATCTATTCTTTAACTTAAGAAGGTTATAAGTAGCTACTTCCTCAAGTGAGAAGCCAAGAGCTTTTGAAAGATTTGCCACATACCAAAGCACATCCCCAATCTCCGCTCGAAGCTTGTCGGTTCGATCAGGAGTAAGTTTGGCATGATCATCTCTGAATAATTTCTTTACATTATCAGCTACTTCACCGGCTTCCCCGGTTAGACCAAGAGAGCAGTAAGTAATAGCTTCCAGTTTAGAGTCAACATAAGTTTTAATCCCATACCCATCTAAATGAGCCATGCAACCGTGGAAGTTAGCAGTCTTAGCTGATTCTTCCTGATATTCGTTCAACGTCATTCGTTTCCCCTCCCAAGGCTTCCTGGATTTCTCAAGTATCTTTTGAGTGTTATAGTTCTCGTCCAAATCCTTCTCTACTTCCGGTGAATAGACACTCATATCCCGCAAACTCCTTCCTTACATTTATCGTCAAATTCCTGAAATACTACATCTTTGTGTTTCAAAGCTGTTTCCAGTTTTACTGGAACTATAGGTTGCCCGGGCCTTGAATTTTCCGGGTATACAGTTATGCCTCGTAGCCGGGGAAGATATTTTAGTAGAATCCGTCCAAATTCTCTGGTATTATTATTTCCAGATTCTCCATATTCTGGAAGGTTAATAGTAGACGAGATAGCCTGGTCTACAAAGTCCTGGACAAAAGCCTGCATAGAGATTCGGCGCTCAACATCTTTACTAAGAGAGTAAGAATCCTCAATTTCGTCGGCTGTGATTCCTTTTTCAGCGACGAGACGAGCCACTGTAGGGTCCACGACATAACTATATTGCCACTTCTGATTAGCTCCAAGGAATCTCCGTTTATAAGCCACACAAAAGACTGGTTCGATTCCTGTAGTAGTCTCGCCAATAATCCCAATCGTTCCCGTTGGAGCCACAGCACGGACTCCTCTCGGTCGGGCTCCACCAATCTTAGATGACACGGTGTCTGCTTCGTCGTCACTTATTCGTCTCCATGTTGAAAGCCATTCACCCAGCTTTCCCGAAGGTTCATACCCCTGATCGTTCCTGATACACCACTCGTGCAGTCCCATGAGCCCGAGTCCGATACGTCGGTATTTTTCTCGCACTTTGGTAAACTTTTCGTGGGGGAGCCAGCCTCGGAAGGTGCCGAGGTAGAGGAAGCGGGTTCCAATCCTAGTAACCCTTTCCAACTCACTAAGGTCAGAAATACGAGCGAAATTAACACTCCCAAGATTACAGCAATCTCCGTCTTCATCGGACACGACTTCACAGCACGGATTACGTAGAATATCTTTTTCATTTTTACCTATGTCCACAGAAAAACCCGGTTCGCCAGTCTTACACATAGACCGACAAATCCGGGCGTAGAGATCCTGAACAGCCTCGTCTGTTTTTATTGCCTTGAAGAAGGCCTTGTCAAGACGGACTGAAATATTGGTCATATCTAATACAGCAGGAAAGTTGAAGTCTTTTTCCTTTAGGGCTTTGACGGAGGTGTCCCAGTTCTTTGCATTGAGAAAATCTTCAATGTCAGGATGGGACCAAAGTAAACCAGCCCAAAGTGCAGAACGACGCTTGCCACCAGCCATGACATGTCGAGCCACCTCATTGACCATAGCCATAAGACTAATAGGGCCGGAAGCAGTCCCGCCATATCGTTTAATCGGAGTACCTTTTCCACGAATTTTTGAATATTCTGCACCTAATCCTCCACCTGTGCATAGAGCATTGACTGCGACATTTAGGAGTTGCCCCCATCCTTCTCGGCTGTCTTCGGGATGTAGTAAGAAACAATTGGTAAGCTGTGCGATTTCCCGTCCACTACTATAGAGGTAACGCCCTCCTGGAATAAATAGTCTGTTAGATATAACATCATAGAAGTTTCTATAATCATCAGCATTATCTCCAGCAACAAACTTCGCGACTCTTTTACTACACTGGTCCCATGTTTCTGTTTCATTGAAAGCATATGTACGACGAAAAATTACTTCGGCAAATGGTGAGAGATTAATCATTTAACAACCCTTCACTATCAGGAGGATCGGCTCTAACGCATTTGCCTTCCTCATTTCGTCTCCACCATGTTCTATCTTCAGCATGATAAAGCCTATCTTCTGGTTTATCACACCATATAGATCGTTCCTTAGCAAGCTCTTCACGGGCCAAATCACGCTCTAATTTCATTTGTGCCCATTCAGAAGGGCTATTAGGTCTAGAAACCTCAATACGAAGCGCTTCTAGTAGTGTTTCCGCAATATCAGACATTGAGTAATACCTTTACTATGTTAATCGCCTCATCCAAATCCTGAACGATGTAGGCGCAGCATTGGGTAAGGATTGGATGTTTAAAGTATTCAGACTCTTGAGGAATAACAGCTACAACAGGAACCCGTGCAGCATCGGCCCAGCCTACTTCAATTATAGAACCTATGGAAAACGGTTGATATTTTGAGAGATTTAATAATATCACATCAGCGTTCATAGTATCCCATCTATCACGCACTATAATAGCCTTAGGCGTGGACATAACTTGAGGATACTCTTGGTTCTTAATGACTTGACCTTTAAAGTATTCCTTGCCACGATAAGGAGATAAACAATTTATTTCTGGTCCTAACTTGTCACACACGTAGTCTCTCCAGGCTGTACCTTCTTCGTATGAAGAGCCAGCCATTGGACCACTTAAATAGACTTTAGGTAATGGCATAGGTTTCTCCTTCCCCAATTATCTGATTTTTTTTGCCGTTTGTCAACACATGCTCCTTACACCACGTCCAGTCATCAGTCGGATTACCTAAGGGCTCAGCCTTGTAAACCTCAATATTGAGGCACTGAGGCTTGCTGGGATGAAACTTGTTCTTGAAACATTCTCCAATCAGATTATCTTGCGACAATGATTTCCCTCCCATCAGGCAAAACACAGCGACCATTTACAATTGTAACATTATATTCAGTCCATGAAGTTACTCCCACGTAAATGAGGCTGAACCCGTGGACCCAATCTGTAGGGGTTCCACCGTGCGCGTAGATTGGCTGCAACGTACTCAAGGTGCCAGGGCAGAAAGCCTTGACTACATTATTCGTCCACGGATCTCTGGTAGCGATTGACTGCTGCCGATGGACGTGTCCATGAAGGATAGACTGTGATCGAGAAAGCTCTAGGTGTCTGTAGGACGAGTGTTTACAATGACTCCACCCATGGACAGCCACAAGACCACCTGATCGCATTTTCTTAGTAGGAGGAACGATCTGTAGGAAGTTAGCCATGTTACCAGCGATAGGGGTATAAGGGATATATGTAAAATTCTTCCGCCCCTCGCTGAGCTTGGCCTTAGGAGAGATCAAGTCATAAATAGACTCACCAACCTTGTTATTGTTGGCAGCCCATCGCTCCACACGCCACTCATGGTTGCCTTCTAGCATGTAGGTATGGTCCCTTGTGCTCTTTTGAACCTCGTTCAACATCGCGTTGGCTGGATCAAGCTCAACCTTTTTGAAATCATAGCCCAGGGCCTCAGCGATAGTCTTATTGGCGTGACTAGAGAAAATAGAACAATCCAACAAGTCCCCAAGGATTAGAGTATTCTCAGGCTTTAGTATCTTGTGAGCCTCCATAGCTACCTTGAGAGCTACCTTGTCCTGTACTGGAAAGTGGACATCAGGGAACACGAACCAAAGGGAAGACGTGCCCTTCTCTCTACCTGGAGACGATATTTTAGTTGCCATTATAGTACTAATCCAATCCACGGAATCAGTGCGAAAATTATATCTATAATCGTAAATATAATATCTTTAGACATTATTTCTTTCCTTCATTAATTTTAGAAAGTCTTCTAGGTTTAGATAAATTATCGTATGGTTCATGCTTTTTCCAGGTGGTTTCCACATCACGCAAGGCGTCTCTAATGGCTTTGAGTTGTATTTCGCTTGCTCTAGAGCGGCGAGGCTTGGAAACTTTTTGTGGTTTTTGCATTCTATACTGAGTGGAAGAAGATCTAGAGCTTTTGCGCTTAACCGCACGTCTTTTCCCTGACTCCCCATTGGCTGGCTTACTACGTCTTCCTCTGGAAGATTGAATATTTCCTTTATCTTTTTGCATACATGTTGTTGAAGGAGCCTGCCTTTTGCTTTGCACGACGCTGTTTTCATTTTCACTCCATTTCCAAAGTAAATAGCCTCTTAGATCGTTTAATGCGAACACAGTACTCCAAATCATGATCGACGAGAGTCCCACGCACCATCCCACAACTATCCAACCTATATCTCCTACTACTCGGTTCAACCATCCAATTTTTTTCTTACGGGCTATAAGAAACGTGCCACTAAGAATGAAAGCATAGAACAGATGACCCCAAGCATCTGGGTTATGAAGCAAAGTCAATAACCATTCCATTTACTTAAGCTTTTTCTGATACGGGGTATAATCTAAAACCGTACTCCAATCTGAAAATATCTCATCAGCAAACCCCCAGCTTACTGAATCTTGGGCAGTCAAGTAAACATCTTCTTTTTTGTCCATTTGTTCCTGAATCCATTTTTGAATTCTTGGAATAGTCCAGTCTTTAACTTTCGAGTCTGGAGTTGTTTTCATTCTTTCAGAATAAATTGACAACATTGTATTGTTGCTCAACTGGTCGAAGGTCACCCCGCTCTTAACATGCTTCATGGTTCCAGATATACTCATGTCTCCCTCGTGAAAAAGAAAATAACTATTTGGCATCATTATTCTCTTATTAGCAGCTTGTAATATTATACTTGACATAGATCTAGCGTGAGTATAGTTAACGATAGTGGTTGGATTGGGGGCTGACATTATAGCATCGTAAATAGCCATCCCTTCTACAACGTCACCACCACAAGTCTTCATAGAAATTAAAATAGGACGCTTTTCATCAATACTAGTAAGCATGTCAAGATTTTTGATAAATCTATTGGCTAACCGATACTCCACTCCTGGCTCTGCATAGTCATCCATGGGATGATCTTCGATGCCAGTAAGGTAGATCTGAAAATTATCAGCGTCTAAATCAAAATCATGTATAAATTTAAGCCTATCAATATCAATTTTTTCTGCCATCACCTACTCCAACCATGACTGCCCTTTTGTTTTTACGATGTGTATGCGATTTGATACTAATTCCTTGAGAGAATCATCATTGCTTATCAGGAGGATTGTTTCAACGTCGCATTGGTTCAAAAAATTGATAATATTATCGCAATTACTTCTAGCTAAGCCCATAAACGGCTCGTCAAGTATCAATATATTTGAACGTCCTGATACCTGGGTTGTTGCTAGGTCCGCTACCGCAAGCGAGGCAGCAAAGCTAACTATCTGCTTTTCTCCTACAGAAAGCAAGTCAAAACTGCTAGCACCATGATCTGACTTGACCTCAAGGTTAAACTTCTCCCTGATATCACCGGACTTAAGGGATTTTACCGTAGACACAGTGGCCTTAAACTGCGGGTTACCTAGCCGTACTAGATATTCATTTATTCTCTGCTCAAGGAATGGGCAGACTTCCTCGATCATCATGGTTCGCAGATCCCTGCCATAAGCATTGGCCCAGAAATCAAACCAATGTAGAGATGTTTTCTCACTAGCTAATTCTATTTCTACGTTTTTTATTCCACTTGTATATTTTACAATATCAGAATAAACAGGCTCAGATTCATATGGACACATTGCTGATTTTAGGTTATCCAAGATCTTTCTGAGAACCTCAAACCCAGTGTTGTGTTTTTCTATTTTACCTTGTATATCTTTTATAGTATCACATTTTACTAGCCAATCATTTAGTTGATCTTGCCTAGCTAAATTATCATCAAGTATAGACTTATTTACATTTAATCTGCCTCTGGCGTTTTCCTTTAGATCTGGAAGGACTTCTTGACGACAAACCTCGCAAGTAGAAACATCAATTATTTTTGCTAGGTATTGAACTTCTTTTCCAAGCTCGGCTCTCTTCAACCAGATGTTATTGTACTCTGTTTTTAAAGCACTATACGCCTGAGCCCACTTCGGCCCGACAGTCTTTACAAGCTCAGAAATCCCAGCCTCAAGTTCGTCTTTCTTTGCCTCTGAATTTTGAACATTTTCGGTTTGTTTATGTATTTCTTCTTTAATATTTTGCTTCCAGTTAGCTTTCTTAGTTACAATAGAAGCCATGTAGTGTTCCATGGCATCACGTTTGCCTATCAATTGGTTCCTCTTCCCTTCCAATTCCTGAATCCTGGCCTGTGTTTGCTTAGCCCTAGACTTGGCAACACTGGTCCACTCCTCTAGATCATGGACAGGTAGAAGGTTTTCAAGAACAGAGACTTGCTCGGCCCCACTCAATCTAAAAAATGATCTCTCTGTTCCTGGTCCAATGAGATCAGAATGAATGAAGGTTGAGAAGTCTCTGCCTAACCGTTTATTAATCATCTCCTGGGTATCATTAACAGAAGGCCGTCCTAGGACGACTGCTTCCTTTAGCAGACTTTTTTCTATCAGCTTCAAGCTGTTCGGATTACGCGTCCGAACAACCTTGCAGACCTTACCATTGATATCTTCAAATGTAATCTCAACCTTGCCGAATTTCTTATCGGAGTTACGGTTTATTACGGCGTCACCCTTGGTGCCGTCATATGTCTGGCCGAAGAGGCCCCAGACTATAGCGTGATTGGCGAGAGAAGACTTACCGGCCCCATTTCCGTTCTTATCATCATTGCTAAACCCAGTTACTAGGAGTATCTTTCGGTTTTCTAAATCCAAAGTAACATGGCCAAGAGAAAAAACATTTTCTGCTTCTAAGCTGATTAGACGCATGAATACTCTCCGCTTCGAAGCCGTTGGCCTATCTCATGACCATTATCATCGACCTTGTTTAATTTTTCATATCTAGAAATGAGATCTTTAATGTCAAAGGTAGTAGGAGCCATACCTATCCGAGACGTTGGTTGCTTAAATGCAAACTCTACTGATCGAGCACCAGCATCCTTTAGTTTCTGTCGGACTTCTTCCATGAAGATAGGAGGGATCTCATCTAAGACCTTGATGAAGTTCCCTGCAACAGCTATTTCCTCTGATCTTTTGTCTTGTAGTATATGAACAGGTATAGGTTGCAATGCTCCATCTAGAGCTACGAACTTAGGAGCGTTTAAATCATACCGTTCATTGCCGTCGTTAAATGTATCAAGAATGATACAACCTCTTGTCTCCCCACTATCAGACCAATTTAATTGCATAGGCGAGCCTATTATGATTAGTTTATCCGCTGCCCAATGGGGGCTGTGGTAATGTCCAGTGTAACACATTTTAAAGTCTTGGGTACTCGGCAATTTATCAGAACTCAAGAACTCGTTTGGAATCACAAAGTCTGAGCCTACAGGCGTGTACTTAACGCCTTGGTGGCAGAACCAATACTCTAAGCTAGCAGCGTTCAATATATCTCGGCGACGGTCAAAGGTTTCCTCGTCATCGCAGTAAGAGATGAAACCTGCCTTGATATCCGTATCAACTCCAACATCATCTATTACATGAACGCCTAAATCTTTCAACCAATCCACTGAACTGGTTTCTCGTCCCAGGTCGTGGTTTCCTTTGAGGCAGTAGACCTTTCCTGATCGCTTCTTCACTTCATCTAGCAGGCTATGAAATAGCTCACCCGCTACCTGTAGCGGCCCAGCTTCTACTCTGCCGTGAGTGTGAAAAACATCTCCTCCACATACTACATAATCAACACGGTGAAGACGAGTTAAATCTACTATTTGGTCACAAACTTTTTTCTGATCTAGTAGTCTAGAATTCCATCCGTTTATATACGTGGAACCATATGCCCAATTATGGAGGTGTATATCACTAAAAATCAATACCTTTGCCACGTAATGTTGCCCTTCGTTGTCTTTCACGAGCAGCGTGACGAGCCTTTACTTCTGGCCTCTGGTTATATTCTTTGTTGAAATTACTATTGTGTGTTCTCATACATTCGCGGCATCTGTTTCTGGTTAGATTCTCGGGCGTTCTAGGATGACCTCGCTTGCATACCGTTTTAGTTAGGCCACGCTGGGTATTTACTTTATGAGTGACGGCTTCTAGGTGATAAGGATTTACGCAACTTCTATTTCTACACAAATGATCTAATTCTAAATTATCAGGAATATTTCCTATTACTAATTCATAAGATCGCCTATGTGCTCCGTTACCACCACTGCAACTACCATAACCATCCGAACATTTCCCACCAAGCCACTCCCAACATAGAAAAGGATTATTTATTTGAACGTAACTCCAAAACGGTTTAGCCGGCCTACCCATTCCAATTGTTCCACAGGTCCAGCTTACCGTTCTTGAGACACCAGTCAATCCAGGTATGGTAAGCCATTTCCCGTCCTCCTAGTGTTTGAACAACATGCTTCCAGTCGGCCGGCGGAAATTCCTGATCGTTCATCTTGTAGGTCTTCTGATTTACTCGTTCTACCCAGCCTGTTAACTCAGCAGCTTCCAGCAGAGAGCCAACAGTATCGAAGCCTCCGTCATCTAACAAATCAATCTCGAACTCCTGAAAGAGAAGCTTCGACCCCTTAAGCTTCTCTACTTTTAGCTTAGACTTTTGTCCATGTCGGTACCGAACGTCAGTGCCTTTCTTGTCGTCTTGAATCTCACCAGCGGAAGCAAACGATACTCTCAAGGAAGAGAAAAGTTTCAAGCCGTGACCACCAGCAGCCATAGACTTAGGGCCATAAGAATTTGCAGTGGCAATCGCGTGATTGATAAAGATGACGGCCGCCTTTGTGTTGGCAATCTTCTTATTTGCAAGCCTAATACCCCTCCTAATTAGGCGTGCATCCTGGCCTATTCTCGCTTCCTTCCCGAAGGTATTCG
>ERZ1292644.1651-Hain-H14-01um-R2-1651-length-11186-cov-5_pt1 | contig 11186 bp, 11 predicted proteins | sample MGYA00564402_ERZ1292644 | MGnify/ENA primary metagenome ERZ1292644 (study PRJEB36523, sample SAMEA6512644) | groundwater metagenome | collected 2019-01-09 | study: AquaDiva: Metagenomics assemblies of 32 groundwater samples | reverse complement strand
TATGTATTGCCACACGAAGGTCTTCAAGTGTTGCCACATTGCGCATGAACGCATAGTCGCTTAACAATGAAATGTTCACCTCTTTCTTTGCATCAGCATAGAGAGAAACAAGAAAATCCAACTTCTCTTGGGTCATACTCTGTCCTACAATCTCTCTCATTTCGGTTACTTCGAGTTGTTTCGATTTGACTGGCGTCTTGGCAAACATTTGGTGGTAACAAAAGAAGAGACAGTCTCCATTGCCCATATTGGGTACCACTGCCAGTCTACTCTCTTCCAACGCGTTTGCTGTGGACCTCATCGGTGTTTTCGCTGATACCAGTCGATCTAAATTGATTTCAGATCTACTGGTTGTGTGTGAGAGATTTCTTGTCATTAGAAGCCTCTTGATACCACTTTCGGTCGCTTTACGTCGATTATTTGTCTCTCTTTCGAATCCCAATTCATTATAGTTGTAAAGCGCGGGTGTCACACCTTCTATCATCTTCATTTCCTTGTCGAGGTCATCTCCTTCCAAGTACAATGTACGAGTTTTACGGCGACGATCACTGATCTGTTTTACAGTGGAAACATGAAGGAGCATCAAAACGAAAACAGACACAATAAACGCGAAACAAATGAATAACACTATATTGCGCTTTTGTCGAATGCTTCTGTTTTGTGCGTTCATCGTACGGTGAAGCGTCGCACATGGCTTTTAAACTAGACATTATCTGTATCCATTTGTTTTTTGACAGCTTTACATTATTGCATTTTATTGAAAAGAAAATCTCTGTTCTTTCTTTACAGCACGTCTACGACACGAAATGGAAACTGTACTCGATGAAATAAAAGATGCAATCAAAGACGTAGCAGCTCGCAAGAAAACACCAGAAACAGAAGAAAAACAAATACAGAAACTGATTGTTGACCAAAACGTCAAGGAATTCAAAGAGGAACTTCTCCGGAAACCAAAAATAGACCCAGAGTTCGCAGCCGAGATTGAAAGAGAAAAAGCAAGGGATAGGAAACGAAAACAACGTCAACTTGAAGGCGAAAGAGAAGAAGAGTTGATTACTGGTGTTGTCCCAACAACACTAATTCCAGTGAAGTATCACCCTTTCCTATGGATTGTTCTTTCGGCTATGGTTATCGCATTGTTCTGGAATTTGGGTCTTTATCTCGTGAGCCTCTTTGACAGATTCAAAAACTATGTAAACCCAAAGGCCCCCGATCCAACAACTTTGGATCAAACAGAAGTCTCTTATGGTTTTCTTGCGGACTTGTTCGGTACAACCAAAGAGGTAGTGTCTTTCGTAGTGTTCGGCATTTTCTTCGTGGCGTTGTTCTTTTTAAGTACATCGCAAACGGTTTACGAACCAGTTATATACCTCGCGAGAACACTGGTGGTCGTTTCTGGTTTCTTCTCTGTCTTTATTACATTTAAGGCGAGACCCAGCGCACAGCCATGGGCCAAAGCAGTAGCGGTTTTTATCTGCCTTTCCTGTGTATTGATGACAATGCATTTAATAGACAAAATATTGGGTGCACCAAGAGAGATCTCCGGAAAGCTCGGCAGTTCTTTTAATCATGCCAAGAAATGGCATAATGACAACATTTCGAACTTGAAACAGATTTGGGAACGATTAGTTGGAAACACGATAACGAACCAAGAAGACGAGATAGTAGTAAAAGACCCAATACAAGAAGATAGACAAACCCAACGAAGACATTCGGAATAGAAAAACTCGACAGATCAAAATATGTGTTTTATGTTTGTTAGTTGATTATGCAAGAAGATAAATCAAAAAAGAGGGTCCAGTGTGCTTGTTGTAGACGAAAACTTGTCACTGTATTTAGTGTCTGTCGTTGTCGGTACATGTACTGTTGTTCGTGTGTTGATCCTCGTGTCCATATGTGTTCAAAACTCCAAGAATTTGTTCTTCCTCTACAACAACCACCACCACAAGGACAACAACGTGAACAACGACCATGATTATTTTTTTCTTTTTTACAGTCTAGTGAATTGGATATTATATGTACCAACAGCATGTGTATCGTCATGACCGGCGCTTGTTGAACGAAAGCGAGTCTACACCAGATCACTTCGGAATTTTCATTTTATTGATCGTGTTTCTATTATGTATCTATATTGCTAAGCTTTGTGTTCCTGGCAAGAAAAGTTCACGAACATCCTTGTTGCCGACGGCAATACCCGTAACTTCGGCTACAGTAACAGCGACCGAAATAAATCAACCGCGTCTTTCAGAGGCCGTTGTTGTCGCAACTGCAATGCCAATTTCATTCGGCGAAGAAGTCGTTACAATTCAAGAAAAATTAAGTGTTGATTCATTGAAACGATCGGTTGCCACGGTACTTGTCAACACAACAGGAAAGACGGCATTGTCTAACAAAGGGAAATCGGATGTGGTTCAAATTCGATGTGAGAAAGATGGGCGACATTACTTTGTTGCATCTGATTTACCAGAGAAAGAAAAGGCAGCTGGAATGCTTGCTGAGATTTCAAGGCGAGCCCAATATTTAATGCAAGCAGTTGACGAACAATTGGATGGCAGTCGGCGTATTGTTGCATTAGACGGTGTAGACATCACCGACAACATGAAAGCTTTGTTACGCAAGCATTATAAGATCGAAACACCTTTGGCCGAATATCACAACCCAAGTGACATGACTGTGGGGTCCAACAGTGACAAAGGAGTTGTTATCGAGACATGTTTGCGTAGTAAATTTGACCCAACTGAATGGAGTTCAATCAATACTTTGTTTCGTATCCATTGTCACGAATTAGCACACAGCGCAGACTTTGATTATCGCTCTGATGGAGAGGATGGACATGGTCCAATCTTTCGTCGTCTACACAAGTATTTACTTGGTGTCGCAGAAAATTTAGCAATTTACAACTGTGCTGAATACACAAAGAGTGGAGGTGCCGTCTGTGGCGTGAAACTCACTGAATCATACCAATGTGGCGACAAGCCACTGAAAAACGACGTTAAATAACCATGTTTATTATTTATCTTCTTTTTTTATTCGTAGGATAAATAATATTGGTGACTGCGCTATGATGATGGAAATTTCCATCTTTAATAATCAGAAGATAAACAAATATTTATTTCGTTTAATAGATATCATACGAATTTGAGATGGTTTTATATTATTCACAAGCAATGGTCGAACGGATGTTCGGGCCTGGAATTCGTGTCGAAGACATTGTTAAACAGAGCATAGCCAGACGACCCCCTCCTTGTCTTCGATCGATTGTATTGGTTATGAGACACACAACCACAGACACGCCAACACATTTGTTTCATTTCTCGCGTCGTGGTGGTCCCGTGTATACACAAAGACTAACAGAGGAATTAGCTACAATAAAACCGGTCACCGTAGAACCAGTCGTCGCCACAGAACCAGTCGCCGTAGAACCAGTCGTCGCCACGGAACCGGTCACCACAGAACCAGTCGCCATGGCACCATCAGTCACCGTGGAAACTACAGCTGAGGAGGAGAAGTCAACAAAGGATAAAAACAAAACAAAAACATGGGCTTCGGTATTGGCAAGGAGATTAGCCGAAGAACACAGCCTAGTGATTGATGACATTCCGTCGTCGACAACAAAGGTAACTATTCGTGACGTACGACGTAAATTGGAAAAAATCATGTAAATAAATGCAATTCGTTATATATAACGTATCCCATAGTGTTTGACTGGTTCTTCCGCGTTTTTTGGGTCCGAGAATAACAGTTCGTTATTCTCTCTTTCCTGTAGTTCTTGCTGTTCTCTTCTTTTCTCAGTGTTTTGGTACGAATGGTATTCTCGATACACCAATGAACGCTTGTATGCATACACTACCACAACAATAAGATAGATGACGATGACAGGAAAGCGAATGATTTGAGGCATGACCATCCATAGAAATGCAACACCAACTACAGCGAACACAAACGCTATAGTCATTGGTAAGGGTATGACATCAAAAAGAGTAGAAAGGTTTACCATTTTTGTTTATTTGTTTTAACATAGATTTAAATGGAGGACCCCAATTAATAAAAATCGAAAGACATAAGATAAAGAACAAAATCGCCGTTTGTATTTATTTCTTGGATCAATGATATGATTAAATAAAGGAGATGGGCCGTCGTCATTGTATCATAGTGGATTGTACACGATACGCAATACGACCTACAAATCATTGTATTGGACACGGAGGAGGATCCCGATGTACCACACTTGGGTGTTTATTGGGTGCACAACGGTCTACGAAACATTGTGTCAGACACGGTGGTGGTCGTCAGTGTATGTTCGTGGGATGTACTCGAAGCACACAAGGGTCTACCGAACATTGTATTGGACATGGTGGAGGTCGTCGATGCATAACAATGGGTTGCACACGAGGCGCAAAAAGTTTTTCTGAACACTGTAAGGGACACGGTGGTGGTCGTCGATGTATGTTCGTGGGATGCACTCGAAGTGCAGTGGACCAAGGTTGTCTCTGTGTTGGTCATGGTGGGGGTCGCCGATGCACGACCACAGGTTGTACACGGAGCGCAGTCGGGCCCACTGATAATTGTAAAACACACGGGGGCGGTCGACGATGTGCAATTACAGACTGTGCACGAAGCGCACAATGGCCTACCGGCCTTTGTGTTGAACACCACGGAGGAAAACGTTGTTCGAACCTTCTGGCACATCCAGTATCTTTTGGTCCACCCGATACACTGTACCATGCTGATCGAGCTGCCGGTTTATGCTTTGGATGTCATATGCACCAATTGCCAGAGAAACACATTTGGTATCCCCGTCGAGAACAATTATTGGTGGCCGAGATTCAGCGTCGCCTCTCAATCGAACTTGAGAAAGCAACAACATTGGTACACGATTGTCCCATCCAAGGGAGTTGTGCGATGGTTCGACCGGATCTCTTCTATGACTTTTTACAAGGCTGGCTCTCGATCGAATGCGACGAAGGCGGAGAAGCACATACCGAGACTGCCAACAAATATGATACGATCTACCATGGTCTTGCGAATCGTCGTGGTCTTATATTACGTATCAACCCCGACGGTCCACAACCTCTCTTTGTGAAAGGGGGTTTAGCCGGGCAAGGCAAAGCATATTCTGCATCTATGCATTTCTCTTCGAAGATGGAAATGATTGAACAAAAGTTAAAACAAATGATTGGACGGATTCTGGGTGCCGAAACATGGGATGGGTTTGAAGTAGTTAAGTTGTTCTTCTGATCTAAATAAAAATCGAAAGGCTATACCAATTAAGTTAAACAATAAGATATGTCTATCAATTTCGCGACAATACCCGACCGATCTAGACGCGACAATGGTAGCCTCTTATATCGCATCGCCCGTGGAGATGACGTCGAGCAAAACACTGTACTTACTCCAGAAACGTTGCGCATGTGTATGCAAGGCCTTTCGCAATATGCAGGAGACCTGGCATACTCGCCCGAAATCCAACAGCGAATCCAAGAGGTCCTTGAACGTCGATTTGAAGCCGACATGGGTAATGATGTATTTAGTCTACCCAACTACGCTCCGTATGACGACCCCGAACTCGCGGCCTTCTACGGTGTCAACACATCCATGACGTCAAACATGCAAACACGAAAGGAAAACTACGAAGAACAACGCGCGCGTCTCGTGAATGAAACCGTTCGTGAGATCGAACCAGAACTAATGGGGCTTGTTCAACAAATGAAATATTATGACATTGAAAACTGGGCCCGTCACGGTATTGCCGACGAAGAGATTTTTGTTCATACCAATCCAGATGAATCACTATTGCGTAATCCCGGAGGAGGATGGTGTTCGTTAGATAACCCGATTTCGACCTCTGCAAAGAGCAATGTCATTGAACTCTACGACGCAGTCTCTGATCATGTCTTCCCTGAGCCACACCCGGCATGGGACGTGGATCGACGCAATGGAATGTGGAGTTCACTGAAGTAAACAACGGAACAACGGTTTATTGTTTTTTATTTAAAATTAAATGATTCTTGTGTTTTCAATTCAGGTGTGGTGTCACTTGTTGCTTCTGGAGCGTCTGATGCTTCCTTTGCAACACCTTTCACCTTGTCGTCAAATGCTTGGAGCTTGTTCTTGATGTTCTCTAATTCTGTAACAGAGAGCAGTACTGCATCGGTACGGAATCCCGAAACCCAATTGATTGCTTTCCTCCATTGTGGCAACGGTATGTCTTTCACTTCTGATCTCAAATCCCCCTTCCACATTCTGTTTCCAACGACCTTCATATTCAGCGTGCCCAGAGTCTTGAGCACACCTCTCTTTTCAAATATCGACTCTTTTAACTTCTTCGTTTCCTCGTCCGATTTCCCGGTGGCTATCCCGAGTCTCTCCAATGCTTCCGAGACTCCATGTAAGTATTTCTCCCTTCCATTATTTATGATTGTTTTGGCCACTTTTTGTGCGTCTGGTGACACGCGCGCAAACATATTGCGTCTCTTGAACTTCCTTAAAACACCGTTGTATTCAGACCGAAGTTCTTTCTCTTGTCGTGAAAACACACTGAGATGCTCTGTGATGTCTTGTCTTCTACGACCCTTTTCAGCCTCTAAAGATGCTTTTTGTTCGGGCGTGTCTGCTGCCTCGATTAAATCGTCGTAGTATTTAGCAACCGTTGATGTGTCTTCTTCACCTTTCTCTTTTCTCACCCGATACATCCAAATTACAACCAACACCAAGAGTATGAAACCCACGGCAATAAATGTACCATAAAGAATCCTCTTGTCCTTAAATCCGAGAGTATTGAACAAACCCGAGAAATTCTTCTTGAAGTTCTGCCATCGCGTTAAAGTGGCAGGAGCATTCGTCGTAGCAACGACCGGCGCAGCCGTTGTAGTGTCAACAGCACTTCCAGTTGTTGTTCCGCCCCGATTCATGATAATGTAAATAAGTACACCGAGAAGTGCAAACACCACCAAAATGGCGAGCATCTTCACGAAACCTCCTCCGCCTCCTCCTCCGCTTCCGCCATTTCCTCCACTTTGTACACTTTTTGAAGGCGATGACGCTGATGCGTTAAAAACGACAGTCCTTGGACCAGAAGCGTTATGTTTCGCACGCGAATGCTTGGCAGAAGAACGCTTGTGATGTGCTTTCGCATGTGATGACTTCTTCTTTACCATTGTATTGTGTTCTGTTCATTGGCTCTTAAATACAGATTTTTTTTTTGTTTCTAGCTTCCAAGTAAAAATCAATTCTTTCGAATCGCTTCGACAAGGTTGTCCCAATAAGGCGGCAATTTATTGTATTTACAATCCATGTCATTGATAAAGAACGATCCAATATTCTTCGCCTTGACATCAGCAAAAAAATTAGCGTCTTCTGGAACATTTACTGGGTCGAACAGTTCTGACATGGCAACAATGGCACCATTCCGAGATGCCGGTTTTGGTTGTGTTTTCGACATAAAAGGCCAATTGTCGCGACCTGTCTCAAAGACGACAACTGAAGTAACACCAGGAAGTGTCGTCAATTCAACGGGCAGACCAAGAACATTATCTACGACACCAGGATTCAAAATGATCTTACACCCTGGAAACACTTTCTGAGCATGTGCTGCTAGTTCAGCATAGAAACTAAAATAGACTGGATTTAAACTGACTTCGTCGAAAAAGAAATTACCAATCCATTCTTTCCATAGATTTGCGTAACCAGTCATCTCGTTTTTTGTTTCTGATAAATTTCTCTTTCCATGCTTTGTATGAATGTAACCATGGAGTCGGCGTGCCGGCCATGAAGTACCAGCCTTTGTCTTGATCAGGTTTAACGCGGGCCTCCAATCTGAATTAGGGGGGAATTTGGCGTCTTCACCGCTATTCGGGTTGATAATAATATCCATTCGGCCTGAAAGAATCTTCATGGCGTCTCCAGCGCGACCATAATCATTTGTATTCGGATAGATATACAATGGTAACAACAGACGCATACGATCCGTTTCTGCTCCACCTTGTACTACATTTTCTTTGTCATTTCCATTGGATTGGTTTATCAAGAAAAAAACAAACCAAGAAACAAATCCAACAGCAACACACAAAGCCAAGAATTGAGCCTTTGTCATCATCTTGTAGTAATTTGTTTTGTTTGTGTTGAAACGGATGAAAAATGTAACGCCTTGTGATTTTCTCGAGCTCATAACCAATACGAGAAAATAAATGCAACAAACAAACGAACGTCATCGTCGTCGAAGTCGCACCACCAGAACATCAACCCCCTCATCACATGTTATCTCTGAACCTTCGATGATTTTACCTGGAGGGGCACGAACTCCTGATCAAATAGCACATGACAGAGCACTCGAATTACAACGTCTCCAAAGGGCAATACGTCCACCGCCAGCTGGAGCAATGGATATCATCCGTGAGAGTACAGAGCGGTCCACTGTGGTCGAACAATATGCGCGTTTCCGAGAACGAATGGATAACGAACTTCAACAAACAGACTTAGGTGCACCACCGTCACAAGCGATTCAATGTGGTGTTAGTAATACCCGTCTACCACCGGGCCCAAGTGTAGAAGATGTCAGTCAATGGAGGACCCGAGAATTACATGAGCTTGCCGTAATGCAACGCGAAGTTGCCGACGAACGCCGACCACAAAACTATTATCATATTTAAAATGGCCTTACTTACATCGCAAATTCCTCGTAAAAATTAATAATTAAAAAAGGAGAAAAAGCAATAAAAAATGTATTTTTTTTATCTACTTTTGTTTTTAAAACCATGGACACGAAGTCGAAAGACAAATTATTGTTGCAGCGCTACGCAATCTATTATTACGTGGTCTTAGTGCCATTGTACATTGGATTCTGGTATTATGCCTCTACTCGTCTAACTAAAGCACTCCGACAAACAAACACAAACACGGATGATGTACAATCGAACAACAATAAACAAGCTACTACTAGTGATTCAACACGAGGGCTTAGTTGGTCTACTATACTCATAGTCGTTTTAGTTTCAGTTCTCTTTGTGTTGTCTGTTTTCGTTGTTCTACGGAGACGAAAACAAATGACAGGACGATTGCCATCATTACCACCCATGGTAACAGAAACACTAGAACGATTACCACCATTGTTATCACCGATGATAAGAGAAAGACTTCATCTCCGTCCTACTAGAAAACTGACACTTCCTTCTGCAGTTAGCGTACAAGCGGCGGCAAAAAAGGCGGCCAACAAAAACACAGACAAATACCGTCCACCAACCGTCGAGGAAATAGCAGCTACAGAGTTAACAGAAGCGATTTCACCCTGGCAAGGGTATGGATGGGGTACCCAATGGATCAAGAAAATCGCTCGATCTAGACACGGTGCCAACACGAAACGAGATTATGCTATTGCATCATTACCGGTTGATGAAACGACAGCATCCATGTTCAAAGAATTATTAAAACTTCGATCTATTGGGACAAACGCGAGTGTCGACAAACTCAGGAAAGTCACATTAGCGGCACAGAAATCGCTCGTTAATTTAGAAAAGGCCCAGGATTCTTTCATTTTGGCCAAAGAGGGTGTCAACAGGAACATAATTGATGCTTCATACACAAACATGGTGACTCTCGGCAAGATACATGTAACTAATTTGAACAACTTGTACAATACCCGGAATTCACTCGCATTTCACATGAAAACAAACGATGTCGTGACGCTTGCGCGTGTCGTTCCCGTGGCACCACCACCGAAACACGACATGAATTTGTTGGTGAAGAGTCATACGCCGAAGGGAACCATGGAATTGTATGGGGGTCACTTGAGCGCGCTTGTAAAAAACATGCAATCTGGAGTACAAGAAATACATTTATGTGCTCCGTACATGGATATTGAGAATGTAAGACGCGCTGTATTGGAACAGGTGTCATATGGCAAGACTATGCTTGGTTATCTACGAAATCACGAGGATATCAGAATAAGGCTTGAGGAATCAGAGAAGCGCATCACAGATGGTACAATGACTGTAGCACAGGTACTCGAGTATCAACTAGAGAAACAACGAGATGGCGTCGAAGTCGCCATCATCGAAGAACAAATGGCAAAAGTACAAGTGTTTGCACTCAAGGGTCAGATAAAACTTCGTGATGCACGCGAATCTGCCTCTGTTGTTGCCAACATAGAATGGGATGCAATTACTTCATCTACTTCTGTTGTTACCAAGAAAGCATTCGATATCACCAAGAAAACATTGGATGTCATTTCTTCGATTGCTTCTCAAGCACATGAAAGATTGTCGGGTCTGTGGAACGCCAAACCAAATAGAGAAGAAGAGTTAGAAGAGTTAAGAAAAGAAGAGTTAAGAAAAGAAGAGTTAACAAAAAAAGCTGGCGAAGAGAGACAAAGAGCCAAGAGAGCCGAGGAGGAGAAGAAGGTCCTCGCATCGAAATTACGTGCTGCCGAAGCACTCGTAGTGCAGGCACAGGAGGAAAGAAGCCGAGTTACCACAGCAGCAATGGAACAACGTATACGACAATTCGAAATCTATACGGCAAAAACAGAAACAGAGAAAAAAGAGCGTATAATTGCCAAGGAAAGGGCGAAAAAACACGCAAAACAGAAAGAGAACGAACGTATACTTGCCGAGGAAAGGGAGAAACAACACGCAAAACAGAAAGAGAACGAACGTGTACGAAAGAGTTTGGAAGAGTATTTGGACAACTACCGCCAGGAAGTGGCTACTGACGACTCAGTCCAACACCGGGAAGCCGACATCAGGGCCATGTTAAAGAGTGGAGAACGAGTTATCAACCGAACAAAACGACTGGCAAAGAATCATGTATTATCCGTTATAGACCTCAACAAGGAGTACACACCAAAGGAATTAGAGGAATTACACGATATATCGTTGCGTATAGCTGCCAGACGAGTGATAAAAGCAATAGCCGGTGAACTTGGAGAAAACCCATCCAATGACGATCTTAAACGTCCCGCGACAGACGACGTAGACACGCCTCCTGTATATAAGAAAGCATTGCTCGCATCTAAGAAAGCGTTGTCTGCAGATAAGAAAGTATTGTCTGCAGAGATACCCTTTTTGGTTCGTCGCAGGCGTTGAAAGGATTTTTTCATTTATCAGATTTTTTTGAACCCGTAACACTATTTCTGTATGGAGTCGACTTTTATTGTTGTATTTATTAACAAAGACATAAAAAAAAGGGGAGAG
>ERZ1292644.1650-Hain-H14-01um-R2-1650-length-11195-cov-5_pt1 | contig 11195 bp, 15 predicted proteins | sample MGYA00564402_ERZ1292644 | MGnify/ENA primary metagenome ERZ1292644 (study PRJEB36523, sample SAMEA6512644) | groundwater metagenome | collected 2019-01-09 | study: AquaDiva: Metagenomics assemblies of 32 groundwater samples | reverse complement strand
ATGGTAGCCCAACGCCAAATTTCATCGAAATCAAGTTTGAATTGATGAATTTGAACGCACCATTAGCGAGGGCGAGGTCAAACGACCCAATTGTGCCCACGGTTGGCGGTGCCCTTATGTCACCTACATCTGCCGAATATGACGCGGGGTTTTACGAACCGAGTCAAATCTCTTTTTCTCTATGGGTCAATACAGTGGATTATAGATCAATTCGTAATGCTTTTTCTAACATTGATCTAGCCGACCCGTGGAAAGTTGGTTCCACAACGTGGATTTCAACCAAATCCAGGGGCTCAATTCGGATGCCGGACTCTACATTCCGCGCCACGCCACCATTCTTCGATGAAAAAAAGGTAGCTGTAGACGTTCAGTCAGTATGGACGGGACCAAATACTTCAGGTTCAACGATTGGAATGAGGTGGGATGAGACTTATTTTGCTCCACAAAGTTTAACTATAAACGAAAGTCCCGACTTCGTAGAAATTCGCGCCTCTGGCCTTTGCTATGGCAACATCGAACCTATTGGCGATTTTTCAACCGGCGTGAGCAGCATCTAACCAGTCAGCAATCCCCGCATATATCGCCAGATTAAATGGAACATTATCCACAGCATATTCCGCGTCATACAACGCATGGTGCATTCTCAGCGTCCCAATTGGATTAAAACTGTGGATAATAATGTAGTCAATCTTTGGCCTATTTTCAACGATCCACCTCACAACTTCCATACCTGTGTTGGGCTTATCACTATCAACCATGACTTCGCCACCAAGATCGTGGTCAAGAGAAATGAAATCCCAATGAGATTCTGTTTCTAGCCAAGATATCGCTGAGGATGCTTGCTTGACAATCGTGGCAGAAGGAATAAGAGACTGAACCATTTTACAACGGTTAAAATCATCATCAAGAAAGAGGATGTTCATGAGAAAACCCAATAAGGATGAATATATTATTTGTCCCAATTCTAGCCGCAATTCACAGAAGCCACCCAAAGCGGTCTTTACTACCGTTGACCCCGATGGGAAACGCATATCCTTCGGTATTATTGATAATCATAAACACGGCTTTGGTACGAAAGAATGTGAGTGGAGCGGGCTAGCGGTGAAAATTGTTTCACCCAAAAAGTACATTATTTAGAGTCCATATAGTCTTTTGGAACGTTCAATGCACCCACATTGACCGTTGCGACCTTCCACACATCCGTTTGGTATCGAAATAGATTCAAATATATTGTTATTGTAAGCAATGTTCCCTTTTCTTTGTGGATAACCTAGAATTACTCCCGGCTCAAGCAGCATTGACTTCAACTTTCCAACTCCTTGCTGTTCTTCCTGAATCCATCCCCGCCGTTTTGCTTCCTCAAGAAATGAATCAACGGTTCCATTAATTTCCTTAAAAGGAATCGTAATATCGTGTTTAACAAAGTTTTCTCCGTTGATAACAAATCCCATTTCTAATAACGTTTCTTGAATCGAGTCTAGTTTTTTCATCGCGTATCTCCAAAAACATGCGGATATTTCTTCTTCATATCAATTAAGGAATTAAGTTTACTTTTAATTTCAATCACTTCACTATAGAGTTTCTTTACGTAGTATTCTTCCCAATGGTGTTTTTCATTTATTACGATCTTTTTCCATTGCGCAAGACTGTGAATTGGACACCACGGATGATGGTATCTAAGATGAACGTATCCTTTGGCAGCTCTATCTGTAGATACCATACAAGCATCCGCATCTTTAGACCTTGCAACCCCTATAGCGTCACGTTTATTTCCAAAAATAGTCTCTAAACCGCATTTACATAATGCTGCCTCTTTTGACATTCCGTATTCATTGTAAAAATATGAATCTCCGTAGTTGGACTCATCTTCCATCGTAGACTCATCTTCCATCGTAGAGTCTTTTCTCGTTTCTTTCGGTAATTCTGGCTCCGTATTGGCTTGTTCCGCGATTATACACTTCATGAAGCCATCCATAAGTTCGGGATGGTTATTTGTGATACGAAATTCGCCCACTCTTTCGGGATTGCCATTATCCATACCGTAGGTCTGCTCATCGCATATATGGTCACATATTCCACAATAGACCCAATAATCTCTCCACCAATTTCTTCCACGTCCATTATCATAACGAAAATGAATATCATGGTCCTTATGTATTATGGCCGTTTCTGAGAAATGGCTATTTTTTTCTTTTTTACATTGACAAGTTGAATCCCTCGTCCAATAGTCTTTCCCAAAACGATCTTTAATCAGTCGCCATTCTCGCACGTTTGGCATTTTATTTTCCTTCTAATTCTCGCCACGGCCTCGGTATTTTATCGCTCTTCAGGGGTAAACGCCCGCAGATAGTTAGAGAAAATCCTACAATTGATACACCCCTATAGTCCAGCTATCTCTCTCCAGGGTCTAGGGGTCTTTTCGTTGATAAGGGGTAGGTAATCTACCCGCCAGTTTTGAGGTCCCTTTTTAACCTTCGCCCATTCTACGGTTCTACGGACGCCTTCGCGCCACCCGATTTGCTCGCGATAGCCAAGGAGCTTCACGCTCTTTTCGATGCTACAAAACGCCTCTTTTACTTCCAAAGGACGAGGTTCAAGGTGAATAATCTCTGGTTTGTATGATGGCTGAAAATCTTCGATTACCGCGTCAAGTAACTGCTCAATGGTAATTTGTTCTTTCCCGCCGATGAAAATAATCTGCCCGTTGGCTTTGTCGGAACTGACTGTTTTCATAAAAGCGGGGAGACTATCTTCAATGTATGAAAAGGCACGGATATGATTCTCCCCGAAGATATACAGCGGTTCCCGGCGCATGAGACGATTACAGAAGATTGTGACAACATTGCGATAAGGATCGAAAATCTGACGTGAGCCAAAGACATTATGCGGACGGATAATAACGTACTCAAATCCATGTACACTAGCAAGGATTTCAATTGACTTTTCCGTTGCCGCCTTATTCACTCCATAAATATCCACTGGTTTACGTGGCATATCCTCAGTAAAGGGTACATGATTATCGCCAGCACATGCCATGCTGGAGAAGAACACAAACCTCTTCATTCCATACTTAATGCCTAATTCAAGCATAATGGAAGAAGCGAAGCTGTTTGTCAACGTTATCGCGTGCGGCTGAAACGCGCTTGCGCCTTCCCGCGCACATGCTGCCGCGTGCACAACGATATGTGGGCGATTTTGGGCAAATACCTCTTCAATCTTTTTGTATTGCGTAATATCTATCTGCTCAAATGTAAACTTTGGGCTTCGACATAAGGTGACGTTTTCCATCACGCCACCGGAAAGATCGTCTACGCCAGTGACTTTTTCAATGTCCTTTTCCTTGCAGAGGGCTTCGGTGAGCCACGATCCGATCAACCCCGCTGTTCCAGTAATCAATACTCGCATTATTGCTCCTTCAACCATCCATATTTTGCATAGAGACCTCCTGATTTTGTGGTTATACTACTCTTCCCCTACTTCTTCCTTAATACAAGATTGAATGCCATGTCGTTCTTAAATGTGTCAAATTCCTCAATAATCCACAATGAACCATCTAAATTATCTAGTATTGATCTACTGAACTGACGGACAGTCCACGCATGAACGAAGTGCGAGCTTTCCTTGAGTGATCGTCCTTCATGTAATGGCCCAGATTCGTCCATAATAGCCCCAATAAGGACCCCGGAAGGGCTCAGGAGACCAGCGAGCATATCTATTGCTTTAGCGACCTCTCGCCCCTCGCAGCGAGGAATTTCGGCACTACAGGGGAAGTATGGGATGAAAGCTGAAGCGATAATCAATGGAAATTTTTCACGGTTGAAAAGTTTATAAATAGAATTAAGACTAGCAAATGAATGGCCGTTGTCTCGACGATTATCCGTATGGATGCAGAAAGGAAGATTGTCAATGTTAATCGACAGTCCAATTTCTCCAGTCTTAAAACATTTCTCTCCAATCCACCAATAGTGAAATGACTTCATCTGCCATGCGCAGTTGCGGATTCCGTCATTGTTGCGACAATTGATTTCCCACGGTCGAGTGGGTGTACGATAATCATAGGATGGGAACAGGTCAAGAAGGTAAGGGTGTGAATAGGGGGCCGTTAGGTAGTTTTCCATGTTCTTCCTGAAACTTAGCTTTCAACCTTTGGGCGCTTAAAATAAAACACAATTCTTGCTAACGCTCGATCACTTTTTGGATGTATCTCATTATAATTAGTTATATCTACGTCCGTAACACTTACTAATTCCCATCCGGTTTGACCATACTCATTGAGTTTTACAGTAAGCCATCCCTCTCGATACCCTTCCCAGGTAAAGATTTTATATTCCCATTTATTAGAGACAACGCTAAAAAATGCCTTTGGTAGTACGTCTGGCGGTCTCAATTCTTCGAGAAAATGTTGTTCTTCGTTCATATTATCCTCCCAACGATGTGTCGTTTCTTACTGACGCTCGAAAACTTTTTGGATATTTCTCCTTAACAGAAAAGTCCCGCATTACGAGTACAAACCGATCATCTAAGTATTCTTCAAGAATGGGAATAATATCTCCCTCTTCTAATTCACCAAAGCCGCAACCAATCATGGGAAGGTAGATAGGAGTAGGAAGTTTATCTGCAAGGTCTTTTAATTTTCGTAAACCTGAACGAATGAGATTCATGTCAGCTTTATCTAACCATTTCCGTTTTACGGGGAAACATATTATTTCCCATTGACCAAATATATGCAAACGTGGAACGTTATTGGTTTCTTCGATGTGTTTTCCTAACAAGGTGCGTAATCCACTAAATCTCACCGCTGCCTGCTGAGCTATCCCCCTTCCCATCACAGCTTGCCCAATGCGATTGAGAGATAAATTCGCTGGAATTACCTTGAAACCTTTACATTCCCACAGATCGCCGATGATGATTTTCATTATGGTTTGTACCTCTTATCAGGAAATTTATCGCCGTGAATATCGAAAACTTCCTGGCATGTGATGCAACGAAAAATAACTCTCGTATTGGATGAAATGTGCCCATCAGGATTATATACTTCCTCGTTAAAATATATGTGACCCATTTCATTTTGATGTTTGAGGACTGTCGGATATTTATCAATGTCTTCTTGGAAAAGCATCAGTAATTCTCGTTAGACAAGAAAATTAAATCCATGCCGCGCAAATTTCTCATCGGCAAATAGGAGATAAGTCGCCAACCTTGTCCATTGGAACGCATATCCTGCAATTCTCGTAGGACTTGTTGAACGCCGGGGCCGATTCTCGCATCCAATCTTGAATCGTGTGTTGAAAAGAAACACTTCTTCCTATCCAAGTACGGCAGTGCTATATGAAATTCGTTGATAAGCGCTTCAGCACTATGGTCGGCATCGGCATGGAACCAACTTATGGGGCGTGGTATTTGTCCTTCGTAAGTTTTTGGATTCTGACTATCGCCAACAATTTGACGAATGTTGTCTAATCCGAGACGGCTCCACAATTTGCTTGCGCCGTAATCATTGACATCTACGGTAATGACTTTGCCCTCAAGATGAGGATAGCCAATACCATTTTCCTTGAGGGCAGCCGCTATCCATGCTGTATCAAAGCCAAAGTGACACCCAGTAGTGACGACAAGAGGGAATTTGTTTCTTCGACAGAGGCCGTAATAAAATTCACCGCTCTCCACTTCACACGCATTCCCATGTCCGAATTCAACGCCAGCAGTGAGGCAATCTACACCGTCAAAACTCTCCCCGGCACGTAAAATTTTCATTCTTTCTAAATAATTCATTATTCCCCCCCTTTTTTTTTGTAACAGAGTTACTACCATATAACCATCTTGTGGCTTGGTACTCTCATGTAAAATTTGCCAAGGTTTGCCGTTGATATAATTACGGACGGTTCGTTCAATTTCGTCAAACCAGTCGTCCGCTGCACAATATCCATGAATCTTTACATGTTCCAGCCACTGACAATCTATTAAGACTTCTGGCGCATGATGACAGCCATCAATCACTACTAAATCCAATGGCTTATCCCACCCTACAAGCGCTTCTTCGCTCGTCATCGCAAAAGTTTCAATTATTCCTTCAAGCCCGCATTTGCGAATCCGTTCTTGCCAAACTTCATAAGACGAGTGATACCAATGTCCATCAGGATTATGCGCATCAGCGCAATGCCAAGACCCGGTTCTGAATACTGGATCAACCGTGTAGATTTTTATTCCCCGACCTACACAAGCCGCGCCCATTGCAATCGTACTATCCCCCAAGTTTGTTCCTACCTCAAGAATAATTCCACCATCAGGAACAAGATTCTTGGCATAATTATATAAACATTCAAGATAGTCTGGACGAATCGGATTTCCGTTTTCGTAAAGGGTGGCAGCAAGTTTAATGGCTTCATCTAGAGGAATCATAGTTACAAATCCCGTCCTTTCGCGTCGTAGGCTAAATTTTTCATAACTATAGACTTACATTACAAAATTTGCTAGAATAAACGGGCTTGAAGGTGCTGATAACACCGACAAGCCCTGACCAAAACCACTGATAAAGGAGATCAGCAGCATGGCTAAGTTTATAGATATAACGGGTCAAACATTTGGTCAACTTACTGCCGTCAAAATAGCAGGACGCGACAAACATAAAATTATCCTTTGGGTTTGTAAGTGCAACATTTGTGGAAAAGAAACGATAGTTCTGGGAAATTATCTTCGGAGAGGTAACGCTAAGAGCTGCGGGTGTCTCAAAAAAGAACTTATTTCCAAAGCCAATACAGTACATGGTTTGAGTAGAACACGGGAATTTCGGATATGGGCAGGAATACGTTCTCGCTGTAACGATACTAATTCTAGTATTTATAAATACTACGGAGAGCGTGGAATAAAAATATGCGAAAAATGGGATAATTTTGAGAGTTTTTTGGCGGATATGGGTAAATGTCCAGAACCCGGCTATTCCATTGAACGCCTCAATAACGATGGTCCATATTCGCCTGAAAATTGCATTTGGGCCGATAGGAAAACTCAAGCAAGAAACAGAACTAACAGTAGAAAGGTAACTTATCGCGGTCAAATTCTTACCCTCGCGGAATGGAGTGAAATCTTAAACATGCGCTATTCGGTGCTTCACTGTAGACTACAGCGCAACTGGTCTGACGAACGTACATTAACTCAACCTGTCGTGTCTAATCCTAGACTCAAGAGAAATCGAACTAATATCAAAACCTAAGTCGCCCAATATTTGTGTAGCCCTATGGTAATAAGTGTCTTGCTGAAGGCTTTTTTCCTTAGCGACTATGGACATTTCAATAAAACAATCGGGATCATTTATTGCGCCATTAAGCGCCTCTTCCAACATTTCATTCGTAGGCCACGGTTCTCCGTTTTCTCGTTCGGCTATTTTCACGGGAACGTAGTGAACGTTAGGCATATAGCCCAACTGATTGAGTAGAATGTCGCCTTCATCAACGATATTGACACACCCACAACTAGCCGCTTCCCAGAACCGCCACTTGGCCTCTCCACCGTTACCGTTAACGTTACAATAGGTGAACTTTGAACGATTATATGTTTTAACGAATTCAGATGTTGTCTCGTATCCGTACTTAACTGCGTATCCGATGTCCGCGAGGTGCTGGCTCAGCTCGGCGCGGTATCCGTACATTGCGGCCAAAAGGCAAAAATCCAGATTCCTACCAATTGCTAAATCTCTGTGAACCCACGGGGCTGTCGCCCCAGGCATAAAAATCCAACCCGGAGGCGTTTCTTTTAATGGGTGAGCACGTATGCCTCTTGCGTGATTGGTATATTTTACTGTGGGGCTTAGCGCGTCCCCGCGCAAGAAATTCTGAGGCCACCCATCCATTGACCAAAACCCTGTAGGGACTTTAGTGGTGGGATTTATTATCGTTCTGTAGTTTTCCTCGGAGAGAAGGAGTATGTCCGGCGTATGACCAGCCCGTGTCGCAATATCGACAAATTCATTCAGGTCCCATCGTGGGAATTCGCGTTGAAGTTCAAGATCGGGATGCACAATGTCATTTTTCCAGTCAACGCCAGCGTGATCGTTATAGGTCGCCCCTACACGAAACACGTTTAGGCCCATGCGTTCAAAGGCTTCGGAAATATATCGCATTGGGCCAGCCGGATACCAAGGACAAACGACGAGAATGGTCAATGGTTTAGTCATTTGCGTACCTGGCCTTGCGGTCTTGCCAACTTTCGTCCAGTATCCACTTTCTTAAAGTGAGGTCATAATTATGCTTTGCCGAAAAGCCGTGAACCGCATCGAATCGCCCCGTAAGAACAAATCCTTGCCAGATTGCCTTCGGTTCTAACCAATCAACTAGATACGGAGGGCCGTAAAATGATTTAATGTCAGATATAGCTCCATTCATACTTGAGTAAACGCCGAAAACATGAAGATTGTCAAGATCGCCGCTTTCAACTACCCATATTTCATCCATTTTTCTTTTCTCCTGTTTTAGACATATTATTTCAAGCATTTCGCGAAGAGCCGCTTCGGTGCCAATGTCTTTCATAACTAAACTATTTTCTCGTGATATTTGGAGCATCGTCGCGAAAAACAAAAGCTGTGAATTCTAATAAATGACCACCGAAGATGTCGTGAAGATCAAGTTTCTTTGCTTTTAGAGCAAGAGCAAGAGTTTTATTGTCTATTCCAAGAGCAATGGTCTCTCCGCCGATTTCAGCATGAATATCGTCCGTGTATTTCCCCCACGATTTTCGACAACTACAGTAAGTCTTTTCTGGTCGTAGTTTACGCACATCACTACAACATGGACAGAGAAGAAGTTTCATAATTATCTATTACCATATATCATTCAATTAGTCAATTTGTTTAACGGCGAAAAAGTTGACTTTTCTGGTGGTTTTGGTAGAATGAGCGGGTTCCAAGGGTGCGGAAACACCCAAGGAACCCTGACCAAAACCACTTACGTAAGGAGTAAGCAGCGATGGCTAAGCGTCTCAATATCACAAATCAAGTCTTCGGTCGATTGATCGTTATCACACCCGCACCAAACAAGGGTAGGTACTGTCGTTGGTTATGTTTTTGCGAGTGTGGAAAATTTACCATGACAATAACTGCCGAATTGATACGGGGAGCAGTGAAAAGTTGTGGTTGTTTACAAAAAGAAATCTTGGGGAACAGTACCAGGACTCACGGCATGAGGAATACTTCGGAATGGCATATTTGGGCTCAGATGATCGGACGTTGCACGAACCTTAAAAATAAAAGCTACAAAAATTACGGGGAAAGGGGGATCATTATAGAAGATTTGAGGTGGTTTAGTTTCTCTTGCTTTATAGAAGATATGGGCCTTCGTCCAAATAAAAAATTGACGCTTGAGCGTCGAGATAATTCCCGTGGCTATAGCAGTGAAAATTGCTATTGGGCCGATAGATTTCAACAATCTAGAAATAGGAGAAACGTTCATAAAATTGAACATCAAGAAGAAATCAAGTCAGTTGCAGAATGGTGTCAAATACTCAATATAAAAGCTGGCATTATCTACCATAGGATTAACCGTGGAATGGGGCCTCAAGCGGCATTCAATAAGTCAGTCGTTCAGTTAGCTACGCTTGACCTAAGCACATCTGATGGAAATCCTTGACCCATAGAATGCTCGAATTTCATTGCTGGAGTGACGGAGTAAAAAGGAATGCCTAGCTTATCTCGTGCCGTCTTCTCAACATAGTCGCGCATTTTCACTATCTCTTCGGAGGTGAGTGCGTCCGTATATGTTGTCGCTCTGTAGTCCCCAACCTGGCCCTTGTAGTAAGACGGCTGTTCGGAAAAATTTACGTCTTCCATGTGTAGCCTATCGCCACTCTTAGCGGTGTACGTCCAAATGTTCTTTCTTGACTCATGTGGAACCGCATGGTCGAAATACGGAGTTGAAAAATAGGGTTGGATCACGGATAGGTCGAAATCGTGCGGTTTAACTTTTATAATCCAATTTAGAATTGCCTCAATAGACTCAGGGGTCTCGCCTGGGTGTCCGCAACTTAAAAGAGCCTTAACCCGAAGACCTACCCGGTCGCATAGTTCCATTGCTCTATCGTTATCTTCTAGAGTTGCTTTTTTGTTGATATTTTCAAGTATGCGAGGCTCCGCTGCTTCAAATCCGATCAGGACATGACGGAAACCATTATCGTAAAGGGCTCTTAATTGAGGTTCAGTTATAAGTTCACTTTTCAAAAAACCACGGCATCGGAATTCAACCCCAATTTCATCTTGTAATTTACGAAATGCAATAAGATCAGGAATGAGAGTTTTTGAGACGTTTAATTCATCGTCTAGCCAAAACAGACCGTGGATGCCCCACCTGTCATATATGTCTTTAATTTCAGCAAGTAGATTTTCCGAAGACCTTAATCTTACCCTACGAAAAGAAGGGCTGTTTCTGGCTCCACAGTAGCCGCAGGCAAACGGACAACCAAGCTGACCAATAATAGAGGTACTTTTTACTCCGTCAATCATATATTTATATGAAGGAAGGTCTATAAGTTCGCGCATGGGAAACGGAAACTCAGATAGTTCGTGAGGCTTAAGGAAAAGATCAGTCAAGGGGTCATCAGCGTCTACCAATTTAGGGCAATTTTTATTAAGAGCCAGAAGTACGCTTCGTTCGCCATCGCCACTAATCGCGACATCGGAAATTTCCAGCAGTCTTTCCATAGCTTTTGTTGCTCTACCAATTACTCCCCTTTTCTTATCTAGCTTATAAGAGGAGCAGGCTGTCGTAACGTGAACCCCGGCTATGACCACCCGCGCTTCCGGCTTTGTCTCCCTAATGGTAGAAATGATCTTTTCCGTGGCTTGCAATTGAGGAGTTGTTGTGCCGATTGCTAGTACGTTCGCTTCAGTTTGGGAACAATAATCTTTTACTATCTTGAGGTAGTCTTCATAGCCGCTACAATCAACCACATCAACGGGCACCCCAGCTTGAGTCAGCGCTCCGGCAACACGAAGTGGTCCTAGTTGCGGAAAAACCCGCTCATCACATAAGAACGGACTTGGGGGAAGTACAATCCCCACCCTTTCTTTCTTTTCCACCTTCCATCCTCATTCCTCCCCTATTTTTCGCCATTAAACTCATCTTTTCGATTGAATGAACTTTCGTGCGCGGTATCTCTTAAATGCTGGTAAATTAGCGCACTTGAGACACAACCGCCAATTATTATTAACA
>ERZ1292644.1649-Hain-H14-01um-R2-1649-length-11196-cov-4_pt1 | contig 11196 bp, 12 predicted proteins | sample MGYA00564402_ERZ1292644 | MGnify/ENA primary metagenome ERZ1292644 (study PRJEB36523, sample SAMEA6512644) | groundwater metagenome | collected 2019-01-09 | study: AquaDiva: Metagenomics assemblies of 32 groundwater samples | reverse complement strand
ATATCTTGATTATATTTTTTCACTTGACTAAAGAATCTACGTAGATTTTCAGCTCTACCTTCGAATTGTGAACGTGTTGCCAGTTTACCTATTTGGGGAACAATATCGTTCATAAACTCTAGTTGCTTATCTGTATAAGAAAGTCCACTTAGGTCTTTAATAATGTTCATAGAAAGATTCTTCACTTGACCTTCCATTTCACTATATCGTTTAAAATCTGCCTTGTCTTCTTTAGAAGGTTCTACACCAGGTATAATTTGTCCTAATTCTCTAAGATAATTGCCTGTTTGTCCAAAGGCTTCAAGTCCAAAATAGTGGTCTGGAACATTTTTTAGCATATAGTCAAGTTCTTTTAAGTTGTTTTCTGCTCCCATTATTTTTTTCTGCACATCTCCTGTTACAGCTTTCGTGGGAGAAGAACTTTTAACAACAGTGCCATCAGGTAGAATTACTTCTGAGGTGCCTCCTGTAGAATCTTTTTCTTTTTCAGGTTGTGCAGCTTTAAATTCATTGGCTTTTCCAAACTCTATGATTTTAGCTGTTAAGACATTCTGTCTCATAGAGAGAGGCATTTGAGAAAACATTTTAGCTTCTTCTTCTGTAACGTATTTTTTAGACAACGCCTCTTTAATGAATTCATTAGAAATTTGTTGAGCTTCTTCTGGAGATTTAGCACCTCTTAAAGCCATAAGTCCATACGAAGCATGAGCCCCTTTGGCATTTATAGTTTCTTTATTTTCATCTAAGAGTTTTTTCATTGCTTCTTGTTGATGTTCTTGAAATAATTTTTGTTTGTCTATTTCCGCATTAGTTTTAGCTATATCCCCCACTTGTCCTAATTGTTGTTGTTTAAAAGCCATCTCATCTTGAAATTGACCTCCTAACATAGCTAATTTCTGTTTGTCCATTCCCATTTGACGTTCTGCTAAGAGCCCTTGTCTATCTTGTTGGGCACCTTGTTGTTCCATAGCTTGTCTTTGTATACTTTGTTGACCTAAGGCTAATTGACCTTGTTGTTGCATTTGTTGCTGTTGCTGTTGTAATTGGGCACGCCTTATAGCATCCTCTCTTAAAGAAGCCTCATTAGCACTTCTTTGTTGAAATGCTTGTAAGCCTAATGCCCCTGTAGGAGCAATATTTAAAGGAGCGGAATGCCCAGCTAAAGAGGCTAGTCCAGAAAGATTTGGAGCTTGTATATCTAATGCCATTAGAATAGTCCTCTATTTTGACTTAATGTTGCGCCAGCTAATTGTGTCGATTGATTGGCAGCATTCACTTGAGCTTGTTGAGCCCCTGCATTTGTTATATTAGCAGACTGTGCAGCTCCTGTGTTTATAATGCCTCCCATTCCAGCTGTTCCTTGATTGCCGAATAAAGAGCCTATATTGCTTCCTGTTTGCATTGTTCCAGCTCCCATTGTCTGCCCTAGCTGCATAGCTTCTTGTGAGCCTGTAGAGCCTCCAGCTAGCCCCTGTAGCCTATTCTGATAGTCACCATATAATTGATTCTGTCTGTTCCACCAGTTGCCATAATCTTGTTGAGCCATCCCTTGAGCTCTATCTGTCATAGCCCTAAGAGCTGAGCCTGATTCTAATAAGCCTCTAGCAGAAGATTGTCCCTGCACCTGTCGTAATGCTTCATTAACAGCATATTGATAGCCAGGACTTTGTTGATATTGAGCCGTTTGATCGTTTCCTAACATTTGGTAGCCAGGAGTGTTTTGATACGCGGCTAGCGCCGCCTGTGGGTTTGCCTGTTGCATTTGCAGCTGTCCTCCCTGAGGATTCAGCTGTGCCATATTTTGTTCAGAAGGGTTTTGTCCAGGAGCATAATATGTTAATCCACCTTGAGGCACACTTAAAGGAGAGAAATTTCCAGGAGCACTAGAAGGAGCCGGACTGCCTCCAGCTAAAGAAGCTAAATTTAAGCCTCCTCCAGATGTAGGAGCAGCTGCTCCAGAGGCCGAGCCAGAAGACGTTCCAGAACCGCCACCACCTCCACCACCTGAAGAACTTCCAGAGGTTGTTAAAGCATCTGTTTGTGCTCTTAATTGTTCTGGACTCATCCACCCATTACTGCCCGCAACTGACATACCGCTAGAAGATGTTCCATCAGCAGGAGCAGACGAGCCAGCAGGATTAAAAGGTATGGTGGACATTGTACCACCACTACCTGATTGTTTTATATAGTTATTGCGAGCAATAGTAAATGCTCTTGCAGCTAAATCCCTACTAGAGTATTGACCACTATGTACAGCAGCCGCTAGATCGGATTCTGAAAAGGCACCTTTAGAAGGGTCATAGCTGCCTCCTCCAGGAGCTGCATAAGGGGCCATACCTGAACCTGGAACATAAGGTGTGTTAGCCTGTCCTATATTATTAGCACCTTGTAATATAGCGCCAGTTTGACTTCCGTCTAAATATGAATAGGACATTATTGTCCTCCTTGTTGGAATAGGCCGCCTACAGGCTGCTGTTGCTGAGGAGCCGGAGACAATAGGCCACTATTGTATCCACTTACCATTTGTTGCTGTTGAGGACTAGCTAGTGGCTGCCCCATTGCTTGATTGTTCATAGCTTGTGCTAATTGGAAACTGCCTCCTTGTGGTGTGGGCAATCCCAACGTTCCTTGATAGGCGTCTAATGCATTATATGTAGCTAAATGTTGAGGCGCATTTAAAGCTTGTGCTTGGTTGAAGCCTTGTTTCATTTGGTTTTGTGCTTGCTGATTGTGTTCTTGTAATACGTCAACAGCTTGTTGGTTGTACTTCTCATTATATTTCAACCCTTGTGTTAAGGCATTCTGTAAATGTGTATTAGCCTGATTGGCCCATTCAGAAGAATTAAAATTAATTAAATATTTACTTAAATCTGTTCCACCTATCATACCGTCTTCTCCATTACGTATTGGTCTAATAATTTTCCGTTCTTCTGTATTGAATTTGTTATTATTGTTACATTCTCAAAGTCTAATTTTTCTGCATATTTCTTAGCTGCTTCATATGGGGTGAAAGCTAATAATTTTTTAACGCCGTAATTATTTCTCATATATTTAATAGCCATTAAGCCCCATTCTTCTGAACCGTTTCCTCTATATTTTTCAAATATAAATATATGTGGTGTCCACATTATAGAATTTAAAGGCACAACATTTATAATGCCAGCTGTCCATCCATCTTTTAATAGTAGGAGCCAAACACCTGTAGGACAGAACTCAGAGAGTTTTGGGCTGCCATCATAAGCTAACTTATCATATATATTGTCAATAGCTAGCGTCGCTTTAATAACCAAATCACTAGTTGTCTGAACGATTTCTCTCATGTTATCACCCAAGTGGTGGCATTGAAGTTGGTGAATGTAACGTTAGCTCCAACTAGTAATGTCGTTGATGTGTTTACGCCTGCTCCTAAATCATCTCCTGTGGCCGGATATATTTTTAGAATGTTAGCTCCATTGTTAATAATTGTTACATCTCTACTATAAGCAGGAGCAGTAGGAAGCGTTACAGTGTCATTTAGATTTGCCACTACTGATATTTCATTCACATCTTTTGTTAAAGGCTGTTGACCTTGTGTTTGTGTTGTACTAGCTGTTATTCCAGCTAACACACTTCTACGTTCTAGCCCAGCTATTTGATGCCACGTTGTAGAGTCTATAGCAAACCATGTAGCATGTTCTCCTGGACGTATAGTTGTAGAAACGTTTACGCCATTTCCTAAATCATCACCACTAGCAGGAAACACTTGTAATGTATTTGCACCAGCATTTCTAACAAGACAATATCGTTTAAGAAAAGCAGCAGGAAGAGTTACAACATTATTAGCATTAGCAACAGTTATTATATTACAATAATCTCCTGTTAATGGCTGTTGACCTTGTGTCTGTGTTGTACTGGCAGTGACATTTTCATGCATACATCTACGTAAAGGCAATGTACCAATAATATTAACCCCATAATCACCTCCCACCAAACTGCTAATTTGAATGGAATTACCCGATCCGGCCCCCACTGAAATCCAAGGAACACTGGCTCTAAAATAGACACTACCTTCATCTGCTCCAGACGCTTTAGAATATAAGGTGAATCCGCCGCCTCCATCAGATTGCATTCTAGCATTAGAAGAGCCAGATACGCCATCAAAATGTATAGTGTCCGAAACACCATTCACTATATTTACAGAGCTTCCTATATTTAAGGCAGTGGATAGTGTAGCTGTACCACTTCCATCATATGTAAATCCAGAGTCGCCTCCAAACACACCACCGCTATTATATTGAACCTGTGTTGTCAAACCACCAGGATTAGAAGCAAGCTCTGCCATACTGCGTACAGTTGTTTTTCTTATTGCGTTATTGTCTGAAACATCTGAAATTAAGACTTCATCATCAAGATTCGCTTGAACATTTGTTTGGCTACGAATATCTACATTAACATCATTAGCATTAACTGTTATGCCATTTCCTGCTCCTACAGCAAAGGTGCCTTCCACTTCTTCTGTTAGTCCTGCTCCTGCTACTATAGTTGACGGCCCAGCATTCTCACTTATTGTGCCTTGTACAGAAGCTGCAACAAAGCCTCTTAAGAATTCATGCCATATAGGACTAATACGTCCATTAGAGTCTGTAAAAGGTATATTTATAGAAGGGATGGTATTAACTGATATTGCCATATTAATAAGCTCCAAAGCTTCCGTTTGCTATTGCCTGCATAACAACAACATCTACAGGGTCGCTGACGGCGAAGCTGATCACCCAGTTGCGTGATGTGCCTAGATTGTTAATTTGGACACGTTGGTCATAATTGCCTAAAGCGCCTAAAGATATAAACTCTTCATCTTCAAATGTGTTACCACCATCTATAGAGTATTTCACCATCATTATAGGACTTACACCTTGGCCCGTTGCATTAGCAGCATTTCCTGAATTAACATCAAATTCTAATTTATACACAGAAATGTATTTTAATTCATTCTGAAATATAGAACTTGTTCTTTTTAGCATCCTTATATTACCATCATCTGTAGAAATAGAAGGGTCTTCTTTAAATATTTTTCCACTCCACCAATCACTAAATAAATTTATTCCTTTAAATGTGGCGTGTATACGTCCTCTGTACATATCTTGAGGGCTTGCCCCATCTGTATCAGGAAAGGGTCTTAAGCTTTGACGTTCATGCCACATAGATGTGGTGACGTCATAAACTAATGTCGTCTGTAAAGAGGGTAGGTGAAGATGATAGAATATGTGTCCATCTTGTGAAGTTGTTATAATGCCTTCAGCATCTTCATTTACGTAACTGTTTAATTTATTAGAAATAGCAGGAGAAGAAATAGGTGTCAAACTATAATTACTTCCCATTAAATATACTTCACTTCCACCTGTGCGACTCTTTCCTAGAAAGAACACACCACTTTGATGGACGGCAATGCTATCCCTAGCAGTGATGCCGTAATACATACTTGTCTTAGACTGTCTAATAAAAGGTGTTGTGCCATCATTGATATATATTTCAATAGTTTCATCACCAAAGCAATATATTTCTTCTCTATAAGCAACTATAGCTTTAACTCTGTCTGGCTTAAACGTAGGAGTGAAGAAGTTAAACCCATCCCATGAAAATCCATCATTAAGCTCACTAAAGCTTACACGTCCATTGCCATCAGAAATAATAAAATATCCATCTGCATAATCTAATGTTGTACCACCCGGATAGTCTGCATCTGTTATTCTTGTAAGCACATTAGTCTTTAGGTCGAATATGTATGCTGCCATAGTGTCTTGTATCATTAATTCACTATTACCATTAACAGCCATATACACTTTAGAGCGGCTTCCTGTAGCCATGCCTGTTAAAGCCCCTATAGAGCTCGCTGAGCCATCGTATTTAATTTCATATAGGGATGTACCGACAACAGCAAAACAACGCTCCTGTGTAAGCGTACGAGCCGTAAACAGCCCTCTTATAACGTCACCTCCAATGTCAACAAATTCTGTCAGTCCAGGACGAGGAAATAAAGCCATTTGTGTTTTATTCTTTTCTTGTGACTTCTGGTCAGTTATTTTAGGGTACCAATTAACTGTACGCTGGGCATTCCAATCTTTAAATCTATGTTCATATGAGCCGCCTATTAAATCAATTATCATTTAATTCATCTCTTAATTGGATTATTACTTTACGTAGTTTATAATTTGCATACAGTCCACATAAGGATACTACTAGAAATGCTATTGTCATATCTGAATGTCTCTTAATTATAAGGTGTCATATCTGGGAGAAGAAAGAAAGGTTCTTCGTCGTTGTCGAATTCACGTACAATTTTCTTATATTCATCTGCTAATGGCTTAATAGTTTTAAACTCTTCAAACTTACCAAAAGCTATACATAACTCTGCACCTAGTCCATAAATAAGAGGCAATGTCCACTCAGTGGGAAAGTCGACCGAATCGGTCGCGCTATCTACGTCTTCTATTGATTCATGATATGTGAACTCTAATAAGACGTCTACATCATCTGGTCTTGGAAATACATATAAGACACCAGCGTCTAGGAGCTTATCGTAATAGAAATTAAGAGGGCGCCCATCATTTGTTTTAACAGGAATATTAAAATATTGGTCGTAGCCTATATTCTCCATAGAAACAGAATTCTTACTGTTGTTTAAATCAACTGTTCTCATGTCAAGAATACGTAACGGTCTGTCTGCTATTTTATTCGTATATGTTATAACAGTTGCGCCGCTTACCGCGGCTGCTGTCAAAGCTGTCGTAATTGTAACCTGTGTTGTGGAATCAACAGAAACAATTGTCGTCCATTGTCTGCTATAATCACCTAGTTCTATTCCAATATAATCGCCTGCTGTCATTCCTGTAGAAGACGTAACGGACAACACTGTTTGGCTAGCTGCTTCGGCTGCTGAGAGCGTTGTATCAACATAGCTATTTGCACAATGATGTGAAGAAGAATCACTAGATATAGAATATTGGTAGTCTTGGTAGGCTGGAAACAATGTAGCTTGCTTTCTATTCCATAGTTGAATACCTTCTGCTTGCCACAACTTAATCATACTCTGAAATATATCTACAGCATATTCATGATCGGCGCCACGAGCTGTTTGATTAATGTTAATTATATTAATCAGCTGCATAGCTCTTTTAATTATTGTGTCCCTATCTAGGGCGTAGTTATAACTTCCACTTCTAGCCATGTCATTTCCTCATCCACTTACTATAATCTTCTGGCCATTTATTCTTGAGAGTGCCAAAATATGTTTTGCCATCACGAGGACTGGCCCATTCATTTCCAAATTTCTTATTAGAAATAACTAATTCTGTTATGTCACTGTGTAATAGCGAATTAACTAATGTTCTTTCCCTTTTATGTTCTTGTTGTTTAAATTTCTTTTGAGCACCACCAGATATACCCATTATAGGAGAGTGTTTAAAGCTTCTACTCATACGCCCAACTCCGTTGAGGACTCGACATCTTCTGGCTCTGACCCGTTTGTCACGTTTTGATGATTAATTCGTGACCATCTCACTGTTCTTTCATTAGGAAGTGTAAAAGGCACTAACCCGTAATCAATTTTATCTACATCTGCAGGACACACTAATAATCCTGGACGTCCAGACATTGCAGGCAGCTTTGTCACCTCAAAGTCGTAACAAGCTTGGCCACATATATCACAAAAAATGTAATGACCTAGTCTGCCGTTAAAATATTTATTAGCCATATTATTCTGTCGGTTTAGGGAATCTAGCTTTTACACTAATTCGTTCTTGTTCTAAGGCTGTCATAGCTTCAGGGCGGTCCTCTAATATATTCTCCCATAGTGCCACAACCATATCTTTTATAGCAGGATAGGCAGCTTCCCGGGCCTGTAATACGACATTTAAGTCGTGTTGTGATTGTAGCTCTATTGCCCATTGATTAATATCTGCTTGTGTAGGGAGAGGAACATTAAAAACATTCCATTCTTTTATATATGCGCCTTGTCCGTCATCTTGCAGAATAATATCTTTTCTGAAATCAGCAGTAGGAAGTTTTAATCGTAAAATATTACTTATGTGCATATCTAGGCTCCTATTCGCAAACCAAACCAGGTACTTGCTGTACCTCCTGCGGTATCTAAGTTACCTCCAGAAGCCTGACGTATATATATTTCAAAATAATCAGTACTGCCATTAGCAGGTAGAGCAAACGCTGCTGTACAACTATGGGCACCGGTGCCACTGGCGTGGAAGGTAGGTCCATATACTTCCGCTGCTCCATTTTTATATATGGTTATATAATATTCCATTAGATCTACAGCAGTGGAAAAGCCTACTTGCACCCAAAACCCGTACGTGCCGGAAATGGTCGGGGTGAATCTGTAGTTTGTAGTAGAATCATAATTACTGTTTGAGTCTGCTAACTCTGTATTGAATGCCACTTTTGTATAAGTGGCATTAGCGATGGTCTGTGTTGACAATGTATATACTGAGAATAGAGGCACTGCCGCTACACCCGTACCTCCATTAGCTACAGGTAGTACACCTGTCACACCGCTTGTTAGTGGTAATCCTGTTAAATTAGTTGCTACACCACTGGTTGGTGTGCCTAGTACAGGCGTAACCAACGTAGGTGTATTAGCAAATACAGCTGCCCCTGTTCCTGTCTCATCTGTTAGAGCCGCTATTAAATTAGCAGAGGAAGGTGTTGCCAGGAATGTTGCCACTCCTGTGCCTAAAGCGTCTGTATATACAATGTCGCCATCTGAGACAGCTGTATTAAATTCTGCTTTTGTACCTGTAATACCTACTATGCTGGTTTGGTCGCCACTGTTTGTTCCTGTAAGTCCTAGTCCTGTTTTTAAATTAGCTAATGTAATCTTACCTGACCCGTCGTCTGTAATATCAACCATCGTTAGGAAGTCACCTGCATCTATGGAGGCTTCTGTTGTTAACTCATTTAAATCTAAAGCAGCAGTTATTGTGTCTCCACTAACACTTGTGTCTATTCCAACACCACCTGCAATAGTTATAGTGTCTCCTATATTTATTACAGAATTTGACCCTGAATCAGCTGCTAATTGTAAACTGTTTTCTTGTCCTATTAGAACATTTATTATGCCTGCTCCAGCAGAATTCCCCTTAACCACAACACCTATTCTATGTATAACAGCTCCAGCAGTTGTAGGCTGTGTAGTTGTAGCGTCTCCTGCTGAGGAATAAGATAGAAATAATATATCTCCATCTACAAATGTTGAAGTATCTACTGTCGACGCTTCTCCAAAAGAAATAACATGTCCAAAACTATTATTAGATATATCGGCAGCAACTATACCCATGACAGGCACTGTTGAAAGTGAATCGGCTCGAGCTAAAGCAATTGTAGGGACAACACCTGTAGAACCAGATATATAAACCCATTTACCCTTAGTTATTGTAGAGCCTGTATTGTTTCTGACAACTTGAACACTGTTACCACTTAATTCGTGAGGGCCTGTTCCATTACGCCAAAATAGTGTAGAAAAACCACCTCTGCTTTCTGACCATATTCTTGTATATGTAGCAGAGGGCGCACTAGGGGTGGCTATTTCTGCCACGTCTATATACGAGTCTGTTGTCACACTGCCTAATGTATATGTGTTGCCACTATTAGATACAGTGAATACATTAGTTGCTGCACTGTTTTCTATTTCAAATATATTACTTGTTTGTGAGGAATGTCCTTGCACTCTTAATTGAATTTCATCTGCTGTGCCGTCTATTGTGAAGCCAGTTGTTAAAGATACGTTTGAGCCATTATAAGTTAATTGACTTATGCCTCCAAAAGCTCCTACATTATTATATTGTAATTGTGTTGTGCTGCCTCCTGGGGTCATTAAATTTGCTATGCTTTGAGCTGTAACATATTTCATTACATCTGACGCAGAGGTGTCCTTTATGAGCACTTTATCGTCTGTAGCAACTGTAGCACTAGAAGGCGTGTCTATGCTCCATGTGGCACCAGAGGCACTCACAGTGATGTCACCTTTATCACCATCTGTAACACCTGTAGGCTCTACATAAGTAACCCTAACTGTTGTACCATTGACACGTTCTCCTACAAGAACGTCTCCGTCTGCAATGTCACCTAAAAGTGTTAATTCATTTATTCTTTTATTTGTCATTTATATAGGCTCTACTATGGTTAATAAGGCATCGTCTTGGCTAGACATTAATATTATATTATCTTGAGAAGAAGCTAAGAAATATATAAAAGCCATCTCTTCTAAATCTAATAAGGGAGACCCATCTGTTGTATCTGTGTGGTTTATTCTTACGAATGACACAAGCTTTTCTTTACGTGGAATAAATGGTTGTAATCCTGGGTCTATTTTGTCGACATCATGTCTACAAACAATCAGCCCACCCCTACCTGTATATTGAGACAATTTAGTTGTAGAGGAAGCTAATTGTCTTTGTCCACAAATGTCACAATAAACATACCAATCGCTTTCTCTATAGCTCACGAAATTTCCTTTAATTATAGTGCTTGAGGAAATGCCCATCACCACCTAAAGGTCTATGGACTCTGCACTATCAGAGTGTCTGAGTTAGCAGCTGACTTTTTTATTGACGTTCCTTTCAATATCCTCAGTCACGAGGTAACAGTCTAACGTATGACCGCGTACCGACCACTTGGGTGATGATCCCATCATTACGGACTCTGTGGTGTTGCCCGCCGGACAAGTGTGCTTGCTTATTCAGCCTAGGCACTCCGGAGATCCCTATACATTCCAGTATAGGTAGAATAGACAGCCCTTCCGAAAGAAAGGTGCCTATTTTTAATTATAACATATATATTAGAATTTGTCAATGGCTAACAACAGGAGTTACAATAGCTTGAAGTTCAGCTCCTGTACTATATGTGTTAATGACAATTCTCATCCCATGTGCCCCTATTCCTAATTGAGCAGTTGTATCTGCACTTTTAGAAGCTAAAGCTGTAACATCTTCCCACACAATACCTCCAGAGGCATCTGTAGTTGTATGTAAGTTACTATATGTTTGTTGTACAGTGAAATTCATGGTACCTGTTATATTAACTGACACTACGGGTGCAACAGAGTCTCTTGAGTTAAGAGGATAGCTCTTAGACACAGCTGCTAGCGTTGTTCCACGTGTTCCTATATCTACTTTCTCTGTACCGCCTTGTGCAGCACTAACAGTGACG
>ERZ1292644.1377-Hain-H14-01um-R2-1377-length-12748-cov-5_pt1 | contig 11198 bp, 12 predicted proteins | sample MGYA00564402_ERZ1292644 | MGnify/ENA primary metagenome ERZ1292644 (study PRJEB36523, sample SAMEA6512644) | groundwater metagenome | collected 2019-01-09 | study: AquaDiva: Metagenomics assemblies of 32 groundwater samples | reverse complement strand
ATTTTTGATAAAATATTGATTAAAAATAATATAGTTTTTGGTATTGATTTTTGATAAAATTTTAATAGGACTAGGGTCACCCATCTAACTTTTGGAAATCAAATTAAAAACATTGTCCATTTTTCATACATATTATATATAAATTAATCATCATATTAACTTTTTGTAAAAACAATTGAGACGATGTTACGATTAATTTTGAAATAAAACTCTATTTATATCTTTAAATTAATTTTCATTTCTTTTTTCATCTATTGTACTATTCTCTCCAATATGTTATAATAGATAATTTTTATCTTCACCATCAAAAAAAATTTGTTCGTCCTCTTGACAAAAAAAATGTTCTATGGTATAATTTACCAATATGTACGTATGGCTTAAAGAACCATTTCGAGTCATGAAAGCCTGGTTTCCATTTTTTATTTCTTCACGAGAACATTTAGCCCTCGTGGTCAGTTATAATAATTTTCTCACATCTTCGATGTATAAAAAAGAAGACCAACGAAAAATATTTTTAGAAGAATTTTCTCGGTATGCCATTCTCATTACGTCAAATACACAACCCACTCCATTAAAAAGTTCTCAATGGTTTTTTTATCCTCAGGAACACCCAAGTATTAATTAAAAACAAGTATTAATTAAAAATTTATAATAAACATTTATAATAAACAAAGGAGAAGAAGATGATTATTTACAACAAATATGATCATTATTATATCGATTGTGATGGAAAATTACATATTCGAATTAATCTGATCAAAGGGAAAATTGTTGATAAACAAATTCATGGATTTTGTCTATGTCGGTATCAACCCTGTCCTGATTGCGGAAAAAGTAAAATGACAGCGGTGTTTGTGGATGATGACCGAGGCAATACCAAAACCAATTTTATTGAATATTGTTATTTTTGCAATCACGTTCAACATAAAAAAAAATAAATATGTGATGCAGAACAATCATGGATAGCACAAGAAAAAATAAACATCACGCAGATAAAAGTGAACAACAAAAACATCTTTTTTCTATCGCGGCGCGGAGGCGATGCGATAATAACCGTCGTTCTTTGTATATTCGAGTTGTAAACCAAAGAACGACGGTTATTTACAACGAGAATACCTATTCGAGTTGTAAACGAGTACGTACTCGAATTCTTTTAGCAAGTTCTATGCCAGAGAAAAAATATGAAACATAAAAAAATTAAAAAGATAGACCCGCATGATGAAAAAATGTTAAAAAAAATAATAATAATGATTCGTCGCATAAAAAATTTACAACACTTGACAAAAATAAAAAAACGTGATACGATAAGCCTATGAGATTAATCCTATGAGTTTTTGTTCCTTGCACGTTCACGATCAATACAGTTTATTAGATTCTGTGGCAAAAACCGAAGATCTGGTTCTCCGTGCAAAACAATTAGGCATGTCTGCTCTGGGATTAACTAATCATGGAAATTTGTTTTCGCATATTAAATTTTACCATTTGTGTCAACGAGAATCGATCCAACCCATTCTTGGTGTCGAGGCGTATGTGTGTCAAAATAGTTTAGAGAAAGATCCTAAAGAAAAACGGACGCATTTAACGATGCTAGCGTCAACACAACAAGGGTATCAAAATTTATTAAAATTGGTGTCGTTGGGATACACGCAAGGATTTTATTATAAACCGAGAATTGATTGGAATCTGATTGAACAATATGCCGAAGGATTGATGTGTTTATCGGGATGTGTGTTGTCAGAATTGAATCAGTCGATTTTGAAAAATGAGATGGACCATGTGAAATTTTGGATAGAACGGGCAAAAAGAATTTTTGGGGATCGATTATTTTTAGAAGTGACGCCTGTAGATTGGCACGAAACAAAAATTTGTATTCCGACGGTGAGAGAATTAAGTCAACAGTTTAAGGTTCCGCTTGTGGCGACATCTGATGTACATTATGTGACGCCGAATGATGTGATGTTAAGAGAAATGGTGTGGTCCATTCAAGATAAAGTGTTATGGGAAACGTCAACACGAAAAGATACGGTAAAACAATATTTTTTAGCAGATGAAACACAGGTCCGATTATGGTTACAAAATTTTTCGTTATCGCCCCATGATCAAGATATGGCGATTCAATCAACGCAAGAAATTGCGAATCGATGTCAAGTGACGATTGATCCTCAAGAATATGTGATGGCATCATTTGCCAAAACCTCTTCGTTGTCTGCCGAAGAAATGTTAACACAATTATGTGAACAATCCTATAAAAATATGATGTATCAATTTTCTGATACACAGAAAAAAATGTATCGTATTCGATTGTCGTATGAATTACAAGTGATTAAGAATATGGGATTAGCAAATTATTTTCTTGTGGTGCAAGATGTGTTACGATTTTGTCGAATGCAACGGATTCGATCAGGTCCAGGGAGAGGGAGTGCGGCAGGAAGTTTGGTGTGTTTTTTGTTACAAATTACCAAAGTTGATCCGATGAAATATGGATTATTGTTTGAACGATTTTTAAATCCTGGTCGAGCAGATAGCTATCCTGATATTGATCTTGATATTGCACACGAACAACGAGGAGAGGTGATTGACTATTTGCGAACGACCTACGGACATGATCATGTGGCCAACATTGTGACATTTGGAACAATGGGACCGAAAGCGGTGTTAAAAGACGTGGCTCGATCATTGGGAATTTCGTTTGAAGAAACAAATGAAATAACAAAACTCATTCCACAAAAAATTGAAGGATCTCCAACGCATTCGCTTCAACAAGCCATTGATCAAACGCCGTTGTTACAATCGAAACAACAGCAACATAAAGAATTATTTGATATCGCATTACGATTAGAAAATACGCCTCGTCACGTGAGCGTTCATGCGAGTGCATTTTTGGTGACGCCTCGTCCGATTAATGATATTGCTCCGATGTATCGAGATCCTCATTCGGAAGATTTGGTGTGTGGCATTGACATGTATGATTGTGAAAAAATTAAATTATTAAAGTTTGATTTTTTAGGATTAAAAACATTGTCGATTGAAGACGCAACATTAAAACACATTGAGCATCGTTATGGAAAAAAAATAGATCTTGATACGATTTTGTTTGATGATCAGAAAGTATGGGAGAAGTTTTGTGCAGGAGAAACGATTGGCACATTTCAAACAGAAACATTGGTGATGCGACAGTTATTAAAAAAAATTCGTCCTCAAAATTTGTATGAATTATCGGTGGTGAATGCGATGGGTCGTCCTGGTCCGCTCAATAAAAAAATGGACGAAGTGTATGCACGGAGAAAACATGGACAAGAAATTGTAGAAATTCTTCATGAAAGTATTGAAAAAATTCTTGCTCCAACGTATCAGGTCATTGTCTATCAAGAACAAGTGATGCAAATTGCTGAAGTATTTTCAGGATTTACCAAAGCTGAAGCGGATGTGTTACGAAAAAGTATGGGGAAAAAGAAACGAGAATTGGTTGTCCAGATGAAAAGTTTGTTTTTATTGGGGGCAGAAAAGCTAGGACGACCCAAACATGTGGCAGAAAAAATATTTGATTTGATTGAAGAATTTTCTGAGTATGCGTTTAATATGTCTCATAGTTTAGCGTATAGTATTTTGTCCTATCAAACCATGTATTTAAAAACTCATTATCCTGCCGAATTTATGTGTGCGGTGCTAAATATGTTTTCAAGTGATCAAGAAACCACAAAAGGATATTTAGAAGAATGCCGTCGATTGCACATTCAGATTATTGCTCCAGATATTAACTTGAGTCAAGAAAAATTTTCCTTGAATGATCAAGGAAACATACTATTTGGACTGAGTGCGATTCGAGATGTGGGAGGGACATCAATTCAAGAAATTTTATTCATACGACCGTTTCACACGATCAGCGAATTTTATGCAAAAATAAAATCTGTGAATAAAAAAATGATGCGAGCCCTTATTTTTTCTGGATGTTTTGACGGGTTGTATTCAGGAAGAAAAGGATTGTGGGAATATGATATGAAAGCAAGAACGTCACGAAAAAAAATAAAACCTCCAACACAAGAAAGTTATTTATTTGATATGGAGACATTATTGAAAGAAAAAAATATCGAACATTTAATTGAAAAAACAGATTTTGATCTTCAGGAAAAATTGATTTACGAAAAAGAATATTTAGGGTATTATTGTTCTGGACATCCTTTGGACGAAATAAAAACATCAATATCACGAGATAAAATTGGATCAATTAAGGAACAGTCAGATATGATTCAAAACAGAAAAGTTACGATTATGGGAATTGTGGAATCGATGAAATGTATTACTACAAAACAACATGAATCGATGGCGTTTGCAACAATTTCAGATAGAACGGGAAATATCGATATTGTGATTTTTCCAAGAATTTTTACCGCGTCATCTCCATTACTAAAAATAGGAAATCTTGTTGCTGTTAATGGAAAGGTTTCGTTAAATCAAGTGATTGCGAATGATGTTGAACTTCTTACGTCTTGACAAAAAATATTTTTAATGGTATACTGTTTTTGTGACGTATAAATTTGTGTGTGTGGGAGCCGGAGAAGCCGGAGGAAGAATTGCGGCTTCATTTCAGGAATTTGGGTATGCGGCATGGGCCATTAATACGGCTAAGCCAGATCTTGATGGATTAAATATTCCCAATGAACATAAATTTCTTTTAAATATTTCTGCGGGGGGAACAGGAAAAGATCCATTAGTTGTAAAAAATGCGTTAGCCAATCCTTTAGAACGAGATCGTATTCGTCAATTTCTTGCGTTGACTATTGCCAAAGAAGCAGACAAATCATTGTTATATTTTTTGATTTGTATTGGGGGAGGAGGAGGGAGCGGATCAGGATTGGCCGAAGTAGTTATTGATTTGGTTTTAGAATTAAATTTACCGGTAGGATTAATCTTTACTCTTCCCGCAACCGAAGAGGATATTATTACTAAAACAAATACCGTGAATACGTTTCAACAAATTTATAATACCAAGGCGATTAATGGAGCGGTAAGTCCGGTGATTATTATTGATAATGCCTATATGAATAAAATGAAAATTCCCATTAAAGATTTTTATTATATTGTGAATCGTCGAGTCGTAGAAAATATTCATATGTTTAATTCGTTTTCTGCTCAGCCATCAAAATATTTTAGTGCGGTCGATACTCTAGATTTTGGAAGGTTATTAAGCTTGGGAGGAATTTGTGGACTAGGAAAAATGAATATCGTTGATCCTTTAGATTTAAATAAGGTGAAAGAAAAATTACACGAAAGTTTGTTTGTCCAGGGCGTGAATATTATGAGTGCGAAAGGCGCAGCCGTGATTATTAATGCAGCCGAATTTATGTTGAGCAACGAACATATTTCAAATTGTATTCGATTTATTTTTGAAGAAGTATCAAATATTGTCAGTGGGGGATTGGTATTTCGCGGGGTATATGAAAATTTGTCCGCACGAGAATTTGAAGTGTATGTGATGTTTAATGGGATGACCTATCCTCAGGATCGATTTAATACGATTTGGGAAGATATTCGTAAAGGTCATTCGACTGTTAAAAAGAAAGAACGTCGTATTGATGAAATGTCGTTTGATATCGACGAATCGTTGATGCAAACACAGTCATTTCAAAAAATCAAACGTCAACCTATTAAAACCATTTCGTGTAATAATTGTCGAATTAATCCTATGACGAAGGTCTCAATGAATATTTGGAATGGGGAAGGGCCGATGGAATTTCATTCAGGTTATTGTCCAAAATGCGGAGGAGCAGGAATTTATGAGTATAAAGAGTAAAGATAACGTGTTGGATTCGACAAAGAAAAAGATTAAAATTAAATTTGATCGTCCTATTGGATGTTTAATTAATTCTGAGGGTGGGGAAATGATAGATGAGTGCTATCATTGTCAATATCTTCCTCAATATCCAGAATGTCGAAATTGTCTTACCATTAATAAACATATTGTTGTTCCTCTTTCTTCTTGGGGCACGCCCATTAAACAAAAAATTATGAAAGATGGAGAATGGCAAGAATATATACAAGAATTTAAGGTATTACCAAAAGAAACTACGTCTATTATTAAATAGTTTTTCTTAGAAGTCCTTAGAGACTCTTACGGAGGTAAGGGTCTGTCAGAAGAAAATCAGTCGATCAGGGTTTTTTCTCCTCGTCCAGAAATTCACATTCGGACATTTGAAGAATTTCTTCGTCATTTCCATAAATTTATTACCTATCAAATTTTTAAACAATTAAAAGGAGGAGACGGAACAGAAGACCTCTATCAGGAAATTTCTATTCATTTATTTGTAATATGGAATAAATTCCAGAATAATAATATTAAAAGAATGACATCGTTGTATGGAAATGTTTCCATAGTAAATTTTATTAAGAATTATTTAAAAGAAAAATCTTATCATATCGACCAGTCTCCATTACCATTTAAACGACGAGCTGTTTTAAGTTTTGATGAAAATAATAATTCTTTTGATATTCAAGAAGAATCACCAGAACGAGACCTAGAATTTCAAGACATAGAAAAACGTGTCATTTTGGAACTGAATGCTCTAGAAATGTCTGTCTACCAGGCGATTATGAATGAAAATATTGCCAGAAGTCATGATCGAATTAGAAAATCGTTTAATATTAATGAAAGAAAATACACCAAAATTATCAAAAAGATTAGAAAATTATTCGTCAAATACAGAAAAATGTGAAGGAAAACAACTTCAAAAGATGTTATTATAAGTAGAGATGAATACGCCACGAATGCCCAATAAACTTATTCCTTCGGATATTGTTGGGCATAGTACGGTCATTCAGGATGAAGAAAGAGACATGGTTCAGCGAGCCAGAAAGTTTTTTTCTTCTTTGTGTAAACGAGCGGATTCGATCTTGCCCAATCAAGAAGAACGGTTATTTTATTATGAGCGAGCAAAAGCGTATATTAAAGATTTTCCTAATTTAAATTTTTCTTCAGACTTTGACGATTTGCATTCGATGATTATGGAATACGTGATTCAAAATAGACTGATTGTAACAGGAAACATTGGAGAAGATTATAATGATAGCATTAAAAGAGGGAACCAAAGTAAAGAATCATTAGCATCTCGTCGTGTCGATCGTAAAAAAATGCCAGAAAAACAAGAAGATTTTGCAAAAATCGTTGAAGAATTGTTTTCGTTTGATAAAAAATCAATCGAAACGATAGATGGAGACATGAAAATTGAGGAAGAGAAATTTTTGGAAGAAAAGAAAGCCAGAGATACGGGATTAGGATTGACAGAAAATGGCTAATCTTTTTGCTGCATCAGAAACATTCAAGAAGAATTTTGCTGATAAAATTTTATTTTATCGAGCCCATCCGGTAATTGCGGGTATTCAATTGTTAGAATGTGATTTTCCTCCTGTGCAACGAGTGATTTTAAGAGAACTTTTTAATGTCAATTATCAGATTACGACGGCTTCTCGTGGTATTGGTAAAACCTATTTAGCAGGGGTCCAGGCATTGTTGACGGCGATTTTAGTTCCGAATTCAAAGATTTTGTTGACAGGACCGACCTTTCGAAGTGCCAAGTTTATTTTTACTGAAGCAGAAAATATTTTAAAAAAATCTACACGAGCTCAAATTTGGATGAAGGGAGGCCCATCTCATCTTGCAGATATTTGGACATTGAGATTTATTAATGGATCAATTATTGTGGCCATGCCTTTAGCGTCAGAATCGGAATCATCTATTCGTGGATTTCGTGCTCATCTTATTTTGGCTGATGAAATTCCTCATATTCCAGAGAGTACCTTTAATACCGTATTATTACCTATGCTGTCTACCGTGCGAGATCCCATGTATCATGTACGACGCATTGAAAAAATGAAACGGTTGATTAAATTAGGAAAAGCCAAACACGAAGATATGATGATCGAAGGGACAAACAAATTATTTGGGTTTACGTCGGCATGGTATAAATTTAATCATGTGTACAAAAAAATTGAAGAATTTGAAAAACTACGAACAGAACGATTGGAAGCAAAAATGTCTCCATTAGCACAAACATTTTATTTTTCGTATTTGGATGCGGCTCCAGGGTTTATTGATTCGAATATGCTCGATCTTTCAAAGCGGACTATGGCGGATTTTCAATTTAGAATGGAGTGGTTGTCGGAATGGCAATCGGATTCGAATGGATTTTATTCGCGACGATTGATTGACGAATGTGTGGCTCGATCTCATTATTTGCCCCTCATGCATGGGGATCGTGCACACGCATATGTCATGGGGATTGATCCGGCCCGAACACATGATACGTTTGCGATTTGTATTGCCAAAGAAGATAATGGAATTTTTAAAGTGGTACGAGTCGTGTCGTTTAAAAATAAAGAGTTTCCTTTTGTCCTCAAAGAAGTTCGACAATTATTTCGAGAATTTCCTAATATTGTTCGCGTATTTATGGACGATGGAGGGGGAGGATTAGCGTTTCGGGATTTGTTGGCGAGTCGGGATTTCCTTGGCGCAGAAGAGTCTCCGATCATTGATATGGATGACGAATTATTTCGAGATCGTGCGGGGAAGAAAATTTTACACATGGTACGATTTACTCCAGAAGTATCTACAGAATTTAATTTTTCTTTTAAAGCTGCCATGGAAAAAGAAATTGTGCTTTTTCCAGTATCGGCTCCAGAAGGAAGTATTTATATTCGATCAGAAGCCGTGGATTCGGATCAAAAAGATATGATGTTAGTTGAAGTATTTAAAATGTTGAACGAACTTCAGAGTATCATGGTGACCGCAACGTCGACAGGACGATTACGATTTGATGGTCCGAAAAAAGAGAGTGAAATCGATCGGTTTACGGCATTATTATTGGCATGGGCAGCTTACAAAGAAACATTTATGTCACAGGCAGCGGTCGTAGAATTGCCAGGAGGAAACTGGATTGAAGATATTGGAAATCTTAACGGCAATAACGAAGAAGATGATTGGACAGGAGAAGGCAATGAAACATCCGAGGAGGTTGTGTGGGCAGAACGATAAAATCAAATTTTGACAGTTCGGAAGGGCTTACAAAAGTTACTATGAATGACGACAAGAGCATGTCGATCGTGATTGATCCTAATAAAATTCATAAAAAATTTTATAAGCTTCCTTCAACGGGAGAGGTCGTTGAAAAAGCGGAAGCGAAATTGTCATATCGAGAATTTTTTGATCCTTCATTTTATTATGATGAAGGGAATTCTAATACTGATTCTGTGGTGGATATTGAAAACGACATTAAATTGGCGGTGCGACATTATTTTAACGATCCTCTGATTGGGAAAATCATCGAACTCATGACGATTTTTTCTAATGACGGATTTCGCAATGAAGTATCTGATCCGAAAATTAAAGAATTTTATGATCAATGGTGTCGTGATGTAAAAATGGATCAGGTGTTAACATGGATTTTTACCGAATATTATCGATCAGGCAACGTGTATGTTGCAAGACAACTTTCTCAACATAGTCCTTCGGATAAGCGTGTGGCGGTAAAAGGGAAAATACCTTTTGCTTATACCGTGTTAAATCCTTTGTCTGTTCGTGTGAGTGGGAGCTCTTATTTTAACAATGCCATCATGGAACTTGAAACAGGAAAAAATGATGCGCTTATAGATTTTATTCGGAATGCAGGGAAAAAAGAATTTGAAATGCTTCGACAAATGTTTGTGATTGACGATGTGGTTTCATTGGATAAATTTAAAAAGAATGGGTACATGAGACTGAACAATGAAAACGTGAAACGTGTTTTACGATTAGCGCAGCCCTATGAACCGTTGGCGCGTCCGATGACGAAGCGAGCATTTAAAGACATTTATCTTAAAGCGAAACTTAAACAACTAGATCTATCTACGATCAATGGAGCTATTCATCAAATTATTAAAGTGACGATTGGAGACGAAAATCATGTGGCGACACCAAACAAACTTGCAAAGGTTGCTGCGATTTTTAAGAAACAATCTAAAACCCTAACCGTTGTATGGGATCATACACTTAAAGTTGAAGTGGTGCGTCCGAGCGATCCGGCTTGGATGAATAAAGATAAATACGAAGAAGTCAATGACAGTATTCGTTCAGCATTTGGAATTTCAAAATTGTTGACAGGAACAGGATCTGATGGAGCCGGAGGTAATAATGCCTATTTGAGTGTAAAAAGTTTTGTGGGAAATTTATTGCAAGGCAGAAAAGACGTGGTGGTACAATGGCTTCATGATGAATACAGATATATTGCCGAACAAATGGGATTTGATGAAGTACCCGTTCCTATTTTTAATCCATTGTCATTGGGAGATGAAGTACGTGAACGTCAAATTATTTCTACTCTTGTTGAAAAAGGCATTTTAAGTTTTAAGACAGCTCAAGAATATTTGGGCTATGATCCTGAAACTGAAGAAAATCGTCGAAGGGAAGAAATCAAATTAATTAAAGAAGGGGTATATCCAAAAGGCAAATCTGATACTCAGTCAGGACCCAATGGGCGTCCTGCTGGACAATCTGGAGACTATCCTCCTGTGAGAATGCCCACAACACAAAAACGATTAAAAGGAAAAGGATCATCTGAAAATGGAGATATTGATAATGATGCCATTGTATCATTTACAGGATCAGAACTTAAATCAGAAGGGATTGAAACCAAAGAACAGTTAATGAATTTTCTTCGTGAAAAAACGATAGAAAAAGTGCAAGACATACAAAAAAACATATAGGAGGAGGGAAACATTATGGATTTTATTCAGGCATCATCGGATAATCTTTTACGAATTCGTCAAACTCTTGATACGATTGCCGCTGGGAGTGGTATTAATGTTATAGCTGACATTGTTATTGGAGATCGTATTGGATTAAATAATATCAATGGAGATCCCATTGATCCGGCTCGGACTCAGGATATTAATAACTTACGGCTAGATACCGCACGAATTGTTCAGCCATCGGGTCAACAGCCAATGGGAACGAGTCAGTCTGTTGTTTGGGCGAGTAATGCGCCTCTTTTACCTGTATCGGTTACGGTGTCTGGACAAAACACTATGGGAAATAGTGTTTCTGTAGCACTGGCATCAAATCAGATTATTCCGGTTTCTGTCGCGGTGTCTGGACAAAATACTACGGCGAATAGCGTTTCCGTATCACTGGCATCAAATCAGATTATTCCGGTTTCTGTTTCGGTGTCTGG
>ERZ1292644.1647-Hain-H14-01um-R2-1647-length-11203-cov-6_pt1 | contig 11203 bp, 7 predicted proteins | sample MGYA00564402_ERZ1292644 | MGnify/ENA primary metagenome ERZ1292644 (study PRJEB36523, sample SAMEA6512644) | groundwater metagenome | collected 2019-01-09 | study: AquaDiva: Metagenomics assemblies of 32 groundwater samples | reverse complement strand
GTGAGTTAGATGAATTTGAAACAATGCAATACAATCATGCTATAAAATCAATGCCAAAAGAAGAGGCACTTCAAGTAGCGATAAATTCTGTTGAAGGTGATTTTTCACAATTGAGTCCTAAGTTAGCTGAATTAGCCGAAAAGCAAAACAGGGATTATTCAGAGTACAAGCAAGGTGGTAGTGTTGGTCATAAATATAAAGTAGGAGATAAATACCGTAGTGATTTTGATTACGATGGCATGTTACAAATGGGGTTGAAAGCAAAAACTTCATGGGGTGCAAAAAAATTAGAAAAGCTGCACGATAGTTTTCAGAATGTTAATTACCATACACAGGGAAGAATGTTAACTTCTGTTATTGAAGCATTAAAATCAGGTGACGAAGCAAAGGCAGAGTCGGAAATAAAATTATTTCATGATTCTGTTACAGAAGAAATGAATACTGAATACGCAAAAGGTGGTGAAGTTACTGTTGGTAAATTAAATTTTAATTCTCATGAAAATCATAATCCTGATTGTGATATTTTAGAAGGTATGATTGATTCTGATAGTTTCATTACCTATGGTATTTATGTTAAAGGGGAAAAGAAAGGTGGCGAGTTTTTGGAGTATTATAGTGGTGAGAATTATGTTGTTGGCTCTAAAAAAAGAAGCAACTCGAAACATTTTTCAGTTGATAAAATACCTGCTAAATATAAATCAGCTTGGGAGTTATTGAAAGAAAAATACAATACTGAATTTATAAACAAATAGAATAATTTAAGAATTAATCAACTTTAATAAAAAAGCAATATGAAGCAAGATTCAAGAATTAACGAAATTTTACAACATTATGTAATGGCTGCTCTGTGGTCAACTGCTGATTCTGATAGTGAAGATGACGAAATGTTGGATGCGAAATATTCAATTGATGATATTGATCCAAAAACTCTTGATTCATTTAGAGATACAATTAAAAAGTTCATAACTGATAATGCTGATGACATAAAAGAAAGCGGTATTTCTGACGATCAACTTGGTCATTCTTTGTGGTTATCTCAAAATGGTCATGGTGCAGGTTTCTTTGATCTTAAATTAAATGGTATTGAAGATAAATTGCAAGAGTCAGCACAAAAACTAAAGGAAGTTACTTTAGAGGTTGGTGATGATGGAAAAATACATGCAATGGGTGTGTATGAAAATGGCGGGTATATTAATCAAGATTCAAGAATTACCCAAATTTTAGAACATTATGTAATGGCTGCGTTGTGGTCAACATCTGACCCTAACAGCGAAAATGATGAAATGTTAGATAATAGATATTCAATTCATTACGTTGATCTTAAAACTCTTGATTCATTCAGAGATACAATTAAAAAATTCATTACTGATAATGATGCTGATATAACAGCAAGCGGTATTTCAGATGAACAGCTTGGTCATTCTTTGTGGTTATCACAAAATGGTCACGGTGCAGGTTTCTTTGACCTTCAATTAGGAGGAATTGAAGATAAATTACAGGAGTCTGCAAGAAAATTAGGTGGTGTTACATTAGAGGTTGGCGATGATGATAGAATTTATGCAATGAGTAGTGGTGTGTATAAAGATGGTGGATATATAAAAGGAACGGTAAAATATAAAACAGGGGATGAAGTTTTTGCATTTCAATACCATTCACACCCTAAAGATTGGTCACACAGAGCAGATAAAGCAGAAGTAGAAGCATATAATCAGGTGGATAAAAAATATGTTGTTGGTAAAGGGGGGAGCGTTCAAAAATGGTCTAAAGTTAAAATATTAGAATTGATTAGTGATGAAAGGGGATCAGAAAGATATAAAGTAAAACAGATAGATGGGTACAGAAAAGAGCCTGAATTTGTTGTTTCACAATCACAGATTGCATTATCTAATGTAGAACCAATCGCTATTGGATATATGGAAAAAGGTGGAAAAGTTGATGCTAAACAAAGAGAATATCAACGTGAGAAGCAAAAATTGAACAGCGAGTTTTTGCACAAAGAAATATCTTCGGATGAATTTCATGCGGGAGTGTCATCTTTAAATAGTAAATATGGTTTTATGGAAGATGGTGGAGATGTTACCGATGAAAAACTTTTTTATGTTGTTGCAAAGAAAAGCGGTCAATTGGTAGATGTAAATGAACTTCCAATGACAAAAGAAGATTGTGAACGATGGATAAAAGAACAGGGAGTTGAAAAGCATTATGATTTTAATAGTGTAGATATTATTCCTTATCGTGGTAATAAGCCAAGATTTAAATATAAAGCAGGTGGTTCAATTGCAATAGGTGATTTAAAAGCCTTGATTGAAGAAAACAACAAGGAATACGGGACAGCCTTTGAGCTTTCTGGTGCATACGGATTTCAAGAACTGTGGGAAAAAAATACAGGTACTCGTTTAGAAGTAGGATCAAAGAAAGATGTTTATAATGCTTTCGTAAAATACAGATTTAACGAAAAATATAGAAAACAAGATATTAATAAAAATATCTTGCCTGACGAATACTATAAAGGATTTACATTAAAGGGTAATGGAAAAAGAAAATATAATATTTTCCAATCTCATACCGATGCTCAATTGAGACAAGCTACCAAACAGTTATTTCCTTCAATGACAAAAGAAGAACATGCTGAAAAGGCTAAAGAATATGGGGATGCCGTAGCAAAAAATGCTGGTAAATATATTTCTGCTGTGGACAAAGCGTTTATGGATAAATTTGGAAGATTACCCGAAGTTGGTGATTACAAAGTATCTGGAATATACAGCGATGAATTTAGTGATGATGTAAAAAACAATTTAAGATCATTGGTAAAAATTGAATCCGAACTAATTGCAGCAGGAAGATTACATCAAGCGTCATTAAAATATGAAGAGGGTGGTTCTTTGGAAGGCGAAACACGTAATTTTAGATACATTGATTTAACGGAAGTTCCAAATGGAATTAAAATTTCATTAAATGATGAAGGAAAAGAAGAAGTTAAAGATTTGAAGGAAGCGGGTAAGGGTGATTATGATATTATGTACGAATTATTCGAAGATGTTCAAGGGAACAGCGAACTTACATTTGTTGATGATGGTGGAGCAGCAGGGTTTGGTTTAACAGAAGCACCAATGATTCTTGACGGATATTTTATGTCAGATGATGCAGATGGAACTTATGATACTGAATATCCTGAATCTGCAAAAGTATATTATTATGATAATTACATGATAACTTCTCCTGTGGATATTATGTTGCGTGATGGTTCTGTATTTTTTACAGAGGTGAAATCAAATGATGAGAATTTCAAAAGAGGTGGAAGACTTTACCGTACATCGGAAGATGCAGATGCTTTACGTACTGCTAAACCGATGGGGTTCAGATATAAAAACATTTCAAAGAAGAACCCTAAATATTTCAAACGTCCTACTGCTCCTGAAATTGTGAAATACAGAGAAGGTAAAATGAGACATCGTATAGCTTTCGAAGATCGTGCAGAGAGAGCAGATAAGAACCAATCGAATCATCTTAAACAAGGTGGTAAAGTAGGATATGTTGATATAACAATTAAGCCACATCATCCAAGTAGAGAAGATCATTCTGATTTAATAGATTATTTGTCTGGTAATTCTTGGTCATTCAAAGAAGAGAAAGCACCTAATAATGAACTTCCTTATTTGATTGTATCAACTACTAATGTATCAAGAGAAGAAGTTTCTGATTTAATAGCATGGCTTGAGAATAATTCTTGGGATTTTAGTTTTAATCAATCGAATCATCTTGAAAAAGGAGGAGCAGTTGGTAAGGTAATTGGAAAAAAAATAACGGTTACAGCAAGCAATATTAATGAGTTTGAAAGTTATGATGGAAACGCAAAGGGGAGTGCTTTAAAGATCGGAGATACGTTGACTGTAACAAGCTATAATATTCCAAGTCCAACAAAAAAAGGAGTTACATTCGCAATAGTTACTGACTGGAATGCAAATGATAATTCATTAAGAATGATCGCAAGAGCAAATGATCCTGACGCTGGTAAATACGGATGGGGAACAACCGCGAAAATAACTCAAGAAGGTTTAGATAGAAAAAGCCTTAATCTTGACATTGCTATTTTTAACAGATGGTCTATTAATGATAAATTTTTAAAGAAATCTATGAGTCTTGAAGATGGAGGGTCTGTAAATCCTGCTGATGGTAGAACTCTAAATGTTAGAATTAAATATAATGTAAGTGGCAATGATAAAGATAGTTTACCAAATGAAATCGGAGGAGATTATTTAGATGTTGTTGGAAATGAAAATTTAGGTGATGGAGATTACGATTGTTTTTTAATAAGTTACAATGTGAAATTCGAAGGAGCCTCTGGTGAAAAACTAAAAGATTTAATTGTTAATGAATTGTCGGATGTATTATCAGATGCAAGAGAGGTTAAATTAGAATCTGTAAATGTTGTAAATGAATTTCGTCAGGGTGGTTCTGTAAATTCAATAGATTGGAATAGCTTTACTTTAAATGAATTAAATTCTTATTTAAAAAGCTATGGAGACATTGAAATAATGTCTTTTACTCAAGGCAATAAATCTCGATACGGTAGAGAGGCTATTAATTATAAAAAAGTTGGTTTAATAAAACTATCTATTGGCGAATCGTACAAAGAAATAATCATACAAAAAGGGAGCGAGAATATATATGTGGATATTGTTGTTTATGATGAGACAAATGAAAAATTTGTATTAAAGTTATATACAAAAGAGAACCACAATGGGTTGAAATTAATTCAGAGTGATATTGTATCTAAATTTAAAAAGGGTGGAACTTTAAAATCTATTGATGAAGAAACACCAATTCTTCCATACGTAGTAGCTAACGATCCTGCGGAAACAATCGCTCGTAAATTATTTGGAAAAGAATTTGAAAATTGGGATAAACTTAGTGCCGAAGCAAAGAAAGCACTTGACGAAAAACATAAGTCAAAGGTTGACGAAATTTCTGATTATTTAGTTTCTCGTGCAGAATCTCTATACAAACACAATGAAAGGTTTAGAAAACAAATTAAATCTGCTAAAGGGCTACCTACTCTACGCATGTTTATGAATCATTGGTGCGGTCTTGATGGAGACACGATTACAGGGAATATCGACACAACTATGGCAAGATGGTATAAGAACAAGAAAGAGCATGAGTCGAAATAAAAAATGGTTATTGTAAAAATGCTGTATTATAAACGATAAGTTATTAACATTACACGTCATTTTTGATAATATAAACAGATTAATAATTGTGATTTTTTTATTATCTAAAAACGATGTGTCGCATTTATATAAAAGGAAGCAGGTTGTGTTAAATATATTTTTATGATACAGTAGCGACACTCAAATTTAATTGTTAATAAAAACACTAAAGTCAAGAAATCAATATTTTATTTTAACTTAATTTTATCCACGTAAAAACCTTGTAACATGAAAAATGAAATTGGTGCTTTAAAGTTAGAAGTAGAAAAGTGGGAAAAACGTCTAAAGGTGGCTAAAGAAGCTGACGAAAAGAGTTTTGCTACTAAGAAACTTAATCTTGCTAAATCAGCAGTTGCAGAAGCAGAAAAAAAAGATAAGTCTGCGGATGGTTCTAAAAAAAAGACTAAAGTAGTTCCATCATCAAAAGGATTTGTTGTTAAAGTGAAAAAAGCTAAAGTAGCTAAATCAACTAAAACAGTTGTTCATGATGGTAAAACGTATACAGAAAAAGATAAAGAGTTTTGCCAGATTTTGTTGAAGAAATTCGCAGAGCGCAGAGCGCAAATGGAAAAAGCAAATAAGAAACATAAAACTGTTTCTGTTTCATCAAAGATTAGCAGAGGCGTAGCTCATGCAATTGAGGTGGCAATTGACAATGTTTCGGATAAAAAAATAAAGGCTTCTCCAACCGCATTTATTAATAAAATTGAAAAGTTAGAAGAGGCTGGAATTACTTTCCTTAATGCTTGTAAGTCTATTTTGGGAGATGACTTTAACAAGGCAGATATTAAAGCTGAATTCGCTGCTATAACAGAGATGGTTGACAAGATCAAATCGAAGTATAAAAAATAAGAGTACGCATAAATTACGGTCATTTAAAACAGCAATAAAGAGTGGAAGAAATTGTAAAGCAGGGAGGGTGGGCAAATATGTCCACCACCTCTAAAATTTTAATAATTACGTTAGGGGTTGTTACTCTAGGAGTTGGTGCTTATTTTGTTTTCAGGAAGCCAGATGATGAATCAAGCGTCTCAAAGAAAAAAAGTACTGCTTCGGAATCTGATGAATCAGAATTATCAGAAGACCTAAGAGCAGGTGAAAGTACATCTGATCCAGTTGTAAAAGTTCCAGTACATCCTACACAAACGGAATCCCCCCCTATTAAAAAGAAAGTTGACCCGACATTACCTAATGGTGGTGTTGGTTGTTCTGATGTCATAACAGATCATGGTCGTGATCTGGATTTCGTAAAATTTAACGGTGCTTGGTACGGAAAAGTTAAATCTGATCCCGCAAATAAATCAGCAATAGATCAATATCCTTCATGGACAAGTTTTGAAAAAAATGTAATTGTGTCTGAACGACTAAACAGGCGATACCCGAACATTTAAAATATAAATTAAAACAGCAAAATTAATTAAATAATTTAACCCAAAAAATCACAAGAAAACATGGCAGAATTACTAAAACATCAAGAAATATTAAAAGAGTATGGTCTTGACGCAAAAACACTTCCTCTTGAAATAAGAGACAAAATCAGAATTCTTACTCCTTTAATTAAGCGTTACAACAATGCTGTTGATGATGGGAAGCCGTCCGATTCATTGAAAGATGCTGTAATTAAACAAGATGTTGAAATTGCAGATATGATAGCAGATCATTTGGAAAAAGATTTGCCTTCCGAAGCAGATTTATTGGCTTTGCAAGAAGAAGAAAGAAAAAAAGCTGATGCAATTGCAGAGGCAACTAGATTAGCTAAAAAAGTACCATCAGAACCTACCGAAGAAGAAAAAGCAGCTATCGCTAAGAAAAAAGAAGACGATGCAGTAGCAGCAAAAAAAGCAGAAGATGAAGCAAATGAAAAAGCTAAGTTAGATGCGATTGCAGTTCAGGAGAACGAAGTTATGGCGATTATAAATTCCCGTAGTGATCGCAGAATACTTACGTCTGATCTTGCTAAAATCATTGGTACATCACCATCTAACCCACAGGTTGTTGGGACTAAAAAATTCAAGACAGTTTTCTTGAATAGTGCTTTTTACCAAGAAGCGTAAATTTATTATACCCCACTTAGTTTTTTATTGGAACCTTACACAGTTCGAATAAAAAGGTAAGTGGGTTTTCTTTGATTATTCCTTTTCGACACTCACCGACATTTCACGTTTTTTTGTTTAAAAAGCTGTTTATAAAAACACGCTTTTAGCAAATATCAATAATTATAATCAACTATAATTGTGTCATTATTATTAATAGTAATCATTCCAAAATCTTTAGTATAAAATGGATTCAAAAAATAATGTTCAATCTAAAATAAACAAGGTTTTTTCGTTAATGACGAAAGCCTTAAAAAAAATAGGGTATGTCGAACTTGAGTCTGTATTAAAAACTTTGATTGTAGAAGAAGAGTTTGAGGAAAAAAAATATGACATAATTGTTAATTACATACTTGACTGTGTAGTTGAGGAATGGAAAGATCACAAAATTAAAAAAGAAGATTTATTTCAATATGAAAAAAGGGGAGAAGTGACAGTTGTAAGAAAAATGGCTGTTATTTTAATTAAAGAAAATATTGATATTTCCGACACTAAACTTTCAACATACTTCGGTAATCGTTGTAGGCAGGTTGTTTATGGAATTATGACGGAATACAGAAAGATGGATATAGGAGATAGGTTCGATTCGAAGTTTCTTGAAAAGCATAACAGGATAAAAGAAAAAATAGTGTTATTTCTTGAAAATTTGGATGGCGATTCTAGCCAAGAAAAAATTAAAAAAGAGAAGCCGTCTTCAAAATAAAAACTAAAAAATAAAACACAATGGGGCGACCATCAAATGCGGAAATGCGAGCTAGGAAAAAAGCTAAAAAGGAAGCCGAACAATTAGCAAGTTCACAATTACAAAAAGAAGAACAGGATAACATCATGAAAAATCAAGCGAACTCAAAAAGAGGAAATCCAAAGTCGGAAATTAATTTAAAAGAACTTGACGATAAACTTCAAGAGCAAACAGATTCTTCAATTGATGGCGGTGGTTCTTCTGGTGGTGAAAAAAATATTGATGATGATTTTACAGATGAAAATCCAGAAATTAATATGGATGAAAGTCATCGCTTTGAGATGCCAGAGGAAGATGATAATTTTGATAGGGATAGAATATTAAAAGATGATTTCGTTTTTGATGAATCATCTTCTGGTGCTTATGATCCTTTGGAAGAGCCTGTTATTAAACGTAGTTATACAACAGGGAATGTAAATCCAAATCCTCAAACTGCTGCAAATCCAAATGGATCGACAACGATTGCACAACCATTCATAGAACCAATAATTCAAGAGCCAGTAATAAAAGTTCCTCCTGTAATTGATCCGAACGCACAAACGTCAAATGCGGGTGGTGGAAACAATAACGGTAATGGTGGAAGTGGAAATAATACTGCTAACCCTAATCCTAATTTTGATCCAAATAGTTTTAATAATTCTAACAATCCTAACAATAATAATGGAACAACAGTTCCTCCCGCTCCAAAGACCAGTGTAAATCCTGAGACAAAGGATATGTCACCGAAACAAAAACGTGATGCTGCTGAAAAAGCTGCTGATGCTTTTCTTTTGGCGTATGCGAAAGTGATCCCAATTATTCCAAAAAAAGTGTCTTCATTCAATATGCGGAAATTGCAAAAAATGGAGATGGAGGATAGTCTTGATTTAAGTCTTATTGCAGGAGAGAATAACAACGGGGAGGTTACTGTAAAAGAGTTTTGCGAGGATGTTAACAGGCAGGTGGAAGAAGTGTTTACTATTACAGATGAGATGAAACAAGAGATTAAAGAGCCTCTGGTTGATGTCTTGATGGAAAACGATATAGCTCTTACACCAACACAGCGTTTGATTATGGCTGTTGGTGGTCAGATAGTTCAAATGGGTTTTTCTACTATTCAATTTATGAACCAGAATAAACATGCTCTTAAAATGTTTGCAGAGTGGCATCGTGAAGCTAAAGAGGATCGTATTGTTAAAGACAGTTCAAAACATTCTGCTCGACATGCTGCGTTTAAAGAAAGTAAACGTCAGGAAGATGAAGAGTTAGATCGTTTCGAAAGAAATCAACGTAATGCTCACAAACAAGATTTGAAGGAAACTGCTAATAACGAGCCTGTTGATTTAGGAGAAAAAATTAACATGGATGAAGTAATCAAAGAAACGGTAAACGAAAAAAAGTTTGATTCACCAATAGCTTCACAGAATACAGAAATAAAAAAGGATACTCTTGCTAGTAACCAGAAATTGAATATGCATGATGTTTTATCAGAAGAGAATGGTGGAATTACAGTAGAAGAAGAGCCAAACGAATAAGACTAAAAAAAGAAATAATGCGTGAGCCTAAAATGATTATTGCTATTGGTACGAAGGGAGTGGGTAAAACTCATACTACTTGTGATGTTATTCAGCGTTACACCCAATCGGATGAAGCGACTGGAAAAGAGGGAAGGAAGGTTCTTATTTTCGATGTTAATGAAGAGTATAACAATGAAGAAATAGGTAATAAGGGGTTTACATTTCAAACACAATTATTAGACATTAAAGATTTAGTAAAATTCGCCCAACAAAAAAGAGTAGAAGTTAGACGTATTTTACCTCGTGATGAAAACGGCAAGCCTTTAGGAATTGATGGAAAGGTTAAAATGTTAAATCAAATTTTAGAGGAGTATAAAGGAGGGATGTTGTTGCTTGAGGATATTAACTCTTATATGGTTGATACGACTGCTGCTAAAGGGATTATAAGCAGTATGACAACAAACCGCCATAAGGATATGGATATTTATATTCACCTTCAATCGTTAGCTCCCGTTACACCTCGTATGTGGCAAAATTGTACGGAGATCAGATTTCATAAACAATCAGATACCGTAGCTAGATACAAGAATCGTATTCCTAATGACACTTTATATTTCATTACCGAAGCACTTGTTAATATGGTGTATTTAACCAATCAACGTTTTTATGTCTATGTAAATAACGAGTATCAAAAGATCAGAGGTGCTTTTACTAAAAAAACATTTCAGCTTGCTTGTTATTCATTTTTACAAGACAATCCATCAATAATAAGTAACGCTCAAAAAAGGTATCACAAAGATAAATCTGCCCGTGAAAAAGCGATTAGATTTTGTTTGCAAGATTTGATGAGATATTATGGTAACGCAGAATAAAAACTAAAAAAATGGAAAAAAATATAAAGTCAGAACCTAAAATGATTGTTGTTATCGGAGGTAAGGCTATCGGAAAAACTCATGAAACTCTTAAATTCATTTCCCAATATATTTCTCCTTTTGGAAAAGAAAATAAGGTTTTAATATTCGATGTTAATGAGGAGTTTAGTAATGAAAGGCTTGAAAGCATGGGAGTTTCATTTAAAACTAATCTTTTGGATGTTAAAGATATTGAAACATATTCAAATCAAAATCGAGTGGAAGTTAGAAGAGTTATGGCTCGTGATGAAAATGGAAATCGTTTGAGTTTTGAGGGAAAGATAGAGTTATTGAATAAAATTTTATATGATTTTAAAGATGGATTGTTAATTCTTGAGGATTATTCAAGTTATGTTTTCGGAGCAAGTGGGACTGGAATTATTAATCAAATATTCACTAATCGTCACAGAAACTTAGATGTTATTATTCACTTGCAAAGCTATTCTAATCTTACACCACGCATGATTCAAAATTGTGACATAATGAGATTACACAGGTGTGTTGACATGGTAAAAAGAGTTGAAGCTCGTCTTCCAAATCCAGAAATACACCTTATTTCCGAAAGTCTTATAAATTTTAAGTATCGGGAGAGTAAAAGATTTATGACGTATATCGACATGGGCAATTCAAAAATTAGTGGAGATTTCACTAAAGAAGAATATACAACAGCTTGTTCAACGTATATGGAAGAGAACAAACACAAAATGAGGAATAGGGGGATTGAAAATTTAATGGAGTATTACGGAAATAA
>ERZ1292644.1646-Hain-H14-01um-R2-1646-length-11205-cov-3_pt1 | contig 11205 bp, 16 predicted proteins | sample MGYA00564402_ERZ1292644 | MGnify/ENA primary metagenome ERZ1292644 (study PRJEB36523, sample SAMEA6512644) | groundwater metagenome | collected 2019-01-09 | study: AquaDiva: Metagenomics assemblies of 32 groundwater samples | reverse complement strand
GATATCGGCGTCATACCACGACTTCCAGGCCAGCGGCGTCCGCTTGTTGATGCTCGGTGGCGGCGGAATTGCCGCAGCCATCGCCTGTTGCTCCATCGCTGGGTCAGGCGCAATCACCTGTCCGTCCGGTCCAGCCTGCGGAGCCGGTGCAACAGGCGGCGGTATTGCCGCAACCTCCTGCTGATACTTCTGCATGTCCGCCTTCGCCAACTGGAACGACATCTGCTGCGCCTGTGGGTTCATCGCCCATTCCTCGAACGCCTGCTGCTTGCGGAGCGCCGCCTGCATGTGGACATCGAGAGCCGGTGCGAGTCCTGACTGACCAAACAACTGATAGACCTTGTATTTCTGGTCCGGGTCGTTCGGGTCCAGGAAGCCCAACGAGTTCAGGTGCTCAATCGCCGCGCGGATACCCAGCGTGGTCTTCGGCGTCATCGAGCCATCCTCGACAATCGTATCGAAGCACCCCTGTAGCTGCGCATTCTTAAACTGCTGCATCGTCCAGGTGCGCGTCGGACCCATGACGTTCTTCGTGCGCTCCTCCGGGCCAAACTCCCGCTCAAGCTCCAACGCGAACTTGAACCAGTCCTTGTAGAGATGCCCGCGTGCCTTGAACGCGCTGCCAAATCGGCTCTGTGCGCGCTCCACCATCAACTGCATCGCGGAGAACGCCTCAACGCCACTCGCCTTGTTGCCCTTCAGGACATCGAACGTCCCCATCCCCTCCTCGATGTCCGTGAGATACTGCTCACGAATCGTAAAGAGGCTCGGGTTCGGTCCCAGCCCGTCAATGCGTTCCGGCTTGGCGTTACCACCGACCGTTAGCGGGTTCCACTTCACCACCAGCCCCGGCTGGCCGGTGAACTTCTCAATCTCTGCGCCCTTCGGCACGAGCCACAACGGGTTGCTCATGCGGTTGATAATCATCAACACGAACGAGTCGAGCTGGTTGAGCTGATTCTGCTTCTGAATCACCCCATCAATCGGACTCGTCCCATAGACCCGCCCCCCACGCTGCTCGAACGCCGCGTGCGTAAATGGAAACATCGGCTTCCCGTCCGCATCCTGATAGGGCATCGGTCCCGGAATCGCCTCATCCTCCTCCAGGTGCAGCACAATCGGGTTCGCGTCACCCAAGATGCGCAGCACAAGCCCCTGCGGATACTTGTCGCACGGACGGACCCACATCTCGTATTCCGCCGCCCCTTCCTCGCTCTCCGCGCCTGACGCATGCGAACTGAGGAACGGGCTCACCCCGATGTCTGAATGGAACGGCAGACTCCTGAACAACTGCAACGCCTGTTCACTCGGTGCCTTGCTCCACTTCACGTCCTTGGTCTGCGCCGCCAACGCCGGATGGCTCTCGTAGTAGTCCTTGTTCCGCCACCGTAGCCGAATCACATACGGCACATCCGCGAAGCGCGCGTAGGTATTCGGAAACGCCAGCTCAAACGGACTCAGTGCCACGGTGACACCCTTCCCGTTCGGAAGCTGCTTCACCATCGGCTCACCCGTCTCCGGGCTCATCGCAGGAATCAGCTCCGGCGACCCGCAGTCCGGGCACACATTCCCCGCTTCCTGAATCGAGTCCGCCGAGTAAATCGCCTTGCACGCCACGCACTGCTCAAAGGGCAGGTCCGTGACGCCATGCTTCGCATCGCGCTCCAAGAACGTATGCAGGAACACATTCCCACACACGATGAACCAGAAGTCGGACTCATTCAGCACCGAGTCCATGTCGTGAATCTCGTGCAGCAACGGCGCATATTCATCCGCCACGGCAGCGACAGCGAAGTTCTTCGGGTCCGAGCCAATGGGCCGCGCCTGCGCGCCAATGTTCACCGACCCAAACATCGCCCGCAGCGCCTGCACGCCGGTCGCGAGCTGGTTCGATGTGCATTTCGGGAACCACTGTGCGAGACGCACGTCCCGCCACTCATTGGTGCGGCGGACGTATTCTATCCACTGGCGATTATTAACATAGTGAATGTTGCGCATCCACCCACGTTCCCAAATCCAACGATGCTCAAAGCTCGCCTTCTTCGCGTCCTTGAACAGCTTGAGCGCGTCTTCGTCGGAGATGAACGACTCATCTACCTCCGGCGTTTCCTCGACGGGCCGCTCCAGAAACATTCCACCAATCGCCATGCGTTACCTTCGGTCTCCCGTATAGCCGGGCATCATTGAAAAGTCCACACCTTCACCAGGGTCCGCGCTCGTCTGCATCGGAGCCCCGCCGTCGTCACGCGCATCGTGCCCGACCGTGCTCATGTCGGGAACCTCACTGAGTGCCTTGCCGGGGTCTTCGTAGGTCGGGACAAATTCCGGCACCGCAATCTTGACCCCGATAGCCGCTTGAATCAACTGCCCGCGCTCGCGCTCGACCTGATTGAGCCGCAACTTGAACCAATCAAGGTCCGCACGAAGCCGAGCGTTTTCGATTTCAAGGTGCTGCCGCTTTGCATTCGCTGCTGAAAAATCCGCCTGCCAGTTTCCCGCATGTATGCGCAAGTCGTGAATCTGTTCCATCGCCGCTTTACCAAGCCACATCTGACCCTCCTCAAATGTATTCTTTTCGTTTAAGAGCCTTGATTTGCTTCACAAGTATTCGATTGATAGCATCAGAAGGAATCCATATCGTTACCGAACAAGTCACTCACGTCGTGCTGGAAGATGTTCCCCGTGGGATACCCGTCTTCCTCCGGTTTCAGGTCCACGCCTGTGCCTGCTTTCGCCTTCCGCATCTCTGCAAGAATCTTCAACTCGTTCCGCGTCCGCTCATCGAACGCATCCCAGCGCTTCTGCTCCGACTCGCTCATCGGAACTTCATCCGGGTCCGGCAGCTCGGGCCACGCCATGAGCGCATACCGGCACGCATCCGGCAACTCATCGCGGAGCTTGAAGACGCCCTCGCGCTCTTTCTTCTCGCCCGACTTCTTGGTGTTGTCCGCGTTGCGATACGACCCGCACTGCTGAATCGTGCGGCTGGCCGTGTAGGCGAACTTCAGCTTCTTGGTGACAAGCCAGCTCTGCATCCGCTGGATGCCGACCTCGTGCTTGTTCTCCGCTTGCACGACTCCCGTCCCCTTCAGCCCCCATTCGAGCCGCAGGTTCAGCGCGTTCTTGTTTGCGGCGAAGACCTTCTCTGCCCAGCGATGCAATCCGAATCGGGTCCAGATGTCATCATGCGCTAGACTATGCGCCTTCATCCGCTCAAGGTAGTCCGAGACAACCACCAGTCCCCTATCGGTCACGACAATCAGCACCGCGCCAAACGGATGGTCAGAGCCTTCGTCAACTCCAATCAGCACCTTCCGATTGGGCGAGATGTTCGGCCACTCGGGGAGGTAGCGCCTCACCGCCTCGTCGTCCTTCAGGACGTTCTGGTCAATCAGGTCGCCGTAAATGAGCCCTTCGGCGTTTTTCCGCTCGGCCTCATACTCCTGCGCGAAGAACGCAGCGGTCATCCGCTTGCGGTCGCGCTCAATCTGCTCTCGCATCACGGGATTTGTGCGGAATAGCGGATTGTCGAGCGTCTTCCAGCGCGCGGCCCAATAGCCGGGCTCACGCCGCACCAGCGCCTGCTCCTCTATCTGTTCATACGTCCAGTCGTAGCCGAGGGGCGTCGTGGAGGCAATCGCAATGCCGCCCGCCTTGATGAGCATCGGCGTCCCTACGTGCCACGCACGCTCGGGGCACTTCGCGGCCTCATCGAGCCACATCCCCCCTACACCATGTGGCCCTCGCGCTCGGTCAGGGTCTTCGAGCGAACGGAACGCAACCTTTGCGTCGTTCTGGAGTGTAATCTCCACATGCTCCGGGTCCCACCGCTTAATCCACTGCGGATGCAGCAGCCCAACCAACGTCGGAAACGTCGAGTCCCACAGGAGCTTGTAGTCCGCTCCCATCGCCCACCACTGCGCGCCAGGAATCATCAGCTCCTCGCGCACGGCATGCGCCGCCACGAGCGTCTTCCCCCCGCCTCGTCCAGCAAGCAGCATGAAACGGTTGAAGGCGCGAGGGGCAGTCAGATTCCCCCAGCGCCCATTGTGTTCCTTCTTGCACTTCGCGCACGTAAACTGCCCCATCTCACTCATCGAACCCAAGGTTCGACAGTTGAGACAGAAGCGCTGTCGCCGCGCACGGATAAACCGCTGCTGATACTCGTTATACAGCAGTGGCTCCTCAAGCAGCTTCCCGCAGCCGGGCGGGAGCCTCACGGCTGATGCCATGTATGTCCTTTACGGAAGTGGCTCGGGGTTCTCGTCGTCCTCGCCGGTCCACATTTTGATTTCTTCAGCGGTAGGCATCGCGTCCCGGATATGCCCCTGGAGTCTCGCTTCCATCAAGGTATCCATCTCGCCTTCACTCACCGCCACGACGAACATCCCGTCCGCCTCATAGAAACGCCACATCGCGCTATACGGGTCGAGCACCGCGCTCACCACGATATAGCCAAGTTGTGCAGCTATTCGCTTCACCCACTCAACTTCCGGCCGGTAGCTCTCCAGGTCCGCGTTGAACAGCCTCGGCACTGGCTTGGTCGGCGTGAACCCCATCGAGTCGTTGCTCATGTTCGCCCCCCACATCAGAAACGCTCCAGGTATTCAGCTACCCTACGCGCGAGTAGTGGACTATCTTTCATCATACCGACAGCTGGGTTGCATCGACCACAGAGCAGGGCTCTAACCTTTTTCGTTTCGTGGTTGTGGTCAACCGCTAAATTACGAAACTGCCCAGTTCTCGGGTCTATAGAATCCTCGGCCCTGTCGCAAATAGCGCACATCCCATTCTGAGCACGGAACATCCGCATATAGCCTTCTAGCGTGAGACCATAGTTGCGTTTCAGGTCAGACTTTCGCTTACTCAAAGCAGTCTGTTTGGGCCGAGCTTTGCGCTCTAGATTCCGCCGCTTAGCGTTTCTCTTGTCCCACAGACTCTTGTAGTGGTTCTTCTGCTGTCGTGAGGCTTCCGACCGATTCACTGACTTCCCCATCGAAAACCTCCTCTGACGAATACGCCGGGACCCCGCCCATCTGGTCCTCAGCAATCTGTGGCAACTGGTCACCTGCGCCCACGGGCGGCATGATGACCTGAATCGCCACGACTGACATCTGACCCGCGCCGTCGTTCTTCGTAACCTCGTGCGTCTTAAAGTGGCCGCGCCCCTTCGCCGCCGCGAGCGTCATCTCGTGCGTCTGCCAGTTGGTCATCACGCCATCGAGCGCTGCACCCACATTGCGCACAATCTTCCGGTCGATGTTCAACGCCAACTCTGCCTCGATGTCCACGGGCTCGTCGTCGCTATCGAGCCAGCCGTTCTTACGCGCGATGTAGACATACTGCCGCACACTCTGCGGCGTCGTGTTCAACTTCTTGGCAATCTCTTTGTCCTCGCGCCCGGCCGCGCGCATGACAACTATCTTCTCCGCGAGCTTGCGTGCTGGCGAATCCAGCGGCCGATACCACCACTGCTCCTTGGGGTCCTCGGTCGGCACCCCGGAGCTGCGAGTTGGCGCGTCCTTTGCATCCTTCTTGTCCGCATCCACCCCGAGCTTCGTGGCATCCAAAGTGGACAGCATCTTATTGGGGACAGGCGGTGTCGTTGTCGTCAGTTCAGTGGAGGAGGGTCCACCGACCGGCTCCTGGACTGGAGTCGTTTTGCGCGACTTGTGTGACTTGCGAGACTTGCCCGCTGTAGTAGTTCGTTTCACCGCCTGTCCTCCACATTCAGTATAGGCTTGTTGGCACGTTTTGTGCAAATATAGGTGATATGACTGACCTTTCCATGCCGGACATCTCTCCTACGCGCAACCAGCGGGTCGTGCTCGAACACACGCAGGGTCCCTACGCAGGTCTGCACCAAATCATGGGTCACTCGGACGATTTCAACGGTGAAGCGCCACCAGACATGACTGACATGTTCGATATCCAACCGGGGAGTCGCACCGCGCAAGCGAGCCTCGTAAAGTCTACGCCACGCTATCTTCTCTACAAGGAGCTACCAGCATGATTTACGTGTTCACGGAGAACTACAGGCAGTTCCAAGGCTTTCTGCACGAGCATCATCTTCGAGAACAGCAAGGCAACATCGGGCAGGTTCGGTATCTCGGAGACGCCTACGGCACCCTGCAGGGCATCCGAGAGGGCATCGTGCTCGCGTGGGGCACATGGCAGCGCCGCCTGGACGCCGAGGAGGTTCAAGCCTACTGCCGGTATCGAGACATCCCGTTCCTGCCAGTCCCCGACCTGCGCCGGGAACGCTACCTGCGGGAACAGAGGGCGAGGAAACCACGATGAGCACCATCTGCCGCGTCTTCATCTGCCTGACCTGCCGCCGCATCATCGCCGGGTGCCTCACGCACCCCGGCGCGGTGGTAGAACCCATTTCGAGCTGTGCCGTCTGTGCCAAGGAGAAGAAATGAGAACCTACGAACTTTACTCAACAGGCCCTGGTGACGTATTCAGCAACGGAAAGCGCTATCAATCTGGCGACTGGATTTTCCAGGTCCGAGCTTCTAGCATCCGCGCCGTCTATTATTTCGTTGCCAATCAAATCGTTCAGTCGCGTCCTGGAGGCCCCGGCATCGAATACCTCAGCAACGCCCAAGGTCCGCCCACCCGCTGGCCTTGGAAAGAAGCACTATGGCTGGCTACGAACCCTCTTTGGCACAGCGCAAGGGTCGTTTTCCTGTCCAAGACCCTCCAGAAGCGGGAAGCCCAAACATCAGCCAAATCGACCCCAAAAGCACCCTCGAATACGAAACAGTAAAACAGGGGGTTTCATTTCGCCCCCTGTAACTTGTTGTGTATAAAGGGTTTAATTTTCAGAAAACCCTTCACCCCCTATCTAAGGGGTTCGCACCCCAACATAATAAAACTCAGCTCGTTACTGCGGCTCCTCTCCAGGTAGCCGCGAGGCTCCCAGGCCCGAGCGGCGTCGTTGCCTGGATTCCTGCCTCATCGACTCTCCTGCACAGCACGAACACCCGCCCACCTACCCACCTTGGGCATGACTGCACCCAAAATGGGATGCGCCGCGCCGTTGCACCCTCCGCAGCATCTGCTTGTAACCGCCCAACGCCATATGCGTGCATCGGCCTTGCACCCCGAACGGGAACATTCAACCCTTCGCTGGTCCTTCTGCCGCCTATTATTCCCGAACGGGAACACCCCACCAATTATCCCGCCACCCATCCCGCCACTTCAGCGGCATTCGCGAATCGCGAATCACAAATAGGGCCGCTGCTGAAAAAATTTTCGCTCGGGCACCGCAAGCGAGCATGCCAACAATCCACCGGGGGTGTCCCCGGCCCTATGCGCCTGTGCCATGTGTGAGAAACACTCAGCAAAGCGGCATGTGCCAGCTATGCCCCGCGCTAAGCTCTTGGCTCGCATCTTGCATAACTCAAGGTTATGGCTAAACACTCACGAGACGTAAGACCGTTTCACTTAACCCGTTCAGGAATGCGTAAGACCTTATGCGGCTATGAGTTACAGGCGCGGGCCTTGCGCGTAGTAGACTACCACGAAGCCCAGCGCGCTACCTGTATCAGGTGTCGCAAGGCTGCACGGTTAGACGCACAAGGGGAACGCTAGCGCGTTACTGGTATGCCGTGATGCGGTCAAGAGGCGCGCTATTCGTCAACGTCGCGCTGACGCTGCAGACATCTATATACAGGTAGGCAGAGGTATCAACGCTCGCGAGGGTAGCGCGTTGACGTGGTGTGTTGACGGGCCGTTGACGTGGGATGGAGCGTAGCAGGCAGGCGCTAGGATGAGCGTAGACGTGAAACGGGCCCGGACATCAGGGTAACATCCGGGCCCAAGCGCGAGTGTGAGCGTAGCGCGTGAGACTAGCGGACCAATGGCGACAGCTGGCGTTTCAGTTCATCGATGATGCTCAAGACATCGCCAGAGTGCTGCACGCCTGTTGAGCCGATAAGCCAGCTATTCAGGTTTGCAGCCGTCTCGGGATACAGCGCGCAGCGTTTCGCATCGTCGAGCAGAGCGTCAAGCGCGGCAGAGATGACCCTATCAAGGTCAAGCCGATGGTTGCGCGCGTCAAGCTCGGCCTGATGGTTGCGGTCGATGGTTGCGGCAGAAAGAGTGTGCATCGCGGTATACCTCCGATTAGGCGGTTACGGGTGAATGTGGTGAGATGAGGCCGGCGTCGAGCAGAGACTTTGCCGTGCGGCCATAGGAACCTTGCAGTTGCCATGCAAGACCGGTATTGACAAGATACTGGAATAGTTCGAGCGTCGCGTCTTCATCAAGCTCGCCAGACTCGAAAGCGATGATGGCGCCGATGTAGTCGTAGTGTTTTGCCATGCCGTTACCCTTTCAACAGAGCTTTAAGCTCTGCCTTGATACGGCGTGCAGCGTCGCCGCGCCACGTCGTTGCGTTGCTGAGGAAATACAACACGATAGACCGAGCATCATCCGCGCCATAGCTGTCGGATATGCGGTCAAGCTGAGTCATGGCTTGCAGGTAAGGCACGGCGCCGAAGTAGACCTTCGGCCACACGCGACGAACTTCCCACGCAATATCAGACAGACTGCGTGGCTTTGTTGGTAGGGATACCGTATGTGCTTCACTCATGGTCAATATTCTCCTACGACGTCCCATTGACGTCTCAATGCGATTTTCTTCCCTTGTGGATACAGACGTTTCCACGTGAGCCATGTTATCGCTTGCAGTTCGGATGGACGGATACCCGCGTAGTGCGCCGCATCGACGTAAGCGCTTGCGACAGGCTCATATCGGCGCCAGCGGTCAACACGTAGGTTCGCACGTGGTGAGCCTGCGGCAATTTGTGCGCCGTGTGTATCGACGGTTACGACATCGAGATTACCCGCTAGGTTTGCGGCAAAGCTACGCACTTTGCAGGCTACCTTGAAGTATCCGTCAAGCTGGGTTGCTCGGTCGTCGCGGATACGTTCAGCAATGCGGACAAAGCTATGTATGGCGCCACCGATAGACGGAGGATTGCCTGCAAGGATGTCGGCAGCGATGATGATGTTACGATTCCATGCGCACTGCGGTGAGAGTGCAGCCACGACACACGCCACATTCGCGATTGAACGCTCGAATGTGCCGGCCCACTCCGTGATAATCGCGTGCGCACGCGGATACCATGTGAGGCCTTGCGTGATGTCTTCGCGCGTGGATTGCCGGTATACCGCGAGAATGTTATGGCGCATCTCGACCGCTGAGAGTGCGCTCATCGCGCGCACGCCTTGCGATAGACATAGAATCCAAGCGCAAACCAAAACACAGCAATCAAGAGAATCATGGCGCTAGTCCTTCCGTTTTGCGTTGGTGAGCCATGCGGCAGAAACGCTGCCGAGGGAGTGTAACAGCGCGAAGTCTCGAATCGAAATGAGAATACGGTATAGACTCATACCTCATACCTCCAATGTCAACGCTTCAGAGATGAGACGAAACGGCAGTATCACGGCTTTCTGCTCGGGAAAGACTCCGGGATTCGTGCCGTAGTGATACGTGGCGTTTTGCGCTACCGTTTCGGTAAACAGCGCGCGAATTGCGCTCGCGTTACCATGTAGGAGCCGCACGTGCGCACGGAATGCCCGAAACTCATCCCGGCCCGGCTCAGCGTCTAGGCCGTCGTGGCGCAAGCGTTGCGGGTAGTGCGCAAGCATATCATGCACGGCACGAAACGGGATATTGACCGAGCGCATAGGGTGCCCGGCTGGAAACTCAGCGTAGGTGTAGACCTTGAGCCGACGGAAACGTGAGATATCTTGCCACATGGCGTCACTCGCGGGATACGGGTCAACGTCTACAGGTTCCACGCTTACGAATGCCTGCACTAGGCGGAATTGCGCCACGATAGCGCGCGAGAATTGCGCATAGCATCGCGCCACATCCGCGTGAGTGGGCTCATGCGTCGTAAGCGCATAGGCGCGAGCAACGCGTGAGAGGTAGCGCGCGAGTGGAGTCATCACCAGTCCTGTTTAAACAGAATGTCTAGCGCGTCTACTGCCTGCTGGTAATCGCCAAAAATGTCGATTTAACTGCGCAGTCTGTAGCGCGTCATTCTGTCGGCGGGTCAATTTCGTCATAGCCCTACTAACTGCAATGGGTATGCCTCATGGTAACGGCCCGTAACCCATTGATTACACTCGGTTGTCACCTAGCGCGGACAATGCGCTAGTGTCCCGTTTCGGTGCCTAAAATCACGGTTTTGTTGAGTGTAGCGCAACGGCCACACATTTGCATTCCTATCGTGGTAGATGCGACACGTCATCAAGAGTGGACACCTGGAGTCTGGCACGCGCCTTGCATGTGCGTAGAATACCTCAACAATCTACGCACCAGGACCGTGGCACGCGATGTGAATAGGACCGGGACCAGGAGGAACAGGACCGTGACCAAGAAACATTTCGAGGCGTTCGCGCGAGAGATTGCTGCGGCCATCGAGGAAGGCATCAGCAAGCAGGAGGCGGTATTCGCTGCATACATCATTATTCGTGTTGCGTCCAGAGGTAATCCGCGTTTCGACCAGGCACGATTCATGAAGGCGTGCGGGTTGTGACGCACGTCTTCTACCGCATCCACACCGAGGACCGGCTGAATCTCCCGGACCTTATGTCACAGCCACGCCGTGCGACCTGATGGATGTGCGATGAGCGGCCCGAGGACGTGAACGCCGAGGACGAAATAGACTGCGACTTTTGTAGGGAGGGATAGGTGGACAAGGCGACAGAGGGTAAGACACACGCACAGCGCATGGCAGAGATTGATGACATGGAGCCTCATGTGTCTGCGACACAGGGAGGTCAGTCAGTGAAAGAGGCGCGGACACACTGGCAGGCCCACATCAAACGGCTGCGGCTCATCTACGCGCCGTTTCCTAAGGTGCGGCGACTAGGCGATGGGTCAGCCATGCCGTGGGCTGGGACCATCGTAGGCGACACGTTCTACGGCGATGCGTTCCCACAACCAAACCAGAGGGGGAAGTATGCAGGGAAGTTCGCAAGCAGCGGCTGGAGGGAGACCGGAGACGCCTACGAGTGGGACGACTACCTCGACGCCAACGAGGCGCGCGGTGGTGTTAGCGTTGCTCGCGCTGCCGCTCGCTGATGTGAGGGTGCTGCGAGCCGCACCGGGGCACCTGACTATCCCGCTCGACCAGTGGGCGGACCTGAGCTTTACGTTCGAGGGGAAGACCAAACGATTCA
>ERZ1292644.1645-Hain-H14-01um-R2-1645-length-11206-cov-58_pt1 | contig 11206 bp, 24 predicted proteins | sample MGYA00564402_ERZ1292644 | MGnify/ENA primary metagenome ERZ1292644 (study PRJEB36523, sample SAMEA6512644) | groundwater metagenome | collected 2019-01-09 | study: AquaDiva: Metagenomics assemblies of 32 groundwater samples | reverse complement strand
CTCCTTATCCCAGAGCATGTCGTAGTGGGGGACGAAGGGAGCGTACCCGAGCCGGCTGAGCGTCTCCCCCATCCGAATCCCGCGCTCGACATTCTCGTGCATGTCCCCGATGGAGAGGGGGCCGGCGACATAGACCCGAGAGCGCACACTATATCGAGCCATTACAGTTCCTCCGCATTGAAGATGAAGGTCTCACCTTCCGCTTGCTCAACGCTGCTCAGTGGATGATAATGCAACTTAATGGTGACTTGGGATTCGGTGCGCGTCTGCGTGACTTGGACGGCTTTGAGTTTAGGTTGTCGCCCAACACGCCAGACGACGACTCGGGCAATCCCCACGGCTTCATCACGAGTCAGCACGGTACTCATCCGGTGCGACATTCAGGTTCACCCAGGGACAGGTCATGATGTCGGGGCACGCAGTCCCTGGAATCCCATGCCCCGCGGCCCGCGCTTGATCGCGGCAGTGGGAGAGGTAGCGAAACGAGCTGGCGAACTCACCGCCACAGTGGTTGCAGGAGCGGTAATAGGCCCCAGGACGGAGACGAGCGGCGGTCCGCTCCACGAGAAATGGAGTGGGTCGGTTAGTCATGAGGCTCGATCTGCTCCAGGGCTCGGAGCGCCAAGGCCCCGAGGCTGACAAATTCTGTGTACAACATATCGGCTGAGACGACGCCCCACATGGTCGTGATCCGATCCAACTGCTGCTGGAGTGCCACGATATGAGGAGCCGCGAAGGCGTACTTGGACGCGCGCCTTCCTGTGATGGGCTTGGCGTGGTAGAGGTCGATGAGAGCGACTTCAACACGCCGACGCGCTTCCTCTTGTCGCCAGGTCATACCTCTACCCACGTCCGAGGCTCCCAGTAGAGATGTTGTCGCGTCTGACCGGATGGTTGCAACCCAAGAGCTGAGTCATGCGGACGAGCCCAGGCAGGTTGGATGTGATAGAGCGGAGCCCCGAGGACGACTGGGTTCATCATGGCCTTTTCGGGGTAGGCTCCACCAGGCTCCAATCCGCGCTTGGCATTCTCGACAAAGCCCTTGAACCATCCTCCGGTGCAGATCAGGTGAATGAGTCGATGTCGGAGCCGGAAGGTTTTGCCTTGCTGGAACGATGGATAGATGCGGTTGACTGGAGAGTGCGCGAGCTTCGGCAAGTGGCCCACGAAGAAGGCATCCGCGTCCCAGAACGGGAGCAGGTTCTCCATCTTGAGCAGCATCGAGTGGAGCTTGGTCCCACCACCGGCTCCGTGGTGAGCCCAGAGGACAACCTGCCCACTTCCTCGGCTCTTTTTGAAGTATGAGAGGTGGACATAACACGAGTCGCCCAGGTGCTTTGTTCTCAAGAGCCGGCACAGCTCGGTGTCGGAAGTCTGACCCGTCTCGAATTTGTGGTAGTGATGCCCCCGGAGCAACCCGAGCCACTTCCCGGTGGTGGGCTTCAGGACTTCTTCGTAGAGAGAGTGAACCAGCGCGCTCGCGGCGTCATCGACCGTCAGGGTCGTGTTGTCCATGAGACCGGCAGCGACGAACTTCTGCCGGTTGCTGGGGCTCATAAAGTCGATGTAGTCGCCCATCCCGAGGAAGCGCACGGTGAAGCCTTGCGTCTCGTAGGCCAGCGCATTCGCAATGTGCTGCTTCAGGTGAGTGACCGCCACGTCTTGTTTCCAGCGCGAAGTCCACTGGATGTCCCCCAGTGGGGCGATGATGGTTCGAGCGTAGGGCAGCACGACTCTGAGACCTTCCATTTATCCCGCCTTCCAGTCGAGGGGCTGCAAGTGGAGGTGATCTCCTTCGTCGAGGAGGAGGAGACCGAGACGACGAGCGGATTCCTTGGTCCACTCAAGGCTTTCTCCTAGCTCTAGGATGATGTCGCGCCCGAGCCAGTATTGGTGAGCCGAGAAGAGTTTGCCTCCGACGTTCCCATTGGAGACCCGAGAACGATACCCCGAGGTCTCCCGGAAGCGGTGCCGGGAGGCCAGTTGCATCATCGCGTCAAGGAACTCGTGTGGGGTCATCCTCAGTCCTTCTTCGGATACTTGACTTTCCTCGCTCCGCGGATAAGTGCGTCGAGGAACACTTCCATCCCTGGTACGAATCTAGCACATGTAGGAGCCAGCACCAAGTCGAAACTCTCACACTCAAGCGGGAGGATCGTGACAACATGACCCAGCGCCCGAAGCTGTCCAACCCAGAAGGTTCCTTCGTAGCTGGAGTGGACGGCGATGGTGAGCGGCTTCGGAGTCGCCACACGTTACCCCGTCTTCCGGTAGAGCTTGTGTCCATTCTCGCACTTCCACCAGCGATGCTTGCGCTGATCCCCGGAGCGATGGGTGAGGGCCTTGCAGAACTCACAGGGCGGGCCATCCATTGTCCATGTGACCTTGGCCTTCTTGGGCTCGGCCTTCCCAGGCTTCCTACCCATCGACGCGCAGGAGTTCGCAGTCTTTCACGATGAAACCCTGCCCGCCCTGAAGTGCGTCACTGAAGTTCCGAACGAGCCGGGATCGTGCTCGCTCACACGCCTCCTCAGTCTTGAAGGAGTACGTCTGACGCTCGATCCCAGTATCTGTGTAGAGGAGGACGAGGAAAACCCACTCAAGCATTGGTGACTCTCCAGTCTGCGGGGAATGACATCGTGATCCCTTGGCCCACTTCCCATTCCTTCTCTACTATAAGACGTACTGCGGCCTGAGTTGGTTCACATGCCAAGTTGTCAGGGAAGGCCATGATCGCCCCGTCGTGCTTGTTCAAGATCAGCGAACTTGTAGGAAATTGGCGAGTTATGGCGATCAGCGACCAGTCCATGAGGTCGGCCACGGAGCCCGAGATCATGTGCGCGAGTCCCTGCTTGGCCCGATCATCGGGCTTCCCGAAGAGGCTCCGACGCCGGCCCATGAAGGTGCGAGCCATCTTCGCGGTCTGACACTGCTCCATGATGAGGGCTTTCCAGGCCAGCGCCTTCGGGCGAGCTTGGAGAAATCGCTTGGCCCGGTCGAGCAGTTCCGACCTCTTCAGGCCCAGCTTCTCGATCCCTGGCATCCCGAGGATCGCTCGCTCGTCGAGCCCATACTGGAGCACCCCATAGCGGAAGTTCTTGGCACGGACCCGGCGCTCATCCTTTGCGCCTTCCCAATCAGTAGGTAGGCAGTACACAGATGGTTCGCAGTCCGTGCCAAGATCAGGAGCCCAGCCGAAGAGGTACTTACTACAGGTGAAGGTGTGGATATCTTTCCCTTGTTTAAACAGCGTGACATCCTCCTCATCCCCCGTGTACCCCGTGAACATCCGGGCCTCGATTCCCTGCCAGTCCCACTCCACCCACCACTCCCCAGGATTAGGGCGGATGACGGGGCGCTTCCAGAACTGGCGCACGGCCCCCACCAGGGCGGGCTTCTTGGTGGACCAGCGCCCCGAGGCTTGGGTGGGGAGCATCTCGGGGTAGACCCGTGGTGACTTCACCATCTCCTGCATGATCTTCCGCATCCCATCCTGCTCCACATAGTCGAGGCGGGCGAGCAGGAGGTCGGAGTCGCAGCCGGAGTCGCGCAGCTCGGTGAGGCGGTCCTGGTTGATGCTCGTGGCGGAGTGGCGCTTAGCTGGCACGGTAACGGTAGGTGACTTCCAATCGAGTGACATGGAACTTCCATCCACGGCACTGATGCTTAGCGTCGAGGGCCTTGCTCTCCTCACGCGCCCGTTTGCGCGTCTGAAACATAATGGGCCAGTGCGCGACCCCTTCATTCCAACGAGGTACTTGCTGAGTCGTCAGCCATCCAGTCCCGAGCAGGGGAAGGGATTTAGAAGAGATACTCCACCACACTGTTTGTTCCGTAGTGAATGGTTTCATGGCCTCGTGCAGGTCGGGCTCACAGTGATCCGCCCATCCCTCTCATTCCGCTCTTCACCTTGGCTGATTGACAGGACCATCGCCTGACGAGCCGACTCGCAACGGGCCAGGGTGGGGTACATGAAAGAGTGCGCGGTATCCAGGCTTCCATCGGAGAAGGTGAGGGTGAGGATAAAATACCAGATCATTTGAAATCCTTCCCACACCAGCAGCATCGTTCCCAACTTGTAGCAAGGACAGTGGGGGCACTGACATTTCGTGTAACTCATCCTGTCTCCTTCACCGCCCGGATCGCGTCAATGAGATATCCCTTCAAGGCGTCTCTGGGTACCGCCTCGTAAATGACCCCCAAGTACGCTTCAACTTGCTTGATGGTTCGCTCCCGGAACGCCTCGACAGCGTGATATACCAATTGATCAGCATCAGCCTCGGCATGGCGATTGGCGACTTCCAGCGCCGCCGCCACCTGCTGGTGAGCGCAGGACTCGGCGCAGTAGGGGCAGAGACCATGACGCTGATGTCCGTTCGACTTCCCTTCGACACGCATACCTGTGAGGTAATCGCCGTTGCACTTCTCCGCCCACTCCGCCGCCGTGGTGGGGTTAGGCATCGTCCAGCGTCTCCAACAGCAAATCTATCTCATCCCGCAGGTCATCGAGACGCTCGCGGGTAACAGCGCGAGAAACAGACGTGTCGCTGTAGAGACGGTTCAGGGCTTCCTTCGCTTCTTCATACGTCCGATTCTCACTCATCCCGTCCCTCCCTCCGCGCCGGCTCCGTCATCAATGAGTCCATTTCCGGCACGAGCAGCCCAATTTAAGGCAGTTATAGATTTCATCGTGCTCAAAGTAAAAGTGACCACATTGGCATTGACGTAACCAGAATAAGTTAGGCATCCCGCCCCTCCCGCCGCGCCGTGAACTTCCCGCATGTTCTGCATTGTAGACGCCACGGATACCCGTGCTGAGGACACGCCTCATTGGGTTCGAGGGCCGTGATGGGACACGCACACGTTCTATCGGGCTGGCAGATATGGGTCATTGCCTCTCCGTCCGCGCCGTCACGAGGGCGTCTAATGCCGCCTGCACCGCTGGATCAGACCGGGCCACATACAAGGCTTCGCAGCACGCGGCACATGGGAGAAGGCCACGAGTTTCGTGACGACACTCGATCCGGTTGATTGCCGCTTCCAACGCCCGCACCACGGCGCCGGCCTTCTGCCATGCTGCATACATCTCTTCCACAGTCAATGTCTCTCCATTTGGAAGCATCGGATTCCGAGCCTCGTAGAGCAACTGAGACAACCGCTCCACCACGGCCCGGTGGGCGGCGAGTACCTTGTCAAAGTTTCGCTTGTCCTGTTCAGACACTAATTGAAACTCTCCCAACTCCTCTCGCAGCCGCCGAATCTCCTCCATCAAGGCTTGGTTCTCATCCAATAATTCTGGTGTGCCAAGGTTCTGCAGCCGCTGAATCTCCACGAGAACAATGGCAGCATCACACGGGTACGAGACTGCGGCCCCGTCTATGTGACGGCACGTTCGACACACTGGCCCATCAAAGATGGCGTCCTCCACCTTCTCGTGCCGCCGTTCAATTTCCGCCAGCCGCTCAGCGTTGCCCACGCAATCCTCCAATGCCCGCGAAGGGCTGGCGTTTTGCTCGCAGATGCTCGACCTGAAAGAGCCAGAAGGCGAGCTGCTTGGGACTCTTGATGTTGATGGGCCAGCCCGTGTACGCCTGAGCCCGGAGGCTCGCCGCGTCTTGAATGGCCTTGACTTCCTTGAGCGCGAGCTTCGCGGCCTCCTGATCTGAGCTGATCCCACGTTTCTTATTCTTCAAGATAATCCAGATCAGGGGCTTCTGGAGATTCTCGTACACCCACTTCGAGAGCGGGTCACGCTCCAGCTCCCCCAGGATACCCCCGCGCATCCCCGTACACCAGACCTGCATGGTCCCGAGCGCATCAGCCCCAGAGTAGAGGCGCGGGGCAATCCGCATGAGGTGCTTCCATCGGTTTAAACGCGCGTACATGCTCCCGAGGAAGTTGAGCTTGTGACTCATCGCCCCGCCCCCCTTCCCCTTATCCTCATCGGTCTCCACCTTCCCAGTCCAGACGACGGCGTGGGCGTACATCGTATCCTCAATGGTCACGCCCTCAAGGTCCGCGGGGAGGTAGGGAAGGTCAGCCGGTGCGTTGTGCATGATGATCGTGGCACCAGGAGGGATGGTTGAGTGAATGCGCTGGTCCGGGGTCTCGACCACCCAGACCTGGCGGTCCCGAGTCGCCACGCTGTACCGCACGAGGCGCTTGGAGTCGGGCTCGTACTCGGTGTCGAACGCGGAGTCACTGGGCCAGAGGTCCAGGTGCGGATTGATCTCAGAGAGCTTGAGGGTCTCAGGCCACGTCCCATCGAGGATCGAGGCGAGCTTGTTCCAGTCCCGCTTGGCCGGCAGCTCCGCCTCGGGCTCCTTCCAGAGATAGGCCAAATGGTGCGTCACGTACACTGGGAGGTCACGCGGCTCCGGTTTCCAGATGTCGGTCATGGGGATGCGCGAGACTCCAGGAGGCTGATATCGCAGCATGTACCCGCGCCATCCCGAGAAGTCATGCAGCAGTCCCGTTGTGGCATAGAAGGCGTATTCCCCCATTGCCACGATGATCTTGGCCCCCTCGGGCACCCGCCAGTGCATCTGGGTACAGTGGGCCACCGCCTGCTGGAGTTCCTTGCGATGGACCGAGGGGAGTATGTTCTTGTGGTTCCAGCGGCATCGGAGGGTGTTGGCGAGCGAGATGTCCTCCCGGTTTAAACCGGCGAGGGGGAGGAAGACCCGCTCCATCATGCGACCCATCCGACCAATGGCAGGAGCATAGGGGTGGGATTCGTACTGGTTGTTGCCAAGATAACGCCGGCCAGCCTCTTCATCCTCACCTGGCCCCTGCATATAGACGACCACCTTGGCCTGGGGCTTGATCTCGTCAGGGACGAAGCCCTGCCCATCCCCGTATGCAGGGCAATTTTGGCATTCACGGGGCTTGGGCAGCACTTCTTATCCTTCCTTGACCTTCCCGATTGCCACCGCGAGGGGCTCGTCTCGCCCTTCGAGGTAGATGAACCGGACGGCGATGGCGAACTTCTGGATGAACGTCAGCACGTCGCGGATGTCCACCACTTCCCGCTTGTCCAGGCCGTTGACCTGGCGATAGACCTTGCACGCCTGATGCCACAGTTTGCTCTGGTTGTCAGGCTTGCCCACGAGCACTTCCTTGGTGGTGAAGTCCACGCGATCCTGATACTCCCAGGACACATCGAAGCCGGCCTTGCCCTGGGGCTGGGGCTCCATCGGGGTCTCGACGCCTTCCTCTTTGACCCCTACGCCCTTGAAGAAGCCGAAGTAGTGGGCCGACTTCCGGCCTGGATGCTGGGCATCATCGGGCGCGATGCGCACCGTCAGCATCACTTCGGGCACCGAGTTGTACGTCCCGGCGGGAATCCCGAGGGCCTGGGCGACTCGTGTTTCGGCCTCGGGGTCCGTGGTGATTCCTTGGAGCTGGTCAAGTGTCAGTTCCTCTGCCATGTGATTACTCTCCTTTCTGTCTCGTAGACTGAGACATATTCTGCCCACACATCGGGCAGGGTTCTTGGACCTCTACGGAGATGTACGTCCGTCCGGACCAGACTCCGCTGGGCCGACAGTCATTATGAGCTGCGGCTAGGGTGCTAAAGGCTCGTACCTCCTTGATATCGTCGGGCCATCTCGGGGAAACAACATAGACTCTCATCCGCTCTCCCCACCCTCGTCATACTCACTACCAGAATGATGCGCGCCTTCTTCGTGGTAGTCCGTCGGATCATCGACTCTCATGAGTTCGCCACAGACCGGGCATGGAACCCTCGACACCATGCGAGCGCCCACCTCTTCAGCGTGGCGATCCAAGTCGTACTCCTGCTGGGGCATGTCATCGTCCCACACAGCCATTGCATCCCCTCGGGGTGCATCCATCCTAAGCAGAGGGGGCAGAGCTTGGTGCACATTGGGCATACGCCTTTGCCAGGGTGTCTTCCAAGACCACAAGCGACTGGGGAATCTTCGTGGGCAGCTTCATCACCACCTCGTAGGGAGCCTTCACCGCGGCTCCCCACACCTTCCCCTCGGGCAGGAGTTGCCAGTACGCCGGCACGGGCTTGTTCGGCTGGCGCATGGCGTAGTCGGCAATGGAGTAGATGACGACACTGAACTCCCCCATGATCCGCTTCGCCATTTTCCCAGGCAGGTCGGGGTAGATATGGGAGGGGCCGGCCTTCTGCCCCGCCTCATCCATCTCTCGCCCATCCCAGCAGGTGAAGCTCGCATAGGGGACGGGAGAGCTGTTGATTCGATTGACGTAATACTTGAAGTGCTCGTGGGCGCGCCCGTAGAGACGCGGCTCGAACTCCTCCCCCTTAAAGAAGGCTCCCCCGGTGATGCTGTCGAGGATGAAGTCGTAATACTTGTGAATGCCATCCCCACAGAAGGAGGTAATCTCCCCGTACTCCCCTCCGAGAATCTTCCACGTCAGTGCCTCGACCTGGGCCACGATCAGTGAGGAGGAGGTCTTGCTCACAGGGTCGTCGGTCCAGACATAGGGGTGGACCCCCTCGACATTGCGTGGGATCGTGGCATCCCCTTTTTCGCCAGGGTAGACCAGGACGTGCAAGGGACGCGGCCATGTCTGCACGACGGCAGAGGTCTTGAAGGTGTTGGGCGGCCCCATCAGGAGCAGACGCCGAGCGGAGACGATCTGAGCGGCCTTCAAGTCTGCGGGGAGGGCGTAGCTCACTGCTTGGGCTTCCAGTCCAGCTCGCTCAAGACGCTGGCCGAAGGCAGGAAAATGAGAATCCCCCTCTTGATCTTGAGGGCGCGGCCCAAGTAGAGCCCAACCGTGATCCCCTTGAGAGGCTTCTTCGGGTAGAAGAGCGCGTGCAAGTCCAGTGCCTCTAGGCGAGCGACCGTTGACTTTTTCATCGGCGTCTCAATAGAGAACGAACTCGCCGCTGAATGGCAGTGAGAAGTCTCCCCGCCGTAGATCGCTGGCCGTCCCGCACCGCCTTCCAGAAGTCGATACCCAAGTCGTCGAGTTCCACCCTCCTGCCTAAGTCAGGATTCTTCTCCTGAGCCTCCCCCACAGCACAGGTGTCCCATTTCTTTGCCAATGGCTCAAAGGTCTGGAGCGGGATTTGAGTATCCTGGATGCGCTGTCTCCAACGCCACATCATCGTTTCCACCATACGCGGAGATCACGCTTGAGGTTCTGAAGCACAGCGCGCAGAGACGTGACCTTCTTACGACGCGGGGGTCGGGGCCTCCGGCTCACTAGAGTCTGCTGGAGTCCTGGCTCGTCTACCTTAGAAGTCATCTCCCGCCTCCCGTAATCTATAGACGCCTGAGTAGGCACTTTCATTCCCTTCCAAAAGATGGCACGCAGGAATGTAGGGGCACTCTTGCCCGTAGAAGAGGTGCCGGTCGGTGCAGGCCGTGTAGTCGCGCCACGGCTCCCCGTCCATCTGCGCCTGGATCAAGAGGGCATCCTGGTGCCATTGGTTTAAACGCGCCTCGGTGAGTTGGACTGGCAGCCACTTGACCAGCAGCCGCGGTCCCATGATCACGAGCCCGTGCGCCGCCCAGGACACCGGGCGCTTGAGCCACTCTTGGACGTGCCACGAGTAATCGAGGAGCTGGTACGAGTGGAGGACTTCTTTCTGCTTCTCGCCCCCGTAGGTGGCCCAGTCGAGATTGATGGCGCTCTTCCAGTCGATGACCCCAATAAGCCCAGATTCCTCCACAATGCAGTCCACAACTCGAGATGTGCCACTGAACGCTTTCTCCACCGCAAGAACTCTCGTTCGCTCACCAAAACGCTCCTCGATCGCTGCCTGGAGGGCTCGGTACCCCTTCCCGACGAGCGTGGTGAGCGCCGTGAAGTCCCAGGTGTCTTGCTCATGCTTGGCAAAGCCTTCAACGAGAATACGTCGTGCGCCGTCGAGGGGCTCCTGGGAGATGGATTCTCCGAGGTAATCCCGACGCAACCACAGCTCGATGGCCTTGTGGATCGAGGAGCCGACTACTCGATGTGGGGTCCACCGCTCGGCCCGAGGCACCCATTTTTGAGACAGCTTCCAAAACATAGGACACGTCAGCCATCGTCTGACCTCGGACTGGCGCGACAAAGGGTGCGCCGCTCGCTTGGCAGATGATGTGGGCGTTCTCTCCACAGTTGAAACACCGGAGGATGATGGCTCTCCCTTCTCGGGGAGTGGTGATGTATTCGTAGATGGCCCGTTGCTTACATCGGGGGCAGGCGCGAGGAAGGCGACGATTGCAGGCGGTGGCGAGATCGAGCCACCAGGCTTGAGTGAAGTAGTAGGGGAGTCCATCCACGTTTAAACTCGATTGGGAACCAGCACGTCGGCCATCGCCTTGAGCGCGTGGGCCATCGCGTCGATGGCCTCTCGCCGTGTGTCATCCTGTCGAGCTTGCAAGTCCTTGAGTTGAGATTGGAGCCTGACGATCTGAGGGTCACGCTCAGCGTACCCTCGCACCTTCCCCTCCAGGAAGGCTTGGTTGAGCTTGGCTTGACGCCGCGCCTTGAGCCACTTCGCGTTCTTGGTCATTTGGTCTTCTCCTCGAGCAGCTTGGTCTTCTCCTTGAGCAGCTCGTACAAGTATCCTTGTGTATTGAAGAGGATCGCGCACAACGCCTCTTCCTTGGTCTCGGTTGCCGCATCACCATAGCCGCGGTGCCAGAGCCAGAGGTCGAGGACATGCCGCAACAGAGACTTGAGGTATTCCGTGATTGGGATACCCTTCTGCCAATTGTCAGAGGTCCGGGCTCCCTCATACTGATGCTCATACATGTAGCGCCCGAACCGCTGGATCACTAAGGGAGAGAGGTAGCCCTCATAGTCGAGCTTGTTAGCGGCATCGCTCCGGTTGGCTCCAGTAGGGAACTCGCGGGCCATCTGAAGAGCCCGCGAAGGAGTTGGGTCGAACGGGTTGTCGGCCATGTGATCCACCCTATAGACGTTGGGCCGCCCGCTCTCATTCACGAATGGAAAGAACCCTCTGCGCGTCTATAGGGTGATGGCTGCGCCCGAGGGTGCCGTGCTGACACTATGAGTCCGCGTCTCCCTGACTTCCTTGCCCAACCCTTTAGTCCGATCCAGTTTGCGATCCAGCCCTATGTCCCCCTGGGCGGCATCACATTCCTCTATGGGAAGACCCGAGTTGGCAAGAGTCCCCTCACATGGGAGATGGGGCGCTGTGTCGCCGCGGGGGAACCTTTCTTGGGGCTCTATCCGGTGACACAAGGACGAG
>ERZ1292644.1644-Hain-H14-01um-R2-1644-length-11210-cov-9_pt1 | contig 11210 bp, 21 predicted proteins | sample MGYA00564402_ERZ1292644 | MGnify/ENA primary metagenome ERZ1292644 (study PRJEB36523, sample SAMEA6512644) | groundwater metagenome | collected 2019-01-09 | study: AquaDiva: Metagenomics assemblies of 32 groundwater samples | reverse complement strand
ACCGCGTCCACGCTCGCCTCCGGCATCTGGCGCATCACTTCGACGCAGTCGGCTTGGTAGAGCGCCACGCGGGGCTCGACGTAGGCGGGCACGGGCAGGGCGCACGAGCCGTCGCAGAGCTCGAAGCAGTAGAAGGTGCAGCGCCGGGTCACAGGGCGAGCACCCCCTGGCGCAGGCGCTTCTCGGCGAGCGTGAGGTAGGCCGGGCTCAGGTCGATCCCGACGGCGCGCCGCCCGAGTTCCTTCGCGACGGCGACGGTCGTCCCGGCACCGACGAACGGATCGAGGATGAGGCACGGCTCCACGAGCTGCGGGTCGTGGCCGCACCCAGCCCGCCAGCCGAGCGTCGGCGCGACCGTCGGCGACCACGGGAACGAGGATCCTAGATGCGTGTTCACGCGCGACCGCTCGCCCTCGCGGGCCACCTTACGCGCCACGTTGCCGCTGCCGCGCCCCTCGACCGGGACGGGGTCGCCTGTGACCCGCTCCCACGGTGCCCCGCACTGGGCGCAGCAGCCGCGCTCGCTGGTCCCCGCGAGGATCATCGGCTTGACGAGCGAGGCGGGCCACTGGGCGAAGTGCGGCTCGGGCGAGGGCTCGGTGTTCACGACGAAGGCGAGCGGCTGGCCGTCCGGGTCGGCGACGAGCCCCTCGTCGCCTTCCAAGATCGCGGCGAGCGAGTCGAACCAGGCGTCTGCCGTCCGCCAGTTCCGGTTCGGGGACCCGACGGCGCGCGTCCGCCCGATGTTCGTCGCCGCGCTCGCCTTCGAGAGCGGATCGTCGAGCGCCTTGTGCTTGCCGCCGATGCGCTCGCGCCCCTCCTGCATCTTCCGCAGGTCGCTCGGCCCGCTGCTGCCGCGACGCTTGACGGCGATGTGGTCGTAATAGTACGTCCCCGCCTTCGAGAGCAGGAAGACGTACTCGTTGGCGACGTTCGGCCGGTCCTCGGTGCTCTCGGGCATCGGGTTGCGCTTCAGCCACGGCAGCGCTGCGCGGAGGTACCAGCCGTCCGCGCGGAGCGCGAAGGCCACCATCCACGGCACGCCAACGAGATCCTTGTCCTTGAGCCCGACTTGCGGCAGCCGGTTCGGTGCCCGCGGGATCCCGGAGCCGCCGCGATCCGCGCGCTTGGACTGCAGCTCGCTCTTTTCCCATCGGTGCTCGTCGAGCCCATAGGCACCTCGGCTTCCTGATTGGTAGCAGTCCCCGAGGTTGAGGAAGAGCACGCCGTCCTCCCTGAGCACGCGGCGGACCTCGCGGAACACCTCCACCAAGTGAGCCGTATAAAGTTCCGGCGTCGGCTCGAGGCCGAGCGCGCCGCGCCAGGCGCCGCAGGGGCAGAAGGCACCGACGGAACGGTCGGCGACCGTATCGCGCACGGCATTCGCCGCGCGGCCGATCATCTGCGAGGTCACCCCCGTCGGCCCGCCGACGTGGCGCCGGAGGTCCTCGCCCCAGGCGTGCGCGCAGCCGCTCGGCAAGCCGCCCCACACCTGCGGCTCAAGCTGGTAGTCGCGGAGCCCCCAAAAAGGTGGTGACGTACAAACGACCTGGATCGACTCGGCGGGCATCGCGCGGAGTTCGTCGAGCACGTGGCCGTGACGGAGCACCACGCGGCCGTCGTCGTAGACCGCGCTCACCGCCCGTAGCCCCCCGCCACGCGCTCCATGACCTCGTCGAGCTTCGCCTTCTGCTTGGCCGTGAGGATCGCCCCGTTGTCGAGGGCACGCAGCAGGGAGCGCGCGAACCCGTCCTCCCACTCGCTCAGTTTCTCGGGGAAGTGCCGCAGCAGCGTATCGCAGAACTCCCGCGCGTCGGCGCTCGACATGGGCGCGGGGTCGCTCATCGCCGCAGCCGCGCCGCCGCCACCAGCACAGGCAGCATCAGGGGCGGGTAGTGGAACACGGCGGTCGTCCAGAGCGCGACCAGGCCCACGGTGGCCGTCCCCGCCCAGGGCCGCCCGGCCCCGCCCGCCCGCCAGCCGCGCCCGGCATCAAGGGCGAGCTGGCCGAGGCAGACGAGGCCGAGGGCCAGCCCGACGCCGCCAAGCTCGAAGAAGAGCTGCAGAGGCTCGTTGAAAGCCTCCCGCCACCAGCCCGCGTCCCGTGCGCCGATGTAGGCGGCGATCGGGCCGCGGGGGTCCAGGGCCCAGAAACGCCACGTCCCGAGCCCCCACCCGGCCCACGGGGCGCGCAGCGCCGTCGCCCAGCCGAGACGCCACGCCCGTAGGCGGAACCCCAGGTTGGCCTCACCGGAGGCCACGGCCTCGACGATCCCCGTCGCGAGCCCCGCGCCGACAGGCACGAACGCCAAGCGCACCCAGAGCCCGATCCGCGGCCAGATCCACAGGCCCGCAAGCAGCCCGAGGGCGATGACCGCTGTGCGCGAGCGGGAGAGTACCACCATCACCAGCAGACCGCCGCCGACCGCCCAGCCGAGCCATGATCGCCAAGTCCATTCATTCCCCGTGGCAGAGACGGGCACCGGACTTGATGGCGTGACGCCCATAGCCCTGCCCGCCACGACCCAGAGGACCGCTGGCAGCGCCAGGGCGAGGAACACGCCGAAGTGGTTCGGGTGGCCGAGGAAGGCCTGCGGCTGCCCCACGACCGTGCCGCGCACGAGGAGGCCGCTGCGCTGCTGGACCCCGTGCTCCCCGGCGAGCGGCGTGTCCTGCGGCCGGGCGGACCAGCCGCGCGGCGCGAGGACCGCGCCAGTCGCCGCGGTGAGCCCGTCCAGCGTCCATCCGACGCCGAGGACCTGTTCGAGGCCGACCCAGGCCGTCAGGAGCGCGGCCAGCGCGAGGCCGACGAGGAGCCAGCGGTCCGCGCCGGCCGGCAGGGCCGCCGCGACGAGGTAGGCGGTGAGGACCGCGACGACCTCAGCCAGCAGCAAGGTCGAGCGGAGCGGCAGCCCGGCGGCGAGGGTGCGCGCCCCGGCCCAGCCGAGCAGCAAGGCCAGCGGCACCGAGCGGGTGCCGACCAGCCAGCAGACCGCGAGGAAGCCCCCGGCGAGGAGCCAGAGCACGGGCCAGGACTCGGCCGCCTCGGCCCCGGCGAAGAGCGGGAGCGTGACCGGCAGGGGCAGGACGACCAGCAGCTCGAGGGCGACCAGCAGCGCGAGCCCGGCGCGGCTCACCGCCGGCGGCGGGGTCGGGGGGGCGGCGACGGCGCCTCGGGCTCGGCGGTGCCCGCGAGCGGCGTCCGGCGGCGCAGGCCGAGGATCATCGCCGCCACGTCGGCGTCCCCGCCGGCGGCGGCGAGGGCCCCTCGCACCTCCATGGCCCCCTCGGCGAGGTCGATCAGCCCGCTGGCGAGGGCTAGGAGCCCCAGGGCGGGCGCGATACCCTCGAGCATCGCGGCCTCGACCTCGCGGTTGAGGAAGACCCAGAGGTGCGGGGCGAAGAACTCGCTGGCGCGCAGGAAGGCCGCCCGCGCCTGGGGGTCGAACGCACCCACCAAGCGCTGGAAGCGCGCCGCGTCGTCAGCGCCGCCGGTCGTCACGGCACCGGCCCGCCGACCTCGGGCGGGCCCTCGCCGACGATGTCCCGCAGCCGCTCGCCGGCGAGCCAGCGTCGCGTCTGCTCGGGGGTGAAGAGCGTCGAGCCAGCGACGACGGCCGCCAGCTCGGGATCCCCGCCCGCCGCGTCCCAGGCATCCAGGGTCCGGGCGTAGAAGTCGGCGGCCTCCCGCAGCGCGGGCTCAAGGGCGCGGAGGAACTCGACGGTGTCGTCACCAGCGCGCGCGACCTCGCGGGCCATCGTCTCGAGGGCGTCGGAAAGCGCGCGGCGGATCTCGGCGGGGCCGATCATCGTGAGTTCACTCTACGCCGCGAGCGCGCCTGTGCGCAAGCCGAAAACAACGCCGCAGGCGCGGGGCCGCCGGAAGACCCCCGATCCGGGCGGCGGCCCCGCGCCCGTCAGCGCCCGGGCTTACGGCTCGTTGCCGGAGGAGCGGTAGTAGGTGTGGATGTACCCGGCCGTCGCGTGCCCCTGCTTGGAGTAGATGAGCGCGAGGCCGGCGCTCGCGTGGAGCATCAGCTGGGTCGGCGCGCAGTCAGTGAACCCCACGGTCTGCGTCGCGCCCACGCTGGTGAGGCACAGGCGGTCGATCGCGTGGGTCGCCACCCCGACGACCATCGTCGAGCCCGCCACCGCCGTCTTGGTCTCGACGATGACCTCGCGGATCAGCGCGCCGCGCGGGAACGTCTCGCTGGCGGTCTGCGTGGCGACGGACGCGGCCCCGGAGAAGGGCGTGACGAGCACCTTGGTCCCGTGCGACCGGCCCACGACCACCCGCGCGACGCCGGTGAAGGCGTCCACGCGCGCGACCGACCCCTTGTAGTTGCCGCCCGTCACGTAGACGATCACGTCGTAGGTCAGCCCGCGCGTCTGGTACCAGTCGCACTCGCCGGTCGCGCCGATGGAGATCGGGATCGCCCTCGTGGTGGTGAGGGTGCTCTCGCTGTAGATCGTCGGCTCGGTGTTGAGCCCGGCGTTGAGCACGCGGCAGTAGCCCGTGGTGACGGTCGTGCCGTCGTCGCCGACAACCTGGAGCCAGTAGCGCGGGTTGGCCTGCGCGCCGACCTCGGGCGGCGGCACGAGGAGCGTCAGGGCCAGCAGGGCTGCGAGTGCGGCGATCCGTCCTCTGATCCTCATGCGTGTCCCTCCACGGGTCGGGGTCTAACGACCATAAGGCGTCCCGCCCCGAGTCTAGCCCGAACGGCGGGCGCGGCGGAAAGACTTTCCGGCGCCGCGCCCGCGGCGGGCGCGGTCGAGCGCCCGGCGGGCGGGGCGCCGCGCCCGGGCCAGCACGCGGGCGAGCCAGACCACCTGGGCCAGCAGCGCCGTCTTGTCGCAGTGCAGGCACCCGGCGCAGCGGTACAGACCGTCGCGAAACGCGCTGAAGGTCAGCGACCCGAACTCAAGCCCGTCGTCGTCCGGGTCCTGCGTGAACCGTTTCATCACCGCCACGGTGACGGTGTCGCCGGAGCCCGGCGGCGCCGGGATCCTCTTCCGGAACCCGTGGTAGTCGAGCGTGAGCCGCCGCCGCCGGCTCACGGCGGCTCCGCCGCGGCGGGAGCGCCGGGGTCGACGACGGCCACCGCCAGCGCCGCCGCCGACTCCGGGCGCCGCCTCTTGACCTCCTGGATCGCCGCGACCTGCTCGGCCGCGTACACCACCGTCGCCCGGAGCTGGGCCCGTTCCATGCCCTCGAGCGGCGCCCAGTCGGCCAGCCGCTTCCTGATGTGCTCCAGCGCCCTCAGCGCCTCGTCCTTCGCGTGGTTCCCCATGTCGATCCTCCTTGTGCTACGTACCGATGGCCCGCGCCTGCTGGTGCTGCCTCGGCCATGTCCGCAGCAGCACCAAGCGCTCACGCCAGATCATGAGCACCGAGAAGTAGGGGCAACGCGCCTCCCACTTGAACCATGAGCAGACCGACAGGCAGCAAAATCGGCCGGCGATGCGGGCGCGCCACTCCACCTCAACGGCGCGGGGACTGCGACGGACGATGAGCCAGCGGGTGGTCATCACCCCCCTCGTCATCTGGCTGCCCGTCCTCGCGCTTGGGCCCGAATGTGCGCGCGCACGGCATCCTCAACCTCCTCGACAGGCAACCCGTGGCGCCGGGCCAGTTCATCGAAGGAAAAGAATCCCACGACGAAGTGATGCGCCAGTACCCGATTGCTCGGTCGGACCTGCGCGCACCCGGCACACCGACCATGGACAGGGCACGCCCGCCCCGGCCCCGCTGCCGCCGCCTTGTTCATGACCCCTTGGGCAGCGCCAGCCCCGACAGGCTGACGCGCGAGAGGTAGTCGAGCAGCGGGCGGCCGACCGCCAGCCACTCCTGCGGGGTGTCGTGGGCGGCCATGGTCGCCTCGACACCCTGAGTCCGGCGGTGCCGGGTGCGGGAGCCGAGGGCATCCACGGCGAGCTGGAGGCAGCGGAGCGCCACCCGGTTCTCCTCGCACGGCAAGTCGCGTTGCAGGTCGCCGAGCCGCCGGAGCGCGAGGCCGATCACGTCCTCGACCTGGACGCCGTTGGGCCCGTCCTGGCCCACCACGCCCGACTGCCAGCGCACCCAGATGAAGGCCCCCTTGTCGAGGAACCCCCGCGGCGCACCCGCCAGCCCCTCCAGCACCCGGTCGGCCACCAGGGCCGCCAGCGCCTCATTTTCCGCCGTTTCTCGCTGTCGGCGGCGGAGCGCTACCTCGCTCTCCTGCTCATCACCCTGTATCCGCGCCTCACCCTCTCGCATCCGCCCCCTCCTTGGCCTCCTGGGCCATCGTCTCGGCAAGCCTGCGGCCCCGAGCCGTCAGCCGGAAGAACGAAAGAGCACCTCATCGCACGCCGCACAGTGAGCGACCTCCTCGCCCATCGTGACCAGCTCGGCACCGCACACCGGGCAGCTGGAAATCTCCACCAAGTCGCCATACGCGCACAGACAGCGTGCGGTCGTCATCCTCCCGAGCGGTTGGCCCATCGGCTTACCGCAGCGCTCGCAGTTCTGCAGGCTCATGGCTGCGGCACCACGCCGTCCTCGGCGGCCTGCAGGAGCACCAGGGGCCAGAGGCGGCACGGCCCGCCGTGGTCGGCCGGGCGGGTGCAGACGGTCGCCAGCGCCCCCGCGTCGTCGCCCCAGCGCGCGCAGCCGACGAGCCCCGCCTCCGCCTCGAGACGCCCGCAGTCCTCGAGAACGACGCGCTCGACCGGGAAGCCCGCCTCAGCACCCGCCACGGAGCCGCTCCTCGACCGGGTGTCGTCCCGCCGCGACGGGTTCGAACGCCCGGCGCACCGGATGGATCTCTCCCGGCGGCCCCGCCAGCCGCTTGAGCCAGAGCCCGTGCCCCGTCTTGCGCGTGTGCGCCTGGGCTAGGACGACGACAGTCTCGCGCCTGCCGGTGGGCACCTCGTAGTCGCGGCGGCAGCCGAGGCACCACGCCAACCAGTAGCCGGTCGTCATGTCCATGGGGTCAGCGCCCGAGCCTGGCGGGCCGCACGACGATGATCGGATCGTCCCCGGGCCGAAACGCTGGGAGCCCGTCCCAGATCGTGCCCAGAGCGAACCCGACCCGGTTGGAGTAGTCGAAGGTCGCATCGTGCCAAGCGATGCCCTTCCACACGCCGAGCTCGCCCGAGAAGATCGGGTTGGTGACCGCGGGCGCCGCCGCGAGCGCGCGGAGCGCCGCCGGCACCGCGACCGGCGCGAGGCCGAGCAGGGCGAGGAAGCGCCGGCGGGTCATGGACCCGACAGCCTGCGGCTGCGAGTGATCTGGATAACCGACCCCGAGCCGCGCTCGCCCATGAACTGGCTGAAATAGGTCTGACGAGCATACGCCGAGAGCCAAGCGCTACGGCTCCACGCCTGCACGCGACCGGCGCGGACGACCCGCCCGGGCCACGAGACGGCACCCTGGACGAGGGCGAGGCCGCCCTGAGACAGGGCTGGCAGCACCATCGGGGCCGCAGCTGGCGCGGCAGCGAGCCAGCAGAGGAAGCCCCGGCGGGTCATGATTCGCCCTCTCCGTCTGATGGCTCCTCCCAGACGTCGCCGATGAGGAGACGCACGGTAAGTTGCGTGGCGGCAGCCGGGCCATCCGAACCCTGCGCGGGCACCCGCTCCTCAAACCACTGCGGCTCCTGAATCACCGGGAGGTCGCCCACACCTGCACCTCGCCCTCCTCGCCAGCCCGGAGCAGGCTCAGGCGGTTGGCCACCGCGTCCCAGACGGGCCCGCCGTCGGCGAGCTGGAGGCAGAGCATGCTCACGGTCTGCCCCTCGCGGAGCACCTGGATCGTGCCCACGCGGACCAGGTAGACCACGCCCGGCCAGAGGTGGGAGCGCACCGCCACGGCCCCGCCAGCAGCCAGCGCCATCGCCGGCCCCTCGCCCTCCCGCTCCCGCAGCGCCTCCCAGGCCCGCACCTCGGCCACCGGGTCGAGCCGAACCGACGGGTGACCGCCGGCGGTAGTCGGGTAGGTGGGCATCGGCGCCTCCTGCCGGAGCCCACCGAAGCGATCCTCGCCCCGGTCGCCCCGGCCATGCTGGACGGCAGCGGCGACGACCTGGGCGGCGACCTCCACGGGGAGATCCGCGCCGCCCCGCATCGGGTTCAGCACCGTGACCTCCTCCGTCGGAGCCGCCTTGGCCTCGGTCGCCGCCCGCCGCCTGCGACCCAGCAGGAAGTCGAGGACCTCGCGCCCCGACCAGACCGCGAGCGACTGACCGCCCGACTCGGCGACCACCGCCCTGCCCTCCGCCAGCCGCGCGTCCACGAACTCCGGCAGGCGATCCAGCGGCAAGCTGAGCGCCATGTGGCCGGTGGCGGCCGTCCGCATCACGACCCGGATCTCCTCGCTCATGCCCCGCCCCCTTTGCCCTTCGGCCCCGTCCCCGCGGCACCCGCCGGGGTGCCCGCGGTTGCCTGCCCAGGCGGCCTCGCCGGCTGCTTCGCCGTGCGCTTGCCGCCCGCCCTCGCCTTCTTGCCCTTCTTCGCCATCGCCGCCTCCTTGGGCACCCCCGGGGGTGCCGCCAGCTCGCTCCTCGTCTTCTGGGCGCGCTTCTCGCGCTCCACCCGCTCCTTCTCCGCCGCCCTGGCTGCCGCCTCGAGCCTCAACGTGGCCATCCGCTCCGCGCGATCGAGCCCCTCGAGGATCTCCGTGCGCTCCTTTGAGGGCGCGCCCCCGCTCGCCACGAGCCCCGCCGCCCGCTCGAGCCAGGGCTGCCGCGCAGCGGCCAGCGTGATGTCCGGCGACGCGCGCAGGGCCAGCCGGTCGAGCGCGCACGCCAGGCACCCAATCAGCGCGTTCGGCCCGCCCTCGCCCTGGCAGTCGAACTCGTGCCGGAGGAGCGCGCGGGCCTGCTCCACGGCCCAGCGGTAGGCGCCAGCCTCCTGGACGTGGCGGCGGCAGGCGGGGCAGGCCACCTATCTCACCCCGTTGGCCGGTCCGCCGGGGATCGAGGCGTTGCCCGTCTGGCCGAGCCAGACCCCGATCGCCAAACACCCGACTGCGAAGGCGACCGCCTGAGCAGCGATCTCCCCGAGGTCGATACCTCGCGCCTCTGCGTGTCTTCGATCCTCGGCCGTCGGTGCAAGCTCGCGGAAGTCAAGTCCAAGTCCGAGCCGGACGATGGACTCGACCGCACGCTCGCCCTCCGCCTCCGTCATCAAGTCAGCCAAGACCGACTCGCGGAAGCTGCCGCCGCGGCGCGTCGGCAGGGCGGCCAACCGGCGTTCCAGTTCTGGGTAAGTGCGGCCCAGGACTGACGGCTCCGTGATTTCGCCCGCCGGGCGAATCAAGCGCGGGGCCGCCGACCTCCGCCGGGTCACGGGCGGTCCCGCCTCATGAGCGCGTGACGGCAGGCGCTCACCGAGACGACGTAATGCGGCCCGATGGTCTGCGTGATCGCCCGCGCCCGCTCGCTCTCCTCCTGCCGCCCCGCCTCGCACCGCTCGCGGCTCGAGAACGCCGTGATCTGGTGCAGGTACTCGAACTCCCGTGGCCAGCCCTTCGCCACCAACTCCTGCGGGAGCGGCGGACTCACGACCGCGACGACCAGCCACCAGTCGTCGCTGAATGGACTCGCCTGCGACTGCACCCTGGCGGGCCAACGGATCCACACCACGACCGCGAGGATGAGCACCATACTCACCAGCGCCCCCACCGAGATCGCGACCCGTTCACGCCTCGTCATCATCCGGCCCCCTGCTTCGCCCGCCGGGCGAACCGGGCCGTGATCTCGTAGTAGAGGTGACCACTCACGGCCCACCAGAACGCGGCGATCACGAACAGGTACGCCCCCGCCGCCAGCCATGCGAGCGTGGCACCGAGGCCGAACATCATGACCGTGAGCCCCGCGAGCAGGAGCCACAGGGGCCCGGCCCTCCCCCTGCCCGCCGCATCGCTGGCGCTCACGGCGCGTCCTGAGGCGGCTCCCGAGGCGGCCCGGTGCCGGGCAGGAGGGTCTGGTACTCGTCGGCCCGCAGGCTCCGCGCGCCGAGGACCTCGCCCGTGTCCGTCCGGACCTCCTCGGCGACGCCGCGGGCGAAGTCGCCCCGGACCTCCACCTCGACGTCCTTCAGCGCCCGCCGGGAGCCGACCTCCGCGGCGAGCTGCCCGAGCCGCACCTCGAGCCCCTCGCGCTCAGCCTTCATCTTGGCCCGGAAGTCCGTGTGCCGCTCCTCCATCCGCGCCATGTCCGTGATGACCGCCGCGAGCTCCTGCGCCTTGTCGAGCACCTCGGCATCCGTGAGGGCGGCGGGCAGGCGGCGGAACTCGGTCGCGATCCGCTCCACCGTCAGGCCCCCTTCCGGTCGGCCGGGAACACCGCCGGCGGCGGCTCGTGCTCCTGCGCGGCAGGCTTCAGCCCCTCGAATTTCGGCGAGCCGGGCTGGTCCTGGTGGGTCTTGTCCGCCAGATCGAACCACGGCCCCTTGTAGCCCGCCTGGGCGGTCGGGGGCGGCAGGGCCCGGCCCGTGATCTCCTGGAAGGCCGCGGCGGTGACGAGGTAGACGACCCCGGCCCCCGTCGAGGCCTCCCGCCAGACCTCGATCCCGTGCGGGTCGGGGTAGACCTTCTGGCGGATCTTCCCGCCCTTGCCGAGTCCCATCTCGCCCCAAGGCACCGCCCGCTCGCGAACCTGCGAGGAAGCCGCCCTGAGCTTCGCCCCGGCATGCGCTTGCCAGTGCTCCGGAGCGCCGTAGGGATCGTCGCCCCACCCCTCGAGGGGCGTCCAGTAGGGGGCGAGCTTCGCCGGGTTCTTCGCTTGGTAGACCGAGAGCCCGATCGCCCCGGTCTCAGATTCCGCCCCGAGGAGCTGCTCGCCGACCGTGAGGCCCTCGCCCTTCTGGTGGGGCGTCGCCACGAACTGGTAGACGGTACCGTCCGGCGCCTTCCAGCCGTCGAGCCACAGCTGAGGCGGGGTCACGAGGTAGCCGTCTTTGACGAGTGCCGTGCCGAGCCGCTCGCCGGTGAGGGCGTTGATCCCGCCGGCGCCGATGACGACCGCGACGGGTTCGCCCGCCGGGCGAAAGCTCATCCAGAGGGCCTCCGTGTCGTGGAGGGCGACGAACGAGCCCCACGGGACCCAGCCAGCCGGGCAGCGCCCGGCGTAGTCCTGGACGCGGAACTCCTCCATGTGGCCGAGGCTCGGCGGCAGGGCGGCGGGCTGCTTGCCGTCGGCGACCCGGACGGTGCGGTGGAACACGA